>Ga0302221_10000275_pt1 | contig 40979 bp, 72 predicted proteins | sample II_Palsa_E2_1_FD_193517 | JGI IMG/M metagenome (GOLD analysis project Ga0302221, IMG submission 193517) | Peat permafrost microbial communities from Stordalen Mire near Abisko, Sweden - II_Palsa_E2_1 | ecosystem: Environmental > Terrestrial > Soil > Palsa > Peat permafrost | place: Sweden... | reverse complement strand
GTTACGTCTGTTCCGCCGCCCCCTGCGCCTAATGGAGAAAATATAGGGTAGGTACCAACCGGTGTTTCCCCATCTGCTTTTAAAATCCTAATCCAATAGGGTTCATCATCTTCCCAATAAGAAGGCCCTGGGATCATTCCCCATTGATTTAATTCAATTAAAGGCCCAAAAAATATAGTTCCCGTAGGGTCTTTAGCAACAAGCTTTGGCTGATTTGGATCTACAGAACGCGCAGTCTGAACAAATCCATTGGCTACTGGATTTCCTTCATCATCTATAAATACTAACTGGGGATTTGCTGCTTGTGACCAGGACATCCTTGCCTCTTGTCTATTAAATTTAAGAATCAAATCTTAATAAATATTCCCGTTTTAATCAATAAAATTCATTATTTCTTTATTAGTGACTTTTATTAATAAAAATATTTTACTAGTGAAGTTAGCCATGAAAATAATTTAAAATATTTCTTTACATACGTCTAAACAGGTAGTATTGTTCCGTTTGAAATCTACTTAATGTTATCTTAAAGGAGGATAAAATGAGCGAAGAAAGAGAACGTCTTTATAAATTCGAAGCGTGGATAACACGCGAAGGAAAAGTAATTGTAGAAGAAGATGTTGGGCCTGAGAACTCAAAATTTTTTAATTCTAATCCTTTGGAACTAATCTGGGCGATGAATAGAGTGGTGAATGAATTATCAGGAACCGCAACTTCTATTAGCAGAGCTAATGGAGAAGGGTTGGCATTAATTGCTAAAAATATGGTTAGGCTCCAAGTCAAAAAACAAAAATTTCAAAATAGTAATGAGAATGATAATGAGGATGATAATGAGGATGAGGATGATAAAGATAATAAACCCTCAAGTTCAGCTTTTAAAGAGTTTTTAGAGGGTCTCCAAAAGATGATGAAAGAATAATAGATATGGCCGCTAGCTTATATGGTAGAGCACCAGACTCATAATCTGCGGGGGGAACTGGTTCGACTCCAGTGCGGCCAACCATCTATTTTTTCTTTTTAGATTTTGATTTCTTACCAAGAGAAGGGTATTCGCGAATAGCAGCATTTTTTATGCCTTGAGGATTAGGAGCATTTCCAGATAGTTTGATAGCTGCTTTTCCTCTAGCAATATCTTTTTTACCGTCATCAGTAAGAGGGTAAGAACCTGGAGGGGCACCCCCTGCAGGGCCGGCAAATTTCTCTTTAGAGCTATATTTGCCTACATTGGAACCACCAGGTTTTTTCCTGGCTGCTTTGACGGACTTGGTAAGTGTTTTTTTCATAAGGGGAATATTAATGAATAAAGAAAAGAAATGCAATAAGGAAGAGAAAGAATTGCTTAATGTTATAGATATTACAAAACTAACTAATAGACATTCGTGTACTGTTTATCGTTGGATTAAAAAAGGTAAGTTTCCAGCACCTTCTGATGTTATTACCAAGAAAGTGGAAGGAGTATACTCACCTTCAAATAAACCACGAAAATATTCGTTTAAAGTCCAGGAAAGGTTTTGGAAAAAAGAAGATGTAGAAAAATGGCTGGCAGACAACAAGGATAAAATTAATGAAGAGTAAAGGCAATATCGAAATGACATTTTCTTGTTTGTCTAGCATGGAGATGAACGAAATCCATACTAATGGATATCCTAATAGTTTTCATAAATTTGAAGATGCAGGTATAAATGATAACTCGGTAGCCCTAAGCGCTATTGATCATACCAAGGAACTGCATGTTCTATTTCAGTTTTTTGATACGGACACTAAAGAATTTGTTGGAGCAGGTAGAATACACTGGCCAGCCGAAGTTGTATGTGGTTATAGATGTAAAGTAATGCTACAAAAAATTGATAAAATAGAAACAATCGAAGAAAACTTACAACCCTGCATAGAACCTACACGGAGTAAAATTGATGGCCATAAATAACTCATTTCAACTGTATTGTAATAAAACTATACCGTCGGTTGTAAAGATTAATATCGATCGTGTAGAAGACGGCTTTGTTCCGCAATTAAAAATCAATACTCATTACTCGTCAGAAGAAACTAAGTTGGCCTTAATGGCGATCCTTAAGCATACTGAAAATGTTTTGAAAAGTGTCTTTCAGGCTGAACAGGAAAGTAGAGAGGTTAAAATCAGTTAAAAGGATATTAACTATGAAGAAGAGTAAAAGCCGCAAGAAAAAAATGTATGGTAAAAAGAATAAAAGTTTAAGAAGTAGAATTATTCAGATCTCCCATACTGAAGGAATTGACGCTGCGAAAAAAGCGGCTAAAAATTCCATATTTTTGAAAAGAAGTACGGGGTATTAATTTTTAAACGTTAGAGGAATTAATTTTATGAAAGCTATGTTTTATTGGGTCTTTGGCGTCACTATTGGATTACTAATATTATTTTTAATATCTTGTTTATCGAAAGTTCCAGCCGGATATCGCGGAGTCATTGTTAATTTATATGGAAGTGATAAAGGCGTAGCAGAAAAGTCAGTAGGCGTAGGACGATATTTTGTGGGATGGAATTCAGAACTTTATATTTTTCCCACTTTTTTACAAAATTATTCCTGGACTGGAAACCAATCTATCACTATGCAAACCTCTGAGGGACTTTCTATTACTACCGATGCGGGTATTACTTACAGTATTACCCCAGAAAATGTAGTAAAAGTTTTTATAAAATATAGAATGGGCATAGAAGAAATTACCAATACTTTTTTGCATAATATGGTACGCGATGCCATGAATGAAGTTTCTAGTACAATGACAGTAGATCAAATCTACGGCTCTCACAAAGAAATCTTTATTTCTAAAGTAAATGATTTGGTTAAAAAGCAAGCTTCCATCAATGGAATTGAAGTAGAAAAAATCTACTTGGTTGGTAGCTTTAACCTTCCAAAAACCGTTATAGAATCTATCAATATTAAAATACAAGCCGCTCAAAATGCGATCAAAGTAGAAAATGAAGTGGCTACTTCACGCGCAGAGGCTCAAAAAACTATTGTAGATGCTCAGGCTAGAGCAAGCAGAACGCTTATAGAAGCTTCCTCTCAAGCCAAAGCCAATAAAATCCTAGCAGATAGCTTGACTCAAGAGTTTGTTCAATATCAAGCTATTCTTAAATGGAATGGAGAGCTGCCAAAAATGACCGGAACGAATGCCGTTCCTTTTGTAAACATTAAGGAAAAATAATATGAAAAGGATATCGATAGCCATAATTCTTATAGCATTTTTCCTGATTTCTACTTCTGAAATTTTACCGCAGATTATTTCTAGCGATAAAAATTCATTAGCAATGCTACTTTTAAGTCTTTTATTATTTATTTTTTTAAGTTGTATAACGATACGTATTTTATTTAAAGAATGGTTCCGGAATTAAATTTTAAACTTTACAGGGGGTAATTTTATGAGAATGGATTATGCACTTCAAGAGCCTAGAAAATTAAAGATAGATTGGTGGGGGATAACCCATATTATAGCGCGAGCATTTTTTATTAATAGTGTAGTATTTTTTGGTCTCTCTACTTATATGACGTGGGGACTTCCCGATCTTAGATTAACATACGAATATTTAGATCTGGCCGGTATGTGGTCCTTGATCGGCGGAGTAAGTTGTTATTTTGGATTATTAATTGCATGTTTAAAATATACGGAGAAGTAAATGAACAATAGAAAACGATCAGATCATCAAGATTTTCAAGATAATATTCAATCTCAATTTATTGAAATTAGTAGTGGGTTGAAAGACATTCAAGAATATGCCGAAAACATGCGATATTTAATAGAAGAGGTTTTATGTGAAATTGACGAATTTATGGATAAAGTAGAAATTGAGTCAGATGCAATCGTTAAAGGAGAGGATAAGATATGAGCACTGAAGTAATTTGCATTTTATCATTTGCAGGAGGAATGCTAATAACTCATCTACTTATCATATATTTTTCAGGAAAATAAAATGTCTACAGTTACCTATTCTCGATTAAACTTAGAGTCTATTGAAAAGGCAATTCTTATTTTAGAAGAACAAAAACGTCGCTATAATGAAAAAATTGAAGCAAGAAAAGAACAATATTACACACGTCGTGAATTAATGAAATTGTTAAATATTTCTTTAACTGGTTTTAACGAATGGATGAAAAGTGGCGTCCTACATTTCCCAGATTATATAGAGCCTACTAGCAAAGTGTATTTGTGGAGAAAGAAAAAGTTACAAGCTTGGGCTAAACGAATGTTGAAAGATGAAAAAATTAAATATAGGGTTAAGCAAAGAATAATTGATAGTGGATTAGGAGATCATTAGATGTATTGGGATCAAAACGATAAGAACAATGCTTTAATTATGACTATAATAGAAGAAGGCAACGAGGTATCATTTGCTACAAATTATATATTCGATGCTAGCTTTAATAAAGAAGCATGGAGATTAATTAAACAGTATCAACCAGATGTTTACAGAAAATTAACACGCGATTTCAAAAACTTTGTAGAAGAATTTTCACTCTTCTTGAAAGATATAGAACATGAATTGCCGATTTATGATAGTGTTGTAGAAGACCATCTTAATGAAGCTAGAAAAAGGATCTCAGAGATTAAAAAAGAAAAACATAAACCTAATCTAAAAGTGATTAAATAACGCTCTTATAGCTCAATTGGTAGAGCAACTGCCCTGTAAGTAGAAGGTTCTGGGTTCAAGTCCTAGTGGGAGCACCAATAAACAAAGGAGATTAAAAATGAAAAATATTCCTGAAGAAAAAGAACAAAGTTTCTTTATTATAAAATTAAAGATGTATGTATTTTATTTCACATTAGTAGTTATCGTAATGTATTGTTCTGTCTTGGCAATTGATTTGATATTTAGTTTTTTTAAATAAAATTAACACAGGAGATAAAATATGATAACGTCGATAATTATTGGAGCCGTGCTTGGGGGAGTAATTGGAGTATTAATATTTGGCCTATAATAATTACTGATTAGAATAATAATTAAGAATATTACGTACTCTTTCTTCTGTATATTTTGATGCAGAGGATTGAGGAACTTTTCCCTCATTAATATAATTTTTTCTTAATCCATTTTTACTTGTTAAAGATTTAGATATTTTATGACCTACTAGAGTGGACGCTAGTCCTCCTAATAATGGAGCTAAATAAGGAGGTAAATTATTATTATGATCTGCTAGCCCTCCGGCAGCGCTCCCAAGAACTAAAGGTAAAAATGCGGCTAAATGCTTTTGATTTACATAACCGGTATTAGGTGAATTAATAATTAATTTTGATGTATCACTTAATTCATTTATAGTTTCTAGTTCATGTAACTTTTTCCCTATTTGATGTCCTGGCTTCTCAGAATCTTTTAAAAGACGTGCTCTTTCTTCCGGGGACATTTTCTTGAATGTAGATACCATGCGGGCTATATTGGCTTTAGGATTTCCACGATCATCAAATGTTGCTCCTTTCTCAAATAAATCATACAAAGCATTCTTACGGGCTTCTTCTGGAAGAGAATCCCATACTTTTTTGTTTGCTGGTTTACGTAGTTCCTCAGCAATTAGTTCATCTGGTAAAGTTCCTTCTCTTATTTTCTTAATATTTCGTTCTCTAAATGGAAGAACATTTACTCTGAAATCTGGACGAGCTTTATTAAAAATATCTACCAAATCATTACGACCACTTTTTTCTAAAGTATTAACCAAATCTTTTTCAGCATTATCAGCCAAATCATTATAAAAACTTTTTAATACCTCATCACCAGCTCGGTTAGCTAATCTAGCTTTTTTACGATATTTTTTTCTCAATAAATCAAATTCATTAAGAGTTGGAAATTCTTTTGGAGATTTAATATGCTTTTGCAATTCAGATTTTTCTGAGGACGGCACCAAGGAGCCGCTTTTAGTTTTAATTTCTCTTTTTAATTCTTCTAACTTTTCTTTAGAAAATTCTTTAAGATTTGGTCTTTCAGTAATCAATATTCCTGCTTTATCAGCTTCCTTACTTAAAGTTTTAAAATCATTTCTAGATTTATTACTAAGTTCTTTATAAGGTTTAATAGTTCCTGCACGCAATACTTCACCTACCCCTGTAGGCTTAGTGCTTCCTAATAACTCATCTAAAATATTTTGGCCTTTTTCATTTAAAGTATTAAGTACTTTATTTGCTTTATCAATTCCACCCGATCCAAAGATATTTGCTATCCAGTGCCGATATAATTTATCTAGATGAGGATCATTAGTTAGAGTTCCTAAATCAATTGGTAGCTCCCCTATTGTTTTATCTAATTCCTTTACCTGTTGTGGGGTTCTAATCTTAGAACCTGGTTCTTTTGATTTCTTTACTATATTTTGTAAATATTCTTCTCCAATAGCGGAAGGTGCTCTAAACAACGCATGTGTCAAAGCATTTAAAGGGGCACCTAATTTAGCGGCCTCTTCAACATCTCCATGTTGCACGCCAGAACTATATGCGGCTCCATAAGCTCCTCCTTCAACAGCTGCATCTAATAATTCTGGCAAATATTTTTCTATTCTTCCCGCTTCCTTTCCAGGAGCAATAAATTTACGAGCAGCTTTAGTTGCATTTTGAAAAATATTTCCTGACTTTAGAAATTTTGAAGGAACACCTAAAGCTTTTGAAATAGCCCCAAAAGGTGTAAATAGTGACGCTGTTTGTCCTCCCAGATAAGCCTCTGGAAATATCGCTTCTTCTGGAGGGCGAACACCAAACAAGAAAGGCTTATAACTTTCCCCACGTTCCTTCGCTGATATATTCTTTGGAATGTTGTATGGGGCTGCAAATAAAGATGCAATAGGATGTAAAAAGCCCGCGGCTAAATCTTTTACTCCTTCCCCTAGCACTTTAGGGACATCTTTGATCGCGCTCAATCCTTCAGATTCATGTTTAGCCTTTAAAGCATGTAACTCTTCTAAACTCAGTGCGTCCAACTGCTCCGCTGTGTAACGACTGGTATTAGAATTTTTTGAAGGCGCAGGCTGCTTCAAGCTATTTTGATAAGCTTCCATTTTAGACTTTTGTAATTCTTGAGCATGCAAACGGTTTAACTCTTCTAAACTCATAGCATCTAATTGCTCAGGTGTATATGGCATTATTTTTGTCCTTTTCTGGCTATTGCGGCCGCTATCATATCAACATCCGGATTATCAGTAGCCTTAGGAATATTAACACTAGCATTAAAATAAGGCTGTGTAGATTTTAATGACTCACGATAGGTAGTGATTTCACTATTTAAAATATTAACTAATGAATTAAACGCTTGGAGAGATTGTTTAGGATTACTAAACCAATTATCCGGATTTGCAATAAATTCTAATTTTTCGGCTACTACGGGTTGAATAGATCCTTTTAAGAAGGATCTAAATTGTTCTGTAAAAGCAGGGATTTGTTGATTAATGGCCAAATTGTACTGATCAAATAAAGGACTTTCTTTTCCGCTTACTGACTTCAATTGCTGCCAAGTTTTCTTTCCTTTGCCTACTAATCCTACAAATTCAGCCAAAGCATGAGGATTAATAGTGGATATAGTTTTCTCAATGTTAGTAGCTTGTAATAATCTAGATTCTACTTCAGCGGGTACACTGTCTTTTAATATTTTATTAGCTGCTAACCCACTAGCTTGACTAGAAATCTCTGTAGGAAATGGATTTTGTGGAGAAGCACTACTAGTATTAGCGCCAGGAACCGGTATTCCACCAGGTGCAGCATTCTGAATAGGAGGTCTTAATGGAATTGTAGGCTGCGCTCCTGGAGAAGAATTAGGGTCTGCATTTCTGCCATATAAGTTCCAGGGTAAACCAGTTGGAGATTGATTCTGTTGTACCGCATTAGCTTCATAAAGCTGTTTTCCATATCCACTCAATGCTCTAGCAGGTGCCGTAGCAATTTGAGACTTTCTTAATTCATTTAATGTCTCAATAGCTTCTGGGGAAAATCTTCGATTAGCAATAGCTGCATTCAAAGCGGATGTTAAAGAATTTTGTTGCTTAACCGTTAATTCAGCGGGCGCTAATTGAGCTTGAATACTATGCAAAGCCGCATTGGACATTAACTCGCGTGCCCTGTAAGGCGTCAATGAAGTATCAGCATCAAAATGTCTAGTCTGCGCTTCCTTCAAAGGAACTTCAGCAAATTGATTCATATTTCTACCACGATAATACTCCGGCAAATAAGGTAATTCTGTCTTAATCTTATCCCCTTCCTGCATAGTATGATAAGCGGTAGCATCTGCTTGACGCGCAGCTGCTTGCTGGAGAATTTGCTTCCCTTGCTTCATCGCTAAATCTAATAATGATTCAAAAAATTGCGCCATTCTTTGCTCCTGCTATTTAAAGGTTCATATTAAAGCCGGGCACATTAGAATATCCCCCATCATAATATCCCCCATTCCCATGCGTACGTGCCCATGATAAATCGGCTTGGCCTTTAGAACTATAAGGACTAATCACATTGTTCATGGCACCGCTCAATACTCCAAATCCACCACCAGTCGCATAGTTAGCAGCTGCATTAATTCCCGTCTTTAACAAATCATTCCAAGGTGCCCATTTAGCAAGCTGACCTTCAGCTTTAGCATTCCCTTGATCTACATTTAATCCAGTCAAGGATTGGCCTAGCTTACTCGCACTATCATATCCCTGATTAGCCACATTTCCTTCCCCTTGCAAGTAAGAATTGTTGGTATCAAAATAATGCTTCAAATAAGTTTCCATGTCTTCATCTAGCAGTCCACTCGTATAGTCCGCTATCTGCTTATCTTGCTGGCCTGTACCCAATGTCCCCTGCTGAGCAGCGTTATTTCTAATGACATCTAGTATCTTAGTGAGACGACTATTATAACCTTCTGAAGGCTTATAACTGGACGTAGCTTTATTAATATACTCAGCCGGATTTTGCATATTATTAAGTCCGGCATCATACTTTCCAAACGCCGTGTTCCCACGATCAATAAAAGGCTGATACGCCGCCTTAGATGCTTCCATCGCCTTAGCTATGCCTTTCTCTTTCTCTTTGGCTGCCTTAGAAGCACCACCATCAAATATGTCTAATAAGCTCATAAATATTTCCTATAGCGCTGTTAAATTAAAGGAGTACCAAACATTATTGATGCGTGTCTGCAAAATTCCGCTGGTATAAGATTGAACAATTATTGTTTCATTTGAGGCTGGAATTGTGGCGATTTGATCATCACTCAACTGAGGAACTACAAACCCAGAGCTATTCATATAGCTCACAATATACTCATACAAATTTGCCATCCAAGTCGCCCAGGTGTCTATCAATTCGCCTTGTTGGTTAACCATTTGTGCCTGTACTACCGGAGGGCCTAAATTTAATGCCATTAATTTACCCCCACTGAATAATAAATCACGCCACCGTACACATTAAAGTCAATCTGATTTGTGCATTCATACTCAAACACTATATTTCTGCCGTCTGCAAACCCACTAACCTGGTCAAATTTTGGTATCACGCTCCCATCTCCCAAGGGGCTTAAGGGAAGTTCCATAGTATTTCCGAAGGTTTGACCGCCATCTTTAGACACTTTAAGCCTTACTACTGGGGCAGTATTATTAGGTGTCAAAAGGCCTATGCCACGCGGCATATTGAGCTGGAAGCGGTGGATAGCAATTTGGCGTTCATCGGAGGTGGCGAAAGGAGCCAAGCGCTGTAAACGGCGAATAGGCTCACCATTATTGTCAAGATAGTTTGGGGAGATTGCATAGAGTACTCCATCAATTCCTAGCCCGTAATGGGTTCCATTAAAGAACGCATGGGCATTTATAATATCTCGCGTTCCGTCTAACATCTCTTTTTCAAACCAATCTTCAGAAGATTCATCTTTGAAAAAGGTATGATCGTCAGTAGTAAAAGAAAGGTGATATTGGGGATAAGTAGTAACACTACTTACAAACCCTATGGCATCAGCTACATTCGTATAATCACTAATGGTATCTTCAAGAGCGCGATCACTTATCCTTTCTATTCCACGCTGACTTAACTGCATGACCAAAACTCGACCTTGATTATTGGCTAAAAATGGTACAGCTCCTTTGCCGCTTTCTGTGACGGATCCTTGTTGGCCTAATGAGCCACGGGCGGATAATCCCACGGACTGAAAGAAACTGGTGTCTCGTTTAGCGGGAGGGCTTGCGCCACCTGCGTCGTAGAAAGAATTGATGGTATGACTGCCAAAAATGTAGAGGCGTCCTTCGCTGCTTGCACTTCCTTGACATTGATCTGCACTGCTACCTGATAAGACAATCTGATTAATACTTGGATAAGTAGTGGCATCATTCACGTTAGAAACGGCAACAAAGGAGCTAGTTCCGAGTGGAACATACATACGATTATCCAAATAGCTTGCCATTAAAGGCTGAGATAATCCCGTATCAGAAAAAGAGCTAACACTATCCCATACCCACGCCTTCACTCCATCCACAAAAATAACATGAGGTTGTGGAACGCCGCCAACTGTACGCTCATTGGCGTTAATACTTACAAATCCTGATGCCGTGGTTAAGGTGCCAATAGTAGTGGCTACCAGAGAAGTATCTAGGCTAAAAACCCGACTCCCCGCTACCCCATATAAAAGGTTGTTATTAACAAATAAGGCGCGACCCACTCCTCCTAGAGAAGCGGTCATGGCTAACAGCCCAGGTGTTCGTAAGAGATAGCCTGGTGTTTTTCCTTCGGCTTCTCGGACTACGTACATATTAACGGTACGTGAATCAAGGTACTGTTTAGATTGTTGTTTGTTGTAACCTGTAAGGAGGGTAATTTTTTGTTGTTCTACAGTCATCACCAAGGCCCCCATAATCCATATCCACTGCGAGCGTAGCTCCATCCCATATCCCCTTGTGGCAAGTCTCTGCGAGGGACAGAAACTTTCAAGGTGAAGTTAGCAGCTAATATCATAGTCTCTAGCTTATCCATTAGTTTTTGTTGCGCTTCAGTCCACTGTCCTATCTGATAAAATCCTATGAGTTCGAAGGCTAATTTGTAGCGTAAAAATTTTAGGTACCATTGAGGACAATCCGTCATTATTGTATCGAGGGTGACTTGTAAAAAAGCTTGAGCAAACGTGAGATAAACTAAAGCCCCACTATTTACTGCAATAGGATTAAGAAATTCTAAAGTGCCATTAAATTGGCCTCTTTCCAGCGAAACCCCTAATGGATAAGTATAGGCATTTTGATTTCGCGCACAGTAATCTAATTCTTCTGGAACTAATATTTCAATTGGAATAAGCCAACTATTGTTGATTTGATATTGAATAGACGCGCTTAATAGTTCTATGGGTTCTGCGGTAGTAACAATATCATTAGTAGGTAAAGCTCCAATGGTATAGCTACCTTGATTATTAATTGGGGTAAAACTAAGTTTAGTTCTATAAGGAATATGCAGCTTCGTTGCCGAAAATGTACTGAGCTGTTCATTCAGTAAATCTAATGCGGTTTGTATATAATTTAATGTAGGCGTTTCAGTAGGCATACAAATAGCCGTCATGTGTAACGCCTTAAAAATTACATCTTTTGCCGTAACGCTTGGAAGCTGCATACGTTATCCTTTAGCAGCGCTTTTTGCCGCCGCGATCTTTATCTTTCTTGTCTTTCATAAGACCTCCGTACATTCAAGTTTAGACAACTTGGCCGCTTTTTCCTTTGCTTCCTTAGGTGGTTCTACCTTCGGAGGAATAGGAGTTTGTGACCATCCTTTAGCTAGATAGGCTTGCGTGGCATCGGTATCGACTACAATGGGGGTTTCCCCTTGTTTGTAGAGCATAGATGTATTATTCACATCTTTTACGTCCTGCCAGCTCACGGTATGACTCATTGGATCCATAGAATTGCTCCTGTATTAAGTAATAATCGCACATCCATATTCTCCAAATACCTGAATACCGTATAAGTCTTCTAAACGATATTTAGACAAAGAAGGATCGCCTAAGTAGTAACCGGTCATACGTAATGACAACTTACTGACTTCAGAACGCGCACGTTCACACATTACAGCAGCAGGCGGTTTCATTAAATCGATAACTACAATCTGAATGGCTTCTTTATTCATCGCAAACCCAACGTTGTATTTACTACCGGAAGCTCCCAGAATATTAATGGCTGCTCCACTAGAAGGTGCATTCGTTACATTCTGATAAGGATCTGTAGTTGAGTAACTTAAGTATGGATAAATAGGAATAGTCGCCACACCACTAGCAGCATTAACCGGCGCAGTCACAATAAATTGTGCGAGTTGCCCAGTATCTAACTTACTTTCAGGGTTAACGCTATTAACTCCGCTAATAGTAAATCTATCACCTTGGGTTAATACACCGGTACTTCCTACCCAGCCATTACTTAATAAAGTAGTTGCCCCAGAGGCGGTTGAACCACTAATTAACGGAACAGAACTGGTGTAAGCGCCAACGGTATGCGTAGTGTTATTTTGATTCATCATTGCATCAAAATTCGAAATACGCGTAACTCGACCACTCTGAGAAGCTTGCTTATTGAAGACTTCATTAAAGTTATTCTGTACAGCGGTAACGATATTTCCGTAGTCATTTACATTCACAACTAAGAAACGCTCGTTATCATCTACACCAAATAAATTTAACTTGTTATTGGCAAGCTGAACCATACCGAACGAAGTCAATGGAGTCCCTGGAGTTCCGACCCAATTGTAAGTCCTATTCATAGCGCTATTAATGATGTTTCTTTCCATCATATTCGCAAGCTTAGCACCACCTGGTTCTGCAAAGTTCTTGGTGAAATCATCTAAGTTCAAGGTCATATCCACGTCGGTAAATGCGACTGGTACAACGTCATTAAAACTTATCGATAAATCTTCAGTGTACTGAATAACTGGATTGCTCACTCCGGTAATATCAGGCCCTGCATATCCATTTAAATAAATAGGCTTACGAATAGAAATCGCTTGGCCAGTAGGGAACAATGGGCTTTTCATTACTGAACGCACATTAAATGCACTTTCAAATGTAGTACTGCATAAATAAAACATCGCTAACTTATTTTTTAAACGACGTAAATACTCCACAGTTCGAATTTGGTTTGTGACTAATATATTAGACATGTTTATCACCTATCTTCGTAGGCGATGCACAATTCCTATCTAGTTTTTGGTAGCCTAGCCCTTACTTTCTCATACGCATCTAAGTCACCCGTCGATGCTGCATGAGCAGCAGCCTTGTCTAAAGCACTATAACTGGACAATCCTTGTCCACCTGCTCCACTTAATTTTTTAGTAGGAGAAGTAAGGTTTGGAGTATCTACCTTCGGAGCAGCATGCAGGAGTTTAGCTTCAAGACGACCTACCGCTCTTGCAGCGGTCATAGGATCCATAGCGGCAACTTTGCGCCACTCATCGGGATTTTTAGCAAGATAATAGTAAATCTCTGCTGCTTTATCCGACGAAGCGACTGCGTAGTCCATGGCTTTAGTTTCAGGGAGGCGGTTTAACTTAACTGATTTAACAACAGCGTCAAAATCAGCATATTTCTTTTTAGCTACTTCACATTGCTGGATCAAAGATTGCTGTAACTGTTCTTCATGAGCTGCAATTTGCCTTTTGTGGGCTACTTCCTTCTCATGCTCAGCCAGTATCTTTTGGTTAGCTTCATATCTAGTATGCGTATCTTCTTCCCATTCATCACGCGCTTCGATATAAGCTGCCATATCTCCATTGAATGCTTTCAAATTAGGTTTAGCAGCATAAGGATACAGCTCGACTTGCGGCTCTTCACTTTCTGCTTTACCAGCTACTTCTGGCCTTCCCTGGCTATTAGCACGCGCTAATTCTTCCCTTAATAGTTCATTCTCTTTAGCTAGCTCAGCTTCTTTTATCTTTTTTTGATAGTGAAGTTTATTGATGCGTTTCTTAAAGCTTTCTGGATCGTCATCCTTAAGCAGCTTATTAAGCTCAGCATCATCTTCATCTTCTTCACTATTCTCTTCAGCTGTATGCTCTTCCGAAGGCATTCCACCTTCTTCCGTAATCTCTTCTTGTCCCTCTTCTTGAGGAACTCCTTCAAAATCTGGTTCTGGTTCCGGTGGTTTTGCCTGTGAAACAGGAGGCGCTACCGTAAGCGCTTCATCATCTAAATTATCTGACATCTGTTATTTCCTTATAACATCTATGCAAGCCGGCATATTGGCATATATTCCCGTAGATTCACCCCTACGTAAGGTTTCAACCCAATATTATAAAGACAAAGCGACTTTAATTCTATACTTTTGAATTTGTTTTGATTAATATAGTAGAACTTACCTTGGGCAACAAGCAGTAAGTAGCCAATTCCCCCGACTCCTGTCATTTTTTCTCCTATATTGACGACTCGGGGGTTTTTATTTTAACAAAATGTATTTTCTCACCCATAAAAAATTGGTTCAGGCTTGAATCGTTTATATTTGCTTCTTTTATTAATAAAAGGCTCATAGAATTTATATCCGGCCTTATCATGAGCTGCCCATTCTTGAGCATGAGGGTCATGATGTCCTTTATCTGGTCTATCTTTCAATACTTTCTGATAGGGATTCCTTTTACCGGTCATCGTTATCTGCTCCTTTGCTTTCACTAATCTGTTTTCGTAGCTTCTCATTCTCTTTCAGAAGCTCGTCAATCTTATCGTGTGCATCGCTTTCGTCCAGTATTTTTCCAACATGCGTAAAATGTGCATTTTTAGTGGCCAAATCAGCCTTGATCACCTCAGCCTGTGCACGCGTATTAGTCGTTTCTACCTCTTGTTCTCCTTTAGCCGCTACCTGAATGAGCTTAAACTTCTCAAACTCTATCTTAGCTAAATCTACCATGCGTTGCTCTTTGGCTATCTCAAGCTTCACCTGCATTTCCTGCATTTTAACTTGCGCATTAATTTTAGATTCTTCTGCTCTCTGTTGAACTTCCATCATCTGGGCTTTTATTTTCTCCTGGGCAAGCATTACTTCAGGAGGAGGCTGATTAGCCTGTTGCATAGCTTGCTCATCACCCTCTACTTGAGCTTTGATTTGAGGAGGAAGAATAAGCTTAGCGCGTTCAACTATCTCTTCTTTGTTAATACCGTTATACGTAGAAGCCAATAAATCAGGAGCAGCTGCGGCAAAGTTAGGATTGGTAGCCGCTAACTCTAATAAAAATCCACGTTCAGCTTCTAGCTGAAGTTCATAGTTAACGCCAGCTTCTACCATGATGCTCAAGTTATCTAAATCTAATTCATTGAGATGCATTCCCTCGGGAGCAGGCTGATTGATACGTACAGAATAAGATTTATTCTCTTTATCACGTAAGCTCACTAACCTGGTCTTAGAATAAACGCGGGGGATCATATCCACCAGAATCATTCCAATCTGAAGAAGAGCACGGTCACTATTGCTGATGTAAATATTAGACTGCGTATTTTCCTGGCTAATCCTCATTCTACGGGCACGGCCAGACTCTTCATTTCCACGACCATCCATGGTCGCGTACTTACCCATTACTTCACGTCCTGTGTTAGAAATGCTATCGGCTAACTGCAACAGCTCGACAGGATAGGCACTTCCTTGCTGAAAGAATGGCCTGTCATCTGGATGTTCTTTATTATAATTGTACAACATGTAAGCATAGCTTTTATTGGGATTGTTCCAAAACACTTCATTGCCTTCTAATTGCTCACGTGTCAGCATCCATTTTCCATAACTTGCATATTGGACAGCCGTAACTTGTTCAGAGCGCACAAAGTTAACAGCCTTTTGAATGTCCCGTAGCACGTCAGTGTAGGATTTTATGTATTGGTTTCCTAAGTGATAACGCCCATCGCCGTCTTGGTAAATCAAAGGAAGATACTGAGATGGCCATTCTTTTTCCTCTAAAATATCATCTCCGTTTACTACCCATTCAATAATCTTATAGCCATCATCTGCCCAGCGTGTGTCATGCACGGTAATAGGGCGTAATGCATCTAGCTTTCCTTGGGCGATAAGCTTAGATTGCATGGCTTCTCGCTTAGCTATTTCCTCTTTCACTTCCTTTTTAAGGACTACGGTACCATCCGATAATTCCGCAAGCTCAACTGGCTCAAAGCGCTTACGCCACATTCGTCCTAGGAAAATATCATCACGATCGTTAACCTGGTTATTAAAGAATTGACCACCACCAAACGCAAAGGAATTATCTGATGCCTCTTTTCCATACTCGGAGTGATACTTTTCTTTAGATAGCCTAAATATGCGACCACAATAATCTCCATCGGACTTAACAGGATCGGTGGCATTTGGATCCCAAAATGCTCCACACACTTCTAAAATATGCTTCACCCCTAGACGCTGATTAAATGAACGCGCATGTTCATATTCTCGGTATATTTCATACCCTCCAAACCCACATGAAACTGCGTCTCTCAATACCTCTTGTCTTTGCGTAGGAAACTTAGAGTGATAAAGGATTTCCCTCACTAAATCATCGTAAAGTTTAGTCTTGTCACGCACCTGTGAATTGTCGGACTCAATAGGCTTTAAGATTAATCCAGGCGCACTGTTACGGTCTTCACCTAATACCTCGTTAATCATAGGCTGACAGATATTAAACGTCAGGACAGGCTTATGAGCTAATCTACGATAGGCGGCTTGCTGTTCATCCCACTGGATATTTAGATTGGCGAAGTTGTTGTTATCTATCCACTTATTGTAATTGTTAGAGAAGTACTCAAATGCCATACCCGCTTCTTTCTGAAGCTTATCCCGATAGGTAGAGCCAGTCTCTTCATCCTCAATCTCATCGAGAGAACGCATCTTACTGGTCTCATCCAATTCAGGGTTGCCTAGCTCTCCATAGACTTCTTGCTCTAAGATATGGGCTAACCCTTCCTCAATCTGTTGGTCTTCGTTTCTCTCAATTATGTTGCCCATTGCTCCCCTCCATAGGATTGTAAATGCTGCAAAACTGGTGGAAGATTTACTTCCCCTCTAAGTCCTATTTCATATGCGTGCGTTAAAGCTAACGAATCTCCTCTATCCGGTGATCGGCCTAGCTTCCTTCCAGATGTTTCACCCTTATCTAATAACTTTCTCTGACCACGGCTAGTAAAATAATACCTGACGCTTAATAAGTCTTGGGCTAATAAATCATCATTGGGTATTTCAACCGGCGCGTCCTTTAACCATTCCAATAGCTCACCATACATCTCATCCCGTTTGTTCACATACTTGTCAGCGTTAGCCTTGGAAGGAGAGGAACACCCATTCACCGGTATTACGTAATCTTTATACCCTTGATGACGTAGGATTGTTATCACCCCAGACCCAAGCCCAATTGAATCAATCAGTACCTTATCAATGCCTTCAGTCTTAATAATGTTGATTATTATACCAGCAATCTGGGCTTCATCTTTATGAAGATGCGTCTCTAAATTATAGGCTACTCTGCCTTGGCGTCTAATGATACTCGTGAAGTCTTTCCCCATCCCTCCAATATCAGCGCCTAACAGTTTAGGCCCTATTCTGGCGCACGTTCCAGTACGTCTAGCTGCATTGATCAAGTCAGCCGTAAAGAGGGCGTCTTCAATAGATTCATCAAAGGCTTCAACAGGATTGCATGGATATTCTCGCCTGAACAAAGACAAGCCTATCTTGCCATCTCCCCCTTCCTTTATTTTTAATCTACGCCAATACAGCTGCAAATCATCTAGCTGATACAGCTCTTTTAAGATGACCTCATCATCATCCAATGTAAGAGGAGTGGGTGAAATCGCACGATAACTTGGTTCCCAAAACCAGGGAATGAAAATAGCAATGTACTCATCTTCTCCATACATGGCTTGCTGCCATTTCTTGAAAAAGAAATTGTCTTGCCCGTACGCGGTGGACTCTAGAATGATCTCAGTACCCGCTATGCGCGGCACCGCTTGAAACAGGCCAGCAATATGGTCTTCAGCATTAGCCCAGAAGGCCACTTCGCTACCATGTAATAGCTGAACTGTGGACGACCGCCCCGCACCTTTAGTTTTGGCCGTCGCTAGCGCATAGGAACAATCAATCTGGCCAAAGGATAGCTCATTGGCGTTGTCTCTACTCGCCTCCGCTTTAACAAAAGCTGGACAGTTCTCATGATAGCGTTTGACCATCTGAAAGAGATTCATGGTGGCTTTGTCTTCGTGGGTTAAGATGAATGTCTTGATGCCCATGTTGTTGGTAGAGAGCCAGTAATAACGGCCTGCAACGTAAGTGGAGCATCCTTGCTGACGACCTTTTAAAAGAATTGCCCGCACCATCCCTGTGCGGGTCTTTTGCTCTTCCACTCTCTGGTGGATATAGCGTTGAGCCACATTCAATTGAAATGGCTCAACTCGTCCATTCCGTGGACGTATGAAAAGACAATTCTTCGCGTAGAACTCAAAGTCCTTCGCTAAGTCCTGCCTCAACTGTAATTCCTGATGAATTAGATGATTGACGTGATTCACAAAGCTTTTTCACCCATTCCGTATGAGAGTTCTGGACGTTCCCTTCAAATTTCTCTACTAACAAACCATGCATCTTTAGGCGTAATCCTATGGCTGCTGTGGCCGCCGTATAGCGTCCATCCTCTTTCGCCCGTTGAATAATATCGGCCAAGTCCGCATCACACTTACGCTTAATCTCAACTAAGTCGTAAATTCGGCCTTGTTCTATCTGAGCAATAGCCGCTTGTTGCTTGTCCTGATGCGCTTGAATGGCGTCTCTAACAGCCGGATTATGTAACAATAAATGGCCAGTCTTCCCTATGTTCTTACCATCTTTATATCCACATAGACGAGCAGCATCGCTTGCATTACGCGTAGTCAGGTAATGAGTCACAAATTCTTGTTGTCTTGGTGTAAGTATAGGGTTCATATGGGGCAATAATAATAAATTGTCCAAAATAAATCAATTAGTTTTGAATTAAAATGAGTTTTTATTTGTTTGGCACGAGAATGTCAAACTTAGGCTATTAAAATTTGTTCATTTCTTGATAATCTATCCATGATTGTTCAATCAAATGACAATCATTAATTACTTCTTCTAAAGGATCGCACTCATATATTATTACTTCTTCATGGCATTCAGGACAATTAATATATTTATCTGCTCTCTCTTCTTTATGAACCACAGTAAAAGTTGTTTCTCCACATTCCCTACAATAATATTTACACGACTCATAATCCTTTATATTCATTCTTATAGCCTCAATATAGAAAGAGAGTTTTAGGTTGAACCACGAAACGAACACCTTCCCAGATAGAAGCAACCACAGCAAACCAACGATACCAAACTGATTTAGGAAGAGGATGGTGCGTATGGCTAGGAAATCTATGCAAGACTACTAGCTCATCCATTCCCTTAATTTCTACATAATCCAAATTACCTTGTAGATTGCCATTCAAGATAATTTCTGAAGTAAGAGACAAACCCACCTGTCGCCGTTCATCATGATAGCGTTGTAAATATGCGGCTATATTGTAACCATTATTTAAGTGGGACATGAGGAAAATTCAGCAGGTGAAGTATAAAGGATCGTAAGCTCTCTATCTCTTTATCCTTCTGAGCTAGCTTTTTATACGTTTTATATTCTTCGTTAAGTGTATGAGGATAAGGAAATGACTGATGTTCAAATAAGTGCGCGATAGGTTCATACCATTCCATAAATTTTTCCAGCCTTTCAAATTTATTAACGTGTGACATTACGCTTATTCCTGTAACAAAAATAGCAAATCCATTCTCCGCGGCTTCCCATAATTTGATGTTGCCACGCTATAAAACGCCACCTATGAAAACCTAAGGAACACTTAAGTTTAGCCACCCACTTTTTCATATTTTTTCCCTAGATCCAACCATTACTTTTACTCTTCCCACAAACCTCGCATATCGTGGTTAATTTTTCGGGCGTCTTATATATAGCATAATTACCATACGATATAACGGTAGTTTCTCCAATCTCATAATATAATTCATATAAATGAAAACCTAAGGAACACTTAATTTTACCAAGTAAGCTTTTCATCGGTATCAGCTCCATTTAAAAATTGCTCTGGCGTAATCCCTCTTTCTTCTAATTCGTTGTAGCGCTCTGCTAATCTTTGATACTCATTATAAACCCTGTGTGCTCGCTCTGGAGGATACTCAAGAGATAAATAATACTCACAGACGGGCGTATGTTCTCTACACAGCTTAATGACTTCTGAAGTTTTAATAACATACCATAGAGGATTACTCATTTTTATTTCTCATCCCTCTTTTCATTTCCTTCACCCTACTACATAAATAATCTTGAATAGAGTCAACTCGGGCTAAAATATGGGAAGCTGGCGCTCCATCATTTAATGCTTCTATAATCCTAGAACAATTTTCTAAGGCATATTCACACAGGTGTAATTCTTTCGTGGGACTTTGAAAGTTATTCCAATCTTCTATTCCTTTCTGTAAGTCGGCAGGAAGATAATATCTATCAAAAGCTATCATTGGTATGCCATTACAAAGGTGATGATAACACTCACAATAAATATTAAAATGCGGCTTGGTCGCTTCATCGGCTGGTTGCTCAGGAGGACGATATACATGCGTGGCATTTATATTAGGCAATCTATTACATATTTCACATAGAAAAATTTCCATCAATCTTTCTCCTCAAAAATTTTACAATCTCCAAATTCATCTGTAGGTATAATGACCATATCCAATTTTCTGGTGATAGCCATTAAAGCACCGCATTCTAAATCTGATATAAAAGCAAGAGCATCATCAATATCCGTAAAGTGATTAATTTCTGGTATTTCTTGTTCTACCTCATCTATAAAGGCTTTAACGGTATAAAGAGATTGTCTCGGATTATTGCGTAGGATCTTACGAAACAATCTCAGCTCCATAGTTTTATTTTTCATTACTGCGCTTTCTCTCCTGTGATGAAATTTCCACCAGCATCCATCGGCCAGAAATGATATAAAATTTTAATAGCCAACTCCTTAGGTAATTGATAGTCCTTATTATGTAGATAAAATTCTGGATCATTTTCCAATCTTTCATAAAGCTCCTTAATATGCTTCTGAATTTCCAAAAATAAGTAATCATATTCAGCTGTAAATTTATTCCACTCGTCTGTATCAACGACTGTAATTCCTCTTGTAGTATTACCCATATTTAAATCATTAAGCTTAAGGTAGTGTTTCATTTTAAATACTCGAATAGGCTGCGTTTTTCATCTTTTCTTGAAATTGTTCTTGGTCACAGATATTTTCCTCGCCTGAACTAACTACAATATTCTGATTATCGGTATCTGTTAAAGAAATGATTGTAAAATCCGGTTCAGTTTCTGGCGGATCTAGAGGTTCTTTATCTCTACAAATCCATGTTAATAAGTATTTAGCAGTTTTCATTCGCTTTCTCCCAAGTATTTTTCTAAAAATTTATCTAAAAATTTATCTAAATCAGGCAAGTGTTGCGCTCTCAAGTGATATATTTTCTTTAACTGCAGTAGTGGAACCGCAATCGTCCTTTCGTCTTTCATGGCTGCATTCCATTTTTCTATTAACTCTTTTAAATAAAATTCTTCGAACTCATCTAGCCACGTTATATGCTCGTTATCGCAGTCAGGGCAATTAGTAGATAGATAGTATTTTCCGCTAGTTGGCAGTTGTGAACTTGCCTGAATATCTGGAAAATATCCGCATTTCATACAGGGAAGCAGTGCTTCCATACCATTATTCATCTTTTCTATCCTCTTGGTTAATATATTTCTCTATTCTAAAAATCTGCATCTTCAAGGTTTCTTCTTCTTCATAAAAAGAGAGAGAGGCTTTAATAATATTAAAATCTTCTAAGGCTTGGCTAGTGCTAATGTAAGAATTACGTTCACTATACGAATTCCACTGCTCAATACTGGATAATATAGGGCCAGAAAATTCTGGTGGTTTGAACTTCATCCCTTTATCTCTTTTACAATACGGACATCTCGCATGATATAAGCCAGAAAAATAAATAAACTCAGGAAATACTTGACATACGGGACAGCACTTAACTTCCATTTTCTTTCTCCAATTGCTGCTTAATATATTTTTCTACCACCAAAAATTCTGATGGAATTTCATTTTCATGTACCCAAAACATACATCTTAGATGTGCCCACTCTTTAAAAGCTTCTTCAGCACTAATTTTTTTGTTTTCTGAGCGACACATTTCATTCCAGTTATAAATTACATCTGAAATATTCTCTACGGGAAAATCAATATTTTTTTTAGTGCCACATTTACAATAAACCCCATAGGTTTCCTCATTATTCCCCATATTAACATAAGAAAAAGTAGGGAACTGATGACAGGTATTACATTTTTCAACCATAAAAAATACCCCATATTAAATAAGAAATATTAAAGCCCGCTGCTAGCATAGTTATCCAATAAAAACAACAAGCTCTAAAAAACAGTTTTTTAGAAGCGATATAGTTCTCTTTAGATTTTCCAGTATAAATTGAATCTACCAAATTACCTCGAGAGTCACCTAGGGTAGGAGTATTATTATAATGCTTCTGGCAATATCTATATAACAAACTTTCCATATCTTTTTCCGGATCGTCCCCTGGCTGCATTTGATAAGCATTCCAGTTATTTATTAATGAAAAAATATTAATTATTGCTCCTACAATACCGGCTCCGCACCCAGGACACTTTATTTTTATATTATCAAATACTTTGTTTTCATTATCGGGATATAACCATATTACTGGATGAATTTTACAGGTTTTGCAAGCGTAAGTAAAAATATTCATTATTTAAAAACTCCCGATTTAAATATCCAGCGACACAAACAACTTAAATGCAAAAATGTTTCAAAAAAATGTTTAACCGGCAAGTCATGAGGAATATAAACCGTTAGCATACTAGCGTCATACTTAAGCCTATCATAAGCCGCTACTACTTCGGCATATGAATTAACCTTCTTCCCTGTTTTGTTCTTCTTCATAATGCTCCTGTTGTATTAAATAGTCCGCTTGCCACCAATCTGGTTGATAATGCTCATCTGGTTCAGGAGGCAAATCCGTTTCATTCATGTATCTACTCCTCCGGCGTAATCCCGTTTAATAATCTTACATTTGTGTAAATAATTCTTAATATATCTTTTACCTGGTCATATAGCCCTTTTAATTTCCAATCTAAATCGTCCAAGTCATTTTCTAATTTTTCTATGCGGCTATAAATTTGAGTTATCTCATTTGAAGTAACAGAATCTAACCCGATGGTAATTTTATGATTTTCGTCTATCTTTTTATTTAATTCTTTAACTTGGGTTTGTAAAAGATAAATCTGGCCTCCAAATTCACTAATTACTTTATCAATTCTAAGTTCTCTTTCTTGTGAAGCATAATATTTCTCATGCTCAGAACTTAATCCGTGGGGATGTAAGAATTTTTCATATACAAATTTTTGTCCTGGAGACATTTCTTCCTCATCTGACATTTTAATTTACCCCTGGATTTGGTTCATCTAATTCTTCTACTAACTCTGTTAATTCCCGAATGAGCCTTTCTGTATTACTTTCTGGTCTACACCTGCTGAAAAAGTTTATTATATTTCCGAAGGTATAAATTACCGCTAGAGGATTAATCATCCATTATCTCCCATAATGACTAAGGTAATACCTACGGCAAGTTTCTAAAGCAATTTTTTGTCTTAGCTTGGTATATCTACGATTCTCTAAAAATGAGTTGTAAAGTTCTTTAATTGAAATTAATAAGGTCATGAGGTTTCTCCTGCAATATGATTGGGAAGAAATTTTTTCGCTGCTTCCCATCCGTGTATAAAACAATCCACTTCTCTAGCATCAAAAAATTTATAGTGAGCACTAGAATTTTTAAACAAATAATGCTCTAAAATGCAGTTACTACTTCCGAAGCCGTCACTTACTTCAATTTCCTGAGCTTCTTTATCTATTTCTTCACTTACCAAAAATATATACCAGCTTCCTAATCTATCATTCTCTCCGCTGAATATTCGTCTGATAATTAATTGCATTTTATTCATCTCCCTCTTCCATAGCATTTATCTTTTTAAAACAAGTCTGACAACATTTCTGGGGAATAGCTTCTAGCATAACCTCTAACAGAACCTTTTTTAATTCTTCCATAACAGTGGAAATTATTCGGCTTTCTTGCATATTACATTCTGGATCATAAAATTTATTCTTAGAATGTAAGCTCATATTTTTACCCTTCTTACAAAATTTGATTCACTAGGAAATTGATTCACATCAATCTTATCAGGGTTAATATGCTCAGTGCCTGCCTTTAACTTATCACGTAGCGCATTCCACTCTGGTTCACTTAAATGCTGACAACAAAGACAGTATCTAGATTCTTCATAGGTTTTTGGCATGGTCGTGTAGGTATATCCCCCTTGGCTTTTAAAATAAAGCTCAATGTCATGGGTAATACCACTATCTTCTAGAACCATGTCTTTTAAAAAATCATCTAATGGTAGATTGGAATCATTAGATGCCTTTGATGTTAACCCCTGTAGTTCGCCTATTAGTTCCGATATCATTTTCATTTTTAATCTCCTTGGTTTAAAAACATACTTCACTTTAAGCAGTATATACTACTCCGATCATGTGTCAACACTTATTTTAATTATTTTTTGAAATAGCTGAAATAAGCCTTTCTTTACTAGGAGAAGTGAAATCGAACTCCTTAATTTTGATAGGCCAAAAGGGGTAAAGGATCCTTTGTTCCAGAGCATCCTCTATGAAGTCTGGTTCAGTCGTGATAGTTTTATACTGAAGAGGCTTATACAGCACAGGAACGACGGTGCTACCCTTTATGGTTAATTCTGTATAAGATTTCTTTAACTCGTGAAAACTATACTCAATTAAAGGATCGGTAATTTTTAAAGGGCAAGAATTTTTAGGAGCATAACCGCTCTCCGTAGCTCCCAAGTTCCAATAAAATTTCCAGATTATTTCCATGTTTCTACTAATTGGAGGGATTTTTTTAATATCGCAGGATAGCGTTATCTGTGAAAGCGTATTTACTTCATCGTTTTTCACATACTTTTCTAAATCATCCAGTATCTTCTTTAAAAGTAATTCATCGTCGTAACTACGCATCACTATATTTGTCCATACCAAATAATTAGTGAAATCATGTAAATATAGAGCTTGTAATTCTGGATTTTTTTTAGTTACCCACCATAGAGTTCTGCACTCTGTAGTTAGCCGCCCTTCAAAAGCATGTAAATAAATACGGCTATATCGAATAAATATCCTTCTCACAATTTCCTTGTTTCTCTCTTGTCTGTCAATTGCTTGTCTCCTGTCCATCTTCTCCCTCCTTCTTAAAAATCCCTTGAATTTTTCAAAAAACCTACTATCCTAGTGTGTCAACTCAACCTTTAATTCATCGAATATGCTGAACGGAGGGACAGGGGGAGGCGAACATAGTAAACAGTAGGGCACATCCAACTTACCGGGGCGTTGATAACTTTGAAAAAAGACAGACAATTTTAAAAAAATAATAAGAACTTGACGGGGGGAGGGGGTTTTAGTAATAACGCGTGGTTGCCTGGCTCCATGGTACCCCTCGAAAAATCGCTCTGTCAAGATAATTTTGAAATGAGAAATTAATGACCAAAATTTCATGCTAACTCTCCTATTTGTGAAAAAGTTCGCCATGATAGTGATCATTTTTTGTTTGGCAAGATATTTATTAAGGTTTTGTTAAATTAGTGTTAAGGATTTATTAAATGAAAGATATCAAACATGCTGGGAGTTATTTAAATATAAAAACTGGAGAATGGGTAATAGCCCCAACCTCTAAGAAAGATATTTCAGAGATTAAAGAAGCTTTAAAAAAAGGGAGAGAAGCTTTATCAAAAATATTTGTAGATGAAATACTAGAAATCCACAAGGGAATTTTGGAAAGAGGTAGTTGGAAAAAAAATACATAGCTATAATTGAAAGGTCTTCGATTACCGTTATACATTTCGGTATTCCTACGGCAGGCGACACCGTTAATCGAAGAAGTCGCCACCCCTACTTTCCTAAGATCAAATCCATGGCTTTTATTTTACCTTTTGTGAGCTGTTCAATCACCGCAGATGAAGTACCTGGTATTTTTCCTTTCTTCGCCCATTTATTCGCTTGCCCAACGCTTCTATTAGTACGCCTGGAAATCTCGTCTAAAGACCCAAATAGTTTAAGCGCTTTAGCAAAGGCGGGCGGTAATGGATACTTTGTAATTCCAGCTTTCATAATTTTTTAAATTTCTTAAAATAAATGTTTACATACAACTAAAACGGAAGTATAGTCTATTTCTCTTAAATATGCAAAAGGAGATATTGCCCTTATGACAGCTTTAACGGTTTCTCAAGATTTACCTTCTTTTCCTATGCCAACTACATGGGCAGAATATAAAGAGTATGCGCAAATAATTTGCAAAAGTTCTTTTTGCCCCGCTAATTTTAAAGGAAATTGGGAAAATGTATTACTAGCCATGCAATTCGGCAAGGAACTGGGTTTACAGCCTCTACAAGCCCTGCAAAATATAGCAGTGATTGGTAGTAGACCTACTCTGTGGGGAGATGCTGTCATGGCTTTAATTCGGTGCCATCCAGAATTTGAAGATATTGAAGAAAAAATTGAAGGAGAAGGAGAAGCCTTAACTGCTTATTGTACTATCACTAGACGTGGCCAAACGCCGGTTATAGGAAAGTTTAGTAGAGCAGACGCAAGACAAGCTGGATTATTGACAAAAGATATTTGGATTAAATACGAAAAACCAATGCTAAAAAATAGAGCTAGAGGATTTGCGGCTAGAGATGGCTGGCAAGATGTCCTCAAAGGTTTGTGGGTACGCGAAGAAGCTGAAGATATCCCTGAAGAAAAAGAAGTTAAAAATAATTCTAAAAAAATTAATAATCCTATAGAAGGAACAATTTATACTATCCCAGAAGAAGAATGGGATAAATTAGTGGATAGTAGTGCTTATGGTACCACCGCTTTAAAGATTGCTTGGGAAGCTTTACCTCATAATGCAAAACAATATATAGCAACTAATCGAAAAGAAGAATGGAAAACTTTAAAAGTAGTCGCCGCTAAAAATGATGAAGCAGAGATACTAGTAAATTCTGAGAATGAGGTTGAAAAAGATTTAGCCGAACATTCAGAATGGTTACAAGAAAATGAAGGTGAAGAAGCTGAAGAAGGTGAAAATGTGCAGTAGTGAACGGTAGGCATACCGTTTATTTCTCCTGACCTTTGACAGTTTAGGTGCACAAAAAACTGTCATTAATTATTAAGCATATCAAGAGAAAATTAAATGGAAGTTTTAGAAACCTTACAAAAAAATTGGAGTCTTCCTAAATCGGCTCCTACAAAAAGTAAACTACCGCCGGAAGCGTTAGAAGCTTTAGCTGAGCAAATTGCGGCTATGAGATTGCAAAATAAGTTTATTAATTTGTTTTATCAGGGAAAAATAACATTAAGTTCAATCCCTAAAATGGGTAAAATAGCTAAAAGAAATATGCTTGAAGAGATGATAGATCATAATAAAAATTCTATGGATAATTTGATTGATAAATTTACTTCTGAAGACTTTGATGAGACTCAAACTTGGCTTATGCAATTTACTTTGAAAAATTTAAAAGAAACTAATGAATGGCTTAAACAGTGTATAAAGGAAATGTAGAAATGAGTGAATTTAAATCATTTGGAAAAATACCTGCATTGGAAAACTCCCCTTTGAGAGTTAGAATTACTCAAAAAATTCATGGGACTAATGCGCAAATTTATATTTATCCTCAAGAAACTTACACTGGGGAAGAAGCTTTTGGCATTAAAGCTGGTTCACGTTCACGCTGGTTAACAGCAGAAGATGACAATCATGGGTTTGCAAAATGGGTTGATGAGCACCATGAATTTTTAATAAAATTTCTTGGCCCCGGAAGACATTATGGTGAATGGGCAGGTAAAGGAATTAATAGAGGGGAAGGTTTAGATAGGAAGAGGTTTTTTTTATTTGATGAAGAAAGATTTAGAAAGAATTTAACTCGACTAGATAATGCAGATGAAATTATGAGTGTATTCCTTGAACTTGGAATTTCTAGCGTCCCTGTTTTGGTAGACATGGAATTTATTAAATTCTCTACCGAAAATTTGATGACTTTTGATACTGTTTTGGACAGATTAAAAGAGATGGGATCTTTAATAAAAGAAGGCTATATGTTTCCTGAAGGGATAGTAATTGAAATTTATGATGCAAAAAGAGTTAATCCATCAATATTCTTGAAAAAAACTTTCGATAAAGAAGACGTAGCTTGGGAAGGTAAGAAAGAAAAAGTACCCGGAAAGCCTTTAGTGGATGTTAGTCATTTACTTCAACCAGGACGTTTACAAAATATTCTAAGTCGCGAAGAGCGATATACTAGAGATTATCCTAATACTTTAGGAGAGATAGCTAACTTGTATTTAGAGGATTTATATGCGGAAGGATTTTTATGTGGGAATGATGAAGAATTTAGAGCAAAAATGGTAAATGATATTCGCACAATAGTAGGAACACTTAAAGAAATTAAACGCTCACTAGGTAAAAATCTGTATAGATTTATTAGAAGTCAAATGGAACATGAGTTTGATGAGAAAGAGCTTGGAGTAGTCGAGGATTCCTCGGTAACTGAAAGAGGAGCAATAAAGAATGTCTGATAACGTAAACCATCCTCCACATTATCAGGATTTAACGAATTGCGATCATTGCAAAAATCCAATTGAATGTATCAATATTTCTCGTAACTTTAATTTTAATTTGGGCAATGTGATTAAATATATTTGGCGAGCTGACAAAAAAGATAATAGGTTAGAACAATTACAGAAAGCCCAATGGTATTTAGAAGATGAAATTAAAAAATATTTTCCTCTGCCAATTTCTTCAAAACTCACAACGAGTGAAGTAGAAAGTCTAGAAGAAGAGGATATTGATTCAGGTGCTTTTTTACCATTAGGTCATGAAATATATTTCAGGAACTGCAAGCAATGTTCTCTTTCTCCGGTTTGTCGTAAGACTAATAAGGAAACTAATAGTTGGAGTGTGTTACTGTGCAAGTGTTATTTCCCATTGGATATGGATAAGGAGTGTGTCACTCATTGGTTTAACTCATCCAGATTACAGTATCTTGAAAAAAAATGGGATGAAATTAATGTCGGGTACTAAATATGAAAACATCTATGAAGACATCATAGTGCTTATTATTTCTTTATCAGTAATTCTTGGGGGAATTGTAAGTTTTTTATCTGAGGCATTAAAATGGGTGATAATATAAAAGAACAAATATTTTATACCATTCTGATTGTCTATATTATTTGTGGATTAGGGGTAATAGGGTTGGTGTTAAAGTTTTTATGGGATTGTCTTAAATGAGCTCAGATCTGTGCAAAGTATGTGGGTTTCAGCCAACTATGAGAAAAGAACCCAGGGATTCCTGGGTGAATCTAAATCTAAGAAAATATAGATTACGGATGCAATGTGGATGTAAAAGTAAAGATTTATTTATTGATATTAATTCCCCTAATGAGTACTCCCAAGAATATAAAAAATTATGGGAAGCGTGGATTAGAAGAGAAGAAGATTATGCACTAGCTAGTGAATATGAGATAAGATTGGAGATATTAAAATGATCCCTAAATTCAGATGTTATTTGCATAATCTTGAAGGATTAAATGTCCCATATTTTGAAGGTATAGGACGTATGTTTGATGTTGAAAAAATAGACTTTGGATTTCAAGGAGGAGAAGAGACATGGGTATTTTATAGATGTCCTTCTGAATGTGAATCACCTTTAAAGGATGTGCATTTAATGCAATGGACTGGATTAAAAGATAAAAACGGAAAGGATATTTATGAAGGGGATATTGTAAAAGATTTAGGCGTGTCCCATTTGAATAGTGTTAATTGTGATGCTCCCCCTGTTGAGCAAATAAAATGGGAAGGGTCAGGATTTAAAATAACGCGAGGCACCAGTACGTTGGCCTTTGAAATGGAAGAAATATATTATCCCGAATATTATTTAGAAGTCATAGGAAATATTTATGAAAATCCTGAATTATTGGAGGTAAAAAATGATAACTGAACGAGTCAATATCAAAGATATAAAACCAGAAATATGTAGCATACTTCATGTCCATAAACATTATTCTCCTACCGAGAGCAGAATTATGTTATATGCTGGTAATCAATTTGGAAAAAAATATAAATTATTGATTGATACTTTTTGTCCGCATGATCTACTCGATAAAATAGCAGATAGTTATATATCAGTGAATGTTAAGAATTATTTAAGTTGAATTGCCAAGGTGTTTTTAACCGAATATCAGCGGTTTTTTTCCACCTTCATAGCTGAATTTGTGGGTAAGACAGTGGCAAGAATTTAACCCTCATTAATAGGAGAGAAAAATGTTTAAAAGAATTTTAGTGCTTTACACCCATGAATTAGATCGAAATTTATATATCATTGGCGAAAGACTTTCTAATCCAAACGCCATGGTACAAAAGTTACATGATCCATGGCCTATAGTAATAAATATAAACGAAATTCTCTGGGTAAAACCTCACTCTAATCATACGGGATGGTTTGTTATTTCCTTCAGAGGCTTCGTACATACTAATTGGCAATTATTAAAGGACTTGCTCGCTATTGAATGTACCTGGGAAGAATTGCAGGATTTATTAGTTCCAAAGGGTACCTTCATTGGTTCTCCTCAAGATTTTGGGTATGGTCAAGGTTGAATACCTAAGACACGGTTATACAGTTTAACGTGGGCCGTTTTAAACTGAGGTCGAGGAATAACTTCCTGTTTGCGTATTTACAGTTTAGCGTGACCGAAAAACTGAAGCCAGGGGAGTTAGAACCCCATGTGCGCATTTAGGGTTTTAGCGTGGCTGAAAAAACCCAGTGCAAGGTTTAAAACTCCTATACACTCGTCTGGCTGTACGAGGCACACTACAGCCTTTTTTGGAGGCAAGCTGGGGTGTAATGTGTCATTAAGAATAGCAATATTCCCAAGGGGGCGTGAACCTAGTAAGCCTCCTCCATTGGAGGGAGGAAATTATTTTTGTAGTTACTTGTCCTTTCTGCAGAAATAATATTCGACTATGCAAATCGGACTCCCTCCACCATTTATTATGAGGTGAATCTTATGTCATTATATTTAGACATTCTTACGAAGTTTATTAATACTCGTATTAGTGAAGTTAATATAAATGACTACGGAACCATCGTTTATGAGGTAAATTTTATGTCAGTATATTTAGACACTCTTACGCAGTTTATTAATACGCGTATTAAAGAAGTTAAAGAAGTAGCCGAATCAGGAAGCGATTCAGCGATTAAGGCTTATGAGGATGTATTAGATCATATCAAGCAGATTGGTGATGATCCAAAAGAGAATACCACCGAGTAATGATCGGTATAGCTGGAGTTTTCTAGTTTAACCAGGGTATAGATATAACTAGATCCTAATTCCATCGAATTCGAGGGAATTAAAAATATACAAAAAAGGAGGCAAAAATGAAGAAAGAACATTATGCTGCATTAAATTTTGAGAAAGAATTTTTAACTCTTAGTGGTCATCAATTTAAGATAATCGCTTTCATTACAGCCGACCTTTTTAATCTGTTTTTTGGAACGCTGCCACCTTCCACGCAAAAACATTTTACTGACTATATTGAAAATCGTCTTGAAATTCTTTCAAAGGGTGGGTTATCCATGAGAGCAGAGAAAGATATCCAAGAAGGATATGAGTTGCTCCTTAAAAAACTTACTAATTTTATGGATAAGGCCAAAAATGATTAAATTAATTGTACATCACGAAGTTTTCACTTACAGGAAGTCTAGTAAAATACCAAGAAAGCAATCTTGGACAGTTCAATTCGTTCCTACCTTTCCCAACTTTAGTTCATCACTTTTTGAACATGTTTCTATAGGATTCCCTAAGATAGAAGATTTAAAATTATATCTAAAATATTTTACACAGGGCGCTAATATATGTGGACAAAATGTAGAAGTTGAAATGAGGGAAATATCAAATGATTAAATTAAGGGTTATTCATAAAGTTATTAGACACTCTAATTTCAATAGGCATTCATGGTCAGTAGAACGTAAAGAATCAAATCCTATGATCTTCTATTCGTTATTAGAATTAGACTTATATATACTAGCTTTTCGAACTGGAGCTTTCGCAGCGGGCGAGCGGAATGTTGAAATTAATAAAATAATGGAAGAAGAAATAGTAGGGAGCATTGATGATTAAATTAACAGTCATAAAATCTAATAGAAATCCTAAATGTTCAAATTTAGATACTCATCCTCATAAATGGGAATTTACCGTACAACATGAAAATAAAAGATGGTCTGAGGGTTTAATAGAACTATACCAAGAAAAAGAAGCAGAGTTATATTTAGAAGGATTTCATTCCGGCTGGGAACAATCGAAAAAAGCCGAAAAGTATGAAATGATATTTATCGATCAAACACAAAAGGAAGAAAATGATTAAATTAAAAGTAACTAAATTTTTAGACGGAAGTACTAGCTGCAGAAACATCGAAGATTCGAAAAGACTTTGTTGGCAAGTAGAAAAGATACATGCCCCACACAAAGAAAAGGACGATAAGTATTACCTTAGTGATATTCTTATGAATTTCTATGCCCTCCCAGAATTAGAATTATATCTTTCAGCTTTTGAAGCAGGTGCAAATGCGTGCGGAGAATTTGTTGTAATTGAAAGAACTGAGATAGTTGAAGAAACGATATTTCCAGAAGAGGATGAAGATGAACAAGATTAAACTCACTGTTATAGAAAATCCTTTTACAACTAAGTGGTATATAATAGCAGAAAATAATGGGGTTAAAGTTTATGATATGGATAACCCTATGGCTATTCTAACAAGTCTTGAAACTTTAGAGATTTTTCTAGCCGGATTTAAACACTCTTCCTATATATCAGGCGACGAATTAGAAATTGAATGTAAGAACTCAGAAGGTGAAGTAGTTGAAAGCTATCTCACATTTACTTCTTCAAATTTTCGTCACGCGTAATAAGCTTCTCTAATTCGGCTACTCTTTCAGTAGCTTCTTTAGCACGTCTACCGCTGCCTACATAATAAGATATGGGGTCTTTGATAAGAATTGTCAAGGCCACGAATATTTCTAGCAATCGCCTTCCATTTACGTCCGGAATAATATTATCCGGCAATGCAATTAAAATCGTGATAAGCCCTATCAATAAAAACAATCCTATCAATATTAATTTAGGGGTAGAATCTGGATGGCCTACACGTGCCATCTCTACTTCCCGAGATCGCGCATTGCTTCTATCGGCCACCTCAGAAGAATAAGCATCCTTGTCTAATAGACCAGTATCTATCTGATGTTTAAAATAGGCTTCTCGTTCTTGTAAAGCAAGCGTTGCAATCTTTTCTTTATGGTCTAGCTCTATCTGAATCAGTTTTGTTTTGGCTTCTGTATCGCCGTTAATCTTCTTAATAAGCTCTTCGGTATTAGCTAGGGATCCACCAAATAAATCTCCAATGATAGTGCCTAATAGAGCACCACCAGGTAAGGGGAGCACGCTCCCTAATGCAGGGGCAAATTTTGCTACGGTATTTCCTAAGTCTTTTAAGTTCATATTTTTTCTCTTAAAAAATTGGTAGTTGAGTGGATAAAATTTCTGGGAGAACCATATTTTTAGGAGGCAATATTAATTCAATATGCCCTAAATCGTTAAATTCATTATCATCTAAATCGCCGTCGCCGTCCCAATCACACCCATTTCTAGGGATATACATAGTTTCGTTATTTCTAAACATTCTATAAATAGCCATATTGAAATGCGCAATGATGTAGGAAAAACGATATGCGTATTTTTCGTCCCAGATATTTCCTTTTTTAGGAAGAGGGTAAGGCATGATATCCATAGCCATTGAATACTCAGGTACATTAGGCCATTTTTTACGAGCGGATCCGCGTTCTGATTCGGGAAAAGCTTGAATGCAATTATGCTTACCGTTCGGCCATCTCACTTTAGATTTGCCGCTATTAAAAGCTATGAATTGATCTTCTTCATTACGCGCACTACAAATAACCTTAAAGTCTACGTATTGAATAACAATATGGGCTGCCCTTTTCAAAATAGGATGACATTCATTTAAATAAACTAATGATTTTTCACTAAATACGGGCATACCTTTTCTTCCTTGAATTGGTTGCGGGGGTAGGATTTGAACCTACGACCTGATGCTTATGAGACATCCATGCTGCCAGACTACACTACCCCGCGATAGCTATCATGTATAAAATAGAGTAGATATTATACACGATATGCGGCTCATGTATAGATTTTACAAAATAATGCTACTGACATTGGCTACTAAATAGTCCAAGTAATAGCAAAAAGGCTCGTCTTGTCCTACTTCGATGGCATGACCAATCCCTTGAAATACTTTAATAGCAGAATGAGTACATTCATGCACAATTTCATTTAAAGAAGGAAGACGTTTTGGTTTAGGGGCATACGAGAAACATAGACAGCTTACTAATTTTTTACTAACTTGGCAGTCATAGGACACATGGAAAGCACCCCCTTTATTTATAAACTCTCCAATACTTTCTGCAAATCCAGCTTCTTGTTTATCCCGAGGAATTAACTGATCTAACATTCTCTCTTCAAGGGAAAGCACTAAGAATGGTTCTTCTTCTGATTCTAAAAATTCATCACGGTATTTAAATATTTTAGTAATAACAGGGTAAACAGTAGGGATTAGGTTCCACTCAGTAAATAATTCATTTTCTATGACTTTTTGAAAAATTGATAAAGATTGCATGCTGCCATTTCTTGAAAAAGAAATTGTCTTGTCAGGCGGACTCTCTACATCGCTTTTACCACCGGAATTTTGCAGACACGCATCAATGTATACGTCGCAATCACACTTTTCTTGTGCTTCCTTAAGAATTTGCTCCTCTGAATAATCTACATATCTATAGTCTACAGCAAATTTAAAGTGATAAAAATTATAAAATCTAGATAAGCTACAGATAGGATAATGCCGCCAAGGAGTGGTATAACATAGATTTGCCTCATTATGCATGTTATGAGTCAAATACTTTTGAGCTTCACTAGATAAATCACCAAATTTTACCTTTACTTCGGGAGCATCTTTACTCCCCGAAATTATATCTTCAGTGCTTTTAGGCTCCGTCATTTAATAATGTCTCCAATAATTCCTCCGCACTATATACCACATAAATCTTTCCGCAGTAAGTGGCATGCATTATTCTTTGATCTTGCGTAAGGGTGGCTTTATCGTGGCTTTTAATCTCCACCAGAAAGTTCTTACCTCTCCAGCCAATAAGCAAATCAGGACACCCTTTCCCAACCGACGCCAAAGAAATAACGCTCGCACCAAACTTACGCGCCTCATCCACGCATTCTTTTTGTATCGCATCTACTTTCCCGTGTTTTCTCATGAAGGTATAGTATTGTAATTCAATATAAATCCTACTACTAAAGTACTGCTGGTAGCATCGCTATTTTGATAGATATCTAGTGTTCCCCAGCTTTTAGGCCCTATAAAAGAAAATAGGCTACTAATATCTAGCGTATTAAAATTGAATGTGGAAGTCGATGCTATTAACGTAGCACTATCATTTCCGACTGCGCCAGATCCATCATAGTTTCGGCATATACTATTCATATACAAAGTAGTAGCAGGAGCTACAGAAGTATAATAAACCATCAGTACATTTATTAAGGAGCCAAAATCCTGGGGGATCTGAAAAGGAAAATCTATATTTGTACTATCCGTTAAGGCTGATCCTTGAAGAGGAAAAGAACTACCTAAAGCATCCGAAAAAGAATTTACAGGAGGTGCAGCCCACTGATAGGATTTAATCGTACTAACGCCTCCCCCATTTCCTCCATTCAAAGAAAAGAAGTTATTATTATTACTGCCAGGATCAGGCCGACCATGAAACTCTAAACTTCCTAATGGAGGGATGACAATACTAGTCGCATTATCCAATTTATCCGGTGAAGTGGTTTGAACCGTAATATTACCACTAGCTCCATTTTTAATGGTACACCAAAAATATTGAACCATGGTGTTATTATCAGCATATGAAGCTTGAAATTGAGGAATAGTAACCACTACGCCAGGACTGGTTATTTCTATAATTGCTCCCCAATGATCTAAGGTTAATGTTAAGGCAGAGCTAGACGTATAAACCAAAGTATTTCTATTGTTCTGAGGATTGCCTATTAATTCCCAATCCGTAGTAGAGCCGCCAGGTTGATATAAAATCACACCCGAATTTGGAGGGATAGGAACTTGCATGCGATAACCACCAATTGTATCACTACCTTGTGGGGCGATCTGGGATTGCTGGCTTCCGCTACTTCCAATATACATTGCTGAGAAATTTTCTACCTGATAAGCCCCTGGCAAACTTGCCAGAATAGTATTAAATCCTCCAAAATAACTAGCCACATAGGCTTGTCCCATTTGATTAGTGCCAGGAGAATAATTTGAACTTTGTAAATTTACGAAGGAAATTACTCCTCCTGTCAGAAAATTAGTGATGTTTTTGAAAATATATTGTTCTGTTGCCGCATCTAAGAAAAGAGTAGCCCGATATCCTGGTTGAAGATAAACGGTTTCATATCCTTCAATTAAAGTACCTGATATTGCGGTAAAAGCCATAGGAGTATTTGTATCTGCATTATAGAAATCACAACTAAATCCCCAGGGAATAAATCCCTGACCTTGTTCTGGCAACTCAATAGCAATGCCCTTGCTAGTGGCCACAATCTGGGTACCTTGGTCTACTGAACTGAGAGTATAGGTGGTATAAGGATTTGAAATATTAGTGGAGGGTAACCATGTAATAGAAGATCCGGTTATATTAAGTTGTACTCCATCCGCGCTTACTATTACGCCGCTTCCCAGAGGAATGGTAAGGTTTCCCGATTGCCCGGCAATATATTCTCCAGCTTCTTGGCAAGCTAATGTAGTTGCATATACTCCGCCGGACTGCGCTATAAACGCAAAAGGAGGTTCAAACGATCCTATACCTCCAATTGCTATTTCTAATGGAGCTGTATCATCACAGACAATAAGAGTACCGGCATCTGCAGAGCTTAAATAATAAATTCCATTAGTTCTCGTAACTGAAGTAATAATACTAGGAGCGGTAGGGATTAGATAACTATTAATAATTGACCATTGCGCTCCTCCAAATCCCGAAGGAATAATAGATTGGAGTGTATAAGCTGTATAGTTCGCCATATCTATCGTGCTGAAACCATCAATAAAGCCATTCAGCTCACACATATCTCCAGAAATATTTTTAAAAACTGTGGTAAGTCCAGCGACCGTAGGATTACTTAATGTCACTCCAATTCCATTGGTCAAAATAACCGTTACTCCGTCATAACTAGCATCGGTAATATTAAATGATGAATTTTTATAAACGACAGTCGTTAACGAATTAAGAGGATAACCCCCCGTTACATACCATTGTGGAGTAGAAGAGGTAGTAAGCGCAGAAATTTCTATACTGGAATATGGAGGAACGATAATAGAAGTTGCATTATTAAGATGACCCGCTGTAGCGGCAGTAATAGTACAGTTTCCCGAACTAATATTTGTATAAGTGGTAGTCATTCCAGGGACAATATTGTTTATTGATGGATTAGGATCGTCCAAAGTAACCGTAATAGGAGACACCATAAATACTATAGAATTATTGTAGGATGGTGTATCAACGGTAAAGTCAACACTAACCAAATAGGTAGAACGTGGACTAGTTAAAGAAGCATCTAACGCTCCCATAACCCATGTACTATTTCCACTATCATCAATGGAAAGTTTAGTGAAAGTACAGCTATTATTAGGAAGCAAAACCTGGTTATTTCCCATGAGGTCTGAGCCGCTTACTACTGTAGAATAAGGGGTCAATCCAATATTAAATACGCGTACTGAAAATCCTACTGGCAAATACTGGCTCGATTGCAATGGAAAATTTATAGTACCCACGTCGCTATAAGCAACATAAAGGGTTGTCCCATTATGCGCAGGAACAATATTGACATTCTGAGTGCCTATCAAATTGTTTTGAAAAGGAATAGGACTGCTAGGAGAAATAATATCCCATGTAGTATTGGCTCCGGATTGGGCTATCTTTTGAATTCTTACACTGGTTTCCGGAGCTAACAGATTATAAGAATGACCTAGGTCACTTCCTTGGAAAGTAGGGATCACATAATGATTTGAATCATTTTTTACATCAAAATACTGACCTATCTCTAATGCCACTTGAGCCGCTGTAGGAAGAGTAAAATTAGCTACCGCACTTAACCCTTGAAATGCAATTAATCCATTGATATCTATTTCCTGAGCTTGATAGCTAGCACTCTGAATATTTACATTAGGCGCAAAGCTAAAATCTTCGTTAAGAATGCTCCAGTCCGCCATGGTGCCAGCAGTCCCATTGTTCTTAATGTAGGTAGTATTATCTGCTGTTACATAAGCAATATCTCCGTCACTGGTAGTTAAAGCTAGAAGCGCCGTATCATTCGCTGCTGTTAAATATCTTCCTTTAACCTGTACCCAGTTACCCCCACCAGTTGCTCCAATCACACTTACATTATCTGGAGTTTCTGTACTACCTGATTGAAATTGAAAAAGTTTTGATAGAGAAGTTACTACGGCAATAATTCCATTAGCTGCACCGGTCATATTAACGGACGCCAATGCACTGGGAGTTGCGTAGGGTTCACGCAACGCAGTTATCCATAGATTACGTAAAGTAATAGTAGGATCAATAGCGATCGTGCCAGTTCTCCCTGGACTATAGCCATCTCCCGAACCATCTGTATAGACATCTTCGGAAGGATCAGCATACAAGAGTGGAATCGAAGGAGTTAAAGGATGACCGCTCCCAGTTCCCCCAATTACTCCAGGAGCACCTTGAGAACCCGAGGATTTAATTTTCATATTATTGTCCTCCGAACCAAAGTACGGTACCAGTTGTATCGGTCAGATAATCAATGCCACCAATAGTTGCGCCACTTAAAATCATCTCACAGGCCACTATTTTTAAATCACCTGGATAACACCATGCCCATACTCCGGGTACGCCATCTATTGTCAGATAAACAATATATCGGGCAGGTGCAGGGGGATTTTCGGTTCCAGTCCCACTATCCCAGGTAAATGCTTTTGCCCTTTCAACTGGCGCACCCGCATACTGGGTAAAAGGGGTATCTAAAACTGCGGGAAACCCTCCACGCGTAATGGTTAAACCTATACTGCTTGTATATTCAATAGGCGCAAGGGGATAAGTTGGGGTATCTAAAGGTACTGTTGCCATATTTCATCCTTGAAATAAATAAAAAAATTAAAAATTATCGTCAGTTATTCCTTTAACTGCCCACATAACGGCTGTCTCTAAATGCGTCTTTGCAATCGCTAATTCACGCGGTGAAAACTCCGCATGGAAATGAAATCTGTCCCAAAGCTGTTCGGCTAATTCTTTGACTTCTCTAACCTCGTCTTTTGTTCTCTCTGTGGCCTTTTGCTCTTTTCTAAATACGTCTTTTGTCATAGTTCTTTCCTTAAAATTTAATCATTGCGCAGAGCACGCATGCCGGGGGAATAATGGAAAATGGAGTACTGCTACCGTTGCTAATTCCTAAATGCGACCCTCCACTACTATCTAATGAAGTTCCTCCATTAAATACATAACCAGAACCTAACACCGGCAAATTAGCTTGAGTTAAAGTAACGGTTTCAGCGCCTGGAGTTTGGCCAACCGTCTGTACAGGTCTAACAGTGCCGCTCGGATTAGATACCATGGGGAAAGCTGCGCCCAAAGGAGGTAGGCCAAATGTATCTATACCATTGCCCCCCCATATATTTCCTAAAAAGCTGCCTAAAAGGGGATAATCGGAATAAAGTAAAATTCTCGAAATATCGCTACTAATTTTTAACCATCCAGTCCAAGGCCCAGTATTTTCTGTTACGTCATATGCAACAAATTTTATTTCACCCGTAAAAAAATTAGGTTGTCCATATCCCAACTGTCCATTTGGAAGAACAACAATAGGCGCGCCCACTAAGGAAGCAAAATTATTAGGATTAACTGGCACTGGTAACAAAGCCCCTCGCGTTAAAGCTGCTACTTCATTGTAAGATTCATAGGCAAAGTCAGGAAGGATTTCTCCCGATACATACTGTTGATTCACCACCCCAATCTGACATGTCTGATTAAGAGGCAATTTAACCATCAAATAAAGCTGGTCATCACCATTATTTCCAATAGTCTTACCTGATACATCCGGCACAGTAAATTGAGCCTCGTATTGCGTCCAAGTAGGAGTTAAAACACATACCGTATCGGTATCTACATTGATGCTTGGGGTATTAGAGCCAGTCCCAAAGAACTGACGTAAACTAAATTCTACCGTTGATTCCGATGAACTCATCAACCAAATCCCAAGAGATATTTCTTGATTAGAAAATGCTGTTACATCTCCAATTGGAACGAAAACTTGTTTAAAGGTTTCTCCCGTCCCTGCTGCACTACACGCAAAGTTTAAATAAACTAATGGATTACCAGGAACAACTTCTTGGCCAATTACAAACTCTGGAAAAGTAATATTGTCGGTAGCCGATGTATTGCTTTTAGCAAAGTTCCATCCCCCTGGTGCTAATGCAGCGGACGCCGGTAAAGGAGAAGGAAATGAAAAAGCATCAAAGAATTGTGGGTTAGCTGAGAAATTGTAAAAGTCTTGTAGCGTGGTTACGTCTGTTCCGCCGCCACCTGCGCCTAATGGAGAAAATATAGGGTAGGTACCAACCGGTGTTTCCCCATCTGCTTTTAAAATCCTAATCCAATAGGGTTCATCATCTTCCCAATAAGAAGGCCCTGGGATCATTCCCCATTGA
>Ga0302221_10000274_pt1 | contig 41013 bp, 35 predicted proteins | sample II_Palsa_E2_1_FD_193517 | JGI IMG/M metagenome (GOLD analysis project Ga0302221, IMG submission 193517) | Peat permafrost microbial communities from Stordalen Mire near Abisko, Sweden - II_Palsa_E2_1 | ecosystem: Environmental > Terrestrial > Soil > Palsa > Peat permafrost | place: Sweden... | reverse complement strand
AGTTTTCTGTTCTTCATCATCCCCTTGATGTGTAGATCTTCCAGACAAACCGTGTCAAAAGACCGGATGATCTCCGTACTTGTCTTATGCAGGTAATCTGCCCGTTGGTTTCTGATTCGCTCGTGAAGCTTGGCAACAATGATTTTTTGTTTCAGATAGCTGTGGCTTTGCTTTTTGGCTCCTTTTTTTAGCCTGCGGCTCAACCTTCTTTGTCCTACCCGCAAGCGTCTAAGATTATTCCTTAGCAGTTTCGGGTTTTCAAAGGTTGTTCCGTCAGAAAGTGTCGCCATGGTCTTCACGCCCATATCAATACCAACGGCTGTTTTCTCCCTTACAGGATGCTTCTTGGGCAACTCATTTTGGTTCTCAACGAGGATGCTCACAAAGTATTTGCCTGTCGGTGTTTTGGAAACGGTGACTGTTTTGATTCGACCCTTGAATGGACGGTGAAAAATGCAGCTAACATTCTTTAACTTGGGGAGAAATATGGTGCTGTGTTCAAAGTCTGTTTTAACTCCTTGCGGAAGCTGTATGGATTGCCGCTTGTACTTTGATTTGAATTTAGGGAAGCCACCACCTCGGAAAAGACTGCTGTAAGCCGTATCCAAATTTCTAAGAGACATCTGAAGCGTTTGGGAAGGACATTCCTTTAACCAGGTGGCTTCTGTGTCCTTTAATTCCTTCAGCTGATAAGCAAGATCTACGCAAGTCAATTCCTTACGTGCGGATGCCCAGGCATATTTCTTTGTTTCCAGTCCAAGATTGTAGACAAAGCGACAACTACCAAAGAATTTAGCCAATTGATGCTTCTGCGGATTGGCAAATTAGCTGGCTTTTTTTCTTTACTGGCCATCTTCATTAGTTGCATCGGCATTTTTGGGATGGCTTCATTTGTGGCAGAACAACGCACCAAAGAAATTGGAATAAGAAAAGTCCTGGGCGCATCAGTGACCCAGGTATGGGGTTTACTTTCCAGGGATTTTGTCCTGCTTGTCTTTATTTCCCTGCTCATTGCTACACCAGTGGCCTATTATTTGATGCAAAACTGGCTTCAGAATTACGATTATCGAACTGAAATTTCCTGGTGGATATTTGTCGCAGCAGGTGTAGGCGTCATATTGATTACGTTACTGACGGTGAGTTTTCAAGCGGTAAAAGCGGCAATTAAGAACCCGGTGCAAAGTTTGAAAACAGATAGCTGATTCGCCTACATCAATACTTTGCTAGGCTGGAGAGAAACGTATCTAAGTTTTTAGCCGGAATCACTTGATCCCGAAGATTTTGACGATTAACGGTGTATCAAGCCAAACGTGCGGAGAAAGAGAGTGGTAGCTCCAGACATGCACCCAGGCATTCCCGGTTCGGATCGTGAGTATGGCCTTGACCATCCCCGGACCAAAGTATTGGAACATGAGGAAAATGAGCGATAGCCCAATATTGGTCGGTGTGTTCCAGCAGGTCCAGGCCTCGAATAAATGTAAAACCGCATAAGTGACTCCACCGAGGATCACCGTGGTGACGATGGAACCGGTCAGCTTGAGGAACCTGGGCAGCAGGATCGCATAAACAAAGATCATAATGGGGAGCGTTGTACCTAGCATGTAGATGATAAAGGTAGCCGGGATGCCTGCGAGTAATTGGTGGCTGCTAAGATGAAAGAGGTTGCGGTCAAAACCCAGTTCGAATGCTGATTCCAGTACGAGAATAATTAAGATCAGTAATACATCTTTCCTAAGATTCGAAGACTTTAAGCTTAGCGCCTCGTTGGAATATCCCCGAAAGCGGAAAAATAAATAAGGGATACAGGCATACACGATGAAATTGTAAAGAACCCAGGCATATACTGCTTTTTCGGAAACGGTTTTATTGATCCCGAATACTGTTCCTGGCAAGTGAAGACTGATGGCATATCCCCCAAGCCCATGTCCAATCGCCAACCCAATCAGCTGGGCGGCGATGGCATAAACAACCATCCAAATGACTTCTTTACGGGTCTGCCCTAAAGCTGGCGCCCGGTCGGCAATATTGATGACGACTCTGCGCCTGGTCACCAGCAAAGTCACTCCGATCAACATCAGCACGAAGAGCATTTGTACGTTGGCGCTCATGAGGTGATAGCCGGTCGACATATTGGTCATGCTTGCCATTCCGGGCATGGCCATCCCTCCCCAATTAAAAGGCAAGGTCTTTCCGCTAAACGCAACAAACAGAACGCTTAAGATCCATATAGCGATAACCACCTGGACACTTTGGCTCCTTAAAAACCTTCCTGCAGTTAGAGACATTTGATTTCTTTTTAGGTTATCAATCCATCACAATAATGGATTTCCAGAGAATAGAAGAATAATGTAACAGCCCTTATCAAATCATCCGGTTTTTGGAATTTATCAAAATTATAAAACGCCTTCTACTTTTTCATTGCACCCAGCTTTTATAATTCAGGAATCGCTTATCTGATTATTTTTTCGTTCAACAACTCGGCGAATTTCCCGGGTTCTTCATAGTGTGGCATATGTGCCGAATGGTCAAAAGAAGTAAATGTCTTTGTGGCTACCTGCAAATATTCATAAAACTTGACCCCAATGGAATAAGGAGCAATCCCATCTAATTTTCCCTGAATAAAATGTACCGGAACCTGGACAGCTTGGATTCTATCAAAAAGATTAAGCTTGTTTAGTTCGGGAAGGAGGGCGTCTTGACAAAAGTCTATCCCCTTTATGGTTTTAGGAATATCTCCAAACCGATACCATTTACAAAAAAGCATATTCTTAATGGTGAACAATAACAATTGGTTATAATTACTGCCCGTCTTTAATCCGCCTAAATTGGTGAGGATTTTAGCGCGCTCCTGAAATCTCTTTGATTCCAGGATGGGCTCTTCACCCAACCTGATGATTTGCTCGATCAGTTTTCTATTGTTTTTCTCCTTGGCTTTCGTCATGGCAAATTCAAGAGCATATTTATTTGCGCGTGGAATGTCAATGTCAGTTCCAACTAGAAATAATTGGCTAAAAATACCGGGTTCTTTGGAGGCAGCCATCAGGCTGGCTGTTGCACCGATTGAATATCCAATTAATATTGCCTTTTTCTTTCTATATCTATTCAACAGGCATTTGGTGCATTCAATGATATCGTCCGATAGTTGGGAAAAGTTGATGGTTTTTGGATCCAAGTTGTTATCAAAGGACTTGCCGCATCCACGTTGATCCCAATAAGCAACCAGGTAAGTGTCTTCCAGCTTCAATAATTTTTCAAGCGGATTGGCTTCGGGAATCATAGGGAGACCAGGACCGGCTTGTACATATAAGATTAGTGGACCATCCGAATTGGCGCCACGAACAAGCAACCATTGGTCGCTATGGTTGATCGTAATTTTCTCTAAGCTATTAATTTTCATATTATTTCCTGAGGGAGTCTTAATTTTCGACCCTGAGATTACTTAATTGTTGGGCGCTCATGCCGATATAGGAAGCGATGTGATTTTCGGCTGCATGCTGCAAAATCCGGGGACTGCTGGCCAACAGATCTTCATACCGCTCTTCAGGCGTGTTCAGAATAAAAGATACGGCCCTGTTGTAAAAACGCAGGAAAGTAAATTCTACAATAACCCGGCTCAAATGCTCAAGGCTAGGTGAAGCTTTGCAAATTTCATTAAAATCAGTATATGAGAATAGAGTTAATGCCGAGTCCTCCATGGCAATGATGCTGGCACGAAGTGGTGACTTTCCAATAATGGAAGGAAGGTCGGCACAGAATTCGTTTTTAAAATAAAAGAAGTCAGTAATTTCCTTGCCATCTTTTAGGTAGAACCTCCTAAGATATCCCTCATCTACAAAAGCCCCCTTGTCATTTTCATTACCGGCCTCTATCCAGAGATCACCTTTTTTTAGGGTGGCCGTAGTGGTGATTTTTAATAACTGATTACAATCCTCTTCTGACAATGGGGCTAAATGTTTAAGCGCTTGAATGATGTTGCTCATGGATTCTGATGCTTAAGGGTGATAGATAATGATGCAGGCTATAAATGGGTTTGTCGTTCACATTTACTAAGTAATTCAAATTTAATTTCCTCTTTTGCAAGAAGAATTACATAATTGAGAGAAAGACTTACATAATTCACACTTTTTATCAGCTGCTTTTACTTGCCATTTTTCGTCTTTGAAGCCCGCGTTGATTTTCGATTTACCGGATATATGCAAGAAGCATTTGCCCATTGGCTCGCCTTGTTAAGGAACGGAAAAATGCTCTTCATTAATTGGCACAGGATGATGTTCAGATTGTTAAGCCCTACAAGCACAAAGCAGGAGTATTAAACTCGTCCGGATTAATTGATTTCAACTTTGAATAAACTCAATTAACAATATAACCAAGGGTTTCTAAAAACGCGTCTTCTCTTTTATGGGCATCTGCTGCATCTGTGGGATCGCTGTCAAAGTCTTTATACTGCACTTTAATGTTTCTTGTTAATAAATGTCCCACCCCCGGGTATACATATAAAAAACATTTTGCACCAGCTTGAGTAGCCGCGTCGCGGAATGCTTTTGCATCTTTTGCAAATACGATGCTATCCATCTCCCCCTGTATTATTAAGGTCGGGGGTAATGTTGCATTTACAAATTCTGATGGAGAATAATTGGCAGCATCGCCGGATGCGCCCATTAGCCTTATAAAATAAGCATCATGCGCCATATTAAGTGCTGGGGAATAAAGGAGCAACGCATCAGGACGTGAAGCAGGAAGAATTTTTTTTCCCCTTACTGACGGCAGCGTAGCTGCGGCTGCAACCAAATGGCCACCAGCAGAAACACCATAACCTGCAACCCGTTTGGGATCAATTCCAAGTTCATTTGCATGATTTCGTGCCCATCCAAAAGCAGCAACTGCATCTTCCACTCCGTCGACAGGCGACAAACCATTATTGGCCAAGCGGTATTCAATGCATATAGCAATCAAACCCTTCGCAGCAAATTCTTTTGCACGGTCAAAGTTCCATGCAGCTTCGCCCAATTGCCATGCGCCACCATGGAACAGCAGGACAGCAGGATGGTTTGCACCACTTGCCGGAGGTTTAAAAACATAGGCTTTTAATGATTGGTTACCAACAATACTATATGTCATTACATCGGGATTTGTTGTATTAGATTGCGCCATTAAGTTTGCAAATGGTGAAAACAAAAAGCACAATACTATTGAGCAGGAAGCCCGGTGAATTTTAATCCTCATTGTAAATTAAAGTTGGATTTCTTGTAAAGATGGAGATAATAGTGAAATGTTGCACGGTAGAGATTAGATTTTCAGATTGGATTTACTTCTTAGTCCTATTTGGTATCATTCAGTATCAATAGCGCCCACAGGATGTTTCCATTTTTAAACGCAATTGTACTATTCATTGCTGGCAATTCCGAATCGAAAAACTGCTTTGCGTCACCTCTTGTCTTAATTTCCTCCCGGAAAGGAGTGGGTGATGTATCTTTATTATTATGAAAAAAGCGGCAGCACAGGTTTTTTTTGTTCTAATTTTTATAGCATGTGCCAGGAATACGTCAGGACAAACAATCGGAACCTCCATTCCGGCGAAGGTTGATGTAAATGGGAAATACTTGTTCTATCTCCATGGCGCAGTAGTTACTGAGCTAGGAGACAATGCCATCAACCAATCTGTCCCTGAATGGGGACCCTATGAATATTCCAATATTCTTGATTCCCTGCGTAAGCAGGGGTTTTATGTGATCAGTGAAATCAGGAAGAAGGGAATTGATGATTCGGTATATGTTAACAAAATATCAAAACAAATAGACAGTCTGCTCAGAGCTGGAGTGAAGGCAGAAAAAATCCTGGTGCTGGGAGCATCTTCGGGTTGGAATATTACTTTAGGTGTATCCTCCAAACTTAGGAACGAAATATTGAAATACGTAATCATGGGAGGCTGTTGGAAGAATGATTATAAGTATTACCTCAATACAGAATTATACGGCCATTTCCTCTCGATCATAGAAGCATCGGATCCACATGGCACCTGTTATCTGATTTTTGAAAAACGGGGCCATGTGAAAAGCTACATGGAAATTAAACTCCATACTGGGCTCAGCCATGGGTTTATCTATAAAGGACGTAAGGAATGGATAGAGCCGATAATGAAATGGTTTGGAAACGATTGAGAAGATTTACATGAAGCCTTCCAGTAGCTGGGTGCAGAGTTATATTTCATAAGACAATTTTCTATCTGCACACCTTAAAATGGACAGACTCCTCATGATTCCATTAATTCCCATCTCCAAGTATTTTATTCCTAATAAGCCTATCCTTAATTTTGGGTTTGACGTTTTGGACACCTCGCATCCGAAGGCGTGAGCATTAAAGAAAATGAACTAAAATGGAAAATGATCAGTTACAATTGGTTGTCAATGACAAACTAAGCCATCTTGAATTAGCAGTAGATGGATATACCGCTTTTATCAAGTATAAATTAATTGGCAGCAAAATGTTCCTGATCCACACCCAGGTTCCCGAAGAACTGAAGGGTAAAGGTGTCGGTAGCGCCATTGTGGAAAAGGCATTAAGATTTGCTAGAGAAAAGGGGTATGCTATCGTTCCCATTTGCCCATTTGTTCAGGCCTACCTGAAAAAACATCCTGAATGGGGTGATATCATTTCCAAAGATGCTGATCGATTTATCCATAAGGAAAAATAACGCTCATGATTGAGATTGTCATAGAAGCCCGTAACGCAGCCATCAGTGAACTGCTGACGGTAAAACGCATCCTTCCCTTCAGATTAAGAAGAATGGTAGGCCCATTTATTTTTATGGATCATGCAGGCCCCATTGAAAACATACCCGCTCATCACGAGTCGCTCGATGTACTTCCACATCCACATATCGGGCTTTCAACGATAACTTATCTATTTGGTGGAAAAGTAACGCACCGCGACAGTCTGGGTGTCGAGCAGATCATTCGCCCAGGGGAAGTAAACTGGATGACCGCCGGCAGCGGCATCGCACATTCCGAGCGTTTTGAAGATCCGGCTGTACTTGCTTCAGGAGGTCTTGAAATGATTCAGACCTGGGTTGCCCTTCCTGAAAAAGATGAAGAATCTTTACCGACTTTTAATAACTACAAACCCGAACAATTGCCGGTGTATACAGATAGAGGCATCTGGATGCGACTAATTGCGGGAAACGCCTATGGGCTAACAAATGAGGTTAGTATTCATTCGCCTCTTTGTTATCTGCATGTGGTATTGCAGCCGTCCGCAAAATTTGGTTTGCCGAAAGAACATTCCGAACGTGGTTTTTATATCGTTAAAGGCAGCGTGGAAGTTAGTGGGCAAATTTACCGTGCCGGGCAAATGCTTGTCTTCGCTGATGGCGCGGGTCCTGTGATAACCGCAGAGGAACCTGCAACGCTGATGGTACTTGGCGGAGAGCCGTTGGGAGAGCGCCATATCTGGTGGAATTTTGTTTCCTCAAGAAAAGAGCGTATCCAGCAGGCAAAAGAGGATTGGAAACAAGGGAGAATAAAACTGCCTCCAAAAGATAATAAAGAATTTATCCCTTTGCCCGAAGATTCATCGAGAAGAAGCGAGGCGCCTAAGCCGGAGCCGCTTTCGTGAAAGAAGTAGCTAAAGAAAACTATCTCTACTGCACCCTCAAAATGATTTTGCCGACAACATGTCCAGTCTCGATCAGGTCCTGTGCGGCCTTTGCTTCGGATAGTGGAAATTCTTTTGCGATGATTACCCGAACCAAACCTGCATCTACGAGGGCTCCTATTTCTTGCAAACGGGAGCCGTTTGAAACCAGGGCGAAAGATTCAGTATGAACCCCAAATTGCTTAGCGGCATTTTCATCTGTTCCGACTGTAGATACCAGTTTTCCACCTTTCCGAATGACCTGCCATGACCTGGACTGGGTATCGCCCCCGATGGTATCAAAAACGAGATCAATTTCACTTACTTTCTTGCTAAAATCCTCGCCATTATAATCAATCACTTCATCAGCGCCGAGTGATCTGACGAGCTCCGCATTTTTTGCCGATGTAGTAGCGATAACATGAGCGTTTGCAAGTTTAGCAAACTGCAGGGCGAATATTCCAACCCCGCCCGATGCCCCGTGGATAAGTATCCGCTGACCTTTCTGCAAATTTCCCTTTTCAAAGACCCCCATCCAGGCTGTCTGGGAAGCAAGTGGTATTCCTGCCGCCTCCTGCATCGAAATCGTCGATGGGACCGGTGCGAGCTCAAACCCGCGAACAGCGACATATTGAGCGTAAGTGCCATTTTCTTTAGGTTCAGGACGGGCGAAAACAGCATCTCCCGGCTTGAATGCCCTTACCATGGGGCCAACGCTCACGATGGATCCTGCTACATCCCAGCCAGGAATTAGGGGAAAGGAAAAAGCGCCCCGATATCTCCCGAATCCTGCCCTGATTTTCCAGTCTACAGGATTCACACCAGCGGAATGAACTTTAATGAGCACTTGGTCGGGAAGGATGGAAGGAACAGGAGCATCTTCATAAAGAAGAACACTTGAATCCCCATGGCCGTGGATGCGTATGGCCTTCATGATAGCAGGGATCTCACCCGTAGCCTGGTCTTTTTCTTTTTCCTCGGATTGCATATTGATTGTTTTACATCGAAACTTGATCGATGCCAAACAAAAATAGCAGATTCAATGTATTATCTAAAAAATTCAAGAAAAAATTAAAACCGATTAAACGGGTCTGCATTAACCCTTGAATTTGAGATGTTGCTGCTCGTGATTCCTGGAACAATTGAAGAACTATGCTGATCGGAGCTGCTCTGGCTCCAGCAGGTGCACAAAAAAAAATATGATTTGATCATCGATCATCTCTTGCCAAATTTATTCATTTGATTTCCATCCGTCTAGATACGGATCAATAAGGATCCATTGAAGGTAAGGGGAACTCCTTTCAGCCCTTGAATTTGTAAGTTTAATTCAGTACCTTCAATACACTAAAACTGAATGGATGAAATCCCTTCTGTTTGCTGGTACGATTGCCCTTTGCCTTATCGTTTCATGCAAAAAAAATAGCATTCCTGCTCCGCCTGTTGTCACAGGCGATCTATCACCCACCATATCCAGCTTCAGCCCGGAAACTGGATACCAGGGAACTCCCGTTGAAATTACAGGATCGCATTTTGATACTTCGGCTAGTAATATTCAGGTCGCATTTAATGGTATCGTGGCCACCATATATGCCATCAATGATTCTAACATACTCGTTTTTGTTCCTGCAGGCGCCGTGTCAGGAAAAATTTCAGTGACCAAGGGCCCCGGCAAAGCTTTCAGCTCGGATAATTTTACTCTGCTGACAGGAGGTAGCTGGGTACAAAAAAAGAGCATGGTCGGACAGGATTCCTCTCTTGGTCGTTACGTGGGAATTGGGTTTTCAATAGGGAACAAGGGGTATATGGGCATGGGCACCGACGGCAATATCAATTTCTATTCTGATTTGAATGAGTACGATCCTGCTACAGGTTTATGGACTCCGAAAGCAAATATTGGTTTTGGTTTCGCGGTAGGAGTCTGTATGGTGATCAATAATATTGCCTATGTTGGTATAGGCCTTACTGGAATCGTCAATTACACCAACGCATTTTATGCATACGATCCGGTAGCCGATACCTGGACCAGAAAAGCAGATTTTCCAGGCGCAAGCCGGGCGGCCGCTTTCGGGATTGGTATTGGCAATATTGGAGTTGTCGGTTTTGGGGTCAACCAGCAGAACGGTCTGTCTTATCAAGATATATGGGTATACGATCCCACCATGGATTCCTGGACTCAAAAGTCAAATTTCCCAGGAGTTCTTACCCCAAGTTTTCCCATTGGATTTACGCTGGACAATAAAACTGCTTATATAGGAGGAACAGTGACCGAATACGACGAGAATGTAAATATTTGGTACCAATATGACCCGGTTGCCGATACCTGGACAATTAAGAATGCCCGTCCTGGGAGTCAATACTATGAGTTGGATAATGCCATGGTGATTAATGGGACAGGTTATATCATGGGTGGGACCCAAAACTGGATGTATCAACCGGTTTCAGATACCTGGGTACAGGTTCCTTTTTTTGGACAGCGCGTAGGTGGTTCTGCATTTGTTATTGGAAATGCTGGTTATTTTGGACTAGGGTCTGGGATACCGGGCAATGTCCATTTGGATTTATGGCAATTCACGCCCTAGTCCGGAATCTCCCCGGGACCTCTAACATCCATCCAAAAGTTATATTGGAATTTTAATTAACCTGGTCCTATATTTCAAGTGCTGATCGCACCATAGAAGGAAGCAACAGATAATATCTCGCCCTTTAATCAAACAGGTTTGCGACATAAGAGATTGTTTCGGGATTGGGAAAATGGCCTTAGGAAAAAAGAATCCATTTTGTTATTGTGTTGACTATGGTGCCATGGCTGCACTTAGCTTGATTGGGATTTTGAAGCCCGTCTGTTTATCCCTTTGCATTAAGCCTCCTATCCATCTGACCATTGTCTGCAGGCTGAGTTCCGTATTTCCTACCTGCACATGATTTTGCGCCTGCTCCTTTTCTGTAAAAAGTCGCGCTGTTAATGAACGCACATTATTTAGCGTTTGTACCTGGTCATAGAACTGGTGCAGGGGAACGTAATGGTCTTTACTCCCTGCAAAAAGCAACACATCTTGTTTTACTAAATGAGAGATAGTCCGGGTCTCATAAGTAAGCATGTTCTTAAAGAATTGGTAAGGGGAAGCCGTGCCGGTCACATGCATGCCATAGGTAATGCCCCATTCAAAAACCAGGCTTTTTTTCATTTTCTGATGAATCAGCGTGTTCACTATAGCAGTAGCACCAAATTTCAACAAACTTATTAGCGCCATTTGCTCAACCGGGCCCGCCAGCTTTAAAAGAGCCTCCTCAAAATCGGTCAGGATATCATCACAAACCACCCTGCTGATTCTTGGCTCATAAGCGGCAGCCCTTAAGGCGAGACAGCCACCCAGCGAATATCCTATAAGTGTAATATCATCCAGTTTGAAATAATCTAAAACAGCTTTGCAGGGTTTATGCCATTCGTGGGTCATGGGCAGATGGCCTTCTTCCAATGTAGCTCCCTGACCGGGTCCCTCAAAAGTAATTACATCAAAACCATTTTGGAAAAGCCATTGCTGAGATGCAAATAACTCCTCGATATAGCTGTCAAAGCCTCCGAAAAAAACGATGGTTCCTATTGGCGATTCCGGCTTGAACCGGTATGCGCTCATTGCAGCATTTTCATATGGAATATCAAAGTGCTGATTCTCCTGCACCTGGTAAAACGATTTCATCCATTGTATAAAGCGCAGACGGCATGTGTTTTTTCGCTCATCTTTTTGAAGCATAAAGAATTCAGCAGAGCGCAGATACAGTGCTGCAGGTAATAGCCTGTTTGAGGCATGCGCTTTTTCAGAAAGAGCTAAAAACTCCCTGATATAATCCGGATAGTCGTGAATGCGGGGAGCCGCTTCTTTCATTTCTGCTATCATTTGCTCCGATCCGTCAGAGAACCGGTTCATTTGATAATTCAGACTGACATCAGGATGGAACTGATAATAACCTGTTTTAAATGATTGCATAGTGATTAAGAATAGAGATGATGTGAGACTCCAGGTTCAGTGAGCGTCAGCAAATCGAAATACTCCCTGACCCGGAAGAGTTTGCCATCTTGGATCTCGCACATCAGCATGATGGGCAACTCAAACTTGGTGCCTGGGGCCGGCTTTTGAGATGAAGTCGATGGCCACTTATCGGTAACTATTCCAGTATGCACATATTCCCAACAAAGCTTCGTCCCCTCTTCATTTTGAAATACGTTTATTGGTTTAATTCCTAATTCCCCGCTATGTTTTCTTGCAGCAACAGATCGATTTGCCAGTTCCACCATTTTATCCAATCCGCGGAAAATTTCTCCAGTGGCCATTATTTTCCATTCTCCGTTTGGGGAAAGAAGTTTTTTCCAGTTTTCGATGTTATCAGAGGTAAATGCGGCCGTGAAATTTTTGATAAGGCTGCTAGTGTTCATTGTTGCTGTTGTCATACTTTTATAATTTATGTGTGAGCAGGTAAGCTCATTTAATACCAATAAGGAGATCTAATCACGTGATTAGTTTTGCGTCCGAAGAAGTCAAAGTTGATCATTTTTATAAGGAGGAGTGTTACAAAGTTCTAATCATTGCTTACATAATTCCCAGCTTTTGAAAAAAGGATAGTGCGAATATCCTAAAGCAAGAGGCAATTATCCGTTTCTTTATCATGAGATCATGTTTTTGATATATGAAAGTTTTCTTGCGGCTCTTGGTGTAAGCTCAAGATCTAGCTAATCTCAAAAGCCCTCAGAGCCTTATGGCCAATTCATTCCGAAAAATTAATACCATACATTTGAATTATGATGCCAGAAACCAAATATGCAAAAAGTGGTGATGTTAGCATTGCATATCAAGTCATTGGCAGCGGCTCAATTGATTTGATCTATGTTATGGGATGGGTATCAAATATTGAATATTTCTGGCAGGATCCTGCTATGAGTCGTTTCATGGAAAGATTATCCTCATTCACCCGTCTCCTTCTATTTGACAAGCGAGGAACAGGTTTATCGGACAAAGTAGCGAATCTCCCGATACTCGAACAACGCATTGACGATATGAGGGCAGTGATGGATGCAGTAGGCTCTGAAAAGGCGGCATTGTTCGGGGTTTCGGAAGGAGGTACCATGAGTGCAGCCTTTGCAGCCATGCATCCCGAAAGAACTAGTGCTTTGATCATGTATGGATCGTATGCCAAAAGAGTATGGTCAGCTGACTATCCGTGGGCCCCTACCCCTGCGCAAAGACAGGTTTTCTTTGATGCAATAAAGGATGGTTGGGGTGGTATTATCGATTTGGAAACGCTGGCGCCAAGCGCCATGAATGATGAACGATTTAAAAAATGGTGGACCGCCTACTTAAGACATAGTGCTAGCCCCGCTGATGCACTTGCTTTAGCAAAGATGAATACTGAGATTGACATAAGGCATCTTTTGCCCGCCATTCATATTCCCACTTTAGTCATCCATCGCACGGAGGATGTTGACATGCCGGTTGGAGGAAGCCGGTACATCGCGCAGCAAATTCCCAATGCAAAATTAATTGAACTTCCCGGTAAAGATCATTTGCCCTGGGTTGGTGATACAGAAAAATTACTTAATGAGGTAGAGATTTTTCTAACCGGGGAACTTCTTTCTTTAGAGCCTGACCGGGTACTTGCCACCTGTTTGTTCACAGATATCGTTGGTTCCACCGAAAAAGCACAATCCTTGGGTGATGAACGTTGGAGAAACCTGTTGCAAATCCATAATGAGGTAGTCAGAAATCAGTTGAAGCGTTTTAGGGGTCGAGAAATAAAAACGACTGGCGATGGTTTTCTGGCCACCTTTGACGGACCGGCAAGAGCAGTGAAATGTGCATGTTCAATACGGGATGAAGTACGTCACTTCGGAATAGAAATTCGCTCAGGTTTACATTCTGGAGAATGTGAGATTATTGATGATGATATAGGTGGTATTGCCGTTCATATAACTGCGCGGGTAATGTCAATTGCAAAGCCTGGCGAAGTGCTCAGTTCAAGCACAGTGAAAGATTTGGTAGCAGGATCAGGAATTCAATTTGAGAAGAGAGGTTTATTTACACTCAAAGGTATTCCTGGGGAATGGGAAATCTATGCAGTTGTTAACTAATCGGCCGATAATCTGATCAGAGGCAAACGCGGATCGGGTATTTGTTGCTTGACTTGACCGGCAGCACACAAAGGCATCTTATAAAAGTCAGACATAGAGTGTTTCTTAGTAAAAATACGGATCAAAAAAGAGGGTTTCTGCTTTGGGTCTTATTTCGCCATGAACTATTTTTGAATCATCCAATATCTATTAAAAGACCGGCTTTCTATCTTTTGCACCGAGCGAAAGAGGCATCCAGATTCTTTGAAAAGCCCCTAAATAATAGGGGTTTTTTCTTTATGCTGTTTTGGTTCCCAATATTGAAATGGACCAATGAATTAAGACAGCTATATTCGTAATATTGATTTGTCCCATCAATAAACTCCTGACACTTTAACTCTTTACCATTGATCTGTTGAAGTGGAAAAAGATTTGCGATAAAGTATCTGATTTATTTATTTTTCATTTTTGATCGGGTATTATTATCGATCACAGTATCCTTATAAAGTTCGAGCTCCATTTTTATTGAATCCTCATAATTTTTCAGTTGGTATTCGAATTGTTTTTCCAGATTTAACGTATTAAACTGCCCTTCCTTCTCCTTTTCTTCAATATTTGACCGGTTTTCCGCTCCCACCAGGGCGCCAGTCAAAAGACAAAGGGGGAATACCAGTAAAATGATCAGCGCAATGATATTGCTCCGGTCTATAATTACTTCTTGATTGGATTTGTTCTTAGTAAATAGATAAGTAATGAATATCCCCAAAAAGGAAAGGAAGGCTGTTATTGTAGTGTTTATTGCCGGCTCCCTGCTGTTACCTGCAAGAATGCCAATGGTCAGCGCTAAAAAACTAAATCCAAGAGCTATTATAAAAAAGTAAAATAAAGAGTAGAAATAATTCCGCTTTTTCAATATCCAAAGGACAAGAAAGGAAAGGATTAAAAGGAGTCCATAAAAAATAAAAATGCGTACAAAATTGATCGCAAAGGGGTCCTTCAAGGACGCAAAGAGATTTATTAATCTTTGATTCATCTTTGGATTGATTTGGAAATCGGGTCCATCTGGTGTTGGCGATGTGCGATAGTATCCATTCTCGGACGAATTGGTTTTGGTTTTATTGGTGGAGAGGCATGAATAGGATTTGGCGCTCCAGTATGGAATTGGGGGTGACTAGGGACTGGAATTTTGGGAGCCCCGGTATAACCAGGCGCTGTTGGCCCTCCACGACTTGGCTTGACTGTGTCAGCTCCTAACCAGATTTGATCAGACACTTTGCAGCAGGGAGCTGCTTTTTGTCTACTGGAGAAGATGAAAGTGGATGTAGATAATATTGGTAAGGTGGCAATGGCTATGGTTAGGATAAGGGCTTGCATGTGTTTAATTTTAGTTACTGACGCCAGAACCTGCTATTGAAAAAATAGCATAATTTATTGCAAATAAAAAAAATTTCATTCCAAAGGAGGATATTCTTCAATATAAAAAAATACCGGAGATTGTCAAGCCTGCATTAAAAATACCGTGAAAACACGGGTCGGTTATACCGTGAAAAGACGGTATTTTGTTAATATCACTCGATATGTGTTCATTGAAAATAAAATATGGTTTACCTTCTCAGGTAATTACTTACCTCTGTTATTTCTGCAAATAGTTTCCTACTCGCATGGATAGTTTCAGCCGTGAATTGTCAAACTAAAAACCGAATAATATGAAACAGTCTTTCTCAAGGGCTACCATTGCAGGCAGCGCCCGTAAAGCGGTTCCTGATGCCCAGAAAATGTCAACTTCAGACCCAAACACGAAAATCAGTATTAGTATTTATGCTCGTCGAAACCCCAATCCTCCTGTGAACCTGCAGGCGTCAATGGAAAAAATGTCGGCTGAGCTTCCTGGGAAACGCAAATATTTGGGCCCCCAGGAATTTGACAAACTGTATGGCGCCGATCCGGCTGACCTGAAAAAAATTGAAACCTGGGCCAAGACCCAAAAACTGGAAGTGGTCAGTGAAGATGTGTCGCAACGCAGGGTCAAAGTGCAGGGAACGATTGGAGACATCAGTCAGGCGCTCGGCGTTCAATTAAATGAATACGATCACCCCACGCTGGGCGAGTTCCGGGGCAGGATTGGAAATATATCGGTTCCTGAGAACCTGCATGGCATCATCGAAGGAGTCTTTGGACTGGATACCCGCCCTGTGGGACGGCCACGTTTCCGCAGAGGGAATACATCCCCTATGCCGCTACAATTATTTACCACACAAAAAGTCTCTAGAACGGCTAAATCACTTTCGCTTCCCAACAATCCCTGGCCGGGTACATTCTTCCCGCCGCAGGTTGCTCAATTATATAATTATCCTCCGGGAACAGATGGTAAGGGCCAAAATATAGCAGTCTTCGCCTTCAACGGACCCTCTGCGTCTGACCTTGGCGGTTATGAGTTGAGCGCGCTTCAGGCATATTTTCAGAAACTTGGGCAGTCAACACCCCAAATTCAGGATGTAGTCATCCAGGGAATGGGGAATAAACCGGGCCCCGGCACCAGTGAACAAGACAGCTCAGATGAAGTGATGCTGGATATGTGTACCGTGGGTTCCGTGGTACCTGGCGCTAAAATATTTATGTATTTCACAGAATTTACGAGCAAAGGATGGGTGGATGCCATCCACGACGCTATAGCCGGTGAGAATGAAATTTCTGTGATCTCCATTAGTTATGGTAACCCTGAACAGGATCCAAACAGTGCCTGGACCCAGATGGGAGTTAAATTAGTCAACCAGGCATTTGATGCTGCGGCTTCGCTGGGGATTACCATTTGCTGTTCTTCTGGAGATGATGGGTCCAGTGACGAAGGCAGTGGGCCAGCAGAGGTTGATTTCCCTGCATCAAGCCCCAATGTGCTTGGAGTTGGAGGGACTAAGTTGGTTGCTTCTGCTGGTGCTAATCCCGTGATTACATCTGAGGTGACATGGAATGAGGAAATGAGAGGAGAAGGGGCAACTGGAGGAGGAATCAGTGTCGTCTTTAGCAAACCCAGCTACCAAGACACTGCAGATGTCCCCGTGTCAGTGAATCCCCCCCATCTGGTTGGTCGTGGGGTTCCGGATGTATCAGCTGACGCTGATCCCGAGACAGGTCTAGTGATAATGAAACCAGATGGTAAAAGCATGGAGCCAATTGGAGGCACCAGCGCATCGGCTCCTCTATGGGCAAGTCTAGTGATTAGGCTCAATGAGGCTCTACAAAGTAAGTGTGGTTTTCTCAATGAATTGCTGTACACAAAATTTTCCAGCGGCGTTCTTAGAGACATTACGCAAGGCAATAATGGCGCTTATGCTGCTGGTCCGGGCTGGGATGCCTGTACAGGTTTGGGCAGTCCCGACGGACAGAAGTTGCTTAAAGCACTTTCGGGAGGACCCGCAAATGCGAAATCAAAAGCAAGCGCTAAAGTGAGCAAAAAAACTAAAACAATCGCGAAGTCAAAAGCAAAAAAGAAGAAAAAGTAGGAGGATCATTATTTAACCTTATTCCCATGACAAAGAAGACGCGCCCGGCGCGACTCACGCCCCCTGTTAGCGCATTAGAAAAAGCGAGTCGCCCAGAATTTTATCCCGTGATATCCAATCAGCCAGATTTACCCATAATCGACTGGACGCTTATCGGTGAGGCGGCTCCTGTATTACAGAATACACCTTCTGCAGATTTGCCTCCGGCTGATGCCGTTGTCATCACCTGGGCGGAACCAGAACTAGCCGCCCTCCAACATGTATTTTGTCAGAGTAATATCAGCATGTCCTATAGTAGCCGAAATCAGGGCAGCTGGCCCGGATGGCTGAAATACGACAAAAATATGCCCGCTGGTGCGGGTGAGGACTGGTCCTATTGGGGGTACTATCGCCTGGTGACTATGGGCACAAAGAATGTCCTGCTCTTTAAGTCCAATACCCATCTAGCGGCAAGTAACGGAGAGGCGAATCTCACGGCAATGATCACGCGTATTATAAATACAGTTCAACCTAGTCTGATCCTATCCATTGGCACTGCAGGCGGAACCATCATTACAGATCATGTTGGGACGGTCAATACCGTCCATGCCGGGACCTTATACAATAGCGGAGAACCAGCTACAGATTGGAAAACCTATTCGAATCCCTGGATTGCAGGTTGGCAGACCATCAATAAACCGGCCTTTGCCCAATTGCTTTTTCCTATTCCCACGACGGCCGCGGATCTCGCTGCAATACAAACTCAGTTCAATGCCTTTTATCATACCGCTTTTCCACTCTCAGAACTCAATGTCGGCGGCCTCGACATGGGAGACAGCGCGCCCCAGCTTAAGAATATGACTGGCGCCGCCACATCCTTACTCACGGCCAGCGGCTTTGTGGTTGGCACCAGCGATGGGAAGCTGGCCAGTTTTGCTTGCGTGGAAATGGACGATGCCGTGATTGCGGAAGCCTGTCAAGGAAAGGCGGTACAATTTGGGTTTATCCGCAATATTTCAGATCCTGTACAAAATGTGGCACTTCCTAATACAAAAGAACAACCTGACCAGGCGAACTGGGGCTCGGCCATCTATCATGCTTACGGATTTTATACAAGTTATAACGGAGCTCTTGCAGCTTGGGCGATCTTAAATGCATAAATTAAATCAACTCATATCTTACCTGAAAGTTGATTACAAATAAGGAGATTGGATGGTTTGCTTAATATATTGATGTCCATACCAGAATGATGAAATCTTTGGAGAGCAACCCTCATAAATTCGGCACAGAGGCGCCACAGACATTGCGCATGCCGATTTCTTTCCTACAGCTCAATTTTTTTTCAAGATTTTTCTTTGAGTTTTTCAAATATGTTTTACAGTATTGAATGAGAGAAAATTGGAAAGTGTAATGTTTTGAAATCCCTGCATGAGCAATAGGATTTTGATAAAACCAGGCAAACAGACCACAATCATAAATTTTGGATGCGTAACCAATTCAAAGGGACTATATAATGCCCTAAGCAAGATATCTTATCAGGCATTTGTCATCATGAATATGAAAATCAATCAGTTACAAAAAAAGAAAAATATATCATAAACCTTTATCTTTGTAAACCTATAAGTTGCGTACTATGAAAATAGTTCATATTTTTGGACCGGTACCTGGCCCTGAAGAGGGTCTATGGGCGCTGGAAGAAGAAGGTGAAACAATGAATGAGTTCGATTAGATTTTTGAAATCTGGCAAGACACAGAGCAAATGTATGCCTGTTGTCTTCATGATCTCGATGACCTGCAAGAAGCATATGGTTATCCGATCAGTGCAGAAAATGCAGCAGAGGAATTGATGGAGGAGGCAGATGATCTGATGGAACTATTGGTCATGTTGGCAAAAAAGCAATTGCCGGGAACAAATCTTCAACATGTATTTAAACCCTTGGATAACAGACAATCAAACTTCACAGAATTACAACTTTCAAAAGCTTCTGCAAAGTCCAAGACAAGAAGAAATCCAAAACTCAGGATATATGCGGTACGAATTGGTGAGAACACTTATGTGGTTACCGGCGGCGCCATTAAATTGACCAACAGAATGGATGAGCGGCCGCATACCCAAAGACAGCTTAGAAAATTGATTAGCGTTAAGGATTGGTTGAAGAGAGAAGGCATTTGTTATCCGGAAGATTTAACCGATTTATCATGAGCAAGCAAGAAAAATTAAAGAAAATCACCTCCGAACATACCTCGAAATGGCTGGAAGAGGCGGCTAAAAAGGTGGCTAATACAGGAGCCCGAAAAAATGCAAGGAAAGTAGCATTACGCGTCTTGCAGATTTTGCGTGAGCGTGATATCAGCCAAACGGCACTTGCCCAAAGAATGGGAGTATCCCGTCAGCAGGTGACGAAAATCGTGAAAGGCCAGGAGAATTTTACTTTTGAAACTATCGATAAGCTGGAAAAGGCATTAGATATTACGCTCATGACCATCACCGCACATGCTGAAGCGCCAGCATTCGATGTAACTCAATTTAGGGGGGTTGTTGAATTACCTCCATCCGGTTGGGCTACTTCACCAGTATGGTTTGATTTAGCTGACCCAAGTTCTGATCATGTCTGGTCGATCAGCAAAGCAGTGCCCACCTATACTTATATGGTTGCAAATTCAGTAATTGTTGCTGACAGGTATAAAAGAATTTTTAGTTATTTGAATTCTTTGCATCCGAGGTCTTTATCCTGGGAGACCTGCATGCCCATTGTTTCTGGAACAGAACAGCAAGTATCTGAAATTTCGGAAGAATATAAAATAGAAAACAAAGAGAAGATAGATTATTCCAGATCTTGAATGAATAATTATGGCAGAAATACAATCATTACGGTTTAGCTTTTATAAAATTACCACCGATGAGTTTGCCTTGACGGGGGAGAAATATGATCCTGCTTTAAATGCTGAAATGAGTATCGGCTTGGGCTTCAACGCCATGATTGAAGAAAAGGTCGTTATCATACAAGTTAAATGCTTGTTTTATCAACACGGGAAATTATTGATTGTAATTGCCGTTAGTTGTGCATTCAAGGTTGAGGATGAGGATTGGAACAAGATTTACCACGAAGAAAATAAATCATTCGAGCTTGCGCGGCACCTTGCTTTGCACATGACCAGTTTGACAGTGGGCACAGCAAGGGGGGTGCTCCACGCCAAAACAGAGAAACATATTATGAACGCAGTGGTGGTTCCTCCTGTAAACTTGAATGACATCATTAAGGACGATATTAAAATACTTCAAAACCAATAAATCAACGGTGAGCACTCTGAACTCTGAAGAGTCTGGTTCAGTTCCAGCGGGGAAGCTTCAGACTAAGGAGCGTCCACAGATTTATTGCATGGACCTTTCCGTCAAGATTAATAAAGGACACATATACTTCATACTCGATGAGAAGAAATGTACTTTTCAAAGATTCCAATACATTCCAAAACGAAATAGTGTAGATTGAGGCGGGTTCTAAAATAATCCCCAAAATAAAATTTATTTGATCTTATTGTTTCGGATTCAAAATATACCCGCGATATAATAGAGGTTCTCCCTGCCTAGGAGTAACAATGCTTTTGAGCGTATCAAGAGAAATATCAATCTCAGCAAATCAAAATGCAATTACATGGTGCATGACCATGAACACAATAGCAGGGATCTACACATAATGATTTTCCAAAGCAAGTTGGCAAGGGAATTATTATATCAAATAGCTATACTTCGCCTGTTGGATTTGGTGATGGATATTTTTTATAAGCATCCCTGCGGGCTTCATTATAAGGCACCCCAGAATTCATGAGACTTCTTATATACCCTGCTCGAAGCCCAGCAGGGTCATCAAATGGCCTGGATTTTAGTATGGATTGATGTTCTGCTAGTTTTCTAATTTTCCAATCCTCCCTCATTTGCCCTAAAAGCTCTTCTTGTTTATCAAACATGATACGTCGAGAGTCTCTGTCTTCAATCCGATGCTCCAGTTCAAAGTTTGCAGCCATCATAAATGTGACAAGATTGAAGACTAAGAAGCATAAATCATTTTCATCTTTTACAACTTCCTTTTTGATTCGTAACCCGCGCTCAAAGATTTCATAAATAAAGTGGCCATCTTGATCCATGTCCACATTTGGTTGTGCTTCTCCAGGATTGCTGTATGTTGGAAGTAATTCTTGAGGCGCATGTATGATCATCGAGTAATTATCGATCAACTGCTTGAGATTAGCAAGGGTAATGATTTTATAATTTTCGGGCAAGTTTTCCTATTTTGTTCGTTTATGATTGTAAGCGAAAAGTTCTGAGTTGCTTTTTCATCATATAGCCAAGAGCTTCTTTAGGCATGCATATTCTGACAGGTTTGAAAAAGCCAGTCACAATAGGGTAGGGGTAGATGGTCTAAAATAGCCTTTTCATATTTTTGGAATGATAATCTTTGATTTCTCACACATCGGGAAATAGATAGTGTCGATATTTCCTTGTTTATAATGGAAATAAACCGGCAAAATCGGCATACAGCCCCAGGAATCCGGTACATAAATACGAAAATTTGTCTTGGCACTAGTACTTCTCTTTAATTTTGGATTGTATGAGTCATCAGCAAAATAATAATCCACGCTATCCAATTGTGAAACTAGGGAAGAATCTTTGATGCGGAAAGTAAAATTGTATTTTGGGAGTCCCTTGCTTGTACGCGTGCCTGCAGGTACGCCTGTGCACACCACAATATCTTCTTTTTTCTCTTCTTTTATTTCGATCAATGTCTTTTTCAACGTACTAACTACTGAATCATTCCGCAAAGCAACCGTCTTCGCTGTATCGAGAGATAAGGTTAAAGTTTGGTTGATTTTCTCTTTTTTAATGATTGCGAAGTAAATAATGAAAATAGTCACAATCGAAATCAAAATAATAACTAAGGATTTAATCCTTTGCCTTTTATCAGAGGCTTCTTTTTCTCTAATCAGATATTCTAAATCTTCATCCACGGTTGTATATTTAATTTTTAGATGCTTCTTTAATCGCATCAATGATGATGCTATCAAATGCTTCTTTATCCGGTCCTTCTTCTGAAACGCCTAATCTGATTATTTTATCAAAGTATTCTATTTTCTTTTTTCGTTTTATGATCTGTTGGAATGGAATATATCCGACCGCTAGAGTAAGGAAATTAGTCAGGGACGCGGCGATATCTTTTATGTAACCATTTAATAAATTGAAGCAGAGCAAGAGAAAAAAGGCAATAATGACAACGATACCGAATGTGTTATAATTCTTGATTTCCTTTCTTTCCTGTTCGATAATTATATTTATGGTTTTTTCTAAATTCATGGAAAAATTTCAATTACACAGCAAAGCTCTCTTCTAAAGATAGGGAAATTCGATGTGTACAAGTCTTCCGGCAAATGGAAGTCTTCTTTCAAGAGGACTATGCAACCGCGTTTTAACGGGATCAACGTACCGTGTTTTCACGGTATCAAAATACCGTGTTTTAACGGGTTGCAGATGATGATTCTTTGACCTACTTTCATTTACTTCAAATTCAAATCCTTTGATAATACCCGCTTACCAAATTCGATACATATTTATTTGCGATCCATGTTTTGTTAATTAACTGATTGACATCCTTTAAAACGGTCTTTTCGAATTGTTGAGAAATAATAGCTTCAATCTCAATTGATTTTGGATTGGTTAAATATTTATACGCTTATTGAAACTGAATCTTATTCAGTCTGACTATGAAACCTGCTGCTGAGAAGTGCGGCCAAAAATTTTGTACAAATGACGTTTTTCTCCAGAAGTATGTACGTCGCTAGGAAGTTATCGGTTTTTTACCTATTCATCCTGGTCTTCGGTCTATTTTTCGGGGTTTACCGGTATAAATTTATTCCCGATAGCCAACAGGAAATCAGCGAAAGGGGGTTTCGAATCCTCAATAAGTTGGTCTATAATACCATCAATAGATACAACGATCTGGATAGTGCATTCTCCAATTACTTTAGCATTCAGAATTTATGTAATCTTAATTCAAGTGCAGAGTCGAAAGACAGTCAGGGAACATTGAGGGGGCAATTGGAGAATTCGATTCACTTTGAATCGATAAATAAACTCCTTATAAATAATAAGGACAAAAAAGCCTTTAACTATTTTATTTTCCTAAAAGACAATGAATACAAAATTCAATTTAATTCAGGGATTCAAAAGGATTCTAGTCAGCAATTGACGATCGTGGGTGTTCAGGATTTTATGACCCCGCTACTAGATTCCCGGCAGGACCTTTTCGATTCATACATGCTTTTATACCAGGAGCCTCCACCAGTCACCCCATCGCGGCCCATGGGCGACTTGACGGATTCCTCTTTGAAGGTGCCCTGGTACCATATTATCTACCAGCAGCAGAACCTAACCCCATCTGGAATAATTAACCTGGATTCCGCAATCAAACTGAGCAAAAACACGGATCAGTCCGAAATCACGGAAATGACTATTAACGGTAAGTTGTACGAACTCTTCCTTCAACCCTTTATCTTTCATGGCGACAGGTTGATGCTTACCGGCATGATGAGTAAAGACGAGTACGGAAAACTCTATAAGGCCATGCCGGTAGGGTTCGCTTCCAATCTGGTGATTATCATCCTTTGCACACTTATCTTGCTGCCATTTCTAAAAGTCTTTTTCCTGAGCTCTGGAGAGAATATCGATTCCAAGGATGTGCTTTCTTTAAGCCTTTCGGCATTCATGGGAACAAGCATCATTCTGCTGATTGCCGTATACCTCTACATGGGTTTTGCCATGCAACATGTATTTGAAGAACGGTTGAAAACAATCAGCCAGCAGCTAAAGAGTGAAATCAATCATAATTTGGAGTCTGCGAATACACAAATGGCCTATTATGATCAGATGTATAGGGATTGCATATGGAAGTATCGGGACTCCCTTCAAGATGAGATAGGAGAATTAAAAACTTCCAGGCCCATTGGGCAAAATCAGTCCATCGAACAATTAGATAACCTTTTTAATCCAGGCTTTTATAAGAATCTGAACCGGGTCTTCTGGGTTGATTCGCAAGGGACGACAATTGCTAAGTGGAATCCTTTCAGGTATTATGCTCCATTGACCAATGTACGGGGATACACTTATTTTGATTCCCTGCCGGCAAATGATCCGTTAGTAAATAGGTGGGTCAGGGATTCGGTATACCAGGTGTATCCAACAAAATCAAATGTGACCAACGAATTCCAAATTTATTTGAGCAGACCTTCTCGGGACAGTTTTGGTCTCAATACCGATACTTGCAGATTCGCGATGACCAATTTGAAAAGTAGCGCTATTATCGAATCCATTTTTTTGGATTGTAGCATTAAACCGGTACTGCCACCTGGTTTTGGATATTCAATCATCGACAATGCATCCAAAGAAGTCCTGATCAACTCCGACAACAGGAAAAATCTTTCGGAAAACCTAATGGAAGAAACTCAGAATGACCCCCGGCTGAAATATCGTATTGATTATAAAAACGAGGAGATCCTGGATAATGCACCCATGTATGGCGACCCTTATGTTTTCCAGGTCCGGCCGCTGACTGCTTCCAATCTCAGTTTGGTTGTCTTCTATAATAAAAACATTGTACTTGGCAACCTTTTCCGGATGTTTCATTTCTCTGCCGAATCAATAATTTATTTGTTCGTGGCCCTGGCTATTTGTATCCTTTTGTCCCAATCGCCCAATGTGTATCCCCCAAAATTGAGGATTAACCTGCAAAAGGTGGAATGGTTTCGGCCTTCCAATAAGAATTATCTCTCTTACCATTTTACCAAAAATTACTGGACAGCGATTTTGATCCTGACCTTGGTTTTATTTTTGATCATATTGATTTTTGTACAAGATTTTCAGGTTATATTTTATTGCTCGCTGATGCTGCCGTTTTATACACTCTGGGGATTCGTGGCTTCAAGGAAGATGGAAAACAGCGAGCTCATCAAACCATGGAAAATGACGGGTATACCTGTGATTGACAAATTTCAGATTTCTAGTCTAAATCGTTTCGGAGGGCCTGACAAGGATAAACCATGGAAAAAGCCGGGCATTTTCCTAACCGACATGGTTCGATTATCCTGGATCACCTCCGTTTTCATCATTTTGATTAATTATCTCCTATTGCGCTTCATCAACAAAGATCCTTCTTTCAGAAGCACGAGGATCTCTTTCCTATTGCTTGCCTACCAGGCTTCCGTGATTTGGTTTTTTTATGTACAATACAAGCGCTGTTTTGGTAGAAAACTTGAGTCTTCCCAGGGAGACGATTCTAATTTCTCAAAAAATTATCTGACTTCCGTCTACCTTGGGATTCTGCTGATCAGCATCCTTCCGCTTATAGGGATCATGCTCTTCGGTTTCCAATCCGAAAAATTCCAGTACATAAAAGACAAACAACTTAGCCTCGCTTCTAGTTATGAGCAACGCGTCAAGTATTTTTCAAATGAGTTGATACCGGGTTACAAGGATATCATTCAGCAAAATGACGACTATATTAAAAATCTTAAGTACTCAAACGGTTTCTATCTGGCGGATTCGAACGACCAAATCCTCCCGGTTTCCGAGAAAACATATGCTGACAGCAGTAAGGAAATGGCCTATTACCCTGACTCGCTATATTCAAAACTGATGAATGATGTTTTTTTGGTCACCGCCAGGGAATTTGACAAGTATTCCATAGGGAATAGTGCTAGTGATGGGTCATGGTATTTTTATGAAGGAGATAATAAGAATTTACCCCATGTAGATCTTCTATATACGCCAAAGCCTTCTGACCCCGATCTGCACTTTATTAAGGTGGCATCCGTGATCAATTCGCCTTGGGCCGACTTTTGGGGCTTTCATTCCTGGTTTCAAATGATCCTGCTTGTTTTTCTATCCATCTCTTTTATTTATTTCGGAATGAAACTTCTCAAGGCAGCGGCAAACAGGATATTTCTTCTAAATTACTTTACCGATAGGGTCACGGTGAAAAGCAAAATTGAATTCCTGCCTGCCCATTTTTCAAGCCTGGTCTCAGAAGGTTATTTTTTGGAAAACGGGCAAAATATTCCGGTGGAAGCATATTTTAGAAGAGAATGGGATAAATCACCTCTTTCACAATCAGAGCAGGAAGAAGAGATTTTGCTCGCAGGGCAGAAATTTTTACCGGCTTTCGGTCAAATCTGGAATGCCCTATCTCCAAAGGAAAAATATATCCTTTATGATTTTTCGCTTGATGAATATACCAATTATAAGGAAGTGGATTCTATTAAATTGCTTATTGAAAAAGGGCTCTTGACCTATGAATTTTGCAGGCTTCGGCTTTTTAGCGCCAGTTTTCAGAATTTCCTGCTTTCAAAAAAAGACTCAAAAGAAATAATCAAACTGAAAAGTAAATATTCCACCCCGGGAGCGTGGGAGACCATCCGGGTCCCCGTACTCGTATTCGTAGCCGTTACCGCTTTGTTGATATTTACCACGCAGGCCGACTTGTCTAATAGGATCAGTGGGCTGCTGGCTTCACTAACAGCCATTGTACCTCTGTTGTTAAAATTGACCAACAAATTGAGTTCGCCCTAAGGGGTGCATTTTTGGGGAACGAATGTTGAATTGAGCATTTAATGTACATTCTATTTGACTCGAAACAAATATAATCCATCTTAAAAATCACCTGCATTATATGGCAAAACCAAACGGAGATCAACTTGATCCATTGAGGAAGAAGGCCTTTGATTTATTAAAAATCAAACCAGGCCAGCGGGCAATTCTTTGCTTGGACGGCGGCGGTATGCGCGGTATCCTAACCATTCAACTTTTAAAAAGACTGGAAAAGGAGGTGGGAATGGCCTGCTACCAGTTATTCGATATGGTCGCAGGCACTTCTACGGGGGCTATAATCGCAGGATTAATTGTAACCAAACACACAGCCCTCCAGATTGAGGGTCTTTATCAACAATTGGTGTCTGAAGTTTTTGATAGGCGTTTTCTTGGAAATCGCTTTATCAACCCGCCTGCATTTTCAAAGGAAGAGTACAGGTCCCGTCTCAAAAACGAGGTTATGGATCAGAAGATTTGGGAGGCTTGCCAATCGGCCGACCTTGACCTGATGATCACTTCTCTGGACATGGCAGCTTCTGAGGAAACATTTTTTTCCTGTTTTAAACAACCAGGAGGGGATTGGTATGGAACATATAAGGAAGTATTGCTCAGGGCTGCTATGGAAGCCACGATGAGCGCTCCCACCTATTTTTATCCGCTGGAGCGTTTTGTGGACGGTGGCACCACGACCTATAACAATCCAGCGCTGGCTGCTTTTATGGAAGCCGTCTCCTATAGTTATCCGGCAAATGCTGAAGCTAAATCAAATTATTCCCTCTCCGCAATCACCATGTTTAGTTTTGGCACGGGGATATCCAGGCAGTTCATCCAACCGATGCAAGCGATGCACCCCCACGGCATCGACATCAAGTTTTGGCTGAACTGGCTCATGACCCAGACTGGCCAGGATGCTAGCGCGATGCAGGTCGATACTTTCCGTTCTCCGATGATCAGCCAAACGATCGACTTCCGGCGTTTTGAGATTTCCCTGGATCCGGTCTCTATCGGGAAAATTCCAGATGTCGATACGCTGGATGAAAATAAATACCATACTAAGTCGCTGCATGCTTTGAGAGAAGATATCCTCGGCAATATTGACATGTCAGACATCACCCGATTTGATTTAATGCAGGTGATCGGACAACAGATGGCGGAATTTATCATGACCAAGGGAGGCGGATTCACCAGAGATCTGACGGATCCCAGCGGAAGGGATCTGTTGGTTACAGCATTTGGCGATATTGCCAGAATTCAAAAACAAATGAGTTCCGCGCAGTGGTTGGATCAATTCAAATCATAAATGATACTATATGCGAGAGTTTTTTATTATCGGTCATAACCCCAACAAAGTAGCTGATGCCTTAAATGATCTCCAGGCAGGCGCAAATGCACTCGAACCGGATATCCATTCAGTCAATGGAGAATATTTTATGGGCGAAGGAACTACCAGTACCGATTTGTCGCTAATAGATTATCTCCAGAGTTTAAGCCAAACTTTGGAAACTACTCCGGCTTTGACACCAGCCCTGGTCATGTTTGACACTAAGAATTCCACTGGTGATATTGCTAGCCTTTTCGATATTATACAGGAAAATTTTTCCGACCAGTTTAGTGATACGTCGATCATGGTAACCAGATCACAGGCAACAGAAGATGAATATGTATTCTTTACTCCCGGCGCCGGTATATTATCTCCCGACAGAGCGCTTGGAGTAGATGAACACACGGAGCCTGAATATGTGGACTCATTTTTTAAGTCACTTGCTGCCACCAATTATACTTATGCCGATGGTATTTCAATTCTGACCCCCCTGCTTAGTGATTTTTTTAAGGAGAGAATCAAAAAAGCGGTGGCAATGAGGGACAATGGGAATAGTTTCAAAATAGTGTATTCGTGGACTCTGGATTCACCCGCCGATATAGATGCATTTCTCAGTCTCAATCCTGATGGACTAATCACGGATAGCCCTTCAGCCTTAAAACAAATTATCACAACTAAATACGCTGCCCAATACCAACTCGCACAGGTCGGGTATCAACCTTTCAAGTAATAATGAATATGGCAACCTGTATTATTTTTTAGATCTATTTTGTAATTCTGGTGCGAAATAGTTGATTAATTGGAATTGTTGTGTTTTAATTTATTTTCCAGGTGACCTATGATTATACTAAGAAGTTATTCGATTGTATTCTAAGATATTGTAAAAATAATTCAAATCCTTCCTGGCTGCCAGATCATCCCATCAATAAAATAAAAGTACTCCTGCCGCACCACTGGGAAAAATAAATTATATGTAATAGTCAAGATTAAATCGTACTATTTTCAATTCGCACACTCCATTTCATCCTCCAATTGTCTTCAATGACTAAAAAACGCGTTTCACAATTGAACATATAGTGTATCAAAACCGGCCATTCCCTTTTCTCTTTAATTTCATAAAATACTCACTTTCAGACTGATAATTCTACGGCATTTTTCTTGCCTTTGACTTGTAAAATCTGTTTAACACATCGTATACATCATTTTATGTTTGAAAATTATTTGAAAACTGCATTCAGGAACCTTGCAAGAAACAAGATTTATTCTTTCATCAACATTTCTGGCTTAAGCCTTGGACTGGCTTGTGCCATGCTCATTATGTTGTATGTAAAAGATGAAGTAAGCTTCGACAGGTTTCATAAAAACGTACATAACATTTATCGCATCGTATCAAAAACATCGCAGCAAAAAATGGGCTGGACAGGAGTGTTGCAAGGGCCTCGCTTTACACAAAATGTTCCTGGCATAAAATCTTTTGTACGTGTGCAAGGTGGACGTGAAGATATAAAAAAAGGAACCGGTGTGCAATCGCAATATTTTTTGAATGTTGATTCATGCTTTTTTTCTGTATTTACATTTCCATTATTATCGGGCGATGCAAAAACCTGTTTAACAGAACCGAATTCTATAGTATTAAGCGAAGATGCTGCAAAAAGACAGTTCGGTACAACTGATGCTGTTGGTAAAATCGTAATGGTAAAAAACGACAGCACGTTTGTTTTTTATAAAGTTACCGCTATAACAAAACGTTGCCCGCAGAATTCATCTATTCAGTTCGATATATTGCAACCGATTAAAGTATCAGCCGCAGATGCAAACAACAACAAAAACTGGTTTAGCTATTCCTTGAACACCTTTGTCCTGCTTGATGATAAAGCAAACCTTCAAACGGCGCAAAAGCAAATGCAAAATTTTTATGAGTCAGATGCAAGGCAGGCTTCTGATGCGATTGCGAAGGAAACCGGCGGTAATAGAAATGCGAAAACAGGGGTCTTTTATTTTTTACAGCCTTACGGGGATATCCATTTGAGCACGGATCTTCCCGCAAATAATGGCCTGACCAATGCAAGCAACCCAACCTATTCATACATACTTACAGGCATTGCATTATTTGTGCTGCTGATTGCCTCTATCAATTTTGTAAACCTTACTGTTGCCCGTTCAATTAAGCGGGCTAAAGAGATAGGCATTCGCAAAATAAGCGGCAGCAGCAGGAGCCAACTCGTTCTGCAGTTTTTTGGTGAATCATTTTTCTTATGTACCGTTGCTTTCCTGGTGGCAATTGTTGTAGTGCAATTATTGTTGCCTTTGTTCAATGATGTTGCTAATAAAGCCTTATCACTTTCTTATTTGTTCGATGCAAAACTGATTGCAGCTTATGTCGTTTTATATATGATTACTGGTCTGCTCGCAGGCTTTTATCCAGCATTGATATTATCGGGTTATAACCCGGTTCAAACATTGACCAACCGCTTTCAGATTACAGGGGAAAATTATGTACAAAAATCATTAGTGGTCCTGCAATTTGTGCTGGCATCGTTTTTAATTATCGCAACATTCACCATCTATGCGCAGTTTGATTTTCTGACCAAAACAAGTTTGGGTTATGATGATAACAACCTTGTTATCATACAAACAAGCGATACAAAGCATTCAGATGCTGCAGCATTTAAAAATGAATTGATGAAGAACCCAAACATCGTCGGCGTCTGCGCAAAAAATAGCAACACATTGCAGGCAGCAGCAAAAGGTGATTTAGATTCCGGCATAAATGCCAGGTATGAAGCGATTGATGAAAATTACCTGTCGTTATTGAAGATCCCCCTGATCGCCGGAAGGAATTTTTCGCCATCATTCCCGTCTGATTCCGGGCAATCGGTTATCGTAAATGAAAGTTTTGCAAAAGCGGCACACATGGAAAATCCGGTTGGCAAAACAATTACTGTCCTGTGGGCCGGGGTTGAAAAATACCAAGTAATCGGTATGATAGAAGATTACCACTTCGCATCGTTAAATGAAAAAATAGAACCGGAACTCCTTACCATGAAGACCGCTAATTTGTATGGAGCATATTATATCAAAATAAAACCTGGCTCAGCAACTGCCAGTTTAAAATGGATACAAAAAACATTTCAACAGTTTTACCCGGAATATCCATATTCGTACCTATTCAAAAATGATGAGAATAAAATGCAGTATGCTGCTATTGAAAAATGGAAACAGATAATGTTGTTTGGTGCCGTCCTCACCATCTTCATATCCTGTATTGGTTTGTTTGGGTTATCTGTTTTATCCGCCGAACAAAGAACAAAAGAAATCGGCATACGAAAAGTCCTTGGCGCATCGTTGAAGCAAATTGTTACAACACTTTCAACAGGTTTTATAAAGCTGGTTGTATTGGCATTGATAATTGCATCACCATTGGCATATATGGCTGCAAACAAATGGTTGCAAAACTATCCTTATCGCATTACTATAAGTTGGTGGTTGTTTGGATCAGTGGGGGTGTTAGTGATATTAATTGCATTATTCACCATCAGCTTTCAATCCATCAAAGCAGCAATAGCAAATCCTGTAAAGAGTTTGAGGGTTGAATAATTTAAGTTTCATTTGTAAGCTGAATTGCTTGTTGTAATTTTGTTTTTGTCAGTTCAAATAGTGGCTATTGCAAATTATATACATCAATCCCATCATACTTCAAGGATGTATTTGCTCGGAGGGTTACTTAAGAATAGTCAAAAAAATAGTTATGAAGACAAAACTAATTATTGCTATGGGGCTCCTTGTTTCACTACATGTACAAGCACAGGAACTCTATAAAATGCCGGAAGGTGTGCAGTCAGGGGTCAGCAGTTTTGAAAACCTAAATGGGGTAAAGAGCGGAGGTGGCATCTCGAATAAAACGGCAAAGGGAAATGCTTTTGAATCTGTAAAAGCTGGAGAAACCAAAACCTTGCTGGATATTAACTCCGCTGGGATAATCGGCCGGATTTGGTGCACCATCAATGACCGTTCGACCCTAATGCTTCGTTCTTTACGGGTAAGGATCTATTGGGACGGTTCCGCAAAACCCGCCGTAGATGTCCCCTTTGGGGACTTCTTTTGCGCTGGACTCGGGAGACCGGTTGCTTTTCAGTCGGAGCTGTTCAGCGATCCGGAAGGGCGGAGTTTTAACTGTTATATCCCTATGCCCTTTAAAAAAGGAGCAAGGCTAACCCTTACCAATGAAGGGAAGACAGAACTGGATGCCTTGTTTTTTGATATTGATTATACCCTGCTTGCAAAAGCTCCTACCGATATGCTTTACTTCCACGCCTGCTGGAACCGTAGGATACATAATACACCTGGAAAAGATTTTGAACTTCTTCCTCCAATAGCCGGTAAAGGGCGCTTTCTCGGGGTAAATATTGGGGTCAATGTGGACTCCAGTTACGGCAATACCTGGTGGGGCGAGGGCGAAGTGAAAATGTATCTGGATGGAGACAGCACGAATCCGACAATCAACGGCACAGGCGCCGAAGATTATATCGGAACAGGATGGGGAGAGGGGCAATACACCAATCTTTACCAAGGCTGCACAGTTGCTGACGGAAAAAAAGGACAGTATGCCTTTTATCGTTTTCATATCCCCGATCCGATCTATTTTCAGCAAGGGTTCAAGGCTACCATCCAGGAAATCGGCGGTGGTATGGACGGAGAAGTCAGGAGATTATTGTTGAATGGGGTTTCACTGATGCCGGTGTCTGTGGGCGGCGAACATCAATTCCTAAGATTGCTCGAAACACCCAAAAAAATCACCGACCCGGATTTTCCCAAGGGCTGGGTCAATTTCTACCGCTCGGATGATTATTCAGCAACCGCTTATTTCTATTTGGATAAACCCGAAGACAATCTGAAAGAAGTCGCACCGGTGGAACAGAGAATTCAATAAGGAGTTTACAATGGTACTATACCTTAATATTGCGTTGCTGGATATCCAGGAGTTATGCGTGACTGGGGCAGAACTTTAAACGATCTGCGTCTTGCTTCCGGTCAGGAGGGTCCAAATGATCAAATGACAAAAAACTGAATTTTTGAACATCTATTTCGATATCGCAGAATATGTATTGATTTTTTAAAGTCGTTTGCGCATTGATTCCCGCATTATTTATAGCTTTTTGTAGAAAAAGCTTTTCCCATTAAATCCTGTTCTGCTCTTGATATACCTATCTTGTTTGCGATTTGTTTCCAGTTTTGTGTTGCGATTATTACCTCATTGATGATTACATCCATTTGCTTCTCGTTAAGCTGGAAGTACTCGCCGACAGTTTTGGCAAGCTGAAAACTTAATGTATTATCGTTTGTGTCGATACTTAAGGCAAGTCCATCCTTCTCAATGGAAGGATTGATGTCATAAGCAGGAGATAGCCTCCAGCCATCTTCTTTCAAAAGGAATCCATGATTACGTAAATGATCATCGGTATTAGAAACAGCAATATTGAAAACAATCCTTTTCCATAACTGATGTAAGTCAGCTTGGTTATCTGCTCCTGAATATTGAATAAACTCAGCAATGTCGAGATAGCTTGCAGGATTTTTGTTAATAGTATCTTCATTATTGCCTGTCATCGTCATTGCAGAAGCGAAATGTACACGTTCGCCGTTCAGCCTGTCAAATCTTTTTGTAAAGAAAGTATGATACTTGCCACATACTTTTTCAATTCGTGATTCTGCCATTTCTATTCCTGACATTAGCGCCAATTGATAAGCAACATATTCCCAGGCTGCTTTGTCGAATGTATCAGCATGCGCCGGAAACTTGGCGATCCATGGATGTTTATTATTATCTAAAATATTGGCTTTAGGACGAGCTCCACCTAATGAAGATCCGGGAGCAATGAGAACATCGAGCCATTTTTTTGCATCATCGCCTTCTTCATCGGATTCAATAATTGCTGCGCCATGCTGCAGTTCTCTTACATCGGACCAATGAGGTGTAGGGTATACTTTGTTATTGTCGAGGAATGGCCCTTCAGCATCAAGTTTGAAACGCAATGCTCCCATTCTGTTTTCGTCATATACACCTAAGAGAAAATCAATATCATAAAGCGTTGGCGCTATCTTTTCTTGCTCCTTTGCTTCCTGAGCAGCTCTTCGCATCATTAGTTTTCTTCCCCATGTATCAGGCATCGAATCCATGAATATTCCAAAATTCTCTTTTCCGTTAGGATATTGTGGACCTGAATACCAGGATATATCGGGATCGAGTAGTAGTTGTTCTTTTGAACTGATCCATTCGTTATCATATTTAAAGCTAAATGCCTTTCTTCCTTTAGCCTGTTGAGCTGAAAGTACGCCAATGCATCTAGGCTTAGACATGTCTACCCAGTGTGCGTAAACGATTATATCTGTTTTTTTTCCTGCCATTTCTATCCCTTATTATTTCTTTGTACCAGTTAATTCTAAATCCTGCAATTTTCTGCCATAATCATCGTCAGCTGCCAGTTTCAAAAAATCATCCTGCAGACCCAATACACGTAGTGTATTAAAGTATGCTCCTAAAGACACACTGGAATTGCCTTTCTCAATTTCATATAATGTTGACCGATCGATATTGGCTCGTTCAGCAACCTGGATAGTAGTGTACTTTCGTCTCTTTCTAGCCAGCTTAATATTTTCGCCTACCTGCTCTAATATTTTCTGATACTTTGGGAATAGTATTTGCTTTCTACTTTTCATAAATGTTGCTTATTATCCACAATTTACTATTATTTGTTGGAAATAAGCCACATTGTAATATAAATTTTAGTGAGATTATTTGAATAATTATGCATGAATTTTAAATGAAAAAACTTGCAATAATTAGCTATAAATCGTAAATTGTGGGTCAATAATAAACCCATGGCACAGCTGGACGAATTAAAAAGACATTTAAAAAGAGGTAGGGTATACCGCCGAGGTGACCTGACCAAATGGTCTAAATCGGTGGATCGTCACTTGGATGAACTTACGACAGAGGGCACATTGCAAAAGCTATCCCAGGGGCTATATTATTTCCCGAGGGAATCGGCTTTTGGTAAAACGCCTCCTGACGAAGTAGAGTTGGTACGGACCTTTTTAAAAGACGATCGCTTCCTTTTGAGCTCTCCCAATGCTTATAATAGCCTGGGGGTGGGCACGACGCAACTATATAACCAGAGAACAGTATATAATCATAAGCGGCACGGAGAATTTAAATTAGGCAATAGAAATTTCCAATTCCGCATAAAACCTCATTTTCCCTCGAAAGAAACAGCAGAATTTTTATTGGTCGACCTAGTCAATAACCTGGAAAACTTAGCTGAAGATCAATCAGCCGTGTTGAAGAACGTGGAGGGTAAAGTTCATGTTATGGATGCCAAAAAGCTAAGAGCTGCGGTAATGGAATTCGGAAATGTAAAAACAAAGAATATATTAATGCCTTTGCTAACGAATAAAGAAGCTCATCAAGATGCCTGAATATCTGCATAACCATACACAATTTTCGGATTTACTGAATATTCTGTCGGAAGAAAAAAGTATTCAACCAGGATTAATTGAGAAGGACTATTGGCTCATGCACGTGTTGTATGGGCTGAAAAAACAAGGTTTTGATTTTGAACTAAAAGGTGGAACATCTTTATCAAAAGGGTACAAAATAATAGATCGTTTTTCCGAAGACATAGATATTCATATCAAACCACCTCCAGGGCAGAACGTCGAAGAAAATCCAAATAAGAACAGTGCGCGGCAAAAAGAGTCCAGGAGAACGTATTTTGATTGGCTGACAACAGAAATAAAAATAGACGGAATCCTGTCCAATGAGCGTGATCATGCTTTTGATAATATCCATACTTACCGGAACGGGGGAATAAGGTTGATATATAAAAGTAGAACAGGGGCTATAACCAGAGTCAAAGAAGGAATACTACTGGAAGCCGGATTTGACACTGTTACACCATTTACCCAGTTGACGATAAGTTCTTGGGCGTATGACAGGGCCACCACAATACCCGGGATTGATATCATCGATAACCGAGCGATAGATATTGCCTGCTACCGCCCGGGATACACCTTCGTCGAAAAACTTCAAACCATAGCCACTAAATTTCGAAAATACAAAGAGAGTGGTCTTCTCCAACCGAATTTGATGAGACAGTATTATGATATATACTGCTTACTAGACAATGCCCAAGTTCAGCAATTTATGGGAACACTGGCCTATGAAGAACACAAGAAGGCGCGTTTTCCCAAACAGGACTTCGCCATTCCGATCGCAGAAAATGAAGCCTTCTTACTAGGTGACCCCGAATCACGATCTACATTTCAAAAGAGCTATATAGAAACAAAAGCATTGTACTATTCCGGTCAACCTGACTTTGTACAATTGTTGAGCAGGATTAAAGAGAATATTGACAGGTTATAAAATTACTTATCATAGTAACTTCCGTGGAATTAGGATCTATTAGCGATGTATGTTTCAGGAAGACGAATCTCGCCAATTGTGGATATTCTAAATATAATTTATGGACAACCCGATTTTGGAGCTTGTGAAAGATATCCCCGAAGGTCTTCAACCTTTAACTTCAATGGAGAGGCCGAATCAACCGATAATCATCCATGAAGGCGTTTTTAGATTATCAACTGATATATCCATAGACCTGCGGGAGCCGGTATGTTCACATTATTCAAACAGGTCAAGCCCTCTTTGCATCCAAGATCGCACAGGTGTGACAAGCCGAACCGAAATTTGATCGGTAGCAGGTGCAAGTCATAATTCCAGCAATAATTAGCAAATGAACTGGAAGCAACTTATCCTATTGCGGCTTTCAACTTCATGCAATAATTAGAAGAGGAGGCGTGTGAAATGGATCTGTATGGGAAAGATTGAGAGTCAGCGGGTTTGGAGCGGTCCTCAAAAGAGCTCCGGCAGTAGAACATTTTTTTGCCTATCAGTTCATCGGATTAGGATGGATCATTTTTGTTCCAACCTTTAGTTCTCGCTTTTTCTAATTCACCCAAGGCTGTTTCTGGCCTTTTTACATCAAACCCGGAGAGTAAATTTTTCTTATCTAAAAAATTGGTAAGCTCTTTAAGTGACTTTAGGATTTTTGGAATCGTTCCAAGGTACTTCGGGTCCTTATCTCCGATAAACCAGATATACATATGTAATTGTTCAAAGAAAAGCCGGAAGTTTTTGTCATTCGTGTAGCAATCGCAGAATTTCGCAAAAGATATGACTGGTGTTACTGTCGTTTCCACTTCAATGACTCTTTCTCCAATTGCATCAAAGTAATAGTACCATAAACAAGTTTCAGTACTGAATGCAAGTTTCAGATTTTGAGAGTGTTTATATAGATCGTTTAGGAACGCTCGGCTCGCTTGATACGAGAAAAATAAAAGAGAATTTTGATAAATTTTAAGCCACCCGGATACCACAGCTATTTTGTATGCAGTTATTGTGGTATAATATCCCGATTTTGTGAACCAGGCTGTATTGTCTTTGAAATCATTGTCAGGAATTTTCTTCATTGCCTCGATTGTGGAGGAATCATTTAAATTCACCAAATTTAGAGTTTCTGCTAAGTGCATCCTTAATTCATCGCACGCAATAAAAAGCGCTGTAGCATACCTCCTTCTGCTGTTTCTTGCCTGAAATCGAGGTTCTAAATAAAATTTTTGAAAACCTAGAAATGTTAAAAGCGGTAATGCGATAGAAATTATTATTGACTTTACAATTTCTAGCTTATTACTGTTAAATAGATTTTCGATGGCGCTTGAAAATAATTGTTGTCCTAAACTGGTCTGACTGAACAAGTCTTGGACTGTCATAAAAAAAATTGAGAAAAGCAGAAAGTGTTTTATTGAAACACTGATTTTTTTCAAAATAGACATTTTATGTAAACTGAAGGTAATGTATTCTCTCCTCCCCCTCCACTCTCCGTCTTCACTTTCGATAATTCTTAAACAATTTAATCACGCAGATTTGTTGCCTCTGACTATTTTCCATGAATGCTGTTCTAAGGTTAGATTCCCGTCAAAGTCGAGCCTCGATTAACAGCCAAGCCCGCCAATCATTCCAGGCCTCAACCGAAATTGATTTAATGTTCACGTCCCCGGTACCGGCCTTTTCACGGGATCCAATCCCGCTTTTTCACGGGGTCAAAATACCGTGTTTTCACGGGTTGCCTGCTTCAATTTCTTCCACTAATTTCAATGGATTAAAAAAAGGGGTAGGTCAGAAACCAAACCGAAATTGGATCTGATAACAGGCTGTGTTTTTCTACATTCTAAAAATTAAACCTTTACCACCATGCCAACTTTTCCACATTGGGACTGGTCCGGAGCATCTTTATTAACCCCAAACCTGGATGGTGACCCAGCCCTGGATTTGGCGATCGCGCTGAATCGGGATTCGCGCGGCACTCCAGGGAGCCTTGAAATTTTCTACGTCGGCAGTGACAATATCCTGCATCACGCCCGTCAGACGATACCCGGGAGAAGTACCAGTTGGAGCAAACAACCTGCAATTCCGGGATCGGGCCTGGGCCAATTTGCCGAGGGCAAGCGGGTTGCGGTTGGACAGAACAAATCGGGGATCCTGGAGGTTTTCCATACCGGCCTTAATAACAGGTTGTACCGGAACAGGCAAACCATAGCCGGAGGCAAGGATTGGGAACCGCAAGCCGCTCCGCTCGGGGACGTCGAAGCCGTTCAGATCTCGGTATGCCTTGATTCAATGGACCGGTTGGAAATCGTATATGTTGGGATGTTCGGTCAAATCTACCATAACCGTCAAAAGTCGGCGGGCAGCTCCGAATGGGTGGGCGAAACCCCCTTTTTGGATCTAAAAGCTAAGCAGGTCCAGGTGGTGCGAAACCCCAATAATCAAGACCTGTTGGAGGTATATTATATTGATTCGGGTGGTGGCCTTCACCGTATCCGCCAAAACTCCATCGTCAGCATGACCGATTGGACCGACCACGCTTTTAAAAATGATTTTGCGACACAACTTTCGGTAGGCACCAATGCGGACGGAAGACTTGAAATTTTCTATGTCGACACTTTCGGGAATCTATACCACAATTGGCTGACGTCCACGGTCGATATGAATAAGTGGTTCGGCCAAACACGGCTCCCTGGCAGCAGCGCCTTGAATGTCACTGCCGTTTCCAATGCGGATGGACGTCTTGAAATCTTCTACACCGGCTTGGATGGCGGTCTCTACCACAACTGGCAAGTGATTCCTAATGGAAATTGGGTGGGCGAAGTCCGGTTTGCGGGTAACTCGGCCAAGAAAATGGTGGGGGCGCTCAATAGAGATGGCCGTATGGAGATTTGTTATATCGGAAGCAGGACCTTCCTTTGGCACAGCTACCAAATCCAACGCAACGGTTCTTGGACCAATACCAATGCACAAGGTGGCCAAACACCATTTTTCGGAGTGCTCGGAAGCAACAATAATTATTTATTGTCTAATTGCGGCTATCTAACGGATGTGTCCGTGACGATCGAAGTGACGCAAGATATCTATTGCGATAAATCCTCTCCCGACGAAAATCCACCAGTCTATAATCCCACTTTACACGGATACGCCTTTCAGCTGAATTGTTTTTCGCCCTGGGGTCAATCGACATCCTGGCAACAATACATTATTTTGATAAGCCATACCGGAACAGATGTGCAGGGTCTGGTCAATTTCTTTACGGGACCGGCCCCTGGCACAGGGCTTCTGAATACCCCCAGCATTGATCTTTGTAAGGTAAACGATGGCATTCGCGCCGGATATCAGCTACAAATCAATTTATTAAATGACGAGAACGCCTATATCACCGGAGTATACTATAGGGTGATGGACAATTTTGGCAACTTGGTAGGAACGGGTACCATGTTGCTGACCGATTCAGGTTTCACGCAGGCCCAGCTCTCGCCCATCGTGGCTATGACAATGAACCTCGTCGGGGAGATTAATTTGATCATTGGTCATTTTGCGACAGGTGCAGGGCAAATCATTTACACCGCTTCCACTTTGATGACCGCCTCAGGCAATCTACCGGATTGCGCAGAATTCCAGGATGGGACGGGTGAAACAAGTAATTCCACCTATGGGCCGATTTCGGCTTTACCAAGCAACCTGCTCACGCAAACCTTTGGCGTGTCCTAAGTAGAGGAAAGAATTTCATAAAGTTACCCTTACCAAATTGAAATGGCAGCCATTGAAAGAGAGTCTAAGTGTAATGGGTGTATGGTGGTTCTCTTTTTTCAAAAATAGGGATTGTAGGGTGCGGGCAAAAGAGAAGGCTGGGGCAGCCTAGTGCCGCCACGGTCTACCATACAGTCCGGGATCGTCATAAAAGAACAAATTGCCGAGATGCAAATGGTATTTAGTTTCAGGGTACGGATTAAATTCCTTTCGTCAATTCACCCATAAGTCCGACTTCTTTATTCTCTAACTAATTCCGTACAACCGTTCAGGATCACTCTGAGTAGCAATCCAGGAACTCGAAAATAATTTCAATAAATAAAAAAAATCAATGGCACGTACGTACCGGTTTACAAATAATCTACCAGGCTCGTACTCGAGCTCTTCGGTGACGTCTTCACCTATCTTCCTTAATCCCTTCAGTCTGCTCAGGCTCCAGTATGATTTCTTTGCGTTCCAGGTGTGCCGGCAAAGGCGTACGAACAGGACGAGATACCTGGATCGAGGCAGGGTCATTTATGATGCGTGTGTAGGCGACTTGCTGAGCAACAGCGGTAGCTTGATGTTTTTCTGCCGTAAGGCCGAGAGCTAATTGCTGGGTGACAGAAGCATCTACCGGCTCAAAGCGTTCGCTTTTGGCAGCAAAGATCATTT
>Ga0302221_10000268_pt1 | contig 41641 bp, 18 predicted proteins | sample II_Palsa_E2_1_FD_193517 | JGI IMG/M metagenome (GOLD analysis project Ga0302221, IMG submission 193517) | Peat permafrost microbial communities from Stordalen Mire near Abisko, Sweden - II_Palsa_E2_1 | ecosystem: Environmental > Terrestrial > Soil > Palsa > Peat permafrost | place: Sweden... | reverse complement strand
AAGGGTTAGGCTGTTCGCCTATAATTAAAGTGGTACATGAGCTGGGTTCAGACCGTTGTAAAACAGGTCGGTCCCTATCTACTGTGATAAATAAAAGTTAAAACAGATTGCACCTTGTAGTACGAGAGGACCCAAACAGATAAATAAATCGTGTAATAGTTGTTTTTTATAATAAACAGAAAGCATTGCTATGTAGCGACATTTAGAAAAATTAATTACTGAAAACATCAAAAGTAAAAAATAAAATCTTTGTTAAAACTTAAAAGTAAAAAAAAAACATTTTTTTAATAGCTTATAAATATTGAAGTGGAAATGCTTTTTCAAATAATACTAAAAACTTTATGTGCTTAAACTTAACCTCGTTTTATCTATCAACTAACAGAAAAATGTTTAATAAAAAAAAAAATTTCAAATATAAAATATATATTACTTAATTTTAAAAAATTTACAGAAAATATAAAATAAATTTTACATTTTTTACCTGAATTTTTTTATTTTATTGTAAACAATGTTTGAGTCTGCAAAAGTTATAGCTGCTGGACTTTCAACCATAAGTCTTGCTGGTTCTGGTGTTGGTATTGGGATTGTTTTCGCTGCATTAATTACTGCCATAGCTAGAAACCCTTTTTTAACAAAACAACTTTTTATTTACACTATTTTAGGTTTTGCGTTAACTGAAGCAATTGCGCTTTTTGGTTTAATGATGGCTTTTTTAATTTTATTTGGATTTTAATTTAAAATAAAAAATTCAAAGATAAAATCAAATAATGTTTCCTTCATCTAACTGGTAGGATATGGCCCTTTCACGGCAAAAATATGAGTTCAAAGCTCATAGGAGACATAACACAAACTGCATATGAGGGAATGACTGAGAGGCTTAAAGTGCTCTTTTGCTAAAGGAGTAACAACTAAAATTGTTCATGGGTTCGAATCCCATTTCCCTTATTAATAGTTATTTACAATTTAAACTAAAATAAAAGAGCTTATAACTCAGTTGGTAGAGTGCATGTTTGATAAACATGTGGTCAAAGGTTCAAATCCTTTTAAGCTTAAAAAAGCAATTCATAAAAGGATATGTAGCTCAATTTTGGTAGAGCAATGGTCTTGTAAACCATAGGTTTTGGGTTCAAATCCCAACATATTCAAAAAGGGAAGTATGTCCGAGCGGCTTATGGTATCTGTCTTGAAAATAGATGTCTTTTTAATAAAGACCGTGGGTTCGAATCCCTCTACTTCTAATAAATAACAGGATGTAGCTTAATTGGTAGAGCATTGGTCTTGGGCACCAAAGGTTGTGGGTTCAATCCCCTCCATCCTGAAATAATAAATATAACTAAAGAAATAGATCACATAGCTCAATCTGGTAGAGCAATGGCCTTTTAAGCCAGAGGTTAAGAGTTCAATTCTCTTTGTGATCAAATTATCACCATTTAAATAAAAGGGAAAGTAGCTAAGTTGGTTGAAAGCGATAGACTGTAAATCTATTTAAGAATATTTCTTACACGTAGGTTCGAATCCTATCTTTCTCAAAAAATTAAAAAAAACTTAATGTAGATATAACTTAATAGGTAAAGTGTTGGTTTGTGGAACCAAAAATATGCGTTCAATTCGCATTATCTGCGAAATGAATTAAAAACCGGGAGTATAATTTTAAATGGTAAAATATTAGCTTGTCAAGCTAATTTTATGAGTTCAAATCTCATTACTCTCAAAAATATTTTAAAACTAAACATTAAGCCCACCTGGCGAAATTGGTATACGCGGTGGACTTAAAATCCTCTTTTTACCGGTTCAAGTCCGGTGGTGGGTAAAAAAATTAGGACGTAGCCAAGCTGGAAAGGCTATAGCCTTTGAAGCTATCATGCGTAGGTTCGAACCCTTCCGTCCTAAAAATTTTTGGGAGTATAGTTTATTTGGTAAAATATAAACCTTGCACGTTTATGAAATGGGTTCAAATCCCATTACTTCCAAAAAAGGCAATATAATTCAGTTGGTAGAATGGATCGCTCATAACGGTTTTGTCGCTGGTTCAATTCCAGCTATTGCCAAGAATAATATGTAAAAAAAAAATATTAAGGAGAAATAATTTAACTGGTAAAATTTTAGTCTTCAAAACTAGCTTTAAGGGTTCAAATCCCTTTTTCTCCGGAGGGTTTTTTGATCACATAGCTCAGTTTAGTAGAGCACTGGTCTGAAAAATCAGGGGTCCCTAGTGCAACCCTAGGTGTGGTCAAGTATTAGCTTTATAAACACTACTGTAAAACCTGTTATGCACTATTATTTGGTTATTTATGTAGCCGCTATAATACTAATACCAAAAGATCCTACATAAGAAGATGAAAAAGTAGAATTTTCTATAATATTAAAACGATTAAATTCTGATGGTTTTATTTGACCAAATTTTAAACTAATTTTTTGAGTTCTACTACTTTTTTCTGGACGTCCTTTTATTATAACGTAAAAACCTGAAAACATACTATTATTTTCAAAAGGCTCTTTTTTAAGCTGTACAAAAGCCTGCATTAAAATTAATTCAATACCCCTAAAAACTCTTCAATGTTTTTTTGTACGTGCTAATTCAATTGCGAACTGTTTTGTTAAAACATTTATCGCCTGAAAACTTTGTATTATAGGCATTATATTTATAAAATTGCTATAAAATTTTTTATTAAATTTTAAAAACGTTGTTGCAGTTAAAAGCCTTTTATTAAACAATCTTAAATAATAACTAGCTTGTGGTATACTAAATTCTTGTTGTAATAAAATATCTAATGTTGGTGAAAAAGTTAACTTTGTAATAAAATAATAAAACTGATTTTCAAAAAAACGATTAAATATTTGTATATATCAAAAATTAGAAAAAATAACAAATTTAGAAATTCCACGCAGACGAAACCGCAAAAAACTTATATCAAATACTACATTTCTAATTTGTCGATTTTTTTTTTTTTTTGCTATTTGTATTATATTATTATTATTATAACCTGTTTTAAAATTTTGATTATGTTTTATATTTTTTAAAACATTAAAACGATAAAAATTAAACCTAAAAAAAAAAAAAGTAATATGCTTAAAAAGTTTTTTTTTTAAATATACTAAGTAATTCTTTAGAGGTACCATTTTAACTTGTATTTTGGTTTTTTTATTTACTTTATTTAATAAAAAATATTTAATAATAACACGAACTCTTTTTTTTAAATAATTTTTAATATTTTTATATTTAATTTTTTGATATTTTAAAATTTTAAAATTTTGTTTTGAACGCTTATTGTAAGACCTTAAAATAATACGCTGTAAGATTCATGTATCATAAAATCACCTATTCCATTCTAAAGTTTCATACTCTTTTAAACAATATTTATTTTTTAAAATTACGTCTTTATTAAATTTCAATAAGTACAAAGTATTTAAAGACTTAAATTTAAATTTAATTTTTGAAATATCAAATTTTAAATTTTTTAATTTGATTAATCGATTTTGATTTAATTTTTTCAAAAAAAAGTATATATAATTTCTATAATTTAATAATAAAAAATTATATTTAAATTGTTTTAATTTTTTTTTTAAACTTTCCATTAAATATTTATAATTAAACAATAAAGGTAATATTGGAAACATTAACGAGCGCATTGCAATATTACAAAAAAGAAGTATTTTTTTATTTTTTTTATGAATTCTAAAATTTACAATTTTATAACTTGATATTTCAGAAACATGATGTAATTTATTTTTTAAATCACGCACAATATTTAAATTTCGCGATTTAAGTTTTAATGCTCGAAAAACTACTAAAAAAATTTCAATAATATAACAAATTTTAAAAATTTGTATAAAACTTGTACCAACATTAAACGGTTTTTGAATATACATATTATATTGTCAAAAACGTGTTATTGTTTGTCTAGTTAAACTAATCCCTGTTTTTGCTCTCATTTAAATAAAGTTTTTACAACCTTAAATATTTTGAATAAACCAATGTAAATAATTAATATTTAAAATACTATAAAAACCAAAGGTATCGTATTTTTTTCGAACATTTACGATTATTTTTGATATTATATAAATAAATCGTAAAGATAAACTAACAATTAAATTTTTTGGGAAACTTTGTCAGGTTTGTATTAACAAATCTTTTATTATTTGTTTTAAAACTTGTATATGCATTCCATATTTTTTTTTTTCTTTTTTTTTTAAACGATTTAAAAGTTTTTCAAAAATACTTTTTGTATAAAATCTTTTTAAAGTACGATACTTAAATAAAGCTAAATATTTCGAAGTTTGAACACCTGCAGAACTTATAATTTTATTATCACTACGTAATCACAAACAACTAGATGATAAATTAATAGCAGTTTTTTTTATTTCACGATCAAATCTATAAATAGGATTTATTTGGGTATTAATTTGTTGCCCTACTATTTGTTTAATTGACATAGTAGGTAATCCAATTTCAAACTCGTCAACTAATACACGAACTTCTGATAAGCTTTGAAATCAAAAAACTCTTTCTTGCATTTGAGAAACACTACTTAAAATATTTGAAATATACAAAGATACTATATTAAAAAATGGAGCTTTAAAATATCTAAAAAGATATAAATTTCGAAAAACTTCAAAACGCTCTCATCGAATTTCAAAAATTGTATTCCTTATTTTTCAATTTATAGAAATAAAATCATTTTTAATAGTACGATAATATATATTTAATTTTTTTATAAAATTAATATCTACATAACCTTTTTTTACAAGAATTCTTGCTAAAAAAATTAAAGGCGTAAAATTAGAACGCAAAACAATAACATCAAGACGGGATTCAAAAAAATTTAAAATATTATTTAAAAAACCCATAAATTTTGATGAAATTTTATTATATTTTTTGCTTTGAAGTTTAAAAATTTTCATATGCTTTGTAAAATATAAACTTCCAAATACTTTTAAAAGAACTTTTTTTTTTAAATAAATCATATTTCGTGCCAATTTATTACCTACTAAACCAACAGTTATTCATTTACCAACACGCGGATGTAATGCAAAAAGCCTTTTATAGGTACGTAAATATTTTAATTTTTTAGTAATAATTATTTTTTTAAACCGTAAAGGAGAAAAATAAAAACGTGATAATTTATTCTGCAAAACACTGTTTCGCAATCATCTATGAGAAAACCCAAACCAATAAGAAATTCCTTCTTTTTGCGGACGTCTTGTTAAAATAAACTCACGCACTTTTGTTTTTGGCTTTCCAAACTGGCCATATAAATAAACACGGAATAAAACAGGATAAAGATATTTGGATGTTTGTTTTTTTAGTCTTCTAAAGCCTAATTTATAAAATTTAGTAAACCTTAAAAAACTGCGTATTTTATTATATTGAAATTTAAATATACGCCACTTAAATTCCTTATAAAATATTGATTTTATATATTTTAGTTTTTTTTTTTTTAAAAAACTAAATGTCTCATTAAAAAATAAATATTTTAGATCCTTTTTAAGTTTAATATACAAATCATTATTAATACGCTTGTAACGAAACCTATTTATAAAATATTTAAGTTTTAATCGACTAAATATTGAACCGAAACGTTTACGTTTTATAAAAATATAATTTCAAAAAAAAGGTTTTTTTTCTTCATTTTTTATTTTATAAAAAATATCACGCAAACTATTAAAAATTAAGCGTTTAAAATACAAACCTTTAAAAAAATATTTAATACCAAAATTTTTAATACTATAATTTTTTTTTTTCATAAGATCTTTAAAAAAAGATACACTAAATAAACTTGAAAAAAACCAATTAGCTTTAAAAAAAGAATTAGTATATATTTTATCATTTGACAAAAACGAATATTTTTTACTTGTATAAATTTGATTATAATTATTAAATAACAATAAAATCTTAAATTTTTTTTTTTTTAATACTCAAATTTTATTTATTTTATTTATTTTATTTATTTTATTTATTTTACCTATTTTATTTATTTTATTTATTTTACGTATTTTATTTATTTTATTTATTTTATTTATTTTATTTATTTTATTTATTTTATTTATTTTACTTATTTTATTTATAACATTTACTTTGCAAAATTTATTCATAATATTTACATTATTTATTTTAGTAATATGCATATTTTTATTTTTTAAAATACCTTTTAAATTTTTTTGAATAGTGTTTTTATAATTTTTTTTAATAATATATTTTTTAAAATTGCAACTACACAACTTATTAATAATAATATACTTAGAAAGAACAGGTACAATAGAAACTACAAATAATAAATTTTTTTTTAATTGTTTTTTATAATTACCTATTACAGTTTTAAAAAGTATATATTTAAAATAAAAAATTGGATATAAAATTTTAAATTTTTTTTTTGACACAAAACCATAAACCTTTTGAGAATTAAAAAAAAATTGATTTTTTTTTTGTACGAGGTTTATATTTTTTATATTTTTACAAGAAAATAAATTTTTAAAAAAAAAATGTTGTAATAAATTACCAGGCACTTGTACTTTAAAATAAATTATTTTTTTTTTTATAAGAGATAGGCCTTTTTTTAATTTTGCTTTTTCCTTCGTTACTTTTTGTAAAAATTTTACAAAAATAAGATTACGCTCCGACAATAAAAAAACTTTAGTTTTTAAAACAAATAAAAATTTTTTTATATTTATATTTTTAAGTATAAAAGGGTTTTGAATATATATTTTTTTTATAATTTTTTGGGCGATTTTATTAAATTTTAAAATTATACGAGTCATTTTTTTAAATTTTAATTCTAACATATATACTTTAAAAAACCTAAAAAGTAAAACACTATTTTCGTGTTTAAAAAGATATGTAAATTTTTTAGTCAATTTAAAAAAATAAATAAATAATTTTTTATTATGAAAAAATTTAATTTGAGTACTTAGTAAATTATTTTTTTTTAAAAAATATTTTATAATATTAAAAAAATATAATAACTCTATTTCTACATTTTTTTTATTCAATTTAAAATACAAACCTGATCTATTTTTAATAGTTTTAGTTACTGGTCCATAATTGATTTCATTATTTGTTTTATCTATAACAAGCATATTTAAATTAAAAAAATTATATAAATAAAAATTAAACTGAATAAAAACAACCAAAAAAATATTCCAAAATGTTACAGAATTTTGAGTATAATAATATACCCCTTTAAAAAAATTATTAACTTTCTGAAATCCATTTTCTTGTATAAAAATATTATTTAAACTACTCGTAAAATAATATTTAAATAAACCGCTAAAATAACTACAAAAATTTTGAAAAAATATTAAATTAGATCTAAAAACACTAAAAAAACTCAATTTTAAAAAACTGAATCAATTCAAATTTTTTTTAAACAATTGTAATGCCGAATAAAAAAAAAAATTTACTTTTTTTTTCATATAAAATAACTTTTTAAACTTATAAGATATATTTAAAAATTTAAATAAAAAAAATTTAAAAATTTTCAAATTTTTTTTTTTTTTTAAAAACATAAAAATATTTTGATTTATATTAAATGTATCAAAAATTCGAAAAACCCTAAACGACCTTAAAAAATAAAAATTATTTATTTTAAAAACAGAATTATTATATATAATTTTTTTTAAATAAATTTTTTTTTTTTTAAAAAAAAACCTAGATAATGTACTATAACGTAATTTTGTATTTAAAAAATGCTTTTTTACACGCCTATAAACAGGCTTACCAAAAACAATTTGTTTAATTATCTTTTTATATTTTTTAAAACGGTTTAATTGCATATTATAAAAAACTATCGACTTATAACGCATATTTTTAAATTTAATAAATAGAAAACTATTAAAAAACCAAAAAACATGTAAAAATAAATATTTTAACTCTAAAACTCTTGAATTATATTTTATACTAAAAACTTCAAAACCTGTTATGTATTTAATTTTTAATTTAAGATATAAACCTAAAATTTTTAAAAACATAAAAAAAATTAAATTTTTACTTCTAAAAAATAAATGTAAAACATAAAAAAAATAATAATATAATAATTTTAATATAACTACACTTTGACTAATTTCGGTTACTTTTTTAAGATTTAAATTTTTTTTTAATTTCTTAAACAACAATATTAATTTAAAAACCTGATAATTTTTTTTTAAAACAATAAAAAAATTTAAAAAAAATACCAACTTCTTTAATTTTTTTTTTTTTTTTTTAAAAATTTTATATTTTTTATACATATAAAGTTTTATGTAAAAATATATAAAATACTGCAAGTACACACAACTAAAAATAAAAATAGGGGATAATACACTATAGTTTTTAATAAAAAATAACTTTTGAAATATAAAAAATTTCATAAAAAACATATTATATATTTTAAGAAGCCAAGTACTAAAAAAAATATTTTTTTTTTTTTTGCCTCCAATTATTAGTTTATAAAAATTACAAACTTGTCGATTATACCATATTTTTATTACATTAAGCATAAAAAAAGAAAATTTAAAACCTAAAAATAAAATATTTAAAAATTTTTGCAACACAACTAAATAAATTATAGTTTTTCGAATTTTTTTAATCTGTTTTAATTTTAAATTACTACCAAAACTTGTTATTTCTATATTATTACAAGTATTAAAAAATAACCTAAAAAAAAATATTGAGGATTCGGCATAATTTTTTTTTTTAAGTTGTATATTTTTTAATAAAGTATACGAAAACATTAAATATATAAAATATTTTTTTAATATCTGCACAACTCAAAAAAATATAAATTTAAATAAAAAAAATTGTTTATTAGTATATACAATAAATTTTTTTGGAAACAAAAAAATTTTAAAATGCTTTAATTTAGTATTAAAATTTTTTATATAATTAGCATACTTAATTTCTTTTAAAAATTTAAAATTCAACTTAAAAAAAGGTTTTATTTTTATTTGTTTTTTTTTTAATAAATATTTTAATAAAAGTACTTTTTTAAAATATAAAAAACTTGATAGTGAATTATAGGTTATTAATAATAAATATTTCTTATATATGCTTTTTGACAAAAATAAAAACCTATTAATTGCAAAATTTATAAATTTATTTTTTTTCAAATAATAAAATTTTTTTATCTTTAAAATACGAGGAAAAAAAATAAAATTAAAAATACCCTTATTTCTTTTATTTTTTTTTAAAACATTAAAAGTAAAATAATATCAAAATTTTTTTAATATTCAAGATTTATACTTTAACGAATTAAACACTTTTTTAATTATGTTATTTTTAATTCGACTTTGTTTTCATATATTTTTATTTTTTAACTTTTTTTTTATAAAGAATAATAAATTTATAAAATAAAAACTTTTTTTTAATCTATAAAGACCTTTATAAATAGTATTTAAATCACGTGTTGTTATTTTTTTTTTCAGTACCTTTTTTGTTGGAGATTTTATTTTATTTATAAAAAGCTTAAGTTTTTGCATGCGCTGTTTAGAATAAAAAAAACCTCAAAAAAAACTTAATTTTTGTTTCGATAATAACAAATTGATCGATGTTTTATGAACCATATATTTATTAAAAAAAAACTTAGCACTTTTTCAATACTTATTTTCAGAAATATAAATCTCCCTAAAAAAAATACCAACGCGAAAAGGCCTATAAATTATATTATATAAAAAATCATCATTTTCTCAAAGACTATTAAAAAAAATTAAAAATTGTTTTTTTATATTACCTAATGTGATTTTATTTTTTTTTATTTTATTAACCCCTTCAACTATACTAGATAATTTATATTTTTTAATAAATTGTATATATTTAGAATAAAATAAAAAGAAATGTATTTTTTTTTTTACTCAATACCATTTAAATGGACTTTGAATATCTAAAAATCAAGCCTCAAGATTTTGAATATAAATTAAATATTTAAAACCAATAAGCAAAAAAAAATTATAAAAATTAACCTCTGCAAATTTCGAAAGATAAAATAGCATTTTCATAAAAAATCGAAGCTTATAACTAATTTTTATTGAAACCCTTTTTATAACAACTAAAAACCGACGATTCCACTGTTTACTTTTTATTTTAAATTTTTTTTTCTTTATTAAATTTTTTTTATATTTTATTAAAAAAAAATATAAATATAATAATCAACCTGTATAATTAGCATATTTAATGTATAAAATATTTTGATAAGTTAAATGAATAAAATTATAAAAATACTTAAAAACAAACATGAAATTTTCATTTTTATTATTATGTATCCAATTAGTTATTATGGGCCTTATATTAGTTATAGGTTTTTTAAAAACTTTTAAATTTATTATACTTACTACATTTAAATTAAAATATTTAAAATTAAACTTTTTTTTTTTTACTATTTTTTGAATTTCTTTATGATTTTTATAAAAAAGACCATATATTGATTTAAATTTATATAATAAATTATGTGACGATTTTTTAATTTTTTTAAACAAGAAAAAGTGGTTTACATTATTTTTTAAATAAAACTGATAATTTTCAACTTTTTTAAATTGTAAATATTTACATTTATATATATATTTATCAAAAATAACTAAGACTGTTTGAATAAAAAACTGTGCGTTTTTAAAAAATTTTTTAGGTTTTAAAAACTGCAGAATATAGATAAAATTAATTTGTCAAAAATATATAAATAAACTATAAGACATTTTAAAAAAATAAAAATAATATTTTTTTTTGAAAACTAAAAAACTTCTTTTTCAAAAAAATAAAATTTTTTTAAAAAAAACCTTAACATCGTAATTATGTACATTAAAAAAATTTATTTCAAACTGGTTTAATATTTTAAAATACGAACCTAAACCTAGATATCTTTTTTTAATTCCTGATAATCTAACTAGTGATTTTTTATATAACTTAAAACTTTTTAACTGAGGTCCGAAATAAGAAAAATTCAAAAAAACTCAAAAAATATCTTTTAATTTACTATTTTTAAATTTAATTTTATCCAATTTTATTAAAAAATTTTTTTTTTTTATTTTTTTAGTACTCAATGCATGCTTTAACACTATATTTTTTAATTTATTCGTTTTTAAATGGCTTTTAAAACAATAATATAAAAGCATTCAATAAATAAATAAATAATTATTTTTTTTATATCACTTTACATGATAAAAATTTTTTTGTATATTTTTCACAACAATGTTTACAAAAAATGTTCAAAACGATTTAAATGAAATTGGGAAATTTTTAGAAAAATAAAATATTGAATTAATTTTTAATTTCTTGGTTTTTTTAACTTTAATAGCTTTAATAGCTTTAATAACTTTAATTTTAAAACATTAAAACTCGTTTATAAGTAATTTTGTAATTAGAAATAGATCAACTTCCGACTTAAACCAATGAAAAATAATTTTTTTATAAAGAAATATATTTATAAATTCTACATTTAAACGCAACGTATAAAAAACTGGCAAATCAATATAAATATACATTTTAAATAAATTTTTTTTTTTATTTTTTAATTTATTTTTTAAATTCAATCTTTTTTTTAAAAATAACGGAATATAATATTTTTTATAATACATTATTTTTTGCAAATAATTAAAAAACGAAAAAAGCAGATAATTTTTTTTTTTTATAAAAATTAAATTTTTTATTATTTTAAAACGAAAATGTTGAAAATTTAAAAACGTGTTAAATATTTTAGGATATAACACCATTTTATGGGATATAGCGTTTAATTTATTAAAAAAAATTAAATTATAATCATAGTCGTTAAAATTTTTAGTTATATACGATAAATCTTGTTTATATTTTTTAACAATAAAACCAAAAAAATAACACACACTATGTAAACTATCGGACTCACTAATGTATAATGGGTTTGAGTATGATATTGAAAAAATTTTAAAAAAACGTACATTACACATTAAATTAATGCAAGGTACACTAGTAATTTGTGCTTCATTATATAAATTTTTAATATAAAAAAGACCACAATTTATAATACAGCCAGGAACACCTGTATACCAATATAAACTTGTAAGTTGACCACCAACTCAAGGTCCTATAGCAAAAAAACAATTCGTTTTTAAAGCAATTATTTGTAACATTGTACTATACATAATATTATCTGTTATAAAAATAATATTTAAATGGGAAAGTAATATATTTTTAATAATACATAACTGGTATTTAAAATAGAATAATAGTTTATTTCAATTAATAAGATTCTGCCCAATATTTTTTATTAATAAAAACGAGCCAGATGTTTTATTTTTATTAAAACAAATTCCAGATAATAAAAGAATATATCATTTAATTTTAATCGACCGTTTGTTACTTAAAATAAATAAACTCTAATAAATAATTTTAGAAAAAGCTTTACAAAAAAACCTGAAATTAAAAAATAATATATTAAAAAAATATTTAATTTTTATTTTATTAATAACAATAAAAAACAATTACATAAATAAACTAAAAAAACTATTTTTTTAAATTAAATAAAATTTTTATATTACAATAAACTAATTTTTAATAAACTATTTAAAATTAAAAATTAAAAAACGAAACCTTTTAATTTAATTAATTCTATTTTTTTACCGATACTTGTGTTATAAACATATTAAAAACAATATAAAAAAAAAATAATACAGAAATAAACGATATGTTTGAACCGTATGTTGCAACAAGATTTCATCCAGCAAAAACCTCAGGATAATCCGAGTACCTACGAGGCATACCAGCTAAACCTAAAAAATGCATTGGAAAAAATGTTAAATTAACCCCAATAAAAAAAGTCCAAAAATGTATTTGTCCCAATTTTTCATTATAAAAAATACCTAAAACTTTAGGAACTCAAAAATAAAACCCTGCAAAAATTGCAAAAACAGCACCCATAGATAATGCATAATGAAAATGTGCAACAGCATAATAACTATCATGTAAAGCAACATCTAATCCTGCATTTGATAATACAATTCCAGTTAATCCACCAACTGTAAACAAAAAAATAAAACCAAGTGTAAAAAGCATTGAAGTATTTAATATAAAATTACCTCCCCAAAGTGTAGCTAATCAACTAAAAACTTTAATTCCTGTTGGGATTGCGATTAACATTGTGGCAGCCGTAAAATAAGCCCTACTATCCACATCCATTCCTATAGTATACATATGATGCGCTCATACAATAAAACCTAATAAACCTATAGATAACATAGCATACACCATCCCTAAATATCCAAAAATTGGTTTATTTACGCTTTGTTCAATTATTTGACTAATAATTCCAAAAGCCGGTAATATTAATATATAAACTTCAGGATGACCAAAAAATCAAAATAAATGTTGAAAAAGAACAGGATCACCACCACCAAAAGAAACAAAAAAACTAGTATTAAAATTACGATCAGTAAGTAACATAGTAGTACCTCCTGCTAAAACAGGTAAAGAAAGTAATAATAAAAATGCCGTTATTAAAACAGACCATACAAATAAAGGTAATTTAAACATAGACATACCACGTGCACGCATGTTTAAAATAGTTACAATAAAATTGATTGCCCCCATAATTGATGAAGCACCAGCAAGATGTAAACTAAAAATAGCTAAATCCACAGAAGGGCCTGAATGTGCAACTATTCCAGATAATGGTGGATAAACTGTTCAGCCTGTTCCTGCACCTACTTCTGACATACTTGATAATAATAGTAAAATTAAAGAAGGTATTAATAATCAAAAACTTATATTATTTAATCGAGGAAATGCCATATCAGGCGCTCCTAATAAAGCGGGTACAAATCAATTCCCAAAACCACCTATAAGTATAGGCGTTACCATAAAAAAAATCATCAACAACGCATGCGCAGTAACAACAACATTATATAATTGGTGATTTCCTAAAAAAAAATAATTTCCAGGATATGCTAATTCCAAACGTATTAAAACGGAAAGTAAAGTCCCTAACATACCACTAAATGTTCCAAAAATAAAATAAAGAGTTCCAATATCCTTATGATTTGTACTATAAAACCAACGAGTTATAAAATTAAAAAACATTTAATGAAACAATCTAAAATTAAAATATAAATTTAAAAAATATAAACAAAAAACTATATATAAAATAAAATATTACACTAAATTTTTAATTATTATTAGCGATCAACTTCCCCAAAAACTATATCAGATGTCCCAATAACAGCCACAACATCAGCTAACAAATGATATTTTGACATAACATTTACACCTTGTAAATGTAAAAATCCTGGAGCTTTAATTTTACAACGATAAGGTTTATTACTATTTAAACCTACTAAAAAAACACCGACTTCACCTTTTGGAGCTTCAATTGAAATATAAGTCTGATTAGCATCTAATAAAATACCTACAGATACCATTTTAAAATGATGAATCAAAGATGACATATCATACTTTAAAGTTGCCCTTAAAGGTAAACTATTTTTTGAACTATCCATTTTAATAATACCTGCAGGAAGTAATGTAATACATTGCAAAATTATAGATACACTTTGACGCATTTCATAAATACGAATTTCATAACGACCATAACAATCCCCTTTAAAACTTAAAGGAACATTAAATTTTAAATTTTGATATATCTCATAAGGTAAATTTTTTCTAAGATCCATATTACACCCAGAACCTCTTAATAAAACCCCACTAAAACCATAGCTTAATGCAGTTTCTTTTGATATAATCCCAATATTTTTTAAACGAATATTTCAAATTCGATTATTTGTTAAAAGTTCTTCCATCTCATCAATTCGACTTGAAAACTGTTTAATAAAATTAAAAATATCACTAAGTAGACCAAAAGGAATATCAATATTTAAACCTCCAGGCCTAAAAAAAGCTGCATGCATTCGAGCCCCAGAAACCCTTTCATAAAATTCCATAAGTTTTTCGCGCTCCTCAAAAGCCCATAAAAATGGAGTCAAAGCTCCCACATCCATGGCATGCGTTGTTAAAGCCATTAAGTGATTTAAAATTCGAGTAATTTCACTAAAAAGAACACGTATATATTGTGCTCTTATAGGTACATTACTATTTGTTTTATTTAATAAGGACTCTACAGACAAACAATAAATATGCTCTTGTGACATCATTGAAACATAATCTAAACGATCAAAATAAGGTAACGCCTGTAAAACTGTTTTAGTTTCTATCAACTTTTCAGTTCCTCTATGTAATAAACCTATATGTGGAACTGCTCGTAAAATAAATTCACCATTTAATTCTAAAACAAGACGTAAAACTCCATGTGCGGAAGGATGCTGTGGTCCAAAATTTAAATTAAAAGTTTTTAAAGATAAATAAGTTTTTTTTTTTAAAACCATTTTTATTTAATGTGCAACCAAAATATCATTTGTATATATACAGATTAAAATTAAAAAAACATAAGCCTGTAAACAAGAAATTAAAATCTCTAAAACAAAAATAATTGAAACTATTAATCATGGAATTATTGCAAACGAAATAAATGCTGGAGCAACGATTATTAATAAAAAACTGGGATTAATTAGTATTTTTAGTAATGTATGGCCGGCCATCATATTTGCAAAAAGACGTATTGCTAAACTAAACAACCTAGCTATATAAGAAACAAGCTCAATAAGTACAAGAAGCGGTACAATAACTAAAGGAGTTCCCGAAGGTAAAAACATTTTAAAAAAGGCAAGAAATCCAACACTATATATTGCAACAATATTAATTCCAATAAAATAAATAAATGAAAAAGTAAAAGTTAAAATAAATGAACTTGTAACAGTAAAACTAAAAGGTAATAAACCAATACAATTCCCAAAAATTAAACATAAAAATAAAAAATAATATAAAAAAATTAAAAAATGTTTTTTTAAAACAATATTACTAAAAACAATTAAAGAAACAAAAGAGATTAACAGATTTTGTCAGTAAGAAAAAACAGTCCAAGAAACTTTATTTAAAAAAGTTATTATTTGAAAATGAAAAAACTGTAAAACAAGTAAAATAAAAATAAAATATACAGCTGCATTAGAAAAAATAGAAATATAAGGATTTGTCGCAATTAAAAGAATATCAAATTGGGCTAAAGGATCAAATAAAATATTAAGAATAATACTAATATTAAAATTAAAAACGAATAGCATTTTATTATAAATTACTAATTTTTTATAATTAACCTTTCTAACGTATTATAATAATTCCCAATTTCAGAAGATTCAAGAGCAATTGGCATAAATGAATGATTTATTCCACAAAGTTCACTACACTGACCATAAAAAGTTGAAGATCTACTAATTGTTGTAGATATTTGATTTAAACGGCCTGGTATTGCATCCATTTTAACACCTAATGATGGTATTGTTCAACTATGTATAACATCAACTGAAGTTATAAGTAATCTTAAAGTTGTTAAAATTGGAACAATAATATTATTATCCACAATTAATAATCTAAAATCTCCAAAAATTAAATCTTTTTCATTAATTAAATAACTATCAAACTTATAAGCAATAAAAAAAAAATCATTTACACTTTCTAAAGAATTACCCTTTTTTACTAAATCCATAAAAGGAGTTTCTGCATATTCATAACTTCAATACCATTGATGCCCTATAATTTTAATTGAAAGTAAAGGATCACTAAAAATATCATTCATAGAATATATTAAAATATAAGAAGGTAATGCTATAAGGCCTAAAACTAATGTAGGAACAACGGTTCAAATAATTTCTAAAACTGAATGATGCGTCAAAAATAAAAAACGTTTTGTTTTTACATTTTTTAAAGAATGCTTAAAAAAAAATAATATTCTTAATATTATTCAAGATGTTAAAGTAATAATAATAATTAAAAAAAATAAAATATCATGATGTAAATCAATAATATTTTCCATAATTGGCGTAGCTGGGTCTTGAAATAAACACTGTCATACTACTGCAATATCATAAAATTTTATTATACCTAATAAAAACATTTTTTAACCGCGTAATCTACAAAATTTGTTTAAATTTAATGTTGTTTCATTTTTATATAATATTAATAAAATACCTAAACCTATAGTGGACTCACATGCAACAATAATAAGTAATAACAATGCGTATAACTGACCGAGTGGATTATTAAGATGTAAAGATACAGCTATATACCCAACAAATAAGCCAACATAAGCTATTTCAATAAATAACATTGCAATTAAAAAATTTTTACGACTAAAAACAATACCGAGTAAACCAAAAATATAAAAAAAAATACTTATAAAAAACAATCTTGAAACAAAAACATCAAAAAGATCAAATAAAAACGTATATTCAAAGTAAAATAAAATGAAGTAAAAACCTTTTAAAATAAACATTTTTTAATAAAAACATAAAAGTAAATACTGTTCAATATTTAAACATAAAAAATCAATAATTAAATTACTATTTATACCTAAATTAACCATAATAAAACCCAAAAAAAAAAATAAATAAAATTCTTTTTTTGTCAAATCTACAAAATAAAAACCATAATTTATTTTTAATGTACCAAAAAATAATCTATTATATAACCACATTGTATACACACCACTTAGAATAATACCAAAACCTAAAAAGAAGGAAATAAAAACATTTTTATTAAAAACACCAACCAAAATTAAAAACTCTCCTATAAAATTGGATGTTCCTGGAAAACCTATATTTCCGAGGCTAAAAATAAAATAAAAAAAACTAAAAATAGGCATTACTACAGTAAGGCCACCATAGTACCTTATAATTCGTGTATGATATCGCTCATAAACAACACCAACTAATAAAAAAAGTGCCGAGGATACTATACCATGACCTAACATTAGATAAAAAGCCCCTTCAACACCCTGTATATTATTACAAAACAACCCTAAAACAACCATATTCATATGTGCAATAGAAGAATATGCAATAATACGTTTTAAATCAAACTGACGTATTGTTGTTAAAGATGCATAAATAATACTACACAAGCTTAACATATAAACAAAAGGTAAATAATAATTTGTTCCAAATGGAAATATTGGAATAAGATAACGTAAAAAACCAAAACCACCCGATTTTAATAAAATACTAGCTAAAATAACAGAACCTATTGTTGGAGCCTCCACATGAGCTTCTGGTAATCATATATGGAAAGGTATTATAGGAATTTTTGTGGCAAAAGTTAAAAATAAACATAACCATAATATTTTTTGTTCTATTTCAGTAAAATTAAAATTAAGAATGTCTGAATAAAAAGTAGAACCTGTTTGCATTAGGGTATAAAATATTGACGTAAGAGTTAATAATGCAGTAAACATAGTATAAAGAAATAAATAAAAAGTGGCTTTAATTCTACGCGAACGCGCACCTCAAAGACCTACAATAAAAAACATTGGAATTAAACTACTTTCAAAACCAATATAAAAAAAAAACAAATCAAGAACAGAGAAAACAAAAATAAGAATAAACTCTAAAATAATTAAAACTATAAAAAGGGATAACTGAAAAAAAATTGAACTGTTTAAATATAAAGTTATAAAACTACACAAACTAAAAATAAAAACTGTTAATAAAATAAATAATAATGAAAACCCATCTAATCCAAAACAAAAAACTATGTTATATAAAGAATTTACTTCATAAAAAAAAAAATATTGAAAACCCTGATTATACTCCGTAACCAATAAAAAAGCATCAAAATTAATCCAAATATAGGCCATAAGCCCCTGTATAAAAAATAAAAAACATAAATTAATAACTAAAAATATTTTAAAAAAACGAAATAAAATTTTAAAAAAAAATATATAAAAAACCATAAATAAACCTATATATGCAAATAGAACAAAGAATAAAATTATTAAAGGGTTAATTTGTAAAATGTTTAACATCATATAATATATCTAATAAAATATTACTATATTTTTAAATTTTTTAAATATATACTAAAAAGTACAACTTCAAAAATATTAATAAATCTTACAAAAAAAAAAAAATGACTAAAATATATAAAACTCGAGATACGACTTAAAAAAATATAAGGTTCTTCCGCCGGACTTCCCCCTAAAAAACCAAGAAATAAAAAATTAACCAAAAAAATAATAAAAATAAAATTAAATAATATACGTAATCTTGGACTTTTCATAATTGCTTTATCCGTAGAAGGTAAAGAGAAAAGTATTAAAATAGACAATAACATTGCAATAACTCCACCAATTTTATTCGGAATTGCTCTTAAAATTGCATAAAAAGGTAAAAAATACCACTCAGGAACTATATGCGCTGGGGTTACTAAAGGATTAGCCATTATATAGTTATCAGAATGACCCAAAATATTAGGATAATAAAAAACAATTATGATAAAAAGTAATATCGCTAAAAATAAACTTAACGCATCTTTAATAAAAAAATAAGGGAAGAATGAAATACGATCTTTTACACTAGAATTTCCGAGTGGATTTGTTGAACCTCTTAAATGTAAAAGAGTTAAATGTAAAAAAACGAATCCTATAACAATAAAAGGAAGAATATAATGGAAACTAAAAAATCTATTTAAAGTAGGATTACCAACACTAAATCCACCTCAAATCCAAAAAGCTATACTCTCCCCTATAAAAGGAATAGCTGTTATTAAATTTGTTATTACAGTAGCCCCCCAAAGACTCATTTGCCCTCATGGTAATACATAACCTATAGATGCAGTACCCATCATTAATAAAAATATAATAACACCAGTAAAAAATAATCCTGCACGGCTATGTCCAGGTGTGTAAGAGCGAAAATACAAAGCTTTTGCTATATGTATATATAGCATTATAAAAATAATTGATGCTCCATTTGAATGAAAATAACGGAGTAGTCAGCCATAGGATACATCGCGCATAATATGCTCTACACTTCAAAAAGCGTACTGAATATTTGGTATAAAATGCATAGCTAAAAAAATTCCAGTAATAATTTGAAAAGCAAAAAAAATTCCAGCTAGTGACCCAAAACTTCACCCATAATTAATATTATTTGGCGTTGGATAAAATATAATATGATTCGACATTAATTTAATAAAAGGATTACGTACTTTAGAATAAAAGCGTTTATGCATAATTTTTTTATTTAAATTTTTTATTTTATTAATCTTACTAAACATTTTTATAATTAAAAATTTTTAGCTACCCCGCCAATAAAGTGTTGTAAATAAAAATAACCAAACAACATCTGCAAAATGTCAGTACCATGCAGCAGCTTCAAAACCAAAATGATGTTGCTTTGTAAAATGAAACGATAATTGTCTAAAAAAACATACCGTCAAAAAAATTGTTCCAATTAAAGCATGAAATCCATGAAAACCTGTAGCTAAAAAAAATACGGAACCGTAAATACAACTATTTATAGCAAAAGGAGCTTCTATATATTCTTTAGCTTGTAATAAGGTAAAAATAACACCGAGTAAAATTGTAAAAAAAAGGGATAAAATTGTTGTATTGTAAAAACCACCTATAATACTACGATGCGCCCATGTTATCATAACGCCAGAAGATAATAATATAATTGTATTTAAAAAAGGTAAACCCCAAGGATTTAATATTTCAATTCCCAAAGGGGGCCAAACAGCTCCAATAAATATAGAAGGTATTAAACTTGAATGAAAAAAAGCTCAAAAAAAAGCAAAAAGAAACATAATTTCAGATGTAATAAATAAAATCATACCAAAACTTAAACCACTATAAACTTTAGAAGTATGATTACCCTGAAATGTTGCTTCTGTTACTATATCCGAAAATCATGAATACAAGCAAAAAATAATACAAAAAAATGAAAATAAAATATTTATAAATCCAAGATCACGTCAAAAATGTAGATACACTATTATACTTAAAACAAAAGCTAATAGCGAAAAAGATGTTAATAAGGGTCAAGGGCTTGGTGTTACCATATGAAAACCATGTTGTTGTTTTTTATATTTTAATAAATTAACCATAAATATTTTAAATTATATTTCAAAAACAAACCTATTAAAACATTTTTTTAAATATTTATTAATAAAATATAATATATATACTCTAATAACAGAGCTATTTTAAAATATATTTTGTCAATGTTGCTGCTCGAATAGCTGTAATTAAAGAAAATAGTAATATAAACATTAAAATCAGCAAAAAAAAATCTTCTGAATTTTGTAAAAATAATGTAGAAAACACAAGATTACTATTAAGCGTAATTGAGGAAAAAAAAAAAAGTGTTGAAAAATCCACAAACATCAAATTCTGCCATGGTGACATTGAAAATGTTGAAATATTTATATAAATATTTTCAATAAAAACGAAATATATTGCAATAAAAAGGACTAAATTTAATACTTTAGGTTTATATTTTTGTTTTATTGAACTAATATCAAAAAGCATTACAATAGAAAGAAATAACATCATTAGCGCCCCAATATAAATAATTATAAATGTAAAAGTAACTATTTCAACACCCAAAAAAAACAAAAAAAAAGCAACAAAAATAAAACTCGTTAAAATACTTAAAATTATTAAAATAGGATTTGTAAAAAAAAAACTTAAAATAATACCACCAAATATAAAAATAAAAAGAATAAAATTAAAAAAAAATATATATAAATTATTTATAATAAAATATGAAAATAATAACCCAAAAAAATGTAATAAAATACCACCAACTATAAAATGAAAAAAAATATTTAATAAAACAATAATAAAATTTAACATTTAAATAAATAAATATATTCCTTTGTATGTATTTATACTTAAAGATTCAAAATTAAAATATTTTTGAAAGAAACTTAAAGTAAAAAAAGTAACAAAATTAAATAATAAATAACCCACAATAAGTAAAAAACAGATACATCCACCAATTTTAATAAAAGTAATATGATCCACTTGAGGCATTAAATTTTTTAAATTTTTAATATTAAATAGTTTATTATATTAAACACTTCAACCGGATAAAAAACTGAAATTTGCAACAATTAAAATATTAAAACTAATTAAAATACTACTCACAAAAATAAAAAACCCAAGAGAAATTGGCAAAAATATTTTTCAACCTATATCCATTAACTGATCATACCTATAACGTGGAAATGCGGCGCGTACAAGTATATAAATAAATGCTATTATTATTATTTTAATTGCAAAGATTAAAGGAGCCAAAATATTTTGGATAATTCAAAAATTACAACCAAAAGGTGATAATCAACCACCAAAAAATAATACTACAATAAAACTAGACATTACAAGCATATTACTATATTCTCCTAAAAAAAAAAGTGCAAAAATCATAGAACTATATTCAACATTATATCCTGCTACAAGCTCTGCTTCAGCCTCCGGTAAATCAAAAGGGGCACGATTTGTTTCCGCTAACATGGAAACAAAAAATATTATCGAACACGGCAAAAGCGGTAAAAAAAATCACACCGTTTGACCTTGTAAAAGAATAATATCTGTAAAATTAAACGAACCTGCCAATAAAACTACAGGTAAAATTGTTAAACCTATAGAAACCTCATATGAAATCATTTGTGCAGAGGATCTTAAAGCACCTGAAAACGCATATTTTGAATTACTTGCTCAACCACCAAGAATAATACCATAAACATTTAAAGAAGAAATTGCTAATAAAAAAAAAATACCAAAATTTAAATCTGCTATAAACGTATTATATCAATTATTTGTATAATTATTTGTAAAAATTAAAAAATAATTAAAAGTACTATTTGTATAAAAAGGTAATACTGCTCAACCCAAAAGACTTAATATAAAAACTAACAAGGGTGCAAATAAAAATATAAAGATGTTTGCACGCGAAGGTAATACTAATTCTTTAATAAAAAGCTTCAATCCATCACAAAAAGGCTGTAATAATCCAAAAATACCACCTTCTATATTTGGACCAACCCTACGTTGAATAGCAGCCATTATTTTACGTTCGGCAATTGTAAAATAGGCAACTGCAATTAAAATACATATAATTTTAATAAGTACAACAAATATAAAATATAAATTAATTAATAAAAAAAAATAAAACGGAACAATATTTTTCAAAAAAAAAACTGGAGTTATAATATAAAAAAAAAACATTTAAAAAATTTTAAAAGCGTTATTTCATGAAATAACTCCTAATCTTCACTCATATATAAAACCAAGAATTAAAAAAAACAAAAAAAGAATAACTAACCAAAAACCGTATCAACTAATTACTGATAATAAAATAGCCCAAGGAAATAATAAACAAATTTCAACATCAAATAATAAAAAAAGTGTTCCAACAATATAAAAATGGACAGTAAAAGGTTGCCGTGTTGCGCTATCGAAAGGCTCAAAACCACATTCGTATTCAGATAACTTCTCAACAGATTTATTAGTTCGGCCCGTCATAAAATATGGAATACAAACCATAATACCACTTATTAAAATTGCAAAAAATAAAAAACAAAGGATTAAAAAATAGCTATTATTTAACAAAAAAGGATCATTAATAAATAAATAAATAAAAACTAAATAATTTTTTAATATTAAACTTTTAATATAACAAAATCACTAACTAAATAATTACAATATATTAAAAAAAAACTATCAAAAAAAAGAAAATTACAAAAAAAAATAAAAATAATAAAAAAAAAAAAAATTCAAAAATATATAATAATATTACGCAAAAATATATAAATATTAAAAAAAACATTAAAAAATAATATTGATTTATTTTCAAAAAAATATTTTACCAAAAGTGAATTTATTCAAAAACCATAAAAATTTATTAAAAAATTTTTAGTACTATTCTCAAAAAATACACTTTCTAAAAAAAAAATACGCAAAATTCTTAAATAATAAAATGCACTTACAAGACTAATTAAAATACCAGAAATTACAAGACTTAAATATTGTAATTTTAATGCATATAATAATATATAAAACTTTACAAAAAACCCTGGTAATGGAGGAATTCCAGCAAAAGACAATAAACTTCCACATAAAAAAAGATTAAAAATATGAGGTATATTTAAAATTATTTGCTGATTAGTTAAAAATGATGGTGTATAAATATAAAGAATTTTAGCTTTAAAAATATATTTTAAATCTGTAAAAAATACCAAAGAAACTGGTTTTTGTACAAAAATACCAGAAACCTCTTTGTAATAAAAAAACTGCTCGTATCACGCCATTAATGCAATAAAAATTCATAGATTAAAAATATAAATTATTAAAAAATATAAAAAAATTTGAATACCAAAAACAGAAGATTCTGCACCTAATAAGCCTATAACTAAAAAACCTAATTGATTTATTGAACTGTATGCTAAAAACCTTTTTATTTTTTGTTCAAAAACAGCATTAATCCCACCTCAAAACATAGATAATATACTAACTACCCAAATAACAAATTCAATTTCTTCAAATAATAAAATATTGCATAAAGACTCTAATGCAAAAATATGAAATACAGTTTTTAAAATTCTCAAAAATAAAATACTAAAAATAAATTTTATTGGCAAACTTATTAATGCTAAAAGAGCCGTTGGGAGACCTTCATAGATTTCAGGTGCTCAAAAATGTGCAGGAACAAGCGAAAGCTTAAATAAAAAACCAAAAAATACTAAAAAAAGACCTAATTTTAACGCAAAAAATTCTAAATTACTATTAACAAAAACTATTTTATATATTAAAAAATTATTAATTAACAAAAAATTAGTAGTTCCACAAATATAAAAGATAAATAAACAACCACCTCCTATTAAAATACTACTAATAGCACTTAATAAAAAATATTTTAAACAAACTTCACTCAAATTTTTTTTAAAAATAGAATTTTGTATTAAAAGACCATAAAAACAAATATTCATACCTATAATTAAAAAAAACATACAAATTAAATCATTTACTGAGATAAGCAATAAAAGAAAAAAAAAAATTCCAAACAACCAAAGTGCAAATTCAATAAATAAAGCATAACCTTTACCCTGATTTTTAATAAAATTTTGATAAATAATATAAATATATATAAACATAAAAAACAATAAAAATTTAATATTAATATTAAAAAAACTATTAAATAAATATTCCCCAAAAAAAAAACCATTAAATAACATATCAGTTGAATATATTATATTTGCATATAAACAAATAAGTAAGCAAAAAACTAGTTTTACTAGTTTAAAATAATTAAAAATAAATTGCATATTTCATCCATCCTTTTTGATAAAACAACATAAAATTAAATATATAAAACTTAAAATCCCAACAAAATACTCAGCTAAAAATGGAATACAACAAAAAAAATCAAAATATTTAAAAAACATATTTAAAAAACTAAAATTATAAAATAATATCATTTTTTTTATTTCGTTATTAACTGACGTTCAAATCTTGCATTTTTTACAATGTTTAAACGTTTAATACGTAACTGCTCTTTTTCTTTCAAATTTAAATTATACTGTAAAAAAGATTTCAAATAGTTATTCTCTCTTTTTTTCATAAAGTCTTTACTTTCTAAAAATAATTCAAAAGATTCTTTAGTCGGTAAATACATTATAGGTGATTTTCAACCTAAATCACTTGATATTATTTTATTCGAAAATAGTGCAGCTGACGCTGTTTCTGAAATAGATAAACAGCCAACCTCATCAAAAACATGAGAATAAAACTTATGATGACTATACAGACTATCTCTTGCACTAATAATAGTTAAAGATAATGGGTACCTTTTTTCTATTTCTTCCGCTTTTTCATCTTTTGAAAATAAGTGATTTTTTGAAAAATCAACCTCTACAATATCCAACGAACGCGATTTTCCTTGAGCATAAACATACACAGCATCATCATTTTCCTCATCTATACGTTTTAAACATTTGACATTTTCTAATAGATGCATTTCAAATAATACAGATACTTTATTATTTACAACACCACCATATAAAGGCATTGCGTTATGTTCCGTAGCATATATCTTAGATCATTTTTGGTTTTCTGCAAAATTTAAATAATATAATTTATCTAAATTTTTTACTTTAAATTTTGCTATATAATAATTAGCAACACAAGTTCGATTTATTAATAATAAACTATTGTTTCTAGAAATATTTTTATTTATAAAAAAATAACCATTAGCTTCTAATCAAGGAAGATTAATATCTGTTAAATTAGTTCGTATTTTCTCTAACTCCAAAAACTTAATGGCATTTTTGTGATGACAAACTCGTAAATTTTTTAAATTTTCTAGTTTTAAATAATTTTTCTCTATAGTATTATAATGCAATCATTTAAGAGGTTTATAAATCAAAGGAATACCTCGCTCAAAAACATTAACTAATCAAAGACTAGTTTCTAATCTATGTTTTTTATTTTTTTGTAAATTTATATGTTTTTTTAAACTAGATGACTGTCATATAAATGGACGCTCTTTATTAAATATCAAGTTATTTTCATTTATTGAAAGCTTTTTCATTCCTGGTGTTCAATGTGAAACTCCCCTAGCATCTTTTTTTAAAACTGCACGGGTTGGTATTTTACCTATTGTAGAATTTACTTCCTGTTGAGGAATTTTAGATTTTTCCAAACTATTTGTATAAAAAGAAGTTAAAAAAGACGTTTGCTCATTATTAGAGTTAGTTTTATCTTTTATAGGTAAATCTTTTACTTTTTTGTTTTGTGGAAACGCTAATTTAGTTGGTTCTATATTAATAGGCTCTTCTATACTGTCATTAGTTCTTAAAATTTCGGTAGTTGTAGTACTTCTTTCACCTTCAATTGTATTTAAAAAAACAATTTCTTCTTTATTTTCAACATTTTCAACATTTTCAACATTTTCAACATTTTCAACATTTACTACATTTACTACATTTACAACATTTTCAACATTTTCAACATTTACTACATTTTCAACATTTACTACATTTACTACATTTACAACATTTTCAACATTTTCAACATTTTCAACATTTACTACATTTACTACATTTACAACATTTTCAACATTTTCAACATTTACTACATTTACTACATTTTCAATATTTTCAATATTTTCAATATTTTCAACATTTTCAACATTTTCAACATTTTCAACATTTTCAACATTTACTACATTTACTACATTTACTACATTTTTAATATTTTCAACATTTTCAACATTTACTACATTTTCAATATTTTCAACATTTTCAACATTTTCAACATTTTCAATATTTGTTATGCTATTAATATCCAATTTACGTTTATTTAATAACTCAATAAAATTTTGATTTTGATGTCATCTTTCAGAATTTTGATCTACTTCTTCTTTATTAAGATTCAGTATTTTAAGATCAATCATAGCAATACTAAGCCTTGGATTATCAAGAAATTCAAACATTTCTAAAGCATAATCTAAATCAACATCCTTTAAACTACTTGATTTTTCTGGTTTAGATAATAAAAAAGTATCATTATTAAATAAAGTCATCTCGTTAATTTCATTAGCTTCAATACGTTTTAATCACCTCTTAAAAGATTTCAACAAAGCTTTATTATAACTTAAAGCAAGATTTGGATCTCTACTTTCATCTCAATAGTATACTTCAGCAATAACCTCCTCTCGTGTTAACTTTATTACATCTAAAGTATCGTTTGCAAAAAAAAAAAAATTTTTAAAAGAATTATATTCCGCGCAAAGCCAAAAACACATACTAAGATATTGATCATAAACTTCCACAGTGACCCTTCTTGGATCTTTTTCAAATTTTTTTTCGTATGCTTTTATTATTACATACACCTGTTCTGCTGTATATTCTACAAGACTTGGATCTTCTTCGTTTTCTATACTTGATATATCATAACCAATATAAGTCTCATTATATAATTCTCTCTCTGTAGTTAAATCTGCTCAATCTTCATAACGAGATTTAAAATCCTCGTTAAATATAATATAACTATTACTTGGAGGTGTACTCGTAACCGGTGCATATATATGAGACGATAAAACCCTCATATCTGAAGGTATATCTAAAGATTGCTCAGTTTTTATTTCATCATCATAAATAAACAATGAAGATGAAGATGAAGATGAAGATGAAGATGAAGATGAAGATGAAGATGAAGATGAAGATGAAGCTTCACTTTTTTCTGAACTCAAACTCATTATATTAATATAATCATCAATAACACAAGAAGAGTCATTTAATAATTTTAAAGCTTCATCTTCCAAAAGAGAAATATTTAATTTATTATCATTACAAATTTTACTATAAATATTAACCATACTTTCAAACTCTTTAAAAGTATATGTTCTACCCATTATTGTTGATTTATGCAAAGGATGTTTCATTATTGTTTCAACAACCCACTTTGATAAAGCTAACATACGTGCTTCTTTTTCTTCAGAATCATAAAGGTCTTCACTTTGAGTTTCTATTTGCATAAGCCCTTTTACGATCGAAACAGATCTTATAAGCTCGGATAAACCAACAGGCTGCATTAACTCACAAGACATAATATTTAATATTTCATCAAACACATTTTTTATTTCCATACTTTTTTGTACAACAATAAGTTTTGGTTGACTTTGTCTTTTAATTGCTCTATCTAAAAATAAGTAACGTACAATTAATTTTTGAATATTATCAGATAATTCATGATCATATTCTGGAATATAGTTTCTATTAGATATTTTTTTTTTAGCCACTTTTTGTTCCTCTAATTTTTTTAATTCCTCTAATATTTTTAATTCCTCTATTTCATATGATTCATCTAAATCTTCTTCCACTACTTCTATGGTTTCTTCTCCTTCCTCACCCTCAGCTACTTCTACAACCTCTACTATCTCTACTACCTCATCTGATCCATTTAATTTACTTAAAGCCTTTAAATTTCTTAGTTTATTTAATTCATGCATTTTTTCGTACTTAAGTTCTTTAATATTTTTTAATGCTAATGCATTTACAAATGATTCGCGTTTTTTAAAATATTCTATATCTGCATCAGATAATATTGATTTTATTTTTTTTTCTGTATACAGTTGGCGTAAACCTTCTATACACTGCGATTGGATATCTTCATTTGTTGAATAAATTTTTAATTGATCTTCAAGATTTTTACGTTTTGTATATTTTTTAAATATTTTTTCATAATTCTCATATTCTATGCGATACTGATCAATATTACTAGTATCATCAATACCATTTAAAATTTTAGAATAAATTTCAGAGTTTTCAACTACATTTTTTAATACACCTTTATAAAACTCAAGTCGTTCCATATTTGCTAAATAATGTTTTTCGGTATTTAGCCGTAAAAATTCCTTAAGATTTGTAATTTCGTTACAAACACGCCTATGTTCAGTTTTTAACGCGATACTTTCAGCTATATTTGTTTTATTACGTCTATATGTAGGCAAATCAATTTTAGGTTTTATCCCCATACTTCTAGACTTTTCATACTGTATATTTTGATACATAGCCATATTAATACTTAATTTACTATCTGTAATTGCTGTTGCCAAATCATCACGCTCGTATTCTAATTGTTCACAAACACTTTGAGCAGAAACATATTTAATCATATTTTCTTCCAATTTAGCAGCTGCCCGTTTAGCATAATCACAGTATTCAAAATAATTTTCAATTTTTGGTTTTTGTAAAATACAGTTATTAACTCTACTAATATTATTTTTATAACGCATTTCTAGATAGAAAAGCTTTTCTTTACTTGCAATTTTATCTAATTCATATGATAAATAATCTGCTTTACGATTTTTTCGTTCTTTCAAAAAAGTATTAAATTTTTTATCCTTTTCTAACCGTTTATTTTCAAAAATAGCCCTTATTAAATCTTCAAGATTATATTTTTTTACAGCCGTAAAAAAAACTTCATCAAGATCTCTTTTTAAGTACTCCAATTCAGCATGAAGTTTATTATCTTCGCTATTAACAACTATTATATCTTTAAAAGCTAATAAAAAATCCTCTTGTGTGAAATTAAGTAAAGAAAGACCACGAATTTTTGTATATGCTTTCAAAAATAAACGAGTTTCAACTTTAGTAGCGTTTACAGTGTTTGTAGAATAATGATGTAAAGTTTTAAACGTTATATGCGGATCATTTAATTCTTTTATTAACGGTCCAATTATAGAAAGCATAGCGAGTTTTTTTAAAAATTTTTCGTTATTTAGTATAGTAGGAAAAGTTGATCCAAAAAGTTGTTTTAACAAATGATCAGATATATATTTATTATTACGTGAAAGAGGCAATAACCCTTTTCACTCAAAAATTTTTCAAAAAACCTCTTTTGAATATTTTATATCCGTTATAGGATCACTTTTTATACCTCGATGTTTTGAGCGTATAACTTTTTCTTTTTCTCTTCGACTATTAAGTTCCTTAACATAAGTATTAATTTTAGTAACCACACTTTCATGTTCAAGTTTAATTTCAGCATTATCAACGCAATCTAAAATTTGACTAAGTAAAATTTCACATGCCACAAAAGTATACACATCATCAATTGTTCACGGATTAGGTTGGCCATTGAACATATGATGCTCTCTAAAAATATCTGCTCGAAATTCATTTTGTAGAGTTTCATCACTAACATTTAAATTTAATACAACTAGATCCTTTTTTTTATCCACAACTGTTTCAGGTGCACTTAGTATTTCTGAATCCTTGACTATTTCTAATTCAGTTACTATTTGCGGTTCACTTATTATTTCTGATTCTTTTACTGTCTGTGATTCACTTACTATTTCTGATTCTTTTACTGTTTGTGGTTCACTTATTAGTTCTGATTCTTTTACTGTCTGTGATTCACTTATTATTTCTGATTCTTTTACTGTTTGTGGTTCACTTATTAGTTCTGATTCTTTTACTGTTTGTGGTTCACTTATTATTTCTGATTCTTTTACTATTTTTGGTTCACTTAGTATTTCTAATTCTTTTACTATTTTTGGTTCACTTAGTAATTCTGGTTTACTTATTATTTCTGAATTTTTTATTATTTTAGATTTACTTATTAATTCAGATTTATGTAATTTTCTTAATTTTCTTAATTTTTTTAACAAATTAGCTTTATTTGGTACTTCTGTATAAATACTTTCTTTTTTATATTTAAATGCACCTTTTTCCATTAAATTACTAGGACCTAATATTTTAGTATTTAATTTTCATACTGTATTTTTTTCTGAAACACGTGTTAAATTTCGAAGTCAGTTTGCATAAAACACAAGATTATCTTTTTTATTAAAAAAACTATATTTATATATTTTTTTATAGTTATTTAATAGAAAATCTGGTCGTATAGAATTTATGGGCCTTAATGGTTTTAAAATTACTGATTGCGTTAAATATTTAATTCAGTTTTTATGATGTTTTATTTGTTCCTCAATTTGTAAATTAACTTGATTTTTATAAAACTTATTAAGATATAATAAATTTCAGTTTCAATCTATATAATCATTATTAGATTTATCTAATATATAACTTAAAGAATCAAAAACTTGTGTATTACCCTTTGATTTTTTAATATACTTTAAAATTTTTAATAATTGTTCCACACATTTAATCTTATTACCATTAAAAACAGTAAAATTTAATGGAGCATTTAAAAATTCATTAAATAAGTCATCATCTTCAGATTTTATATTTAGTTTTAATAATCTATAATAATTTAAAATACGTTCTTCAATACGTACTAAATCATTATTTTGTTCAAATGTAAAAGCTTTTGTACTGTGTAATTCTAATAAATTATAAAATTTATCAACGAAAGTATTCGCTGGTCTAATTCTTTTTAAACTACTAATATATAAATTTTTATTTCTAAAAAAAGTAAAAGGCATTTGATCTAGTTTTGATCTACTCTGACCTAAAACATTTATTTGTAATTCATATATCAAATTAACATCACTTTTAATTAAACAAACACGAGCATTTCGTAAAAAATTTATAATAGCTCTAAACCTAAATTTATCTTGTTTAAAAAATTTAAAATCAGGGAAAAAGATATCAAAAAATTTAAACAGTCCACGAATTTCAATATTTGGTTTTAATCCACTTAAAAAATACTGACTAATATAGCTTTCGAGACGTGTAATATTATTAATATTATCAAGTACTTGATTATTTTCATTAGCAAAAATGCTATAAAAACATTTAACAACATTATTTTTTTCAATAAGTTCTTTTATTTTTTTATTTGTAGTACCTTTTGAGGTTTTGGTTATTAATAAATTTTTAATAAGTTTTATTTTTGTTTCTACTAAAAATTTTGTATTTGTATTATGACTATTATTTAAAAAATTTTGTATAAAAAAAAGAAATTGTTTTTTTTGAACATAAAAAGATCCTTTTCAATTAAACTGTTTTCCTATAAAATTTACTAATGCAACTAACTGCTCTTTATCATAATTACTTTGGTAACTAAAATTTTTTAATTTATACTTAATATAATAAAGCTTTTTAAAAGAATTATTATTTAATTGTGTATAGTTTTTAAATATAAACTTTAAATCTCGTACATAAGGATTACTTTTTAATGTATTTAATGGTATACTACTAATTTCCTTTATATCGTCGGTATCTAAAAACTTCATTTTTTTATATAAATTTCAATAATATTTTCGATATATAGTTTCGTCTTGTTTATTTATAAAAAACTCTCTAGATAAACCATTTATATCTGGTACTAGTCGAGTATCCGGCACTATATCAACAGGTAAACTTTCATATAAAATAACAGGCCTGTGATGGATAGATGATTTATTATTTAAAAAAACTGTTTTATTATAAGTATTTAAAAGTACTGCTATTTCATTTGAATTTAAAGTTTCTAAACAATTTTTTAATACGCTATTATTACTTTCTATTTTTTTGTTTAAAACACCATTCATACTTAAAAATTTTTTACGTAATAATAAATTTAAATAAAAATTATTTTTTAATTTAAGTTCTAGTGTGTCTAAATATGTTTTATAATTTTCGCGTTGAATCGAATTAAAAAAAACATTATAATTATGTTCTTTTTCTAAAACTTTAATTTTTTCTAAAATTTCATAATACTGAAAATACCATAAACTATAATTTGAAGATTCCAAAAAAAAAGAACCCTTTTTTTTCGTATTATCTGTTATATTTTTTTGTAATTTACTATTTTCAAAAAGCATTATTAATTTATTATTTCATAAAAGCATTAAAGATAACATATTAGCTTTTTTATTTTCAAATAATTTTAAATACTGTTTATATTTTAATTTTATAATTTTTATCTCTTTTTTAATTTCAAAATTTGTTTTTAACTGAAACTTTTCAAAGTGTTCTAAATCTTTAATAGTTTTTATATCGTCAACAGTAGTTAAAAAACTTATATTTTTTTTTTTTAAATTGGATACTATGTTATTTAAATTTAATATTTCAGATATATTTTGATACCATAAATCTAAATTACGTATTTTAGCATGTATACTAAGTTTTATTATCGTTTTTTTTTTTATTTATATATTTTGTCGAATTTTTAAATATTGTAAATTTTTTTTAGAGTCTATATAATAATCATTTTTATTTTTTAGATTTTTATAATTTTTATTATTATATTTTTGAATTATATCAAATTTTGACATTTTATTATCTAATTTAAAACCAGAAAAAACTTTTCAATTAAGTGGAAGACCACAATAAGTATACTCTGAAGAATCCCCATGAAAATTAAGGTTATCTTTTATTGTTTTTGGTGTATATTTTGCAACAAATTCTTGAGCATAAAGATTATAACTAGGATTTAATTTTTTTCGACCTGTATAAGAAGTTTCCTCGATACTTGTTCAACGACCACGACCTACGGTTGAAATAGGCTGAATATTATGTATATGAAAAGGATATACATAATTTATATTTTTTTGAAAATTACTATAATTTCCCAAATTTTTAAAACCTATTAAACTTCTATTTGCTTTACGAAAACCATAATTAAAAAAAATGTCAATATTTTGTAAATCATCCTCATTATCTCCAATAGAAAAATTAACATCATTTCCGAAAATCGGTTCGGCCGTTGATTGGGTATTAAATCTACCCGTAGTTTTTCAATATCAAGATTCATGATTTCCTAAATATTGCGAATCTCCCCCAAAATAAAATATATTTTTTCCATTACGATATTTAAAATAATATTCAGATAATAATTGCTTAAATCTTGCATTTATTTCATTTTTATTATTAATACTGCTTAACAAAAAATATATATTAGTTATTTTTTTACCCTCATATCAAGGAAAAACCTCACGTATTTTTTCATTATACTCATCAAATATTTTCTCGTCAAATTGTAAAATATTTTTAGTTATTTTTTCATCTTTAGGATTTTTTTCAATTTCTTTTATAAAAAAATCTTTTGTCACTATACCACTTGCATTAGCTTTATTTTTTCGTATAATTTTATTTTTTTCATCGTTTTCTTCTATTACACTTATATCATCTTTATCAATTTCGTTAGGATAACCTACGTTAGCCCCATATAACTCTCAAAACTTAATAAGTTTTGTTTTTAAAGGCAAAAATGCAGTTACTTGCTCATTTATTGGAAAACCTTGTAATTTTGTACTATACTCCTGTACTAATTCATTTTGAGCTAAATAACTGCGTACCCTGTAATTGTGCATATTTTTTTTTGTATAATAATAATTTTCTAAATATACAAAAGACATAGGATCCTTATACCAAACATTAGTTAATAAACTTTGATTCTTATTATACATTAAATTTAAATCTGTTTCCAAACTTAAAGCCCCTGTGAAAAACTCAGTATAATAATTACTTAAAGGATTTTCAGTATTTTTCTCATTTAAATAAACATTATCGGTAAAAATAATTGGAAACCTACTACCCGGTTCAGTTTGCATATGGAATACTCAAATAAGAAGTGGAATTATAATAAAAATACTAAGTATAAAAAAAAGTAGATAAAATAAAACATTCAAACAATCAGTTATAAAATATCGTAAAGATGGTCAAAATGTAAATTTTTTAAAAACTTTAAACAATATAAAATATCAGAAACTTAAAAATAATTCCGTTAAAGATCTACGGAACATTATACCAAAATCGGGAAAACTTTCAAATAAAAATGAATCTTTTATAAGATAATCAGATTCTTCACTAACCTTTTTTGGTTGTTCTCATATTATTTGTTTTGGATTACGATCCTTTAAATCTTTATAAATATTAAGTACATCTAACTCATCAACATCGTCAAAAAAAAGAAATAAATTATCCATTATTTTTCATAAATGAAAATCATTGTCGCTATCAAGTCATTGACAAAAATCTTTTCAATCGTTTACTGTATCAATTTTTCAACTTAACCAATCACTATAATTACGTCAAGAAACAAACTTACCATTTTTATCATAAACAGGCGTAAAAGCACGCTCAGTATCATTTTCATCAATAAAAATAAAATAAATAACCAAAAACCAGATAATAACCACTAAATTACGTCAATTAAAAAAATAAAATAATCAAGAAGATGAAAAATGTAATGACAATATTTTTGGTAATAAATCTATTAAATACCAGCGTAAAAATCAAATAAAACTATCAAAAAAACAAAGAATATCATTTAAAAAATAAAACTGAAAAAAAATAAAAATAAAAAAAAACATACTAAATAATAATATAGAAAATACTTCACAAACCCAAGCTCTATAGATATAAAGATACTGATAAAAAGCTCAAAAATTTAATTCAAAAGGCGTCGTATATATTGATCAACGACCCAAACACTCATACTCATACTGAAAATGAATTTCTTCATCTTCTTCGATACTATCAAAAGACGATTTAAAATCTATAAACGCTAAAGAACTACTAAGCTCATCTAAAAGTATTTCTGAATCAAAACTAGTTTTACTAGAAAAACCATTAAAATTTTGCATAAACTCATTATTAGTATTTCTATACTCTTCTATTAAAGTAAATCACAAACTTGCACCTTCCAACGTACCTCAATTTTTTGAACGTTCTACCTGATTTTTATATTCTTCATTTAAAATTATAATCTCTTCCTCTTTATTCATATTATAACGCTTTGTTAATTCAAGTAATTCATCCTCCTCATTTTCCATAGTTTTTTCATCGAACTCTTCTAACTGTTCATTTCATTGTACTGTTTCACTAGTATATGCACCAGTCATAGGATTAGATAATATTTCGGCATAAGATGAGCTATAAAAGCCCTGAACACCTTCCCCAGTTTCTTCCTCAAAATTATATAATAACCAGTATATTTCTCAATTGTATGCAGCAAACGTTCTTCTATAACAAAGAGAAATTTTCTGTTCTTCAGTAATAACTACACGTTTTAAACTTAAAATTAAACCTATTAAAAAAGATATAAATAAAGAACCAAATACTCCAGTAAAAAATTTTTTTTTTAAACTGTTTAAAACATGTAAAAAAACACTATAATATAGAATACTACAAATAAAAAACCATAAAATAGAACCAACAAAACAAAAACAAACCTTAAAAAAAATCGAAAAATTAAAAATAACCAATAGCAAAAAAAACATACAGACTGCAAAACGAAAAAAAAGAATAAAAAAAACTATAAAAGGTGTTCCAATTAAAATTCTAAATTTTAGGTATGTATTTAATATTTTTAAATATATATTTTTCTCTAAACCTTTTAATACTTCCATATTTTTTATTTTATTTTTTAAATTGTTAATAACAAAAATATTAAATTTGTTATTTGTAAAATTACGGCTAATAAAACATAAAAATAAAAACAAAACCATTTCATTCGTGTAAAACAAACAAATAAAAGCTTCTAAACAACTATAAATATAAATATATTTATAATATTTTAAAGCCAAACAAAAAAAATAAAAAATTAATAAACTATATAATATCCCCTGTATATACCAACTTAAAGGCCACTTACCCCCCTTAACAAACATGGCATTGATGTTACAAAATTTCAAATAAAGCTCGTGGCGTTTTAAATCAAATACCTTAATTTTTAAATAGATTGTTTTATAATATAATTTTCAATTAAAATTAAAAAGCATTTATAGATTTTTTAATTTTAAACTTTATACATTTTTTAAGATAATCTTAATAGTATAAATAACAATACAATACCAACACCGGAACCACCTAGTAAAAAAGTTAAAGAACGAATTTAAATAATTTAATAAAATTTAATAAATAAACTTTATAATATATATACCGAAACTACAAAATAGATTATTAAAGCATAAACATAAACTGCGAAAATAAAAAAATAAAATTCAAATATATACATAAAAATAAAACGTTTTGTTGCATTTTGTAGCTAATATATCTTTTATAGTATAATAATAAATAATAAAAAAAACCACAAAAAAAAAAAAAAAACACATATTCAATAAAATTAAGAATTTTCGGAAAATATATTAACCATGAAGGTACAAAAGTAAAATACGGAAACTTTTTAAAACAAAAGTATAATTTTCGCAGTACAGGACAATAAAACCTATTTAAACGCCACCATATATAATACAAAATAATACATCAATATACATCAAAATATATAATTTTTAAATAATAACGCATACTTAACAAAATTCCAATATCATCTAATAAACAATCAAAAACAATAATTCAAATAATTAAAAAAAAAGAAACTATATGAATAAAAGCATCACTAAATTTAATATTATCTAAATGTTTTTTTGGTTCATTACGATACTTATCTTTAAAATTTTGCAATGGAATTTTAAAACATTTAATTATTATTAAATTATTTAAAAAACTTTTCAAAATTAACATACTATTTTGAAAACGTTTAAAAAAAATACACAAAATAATCATAGAAGAATTAAAAAAAAAAAAATCACAACAAAAAATATAAAATATTAGAAAAACCGGAAAAACTAAAAAATATGCATAAAATGAAATATTTCCAGATTCTAAACGTTTAAATAAAAGCTTAAAATTATTTAATACTTTTCAAACACCTAAAGGACCATATATTTCAAACAGGCCTTTATCTAATAACTTGTAAGTCCACATTTTTGCAATGTGCAAAAATGTGGAGTTTATATAATTATTATAAAGCTTATTAAAATATCACTGATTTAATAAAAACTTAAATACACAACTAAAAATTTTTGTATAAACAAACGTAAAATGTCGCATAAAAAAAATAAAAATAAAATACATAATTATACCAAAAACACCTAAAAAAAGTGGGGTCATTTTTAATAGGGTAGAAATAAATTCAAAATCCGAACTTGAAATATTTTTTATTGAAACATAAATATTATTAGATAAAAACAATGAACCAAAACCAACAATAAGATCTCTAAAGAAAAAACCGCAAAAAATACTACCAAAAACTAACAAAATTAAAACCAAAACAATCTCAAAAGGAGACTCATGTACTTTAAAAAAAGTTGTTCGTAATATATTAGTTTTATTAAAAAAAACTAAAAATATTATTTTAAACGAATAAAAAGCTGTAAAAAAAGCAGTAAAAAATGCCATCCACTGCACAAAAAAACCAAGACTTCCAAATACTACAGTGGATGTTTCTAATAAAATATCTTTAGAATAAAACCCGGTTAAAAAAGGAAATCCTGTAATCGCTAAACTTGCTATTAATAAAGCATTATAGGATAAAGGTAAAATTTTAAAAAGATTTCCCATGCGACGCATATCCTGTTCATTATTTAATGAATGTATTACGGCACCAGCACCTAAAAATAAAAGGGCCTTAAAAAAAGCATGATTCATTAAATGAAAAAGGCTGATATTATAAGCCGATAAACCACACGAAAAAACCATATAGCCTAACTGACTACAAGTAGAATACGCAATAACTTTTTTTATATCTAATAACATTAAACCACTTGTAGCTGCAAAAACGGACGTAAAAACACCTACATAAGCTATTATTGAAAGGATAGTAATTGAATATTCCATTATAAAAGAAACTCTAATAATTAAAAATACACCAGCTGTAACCATTGTAGCTGCATGTATAAGTGCAGAAACAGGGGTTGGACCTTCCATAGCATCAGGTAACCACGTATGTAAAATAATCTGAGCAGATTTTCCAACTGCTCCAGCAAAAAAAAAAAATGAAATTGCTGTAATTACAGAAATCTGTAGATTAAAAATTCAAATACTTGAATTATCGATAAAACCACATAATGCAAATATAGTACTAAAATCTACAGTTAAAATAAAATTAAATAAAATAATAAACCCAAAAGTTAATAAAAAATCACTTATACGATTTACAAATACTGCTTTTAATGCTGATTTATTTGCTTGAATTCTTGTAAATCAAAAACTTATTAATAAATATGAACAAATACCAACACCCTCTCACCCAAAAAATAATACAATTAAATTATCAGCAACAATTAATAATAGCATAAAAAAAGTAAATAAAGATAAATAAGACATAAAACGCATTAAATGCGGGTCAAAAAACATATATTTAAAAGAATATAAATGAACTACATATGATATACTACTAACTACAATTAACATTACAAGCGTTAGATCATCTACTATAAAACTTCAATTAACCTGCAAAAACCCCGAATAAAACCACGATCACATATTAAAAGAAACAGTTGCTATTGTATTATTTAAAACCATATAAAAACAAAATACAATACCGAAAATATTAAATAATATAAATAATTTTAAAAACCGTAAAATACCAAAATAACCAACATAACGCCCAAAAAATCCAAATAATAAAGCAATACATAAAGGATTAAATAATATAAAAAACAACATTTAGAATATAACAATTTGATATTAAACAATAAAAAAAAAAATAAACAACTATTTTAACCTTAAAAAACACAATAAACTTTTAAAAGACATATATATTATACAACTCATAAAATAAATAATTAAATAATTAAATATTTATAAAGTTAAAAAATTAAAACTAATAATAAAACTAAAAAAAAACATTTTTTAATTATAAAAAGCTAGCATATATTAAACCTGTATTAAAAAACTAATATAGTGTTAAAGAATAATTTTTAATGCAAATATACAAATAAAGAACTACAAAAAACTAAATTTCACTAACATTTATGTATATTATTAAAATAATACTTCATTTTTTCTTTATGCACTAAATAAACTAAAAAATATTCAATCACTAAAATTTTACGCGTTTATAAATAAAAATTTACGCGTTTATAAATAAAAATTTATAAAATATATTAATTATTACCCCCCACCCACCCTTCCCTTATACATTAAATAAAAAGTTTAAAATTTTATAATTAATCATAACTCCTCCTTACAATACTACCATATTATACTTTAAAATAATATAACAAAATAAACCCTTACAATAGCAAATTTAAAAATTTAATATCCATATTTTTTTATTATAAACAAACAAAAAATAAAAATTACATAAATCCAAATTTTAATTCTAATAATAATTAAATATAATAAAAACTTAAAATAATACTAAAAAAAAATAAACTATATTAGAAAAAAAAAAAATAAAAAATTCAATAACAAAGATTATCAAACAGATACATCTTAAAAATATTAAATGAAAATTAATAGTCAATATAAAAAATAAGAATTTATACTTTTTTATAAATAAAAATTTATAAAATATATTAATTATTACACCCAACAACACTAAGAAAAATCGACTTCAAAAAATAAAATGAAATACATTAAATTTTTAAAACTAAAAATAAATATATTTTATCATTATAAAAACCAATAATAATAATATAAAAAAACGATAACTATTTAAAATTTTTATAATTAAAATCTTATAAAATAATTATTATAAATTTATTTATTTATTCGTTTTATTATAAATCAAAAATCTGTTATTATAAAACGGTAACACATAAAATGTAAAAAATTAAACTTACAATTTAAAAAATAAATTAAATATAAAAAATTTATTTTTAAAGTCCTTTTTTTTTTTTACACAAAGCCTTTTCGGCTTTGTGTCCTTTTATTTTTACCCCCTTTACCTTATAATAATAATAAAATCTTATTATTATTTTTTATAAAAAAAAATAAACAAAAAAAACGTAAAAAATAAATGTTATATTATAAAAAATTAATTAATTTTAACTTTGTAAGAAAATTAATTTTAAATATTTAAATTAATAACATTTATTTTTTACAACAGTAAAATATAAAATATTTATTATAGAAAATCTTATGATAGGATAGTGTAATAGTAGCACTGAGGGTTCATACCCCTAAAGAAAAGGTGCGAATCCTTTTCCTGTCAAAAAATATATTATTACAGTAATAATTAAAAAAAATGTTATATTTATATATAGAATACATTATAAACTTTTTGAGTTTGATCCTAGCTCAGAATGAACGTTAGAACCATACATTACACATGTAAGTTGAACGAAATTATTAAATTTAAAATAAAAAAATTTTAATATATAATTTAGTAGCGTCCGGGTGCGTATAAAATTTGAAAAATACCTCAAAGATTGGGATATACTTTACGAAAGTGAAACTAAATACCAAATAATCAAAAATTAATTACTTTGGAGATTTGCAAATATAAAATTAAGTCGTTGGTGAGATAAAAGCTCACGCAAGCTTATCATTTTTAGCTGATATTGAAGTATGGACAGCCACATTGGAACTGAAAGAAGGTCCAAACTTCTATGGAGGGCAGCAGTGAGGAATATTGGGCAATGG
>Ga0302221_10000262_pt1 | contig 42339 bp, 4 predicted proteins | sample II_Palsa_E2_1_FD_193517 | JGI IMG/M metagenome (GOLD analysis project Ga0302221, IMG submission 193517) | Peat permafrost microbial communities from Stordalen Mire near Abisko, Sweden - II_Palsa_E2_1 | ecosystem: Environmental > Terrestrial > Soil > Palsa > Peat permafrost | place: Sweden... | reverse complement strand
GGAATTATCCCCTACAAAACACTCCAATTTCATCAAACAATTAAATATAGTAGACATAGAGGATATAGTAAAGGGGGGTTTATTAAAGGCTTTATAATTTCCTATTTCGGATTAGTTGGCAAGACTAGCTTATTTCATTTGTCTATTCCTAGGGGGGTATATTGGTTTAGCTGTACAAGCTTCACTTCAAATATGTAAAATTAGCCTTATAAGGCTATTTCACAGCCCTATAAGCTGCGCGTCGACTACGCAAAATCAGCCCAACACCCTAAGTATAGCATATGATGCCTAAACTTAGAGAGTTCTCATTCATTCTAAGTAGAGGATATTTTCCATAGCAAATAGAACTTCAGTCTTCTCGAAAATCATCTTTTTGATCCAACATGATATCTTTCTCAATAACTTACAACTCCTAGTGTCAGCTAAGCAGCCGCAGCATCCGATCCGGAAGTTCCCCACCCCACTACCTTACCATTTGTCTTTCTCGGCTAAATGCCAGGCCCAGGACCCTCCATTGCACAAAAACTTTAAAGTCGATACAGATATTCCCGATCACAAGAACCGGTTGATGCCGCATCTCTGCCATCGGATAGTGGTGTAAATTAAGCGACAAAGCAGCGGCGATAGATTCTCGGATAAGCAACAGTCTTGCAGTAGATTTTGGGCAAGTTTCCTGAGGACCGAGTTCCCCCACAAGGTATACAAACGCCTCTCCTTCACACCAAAAGAAGAAGATTAGGGTAAAGGAAAACAACCCAATAACTAACCGACCAAACAGCCGACTGGCCAACTGTAAGCAATACTGTCGACTCCCCTTATATGTACAGTATTGACAAAGACGAAGCACAACTTCAAGTAACTCCAGTTCAGACATGTATAATCTACCGTCAAAGCAATAGCTGGATGTGCAATGTCGACTTGTGCATCTCATAAGCGAAAAGCTTATTAGAGCTACCTACCTTTTGGAGGCATTAGACAAGAGATGAGTATAGCAGTGATTAACTATTAAGTCGAATTTTAAAGTATATTACGCCAATTTACACATATCAAATAATATCAAGAGACGGGGCAATATTCCTTATATTGTCAACAAATGACCATCAATTGGATTATTAAAAGATAACTGCTCTGTTAAGATTAGCGTTCCAAATTGTTATGAGCATAGCCCACGCGTTCACACATGGTTCTTCGATATAACTAGCTAGATCATCGAAGAACAACGTCGTGCTCGAGTATACCCCATTAGTACACTCGATAGAGTCTCCCTCTATAGTCTTCCTTTGTTGATTGATGATATTTATTAATTAGTAATCTTTGATTTGTAAAGCATAACCCCAAAGGACTATTAAAAGAGTTTCTACTGTTATATAACCTTTAAGCAAAAAGCTTATCTAATATAAGAAAGCATAAAAAGGCTATCAAGCTGCTCGAGCAGGTTGTTGCGATCCAAGCGATAACGCTAGCAAAGACTTACCTAGGCCGGCTTGCCTCATAGCATAACCTTGCTTGGGCATATTAAGCCTACGGGCAAGTTATAAAAGCCGTCAAGCTGCTCAAGCAAGTCATCGCGATCCAAGCGACGACGCTAGCAAAGACTTACAGCCGATCTTACCCAAACTCGACAAAATAGGCCCGACTTTGCAACCCTAATAACTTTTCAACCACAACGCCAATAATTAAATTATTTTTAATAGAAGTATAAATTCGAAGCTTGCAAAAAAAGCGTATTAATTAGAATTTAATAATAATGTGTATTTAAGAGATTTAATAAATAAGTGCACAGGCCTTTTTTTATTTTTTATTTTTAACCATACAAAAATGTCAAAATATTTAAGAAAAGTATCCGTGCACAATCACGTAAACTGCTCCCGAGGTTCTCCCGAATAATATTCGAGCCTTTAAGCTATACTTCCAACGTTAATTATATTAATTATAATGCCTTATATGCTTTAACTAAGAGTATTATATCTTAATTATAGTCTCTTCTAGCTCTAAATATATTATTTATAAATTTAAAGCTTGTCTTAGTAATATAATTCCAAAGTCCTTACAAATAAAGCTAAGAACTAGCATTAGCCTAATAAACTTAACATTTTATGCTTTTATATAATCCTCAAATGTCACAAGAGCAATTCTCGTGACTCAAGGTTATAGTAGAACTGTCACGAGCGCCAGCTTCAGGGCCTGGAAAGGAAGGCAAAAGTAGAAGGGTCTCAATTACAACTATACAAAGCTAAAGAAGGAAGGAATGAAGGAATGCGAGAAGCTTCCTAAATATCCTAGGTTCGCCAACCTAGCCTAATCGGGAATAGCGATGCACGTGCCAGCGCAGAACCGTAACAAGAACACTCTTGTTTTACAAGATATTAAACTAAAGAGAGAAGAGGAGCTCGAGGGCGTATAGGTTTGTATATAGAAAGCTAGTATTGCACATGACAAGCTAAGCAAAGCAAAGCGAGCTAAGCCTAATTCGGAACTACAACGCTAGAACTGTAATATTAAACGCTTGCATTACACCCTCTAATATAACCCTATAGCAATTCTACTTTTTTATATACTATATTACTGCTTTAACGCTTAATCCTTTATAATATACATTTATAAACTTATATAACCTATTAACAAACCTTTGTATTATATTAATAGTATATATATCTAGTGCTATTATTACCTCTTTCTTTGCATAATCAAAACTTGTCTTTTTAACTTATTAATATTAGCTTTTGCTATACTCCTAATATATTTCTATTTTATTTAGTTTATAGTAAAACTTTAAAATAAAGATGCACTTATGCCCTCTCTTTTTAATAAGCATAGCAATAGCTAACTTTTTCTTAAAGAAGTCTTTGTAAATTAAAAGTATTCGAGCCAAATAGCAAGTAAGGCTATTAGATATAAGCATAAGATATGCTATAAGATTAAGGCACCTCTCTTTATACTTAAAGTTTAGTAGGTTCTTAAAATAGTAGCGCCTCTCTTATAAAATTGTCTTTACTCCTTTATTAATCTTATTTCCCTTAATATTTATAATATATAATATTTGTATAATGCTTTAAAGCTCTAAAATAATGCATTCTAGTAAATAATATATATCCTTTAAAGTAGGCTTCTTGCTTTTATTTATAAGATTAATATCAAAAGCATTTAAAGCTCCCTCTTTATATAATGCATATATAAAAGATTAGTCAAATACTAATATTATTATACAATTCGGATGTTTTTTCTTAAATATCTTAAGTATAATTAATATTTATACTAAAAGCTATTTAATATCTTATTATAAATCTCTTCTTGCTCTTAAATATATAATTTTCCGTGTATTTAAGCCTAATTCAAGTATTATAATATAGCCTTTAGTTCTAATAAATCGAAAATGTATATTAGCTTGCCCTTGCTTTTGCTTAGCATCTTTTGCTATTTTATAAGACTATTTAACTAGATAGTCTTCTTATAATTATAGCTATAAAAACAGCTTTTGTTATAATAATAAAATATATAGCAGTTTACTCTTAGTAAGAGAATAGGCTTTATAACCTTCTATAATCTATCCTCTTGTTTATTATATTACTAAGAATATAAACTAAGCTTTTTTATTATTAAAAGGAATACCTCTTATTTATACATAATAACATCTTCTTGTTTATATCTATTAATATATAAAAGCCAAGCTAAAGTAGCCATTTATAAGTATAAGCTTAATTAATGCCTTTATTATATAATACTATTAATTAAGGTAATATCTCTATATTAATAGTAATCTTAAAATTATTAAAAGTAACTATTCTAACCTCTTATTAAAGCAATTAAGCTTTATATGCTTAAAATACATCTTTATTATTAAGGTAAAAAGATCCTTTCCTTTTTCCTTTACAAGTTTTAGCAAGAAGTCTTCTAAAAGTCTAATAGTAGCAAAAGAAAGCTCTAATCTTATAAGCTAATATTTTGCTATTATTTTTGATATAATTGCTTTAAGCTACTAATTTAAATGCTATAAACTTATCTAAGTACTACTCTTCTTTTTTTAGCATTTGTGCAATATATTACTTAAGCAATAACAAGTTAAAAATAGTTTATAATATATATAATTGCTTTTTATTAGATAATAAGCCTTTTATACTATTAAAGACTTGCCAAATTAATAGAAGCTCTTTTAATATATTATTATCTTTATAAGCTTTACTAATTAAAGCGTCTAATAAGAGCTCTTTTGCGCTATTATCTTTACTTGATTCTAATATAAAAAGCAAAGCAAGTATAAGTTCCGGAATCCTTGCTTTTAAAAGCTTAAGAAATAGTAAACAACTTTGCTTTAATATTAGTAAAGTTGCCAAGTTTATAAGCTTTCTAACCTTTTCCTCTTTTTATCTCTTTATCTTTTAGCTTATACTTGTATACTCTTTAATCTTTCTACTATAAGCACAAATTTTAATATATATAAACCTTTAATTGCTATATTTATTATTAGTTATTAAATAAATAATAATCTATAATATATATTTATATAAGAGGTAAAGCATATTTGTTATCTTATACTTTATAAAGGGTCTTTTAAGACTAATTATATTATCATTTTAGTAGCTAATTATAAGCTAAGCAGACTAAAATAAGGTAAATTTCTCCAAAGGTTTACTATTAAGTTAATTTACATTAAAATCATTTGAATTGTCCTTTTTTAAAGAGGGTTTGCTATATCTAAAAGTGTCTATAACAATAGTTAATTTACCCTTAAGAATACCCTTAATTGCAAGAGCATTTTAAATTATTTTGGCCCTCTTTCTCTTCTAAAGCTTAGTCTAGTAATTTATAATAAAAATATAAAGGATTAGCCTTTTTAAATGTGCTATTATTTTAATAATAATATAAATCCAAAGGAGCAATTAATATTAGAGGTAGTGCATATAACGCGCGCACAAACCACCCTTATATAATTGTAAATTCTCATAGCAAAAAATGTCAAAATATTTGGCTAATATTTTTATTATTTTTTAATTATAAAAGCAGAAATTATAATACTATATTATTTAGGATGTTTTAAATTAATAATATTAAAATTATTTAATATTATAGCAAAAAAAATTAATATTAGGTTTAAGTGAGATCAGCTATACTTAAACTAGCTTGTATCACAGTATAACCTCGCTAAAATATACTAGGCCAACAAGCAAATTATAAAAGCCGTTAAGCTACTTGAGCAAGTTGTTAAAATCGAATAATTAACAATTTATAAGAGTTATCTTAGCTATATAATATCAAAGGACGCACTTGTTTACATTTTATAACTAATTTAATTATAAGTTAAAGTTTAATAGCTTATATTATAGTTCTAGCATTTTATTAGCTAGTTATATAATCACGTGTTCTAGTGTAAAGCTAATTAAAACAGTATAAGGCAGCAAAATCAAGATTATATATACAAACTAATCCTTTATAAATAACCTCTTCTTTATTTGGCTTTAAATAGTTGTAATTAGGACCATTTAACCAACGCCTTTAAGCTTTGAATCTAGCGCTCTGGTCCCTCCCGTATGCTAATACGAGCTATTCACTAATGGGAGCTCCCATTGATCAATATACCTCCCATTAACGAATAGAGGGTTTATTAGTGTACAGGAGGTCCCATTAGCTAATAATATTAGCGTATAGGAGGTTCGAGAGCTATATTTCACTAATAGTAGCATTATTAATTCCTATTTTAGCTACGAGTATTACGCTCCCCCTTTAATCCTTTGCCTCGAGCCCTCCCTCTTCCTCTATTTAGTGCTATCCTCCCCCTTGCTACTATAGCCCTTGTATCCCTAATTGTAAGTTTATTAGGTGCACTTGAAGTATTAGAACTTGAAGCTATTGCAGTCCCTAATATTATACTTGATTTACCCTTAGCTACTATCTCATTTGCTTTCCTCTTCTTTGTACGCTTTATATTCTTGCTTGCCTTTTAAACTGCTAATATAGTGCCTCTATTATTTATTAATTAAATAGCTTTGTTTAATGTAATGCACTTAAAAGGCTTCTTAGCTCTCATAATAAGAAGATCCTTAAATAAGTCTTATGACTTAACTTTATTTAAGGACCTTCCTTTATAAAGGGATATTAGCTAACTAAACTTGCATACTAAAGTATACCCTTATATTAAATTAAAGTTAATTTAGTTTAAAAGATATAAGGTATTTATACTTTAAGTAACTTCTTAAATACTTGTACTAATATCTTTTTAACCTTTGCTAAGAATCTAAGCTTTATTAGGATTAAAAGCGTTGCTATCTCTTACAAAGTATATTTAATTGCAAAAGCACCTTTCTTCTTTACTATTCTCTTGTTTACTAGCTTTATATAATTAAAGACCCGCGCATTGAGTTCCGATAGCACAAATGCCTCCCTAGCCTCCTCTAAGTCAGCTCCCTCTTTAGCAAAAGCTTCGTTAGCACTTTCTTTATCTTTACTCCCCTCTTTTTCATCTAATCTATTAACAAAAGCATGACTTCTAAATAGAGGCCTCTTTTGGCAGTTATAGGACTTGTTAAATGCTAGCTAGGTTAAAGGCTCTTAGCCAAATTATACTTTAAATAGTATTACACTACAAAGGAAAGTGTCGGAACATATACTGCATTTACCCCCAGTATTGCATTTACTTCTATTCTTATACGGCCTAACTGCTAGCCCTGTTCTTGATCCTACTTTCAGGTTCTGGCGGGCCTGTTTTTCGGGCCCTAGTTTAGATCCTTTATACGCGCGGGCCCGATGCATTTAGTATATCCTACTTCTATTTATAAGTGGGATATACACGACTTATACAATTATACTCAACCTATTTAGGCTATGTATGACTTGTACAAATCGGTACTTGCTTTGCGTGTACTATTTTACTTCTTACGCTCTTTATATATATATAATAGTCCCTATTTAATAAGGGATATATATTATAGACTTATTAAATATATTACTTTTAGGGTATTATTATATGTTACATATTCGGATTACTTAGCTATACTAACACTAATTAGTAGTTAATTTATTTGGTTAAATAAACTATAAAGCGGCTAGGTAAAGATTAGAAGAGACATTTTATATTTGTTATAATAAGTTAAAAAGAAAATCGAGTAGTAATACCGAGTTAGCTTAATTTTTAGACTAATTTTGCGCTACTTTACAAAGCTATGCTAAAGGAACTTAACGGCTCTTCTTTTAAATCAAGTAAAATTAAGAGGTATAAAAGACTTTTAAGGATTTAAGGAAAGATTAAGTAATAATACCGAGTTAGCTTAATTTTTGCATTATTTTTGCGTTTATTATGCAACTTATTATTCTTATAATATATAAACTATTATATAAAAGCAATTTTATTATATAACGATAATATATTTTTATTCTTTATTACAAAAAGCTACAAGCTAAATAAGGACTATTAGGGCAAAGACTTCGACTTAAACGACCCGGAAACCCGTATAACGGAATATATAAATAATTATATTACTTTGACGATCTTATAGTGCGAATACTACAAATACACGGACTTTAATTGCTAAGAGGAAGTTCGGGAGAGTTTAGAAGGCTAAACGCTTAAGATGCTTAAAAAGACTAGTCGATTAGCTATTAAAGAACTTTATACATATTTACGTGTATATAAAGTATAAGTTAAAAAGCAAGTTGGATCGATTTTATTTGCTAAAACAATTTATAATATCCTTATAAAGGAAATATAATATATTTAAATAAAGGACGAAATTTAAGAAATGCTCGAATCGGACTAAGAGTTTAACTTTAAGTTAAATCTAGTATGCTAGAAACCGCGAGTAATATTATATATAACAATCGAACGGGATATTAAATAAGACTAGTTAATTATATACTATATAAAACTACTTTAGCTAAAGTAAACCCTAAGTCGTATACTACTAAGATAGCTACCCCGGGACAAAATACCACATTTACTAGTATAGCTATATAAACAATTTAATAGCAATTTATACTTTTTACTTAGACAAAGATTATTATCTTTTACTATATAACTAAAATTAGTTATCTTATATAATTTACTTATTTATATAACTTAACTATGATTGCTTGTAAATATAATAAAAATCTATACAAGTAATAATAAGAAATACGGGGGTAAAGAGTATAATATCTTAAACATTAAACTTTAAGTGTTTTTCGACTATTATATAAAGGTCAGATTAGCAAATAACTAATTTCACTTGGCATTTTTTATTATGCTTAAAAGACGAGCTAGCGCATTCTATTACGATAAAATATTTAAACGATTATACGATTTTACTATTATAATAGAAATAACTAAAACTTACTTTAAGATAAAGGAAAGGCGGCAAAAGTATCTTATAAAATAGAAAAGAATAATACTTTATTATATTATAACAAAACACCTTAAAAGACTTAACCCGAATGCTTAAAAGTGCTCTTTAACACCTTACATATAGCTTCGCGGGGATTATTAGCAAAATACTAAAACGAGTATAACTTATAAGACTAAGTAATTAATACATATAATAATATTCTAAAATGTCGACTAGCATTATTTAAATTAGCATCTACTTTTAAGGGGGTATATATAAAGCTACATTTAATAGTAGGGCAATTTGTATAAGAAAAGGAGCTAAAGGATTATTTAATATATTATTAAAAGGACAAGGATAAGCTATATAACCTTACTTAGCATTAAACCGACCGAACCTATAAAGGCTACAAGCGTAATAAAAGGGGTCGTTTTATAAGGCGTTTTCTAGAGCGTTTTACAAGTCGTTTTGCGGGTCGTTTTGCAAATTATAACGAAATTATAAAAAATTATACAAAAAAGTGCTTTGTTTGCAGACGACTAAGATGCTAATTTATAAAGCATACAAATAAGGAGAAAAAGAAGGTATACTAGTAATTTGTTACAAATGTATTAAAAGAGGGTTTTTAGGGTTTTATACTAAAATTCGAGGGAACCCCGAACGAGAATAGCGATAGCAATAACAAGTTAGACGATTTATTACAATTGCACGACTTATAGTAAATTGCATCGCTAGAAATGCACGAATTACCGTATAATATAAAGCAATTCTTTACCGAATTTAGTAAAATTAATAGATTAAAGGCAATAACGACTTTAAACAACTAATCGTTTATATATATAATTACTATAAAAGACATTTTTACTTAGCCCTTAAAAATATTAGTTTTTATATTTAAAGATTATTATTCTTTAAGTGTATTTTAAGGAATTATGCCTAATAGTAACGCATTAAGCGTATTAACTATAAGAGAACTTTAAGTCCTAGTATTATAAAAGCTCGACCCGATAATCATAATTAATTATACAAATATTAGAAATTACTATATCCGATTCGGCAAAGGATTAGCAACTATATAAGGAATAATTATTATAAATATATTACTTAAGCCGATTATATTTTATATTATATTAGCAAATATACTATTTTTGTATTATATCTAAGATATAAACAAAATAAGGGTTAAATTAGATAACTTAGCTAATATTTTAATTTAAAGTAAGAAGATTATGCTAATTATATAAAAATAAGGCTATTTATAAATGCTTTTATACAAAGAAAAAGCTATAGCATATAATTACTTAACAAAAACAAAGCTAAAGCAACTTTACTGCCGTTTTAAATACTTATTTGTACAAAGACTAGCAAAAGTATTAAAACGGGCCGGATACGCAAACATTAATTAACGCATAATCGAACAATTAATAAAGTATTATAAGAGTTATTAATTGTATGCGAAATTACCGGGCCGATTCAAGTTTGCCCTTAAAGACAATTACAATCTTAACTATTTAGTTATAATTGATATGCTTTATTTAGACGGCAAATTAGTGCTTTAAGCTATTAATAAAGCTATAGCATTTAATGCTATATAATTCTTAAAAGACATATTAGCAAAAATCATATAAGATATTATACAATTATACTAAATTAACATATATTAGGGTTTATTGAATTACTTAATACATAATGCCGAGAAAAACTTCTTATCGATAAAATTCCAGTAACACGCAAAATTACTAGCTATTAAAGTAAAGGAGTTATTAATTAAAGCTTATAATAGTATTAGCAAAGTCGAACGATATTATATACTATTAAAGCGTTTATATGAAATCTTATAAGATAAATTGCAAGATAAAAAGCTCGATAAGGAGCTAATTTTGCAAATAGTAATAAAGGCTATAAACGATATTATAAGACCGGATAAGCTTATACTTATGCTCTTTATTTTTGGGTTATACTTTAAAATTACGGACTAAGACCCCCCGGCACCGACTATTACTAAAAGAGTAAAGGCTATTTATATAATAATAAAGAAGTACGACGATTTTACGCGGAACGCTAAGTTTAAGAAGCACTTGCTACTAGAAATAGACTAGTTATAAATAAAATTTACGATTTACTGCTTTAATCGGACGTACGAGTATAGCGCGAGAATAAAGGATAAAAGGGCTTATATAAACTAATTGTAATAGACGGCAAAACTTATATAATTTAAATGCTATATAAATTAACTAATTTTCGGTTTATAGTTATAAAGCTATTTTGTACAAATTTGGCACTTAATGCAATTAGTATAAAGGCACCGATAATTATTATAGCTAATTCAAGCAATTAAGCTATTTTAACCCACGATTTAATAGACCCGGCAAGGGTTATTAATAAAATAAAGGAATTAGCAATTACTATTCGAGCTATAAGGCTAGTTGTCAAGATTCCTTTTTACTAGTATAAAGAAAACTTAAAAGTTTTTAATATTAAGAAAGAGGAGGCTAACTTGCAACTTTCACTTTAGCTAAAGAAATAAGGGGTAATTACTACACTTAAACTACTATTCTAAGCCTTATAAAAGCAAGAAATTAAGGCTTTAATTACAAGGGATATATTCGAGTTCGTTTTATATAATTTTAAGATTTATAAAGGCAAATTTTTTAATTTTAGACTAGTAAACGAAGTTAAAGGCAAGTTAACTAACTTATTATATAAGAAAATACAATTAGTAATTTAAGTATATAATAACAAAGGAAAGGAAGTGATTTTAACATAATTACTTACGATTTAGCGGGCAAGCTAAAGGCTAATTATAGCACTTGCATTATTACTTGCAAAAATGGATATTAACTTATTCCTCCGGGACATTATACAAGCATATGTTTAATTTACGACATTTTTAAATCGACAAATCTTAGCGCATTTACTTAAAGAACTTAAGGCCTAATTCCTACTTAAAATAATTATAGTTATACGGAAACTATTATATAATATACTAAAAGCTAAAACTTATTAGTAAGTTACGTATTACAAACATTACTAAGAAAAGCTACATATAACGACCTTATTATATAATCTTTGCCTTTTAGTAATAATAATAGTATAAGCTTTTAAATTAGTCGGAATATAAATAGACGATACCTTAATTTTAGGGGACGGCAAATTTAAGGCCTTAAAGCACGAGGAACTTGCAAAAGCAAATATTATTACAAAACTTATAAAGCAGTTATCACCCGATATATTATTAATTTTTAATAAGTGTATCCTCTAATAAGAAAGGGATTCGATCTTACTAGTATAAAAGGGCTAAGGCAAAAAAATCGAGCTAGTCGATGCAAAATTACTTGCCCGGAACGACTAGTATAAGGAGCAACGAGCCCGCGGAGTATATATTGCAACAATCTACTAATTAAAGGCTATTTTCGACTTATCGATTATAGCTTAGCACTAAGAACTAACTAAAAAAGACATAGCAATGCTTAACAAACAATTGCAATAGCAACTAGATAACTTAAGACGAGGAATTAAATATATAAACTTAGATTTAAAGTATATAAAGCTATTTGTATTTATCGACGGATCGTTTATAAATAACAAAGATTTAAGCTCTTAGATTAGATATAAAATTATCCTTGCAAACGAAACTATAAATATAATATTAAACTTATTTAAGCTATAAAGCAACTTAGTATATTATAATAATATAAAAAGCAAACGGGTTACTAGAAGTGTCCTTGCATTAAAGGTATATAAAATAGTAATAGGTGTTAATATGGCTATTGCTATTAATATTACTATTAAAATAATTACTAATTAACTAAGATTACTTTTAACCCCGATTATTGTTTGCACCGATTCTTATTTATTATATAAATGCCTTGTCAAGCTCGGAACTACTAAAGAGAAGAGGCTAATAATTGATATTATAGCTATCCGACAATCATATAAACGAAGGGAACTTATAAAGATATGATAGATTAACGGCTAAGACAAGTTAGTAAACGCTATAATTAAAGGGACTTTAAATAAGGCTTTAAAGAGGTTTGTTAATACAAATTAATTAGATATACGGGTTAAAGGATAAGTAAAGAGAGCAGATAATGTAGTTAAAGGCTTTTAGGCTAGGGCACGTGACGCTATTAATGCCTTAAGTTTAAAGCTACTCGGAGAGAGGCAAAATTAGCTAGTTGCCCCTCTAGGGGCAGCTTAAGGATTAAGGCTACTTTAGAAGGGGGAATTCCCCCTCTAGCGGCGGCTTGAAAAATAAGGCAGCAACGGTCACGTGTTACTTTCGGGTTTACTTGTTTTTAATTTATTTGATTTATCTAATTTACTTACTTGTTTTATAATTGTTCGGGCACGGTTTACCTTTAATTCGAGTGCGTTTTATACGAGAAGAAAAGGTTGCTAGTGTCGGAACATATATTGCATTTACTTCTATTCTTATACGGCTTAACTGCCGGCCTTATTCCAAATCCTACTTTCGGGTTTTAGCGGGCCTATTTTTCGGGCCTTAGTTTAGATCCTTTATACGCGCGGGCCCGATGCATTTAATATATCTTACTTCTATCTATAAGTGGGATATACACGACTTGTACAGTTATACTCGGCCCGTTCGGGCTATGCATGACTCGTATAAATTGGCACTTGCTTTGCGTATACTATTTTACTTCTTACGCTCCTTATATATATATAGCAGTCCCTATTTAACAAGGGATACACATTATAGACTTATTAAATATATTACTTTTGGGGTACTATTGTGTGTCACACATTCGGATCACCTGGCTGTACCAATAGAAATTCTTTAGCCGAGTTGTATTAATAACTTAAGCTATAATTGGCAAGAGCTAAACTTACCCTTTAATGCTAGTATCTTGTTGTGTAGCCTGTAATCGAGCTTTGAATATCTTATTAGCTACTTTAATAAACCCTTAAGATTGTAAATGGTAAGCTCTTCTATTAACTATTCGAGTGCTTTTAGCTTTATAAAGCAGCTTTATTACACCTTTAAATTTAGTTCTATTATTATAGGCTAAAAGTCGAAGAAACCCGTTTTTATTTATCTAAGTTATAAATAATATAGCTGCCTCTTTAAAGCCTTTTGCTTTTATCCCTTTAATTTATATAAACTTAAAAAAGTGGCACTTTAACTACTAAATCTAAGTATATTTGTTATTGGGGTAAGTTTAATTAGTTATTAGCTAAAATGTACTTTTTATATAAAAAAGTATATATGAAAGTATATAAAAAAGGTAAATATTAGTATAAAACTTAAAAGCTCTTAAATCGACGAAATACGCGTTTAGATTTATATATTGCCTTTAATTTATATGCGCAGCAAAATCGATATAATTAGTTAATATATATAATATTTAAGGAGGATAACTTACTCTAAAGTTTATAAGGTTTAAAACTATATATTTACTAGGGTAATAAGAGATAATTGGAGTAACTTTTGCAGTATTCTATTAAGCCTTATTTTAAGTATAGTGCTTGCACTTGTCGATAATCTATTTGATGTTTGCATGTAATATATTAAAGTAAAAGCCGAGAAGTGTTTAGTAAGTTTTATTAATGCTTATAAGCATATAAATTAGCTATAAGTATTATTTATAAGGCTTTTATTAAAATAATAAAAGCTAAAAAGGGAAGAAGATTGCAGTAAAGTGTAAAAAGATTAACTAAAGTGCATAAGTGATTTATATATAATAGTAATATTCTTAAAGATATTAGAATATATAATAGCATATCGAGCAAGAAACAATTAGCCGGTTTCCTTATCAATTATAACTTTGTAGTAAGCTTAATTGTCTTGTAGCTTATAATTAAAATTGGCGTGATACTTGACATTAGAATTTGAAGCTCTCTTAATATAAGTCTTGCCTTTAAGTTTTATAGTAGGATTTTGCAAGTGCTATATAATAGTAGACCTTTTTATAGTAGTAAGTACTTGCTTAGAAGTATTGCCGCCGGCAATTTATAAGTCGAATTCCTCTTCGATCTTAGTAAACTAGTTCTTAATTCGAGGTGCTTTTACAAGGGTTGGTGAAGATGCAAGAAACCTTGTTTTAGAGGTCCTTGCATTTGCGGCATTAACATTAATATACTACTTAAAGCAGCTAAAAACACAATTGCGGGGTGTATTGATAGTATTAAAGGTAGACAAAGATATAATAATAATTTTAAAGTGGTATTATTAATGCGCTAAGCAAAAATAATAAGTAATGTATGTTAAATGAAGTCAAATAAGTGAAGTTTGAGAGTGTATACGCAAAATGCTAAAACTTTTAAGGAGTATATTTGCTTATATCCCTTAATATTTACTCGAGTCTTTGCAACTAGCAAACTAGCTTTATTATTATTTGGTGTAAAACTAGCATATAAGAGATAATAATCATTTGCACTTAAAAATGCGCATTAGAAAGTCGATTAGCTAAAAACCTTATAACTTTTTAAAGAGTATATTTGCTAATCTCTTTTAATATTTACTCGAATCTTTGCAATCGGCAAATAAGCCCTATTGTTATTTGGTATAAAACGAGCGTGTGAGAGATAATAATTATTTGTAACTAGAAATGCGCACTAGAAGGTCGATTAGCCGGAAACCTTATAACTTTTTTTTTGCAATTTCACGTTATATATTCTATTTTTAAATGATTTTAAAGCTTAAAATAAAGGCATTTAAATCACAAGCAAGAGATTTGTATAAAGATTAAAAGATAATCGGGAGGCCGAGTAACTAAAGACGTATTTGCGAATCTTACCCCTTAACTTCTAGTATACTAATAGACATTGGTTAATAGGACTTCCCGTTTGTATTCGGAACTCCTACTAGCTAATGGGAGGGACCAGCTTGTAACAGCTTAAAGATATATTTATTATTATAAACTTATATAAATAGCTATATAATACTATAGCTCTTAGCATTTTAGCAGCCTTATAACAAATAATAGTTAATTGTTAATACTATTTGTCATAGAGCTTTAATAGACTTATAGCAAGCAAAGTTTTTAATTGGGATAGTTATAAGGCCTATATAATTATAAATATATATACTAATTACTATAAAATAGCAACCCTTCTTCCCCTTCTTTCTTTAGCTTTAAATTTTTAATAAAACTACTCCTTATTCTCTTAGTTGTCTGTTATACTTATACTTTGCTATAAGTAAAGTCGACTATTAAAAGGCTAGCAATTAAAGTTTGTCATATTTATAAATAAGTAAAATAAAAGCAATATATAAGACATTTGAGCTAAAAGAATTTTAAAGGCTTTAAATATTATTTTTATATTATTTTAATAATTTCGATAAAGAGGGGCTTAAGAAGGGGAGCTTTATATACTAGTTAAGTAATTTCTAAGAATTAAATAAGTTAGCTTAAAATATTTTTAAATCTTTACTTTTACTCATTTTGCTACCTTATTCTAATAACTTATTAACTTATTAGATAAAAATACTCTTATTTTAGTTTGCTTATAATATAATTTAAAAAGCATTATTAAAGTAAATAGCCAAAAATATAGTAAAAACATATAAAGGTTTAAAGTATCTTAAAAGGCAGTTATTGCTTGTTATATCTAATATATCAACTAGCCTTTTCTAGTATAATGCTTTTAAGTATCCCTATTTAGCAAGCAACGCTAAAACTTTTGTAATAAATTTAAAAGGAAGCCGATTTTATTAGCAATTATAGTAAAAAATATTTATATATATAATATAACAAAGAACAAGCTTAGCAAAAATCTAATAAGGATTAATCCTAAGCAAGCTATTTATAAAAAAATAACTTTACTACCCCTTCTTAACTAGCAAAAAATTTATTTCTCTTATTTACAATTACATTTTCCTACTTTAACCAATTGCTTAAGCTTTAACTATTACGCCTTATAGCATATATTAAAGTTTTTACCTTCCTTTGCTTATACTTCTTCTTCTTTTGCCTTAATTGCATTACTCTACTTTGCACAATTCTTAAAGACTTATGCTATATATTTAATTCTTGCTATAATTTATATTAATATTATTATATTATTATAAAGGAAATACTTATAATAATACTTTTTTCTATCTTAAAACTTAGTCCATTTCTTGCTATATATCTTTTATATAGCATTCTTTTCTTGTTCAGTAAAAGCGCAAAAGCTAATTAGTTTATTATTGTATATAATTACACTAGTTAACAGTTGTAATAAGCATTAAAGTATACTATTTTGCTATAAATCTTTATTAGTTTGCCACTTAAATTATTTAGTATTAATATTATGAAATTGTGCTATGCTTATTATAAAAACTAACAACTATAACTTTGTATTTGTTATTCTAAAAAACCTTATTTTAATATATATACTTATGCTAAGAAAAAAAGAAAAAAAGCAAGCAAACAAATAAATTAATACCCCTTGCCTCTTATTCCCCCCCCACTCTCTTCTCCTTTCTTTTTATTTAAATATACTATTTTATTGTTTATTAATTATCTTTAAAGAAATTATCTAAAATCTTACTCCTCTTTTAATGCTTTAAGCACTCCCTTATCTCAACAGTCTCTAGCTCTATTTGCCTTCTATCTTAGCTTATTATATAATATAAGGGTAATTATAATAAAATCGAAGCAAAATAGCAAGCTAGGTTTATAGTAAATAGCCTTATTTGAGCAAAGGAGCTTAAGTATAAGCTTTTATTATTAATTATAATTAATCCAAGGGTTAATAGATTCTTAGTATAATAAATGTAATTTATATATCCTATTGCAAAGTTTGCTAAGAAGATTAAGGAAAAGGGAGTTAGCAAATATGTCTTTAATAGTTATAAGTATTAATGCTCTATTAGCTATAAAATTTAGTCACTTGCCTTTTACTTATAAACCTAATTTTGAACAGCTATAAGCTTAACAAATAATGATATAAGTAAAATTAGGATATAATTACTTAAATATTATAAGAGATGCAAGGTCGCTTTGCTTTAAACTAAAAATCGTTAATTACTTTAACTAATAAGTATTTAACTCGTGTAGCAAACTTATTTGGATTTGCATATTATAATAGCTATAAGGCTAATAACAATTTCTTATATCCCTTTGTCTACTGCGTTAAGTATATATAGCTAAAATTATTAAGCAAGCATATACTCTTTAGCTATAAATGCCTAATATAAGCATATCTTAGCAAACAAAAGGATAATAGTAAGGCTAAAGCTCAAATAAAACCCCTTTATTAATATTAGAGATAATATAAGCTTAATAGTAAAGCTATAATAAAAGAACTCTATTGTGCTATAAAAGGAAACTCTTTGCAAATCAGGCATAAAAGCAATAGTATAAATGTGATTTTCTAGTAAAAGGGGTTTAAAGTATCTGGGAGTAGCTACAAAATATAACTTATAAAAAATTATAAGAAATATTAAGATATATATAGATTTTAAGATGCTTAAAGTTAAAATACTTATTATTTTTTCCGGCATATAAGGTTTTCTGCTATATAAGGATAAACATTATCTTATTTTGTTAATGCTATATAAATAGTTTCTTAGCTAAAAGTATATTCTCATAATAATATAATGAATTAAAATAAGGAGTTATATAAAAAAATAATTGAGATATAGCTATTATATTATAATTAAACAGTTAATATATTATAAATTATTAAAAAATTCATTTATTAGATTATATTATAGCTTTAATATAAATATACTATAATTTCTATAATATCTTTTATTATAACTGCTTTCTTAACCTCATTTACATTAACTCCTATTATAGCATTTTTGTTAACAAGTCTCTTTTAATCCCTTTTTATTATCCTTTTTGCCCTTTAAATACTATTCTTAGCAATCTTATAAATTTCTATATTAATAATATCTTAAACAACTATCTTAAAAGTCTTTTTTATTGCTTTAATATTCTTTATATTACTATTAGCCTTCTTATAGCATATTTTATATTCTTGAAAAAATTCTTTATAGTCTAAGTTTTGCTTATATAGCACTTTGTTTTGCTATTGCAAATTCGAAATTTTAAGCTTAAAAGCCCTTATCTCTTTTATTTCCTTTCAAAATAATAGTAGTTCCCTCTTAAGGAATCTTTATACTAAAAGAGCTAAAGTTATAAGCAAAAGGGTAAACCCAGATAATAATAGTAATACATCTAAAGAAGGCAATAGTAATAATTATAACCTTAAGCTTAATAGCAGCATTAGCAAGGAAAGTAAGAAATAGTTTATTAGTTGCTATAATTTTTTAAGTTTTAAGCATAATAAAAGAAGCTTATTTTAATTTAATACAAATTGGACTAATTCTTTTAGCTTAAAAGCCATTTTAATAGTAAAGGTTTTTAAACTTACAATAATTAAGTTAATAGCTTAATTTTAAAATACTTTTGCTTATATTATTTATTTAAAACCCTTTACACAATAATCGAAATGTTAATTTGCAAAATTGTAATACTAGTTTTAGCTAGCTAAAACCGGAAAAGGGGCTTGCTTAGCCTTTCTTTAACATTTGTAAATTTCTATTAAGTTAGTGTTTCCTTGTTTTATATAAATCCAAGAATTTCAAAATGCTAATAATACTTTAAAGACTCTTCTTTATAATAGAAGAACTTGCTAAGAAATCTTATATAAAGCAAACTCTAGATTTTGTCCTTTTCTTCTTAATAAGGACTAAGTAATTAACTACTTATATATTTGAATAAAATAAAGCAACTAACAAAAAAGAGTATATAGCTTATATATAGTAGTCTGCAATAAAAGAAAATAAATAAAACTTTAAGCTTAACTAGTTAAAATTTCGAAAAAGCATATTATAAAAGAGCGCTTATCATTTATTGCTATGCATTTTGTCTTTTATAAAAGGGAAAATGTTTATATTATATCTTAAATTGCTAATATATATTTTACTAATATTATTAAAGCTTTTAAAATAATAAAGGACTATACTTTAATAATATTAACCCAAGTAAGTTTATATGATTTACTTTAATAAAATTGCTAAATAATAACTAGATTATCTTAGCCCTATATAAGATAATATATAAGGGGATTATATATAACAATTTTAATGCTTTAAGAGTATTTATCTTTAAAAAAAGCATTATTCAATTAAGTAATAGCCTTTTAATTTTATACTAATTTTACCTCTTAATTGTTTAAGCAAATTTTGCACTAAAGTTGCATCTTTAAAATTTTAAAAGCTCCAAAAATTCGGACTACTTAAACATTACCAAGTTAGCTTATTATATTATAACTAAAACAAAACAAATATAGCAGCATTAGCATCTTTATTAAACTTTGCTCCGAAATAAGCTACAAATAAAGTTATATAAAAAGGAGATTTGCGTTAATCTTAGCTTAAGCTTCGAGTTTTTGGATTTTTTAAAGGCTTATAACAATAGTAATATAGCTTTACTAAAAAGAAATAAGTTAAAATTAGACTAGATTAATATTTGTTGCTTATATATTTCGATTAGTATAAATTTTTATATATAAGCAAGGGCTATTTAGTCTTACTAGTATATTATACTAAAAAAAAGTCGCTAACTTGCCTTGCTTTTCACTTCAAAGCTACGACTAGTCTAGTTTACTAGCAATAAATTAGCAAGAACGCATATTTTATAATAGCTAAAGAGCTTAACAAAAGTTTTAAGCCAAGCATTATATTTGGTAGTTAAAAAATTTCAATTATATATCAATTCACAAGTATATAAATTATAATTCTAAAAGCTAACTAATATATATATAAAAGTAAAGTAAATAGTAGACTAAAGCTAACACAACAACAAAAGACACTTATTTTACTTATAAATACTAATTACCTATATCTTAATACCTTATAAATGTTAGATTAAGTAAAGTTAATATAATCTTATAGCTACTCTTCAAATAAGTTGTTTAACAAATAAGGGCATATTCTTTTTTAATATATAAAAGCGCTTTAAAGTAAAGTAAAGCATTTGCATAATTGACTTATCTAGAACTAGTAGCACAATAAAGTAGCATATAAAATTGTTAAGCTTTTATTTTTGCATTAGCTCTTGCTTAAAGCAGTTTGAAAGCAATTATAAAAGATATATTCTTTTTTACAAAATTCTTTAAGGTATTAGCTAATTATAATAAAGTATATATTAATATTAGGTATCTCGATTTTATACCTAGTTTAATAGTTAAAGATTTCTTAAAGTCTTAGCTATATTGCAATTTTCTATTATTAATTTAGTAAAGACTTTATAGCTTTGATTTTGCAGAATAGCAAGCTAAATAGAGGGGCGTTTAGCTTTAATTGTCTTAGATATTAAGATTTCTAGAATTGGTTATAAGAAGCTCTTTGACATTATCGAGGTTATAGCACTAGACAAACTAATGCAAATTAGTCCAATATTTGCAGCAATTGTTAATGCTTATCTTATTAATAATAAGTTTAGAAAGGTGCATATTATAGTAGTCTAATATAATCTATTGCTTGTAGTCTTATCTCTTAATTTTCAGCAAGGGTGTGAAATGAACAAAGCATTGTATAATGCATATTGTCAATGGAAGGGACTACTCGAGCTCCCGGGCACGTGCACCACCCGACTATGTGCACCACAAAAATACATACAAAATCGCGAAAACTTACACCTTTTAACTTTTAATAACTTTATAGACTATTAATAATTTAATATCGGGTTTAATATTACAAGTAGAAAAATACTTGAGCTCTAGGACTAAGACCTTATATAAGTCTATTTATAGAATATTTATACTTAAACATAAGGCTTAAAATAGGTAATTTTTGGAAAATACTTAAGAAATAGTTTTATTTATTAATAAAATAGCTAAAAATATACTATTTCATTTTTGATATATCTATATAATTGGCTTAATATTTATATAATAACTTTAGCTTATTAACTAATTTTACTTTATTAAAAGTAAAAGGTTTAAAAGTTACTAAATAATAAACAAATAATAATTTAAAGAGACTTAAGTAAAAGTACTTTATAAAATTATAATTTTATATTAGTAAAAGACTATATAAGATTTGAAAACTTATGTAATATTTCTTTATAATTATTTATAAATAAAAGAATAAATCTTTATACATTTTTATATATTTCTTTTATATAATAAAATTATCTTATTTTTTATATAATTTATAGTACTGTAATATATATTATAACTTAACTTTTATAAATTCTTAAGTTTTTATAATAGTCTTAAATTACATTTTAGATAACTTAAAATCAGGTATACAAAAAAGTAAGTTAATAATTATATAAGCGAAATCTATTACTTCTATCAATTTAAAAGCTAATATTATTATAGGAAAATGTTTAAAGTTAAATAAAATATTTATAATACACCTTGTGTTATTGTTATTAAAATTTAAAGAATTAAGATTTAAAATTTTAAAATTTTGAAGATTTTAAAGCAAATTTCTTAATTTATAAGGTATATTATAGAACTTTTCGATTTTTATATAACTTACAAGACTTATACCAGTGATTATTACGTCTAATAATAAAACATTTCTTATTATTAAAAAGGTTATTTAGAAATTAATAAAATTATTAATCTTTTAGAAAATAAGAAAAGCTTTTAATAAAATTACTTAATTAGGATTAGTCTCTAGAAACAATATTTATTATATTATTCTATAAGCCTATAATAGCTCGATTTTTATTTTTATAATTAGTAGTTATTGAGATATTAAACTATAAGTCTTCTTGCCACAGTGGTGCATTTAGCCGGGTGGTGCACATGCTTGGGAGCTCGAGTATCCCTTCGTCTGGCAGCCAAAACCTCACGCTAGCAGGGTTATTTGCGAGGTTTTTACCATTTTCGCCTATTTTTACTAAAATAGGCGAGGCATAGCCAAAAGTCGATTTTTAGTAGGGGAATACTTCTATACTCAAGATTAATTTTCCCTTTTGCTACTTCTATTTTAGTCTATAGACATGAACAATTGCTGCTTTAGCCTAAGCTAACGGTGAGCATGCCGAAGTAGAGCCTAAGCACGCTTGAGCACGCCTAAGTAAAGCCTAAGCCGAGGATAAGCACGCTTAAGCAAAGTCTAATAGTTGTTTAGCGGCTAGCTAAGCAAGGCGGCTTTGCAACCTTACAAACTTTGTAACAGCAACCTTATAACCTTATAATAATAATAGTGCAATAATTTAGTATTAAACAAAGTCTTAATTACTATACTAAAATCTATTACTAATAGCCTTATACAAACTTTAAGGCTAGTTTTAGATTTTTGTTACGGTTCTGCGCTGGCACGTGCAGCGCTATTCCCGATTAGGGCTAGGTTGGCGAACCTAGGATATTTAAGCATGTAATGCTTCATGTTTCCTACTTCTTTCCTTCCTTAGCTTTGTATAGTCGTAATTGAGACCCTTCTACTTTTGCCTTCCTTTCTAGGCCCTAAAGCTGGCGCTCGTGACAATTTTGCTAAAACTTTATTAAAAATAAAAAATAAAGCTTAAAAAGTAAATATATTTAAATATAACTTCTTAAAATATTAAAGTTAAATAGAAATTAAATTAGTTATTAATTCTAGTCTAAAAAATACTTAAATTTATTAATAAATTATATAAAATTAATTTATATTTAAAATAAAGTTTTAATATTATATTTATTAAAGTTAAAGCTTAAAACTTAGTTTTTAAAGCTTTATATATTAAAGTTATAAATATTTCAATTTTCTTTAATCTTATAAAAGAAAAATCTAAAAAAGAATTAGTTTTATTTTTTTAAAAGAAATTAAAAAAATTTAATTAGAATTAAAGAATATTTTCTTAATAGCTTAATAAAAAAAAATTATAAAATATGTCACCAGCGCTAGATTCATAGCACGAAGTGCGTTGGTTGAATAGTCCCAATTACAACTATATAAAGCTAAAGAAAGAAGAAGTTATTTACAAGGTTCGGTTTGTATATAAATACCGAGTTTTGCTGCCCTACGCCGCCTATGCTAGCCCGCGCTAGTGCATGTGACCACGTGACATGGAATGCTAGAACTGTAACATTACTCCGCCTTTGGTCCCTCCGGTTCGCCAATATCTCCGGTTCACTGTACGGGAGCCTCCAACTGGCCAATCGGACCCTCCCATTAGCCAATTGGAGGCCCGAATACGAGTCGGGCATCCCATTCACTTACTCCTATTGGCCAACTGGAGGGCTTAAGGCCTCCGATTAGGCAATAGCTCCGATTCACCAAAAATGGCATTTTTGATGCTATCGCAAAAGTGGAACCACTATTACACAATGCTTAATTGTGTAATATATACCGCCCTTTGCTGTGCTTATTTTGCGATAGATGCTTTATAGTAACTCTTGCAAAGTTCACAAAAACTGCTAGTAAAGAGTTAAAATATAGCCAAAAATCATCAAAATCCTGGCAAGACAAATAATAAACATTAAAAAACAATAAAGAAAGAAATAGATTAGCTTGTTTTTCCTCTTCTATATGTACCACGTGCATCCCCTCGACTTTTAGCTAATAAAGCTTTACCTAGAACATTAAAATATTAATCTAGTAGCTATAGACTCGATCGCGCGGCATACGAGTAAGGTTAAGGGTAAATATAGACATAATGAGGTAAAAGAGGCTATATTGCTAATAAGAAGAAGAAGAAGAAGTGATATTTGCAATAATATTTGCAGTGATTGCAGTGAAGTGTGCAGTAAAGTGTACAATAAAGTATGCAGTAAAGTATGCGAAATTTGGGCTATGTCGCAAAATTCGAAGAAATATAGCTACTTTTTATTTAAATATTTACTCGAATCTTTGTAGCTTAGAGAATGAGAGCATGATTTTGGGCGTTTTTTTGGTAGTAAAACGCGTGTTCCATATAGAGATCTTCTCCCCTAGTAAATGATAACCGGAGTAATTAGTAGCCGGCAATCTCTTGATATTTTCCCCCTTCAAATATCACTTTTTTTACCTATAGTTAATATTTTAGGTATAATATAAAGGGATTTACAATTCCGGGTAAGATCTTTGTTTAACAAAAGACAATTGCGTTTTAATTCTTATAATTTTAATAAATATCAATTAAAGAGTACAAGTAAATCGGAGATATACTAATCCGAAGGCCTCTTAGCTAGTAGGAAAACATAAACCGGAGGCCTTTACCTCCTATTAGCTAGTGGAAAGGCATAAACCGGACGCCCAGCTCGTATTCGGGGCTCCAGTTGGTAGACTGGAGGCTCCGGTACGCGAACCGGAGATATTGGCCAACCGGAGGGACCAGCTCGAAAACCCAGTTCCTTAACTTAATTCCTTAACTTAATTCCTTAACAACTCCTTTAAATTATCATCCTCTCTAGCCTCAGGAAATTGGTCCTTTTGCGCGCATTCTAGCTAGTATGCCAGGTTCCTTGGAGGACCTAGTCGATTAGGGTAAGCCTGGTAGAATTATTGTAAAGCGATAGGGCGATTGCTTAATAAAGAAGTAGGATACTATTTAGGATCCGGGTCTTAGCCCTTCTAATTTACCTTATACTTTAGCTTGCTATAGAGACACTTTATTGCTAATACCTTTTGTACTTTGTATTTTGCTTTGCTATCTTTTACCTTTAATAGTAGGGGTTCCGGATTAGACTATCTAAGCAAGGGGTTATTAGGGTCCGTGCGCAACTTTTCGGCATAGAATACGAGATATACCTTAATCGATTCGGGCAACTTAAGCTTAAAGGAATGGCCGATTTGCTTTAGGATTTTATATAGTCCCTCTATTTGCTATGCTAGTTTACAGCTCGGTCGATTATTGTTCTAGTGCTTTGTAGTAACTTAGACCTTATTACTTACTTTAAAATTAATTGCATAGCAGTGCTTATTAGCTTGTATTATATATTGTTCTTGTGATTAAGCTATGTTTCCTTGTGCAATACTTTAAGATTTATGTAAACGGTTTACTAAGGCTTTAGCTTTAGTACGATTTAGTCTCTCTTTGGGTGTATTAGACTTTAGTTTAATAGGCGTATCTTAATCGAATGACGTATGTGGTTTATAGCCCTTTTTAGTGAGGAACAGGGATTAACTTGTAGTTTTATGCTAAAGGGCAGCTTGCTAGTAATCCACGATTGCTATTTAGTTATCTTAGTTATCTTAGTAATAGTTAATATAAGGGCGTAACTGTTAATTAAAGTACTAGTTTACAATTTCCGTTTAGCTATTTGTTTGCGGGTGGTTTGTAGTCAATAACTTGAGCTTAGTACTAATATGCTTGCAAAACTTGTTTTAGAAGTCTAATATAAATTAGGGGCCCCGATCGGATATAATAGTCTTTAGAATCTTAATATATCATATTACGTGCAATAGAAATAAAGGTGCTAGTTTACAAGCTATAATTATGTCTTGTACAAGTATTGTAATTAGTTGTTTCCTTAGTCTATCTACGAATATAGCTACTATATTATAGCTAGCTTTACTTTTAGGGCACTTCTTAAAGTCGACTATAATATGCTGCTAAGGGCTATCCGGTACGGGTAACGGGTGCAAAAATCTTAGTTTCTTGTCTTTAGGAATATGCGAATGCTAACAAGTATAATAATAAGCCCGGTACTAATTAATATCCTTTTTTTGATTTGGCTAATAATAATGCTATTATAACAAATGATATAGCTTTGTTTGTCTTAAATGACCGGAAAGAGGTTAGTTGTGCGCTTTATAGATAATTGTAGTCTACAAAGGCATATTATTTGTAAGTATATTATCTGGCATATATAACTTCTTATATTGTAGTAATAAGCTATCCCTTAATTGCTAAGTCTTTTCTTGTTCGAATTTTGCTTTTATATAAAGCTTTGCTAAGTCGGGGGATGTTCGGTTAGCGTTTAGTATCTTGTCTAAGAGCTAAATGCTATTATACAGCGAGGTGATGTTTATCGCAAGTTTTAGTTCTTGTTTTATAAGGGCTAATTGCAAGTCTTGTATAATTGCCGGATCTATTTTTGTATAAGGGAGTAAAACTTAAGTCTTATATTCCTTTATAACCTTGCTTTACTCCTTTGTATCCTTATGCTTCTTGCTTAAAGCGTTTACTTGTTTATTTGCCTTCTTTGCATAGTATATAAGCTTAAAATGGAATCGAGAGAGATATTTTGCTTAATAGGCTTATTTTATAAAGAGTTTCTTTATAATTATAAAGTATTTAAGGGCTTTATAATCCGAGTAAACAGAAAAGGGATTAGCTTATAATCCTTCTAGTTTTGCTTAATATTGCTCGAATGCTAAGATAATAGCTAGCATTTCTTTATTGTAGATGTTGTAGTTTAGCTAAGCTTGTTATATAGTTTTTGAGAAATAGGCTATAAGGTGCTATAGTTTATTTTCCGGTTCTTGCTAAAATAAGATACTTATTATAACTTTATTTAAGGCATTTGTCTTTACTATTATAAGTAAATCGGGCTAGTAATATTATAAAATTAGTGCTATAAGCATAGCTTGCTTTAACTAGTCAAATGCGGACTAGTAGCTTGTGGACTATAAGTATATAGTTTCTTTATAGGTGAGTTTATTTAATAGTTTAGCAATTTGTTTATAATTTGTAATAAACTTTTAGTAAAAGTTATAAAACCTTAGAAATAATTATATTCCTTTGACTATAGTCGGTTCTTTCTAATTTTTTATTATTGTAACCTTTTCCAGGTTTACTTTAATACTATTTATAGAAATGATAAACCTTAAAAATTTTGTACAAGTAACGCGGAATTTGGACTTTTTAATATTAACTTAAAGCTTTGCTTAGTAGAGGCGTTTAAGTACCTTTTATATATAGCGTTTGTGTTTTAGGGGATCCTTTAAATAAATGATAATATCATTTAAATAAGCGGTATAAAAGTTGTTTAAATAATCGAATAAAATATTGTTTATATATTATTAGTATATTGCAAGTCTATTTGTTAAGCCTTCTTATAAAACCTTGCACTTATAAGACTTGTAACGGGTATAGAAAGTAGTAAGTTCCTTTGAATTAAGGTCTATTTGAATCTTATAAAATACTTATCGGATATTTAGCTTTATATAAACTTTAGCTTTAGCTAATGTAAGGGGGCGGACCTTAGCTAGAAGAAACCCTACAAGAATAATACCAGGAAACTAAGCAATGGAATAACAAGCAAAATGCATATATAGAACTAAAGCAATAATAATAGAAAGAACTAAAGTATACACGCGTAAATCAAGAAATAGAAACTAAATTATAAGACTAGCAATAACTATATACAATTATTAAGTGCAAAAGTAAATATAAATTAAATATAAAGTAAAGTGTGCGTAGCTATAGAAAATAGCAGTTATACTCCTTATTCTAGTTATATATAGCACTAACTAAGAACCTCTAAAAAACCTCTAAAATCGACAAAAATTAACAATCTCCTTAGCACTCTATTATACTTGTTCCTTTTATACTTATTACTTGTCCCGAGAAACGAAAAACAACAAGATAACCTCTAAAAAATAGTTTATTCTTCCTCTTTACTACTAGAAATAACTATATACTCCTTATTATCCTTAGCAAAGAACACTAATCCCTCTATTTTACACTTAAAGTATAACTTATTACTTAGAAATATAGCTATTTTATCCTCTTGCAAGTACTTAAATGCAATTTTAACTTGCTTTATAGCTTCTCTTTGCTATGCAAGATATATTGTCTTATTAGCTTATATATTGCTATATATTAGCTATTTCTTTATCTTTGCACGCATTGCTAAGTGTTTTAAGCATTTTAAGTATCAAATTATATTATATAAAGCTTTTATACTTTCTAATTAGATATTGCTAACAAAAGACTTATCTTTAAATATATCTTTAAATCGACTAATTGCAAGAACTTCTCAATTGTTATAAAAGATCTTAATTATATTATATAAGATACTAATTTTGTATATATTATTAGATTTAATAGAAATTAAGGCAATAGAAAGTAATATTTAAGGTTTAAAGAGCTTTTTTTTCCTAATAAAATAATAAGAGACCAAAGTTTTAAAATAATAAACATGCATATTATATACTTTAAAAGTTATTATAGCAACCTAATTGCTCCTCTTTTTTATAAACTTTTATAAAGCTATACCTTTATTATTAGTTATTAATAAATTAATATATTTTAAATCCCTAAAAGCTTATATAGCAAATGTATTAAAAGTGGCAAGTTCTTTGGAGGCTATGTAACTTACTTCTTTATCTTTACTAGAGAGGAGGGTTTTAGAGCAAAAAGAAGTAATAGCTTTAAGTTTCTTAGTATTTCCTTTATAGAATTGAGAATTAATAAAATCCTTGTTATAATATTAAATAAGTTAAGGGTAAGCAACTAGGAATATAGGGTTACTAAGCAATATTTGATAAAATTAAAGCTATATTAAAGGATTTGCTTTAAGTAGCTATATAGCTAAAAGAAAGTATTTATTTAGTATAATATTATTTAATCTCTTAGTACTATAATAGATATAAAACCACAATATCTCGATTTTGTAAATTAACAAATTTAGGATTTTACCCTTTTTTACTTATATAAAGTATTATTTTATTACTTATATACTAGTATTAAGCATATCGATAGCTTAAGCAAGTATAAGGCTTATTGTCTGTTTTTTAGGCTAAAATCGACTTTTGATAAGGTGTTAATTGATATAATAAGGAATTTTAGCTATATTTAAGAAAAAGTAATATATTTTTAAATAAATCTAATTAAGTTAAAAGCTAGTTTTAAGCTTAGTAAGCTTGTAAATAGCCGCTAGCTTGCCTATTATAGCATTAGCATCTTTTATAAATTGAATAGAAAAGAGCTTTATAAGGGCTTTAAAGTGCTTTAAATAAGGGGTCTTATAATATTTAAGCTTATAATACTATTTAATTGTAATTTCTTTTAAAATAGACAATTAGCTTATAAAGTTTAAAGTATCTTATAAAGCTACATTTGCCTTTTATAAATTACTTATACTATAAGAGCATTTCCTAATTTTAACTAATTTAGCAAATTTAGGTTTCTTTTTCTTAAAAGCAGCTCTCTTCTTGCCTTAGCTTTTAGTTTTAGCCTTCTTGCTAAAGGGGGATAGGTTTTTATTATTAAAACCAAAATTTGAGTATATTTTAAGCTTTATAGCTACTCTCTTAGCTTATAAAGGTTTTAGAGCTTTAGTTTATATAAGCGCAAAAGTATTAGCTGTTAGGGGGTCTTTAGCATTGCTAGTTCTTATATTATTTGCTAGTTTTAATGCTAAAGTTGCAATTGTTTTAAAGTTTAAGAGATTAGTAGTAATATCGGGTTTATTATATAAAAACTAATTAAAATTGACTTCTTTTTTACTTATGCCAAGTCTTATATTCTTATTAAGAATACTTATAAACTTTATTACTTTATTATATTTTAGCTTTTATTATTCCTTAGCAAGTTGTTTAGCTACTAAATTGATAACTAGCTTTTGTTTTATAGCTTATTTAAGTTTAAGGGCTTTTAGGGCATTAATAACAATTACATCTTAGTTTGTAGGTTTGTTTATAAAGGCAAAGAATAGTTTATTAGTATAAGTCCCCTTAATTAGGATTCCCGATTCTTTAAAGGTAAAACCTAGCTAGCTGAACTTAAAAGCTTATAGTTTATTAATTTTTAGCTATTAATTCTTTGCTAAAGCCCTTATATATTCTAGCATAGATTTGATATTGCTAGTAAAGAGTGCTAATTAAGCATAAACTAAAGCTTCTCGGGCATACTTTAAAGTTATTATATTAATTAACTTAATAGCCTCTTATAAAGCAATTTTCGATTTAAATAATTTATTTAACTAGCTATATACATTCTTGCTATATTAAGAGTATTCTTGCTAAATATACTAGCTAAATGCTTAAGCTTATAAGCTCTTTTTATTTAAAGTCTTAATTAGTTTAATTAAAGCTTTGCAAGAGATGGCTTTAGCTTTTTTTACATCTTTTATAGCTTTTAAAAAAGCCTTATTTTAAATGTTATATGCTATTAAAGTGTCTTTCTTTAATTTAAAGGCTTCTTTATCTTAAACTATATCCTTTTAGCTTAAAATTATATCCTTTACTTTTCCTTTAGCTTGTAGTAGTTTAGCATTAAATATTATAATTATAATAGCTTTCTCTTTATCTAAAAAGTCTTAAATAATATTTAAAGCTTAAGCTAAGCTTATAACTTTAATACTAGCAATTTGTAGCTTTCTTAGTTTATAGCATACAAGTTTATAGCAAGCAACTAGAAGCTCTTCTTCTTTAGTTTATGTCACGAACGCCAGCTTCTAGGCCTAGATGAAAGGCAAAGGTAGAAGGGTCTCTTATTCGACTATTCAAAGCTAAGGAAGGAAGCAGGAGTATGAGGCTACTCGCATGCATAAATAACTTAAGGCTCGCCAAACTTACCTAGCTTAGCCTAATCGGGAATAGCGCTGCACGTGCCAGCGCAGAACCGTAACAGTTTATTTAATAAGGGTAAACTCTTTATTTGACATTTTAGCATTATTTTCTTGTATTTTATAATAGATTTAACATTACTATATAATATAAGATGCATAAGTAAGTTGTAAGGTTATAAAGTATAAATGTAAAGTTATATACGTTTTAGTAAGGGTAAATGTTTGCTATACTTAAAAAATTAACTAGTTTATAATTAAAAGCTATATTTTAGATAATGCAAGCTTTTAAATATATAAAATAAGAAGAAAAACTAAAGAGAAAGTCTCTTTTTTAAAGTTCAAGTCCTTTATTGCATAAAAGTAAAAGTAAGTTAGTATTATATGCAAAAAAGTCTTTTATAATATATTTATTTAAAGAGAAAAAGCAATTATAATACTAGGAAATAAAAGTTTTAAGTCGAATATATATAGCTTTAAAAACTCGACTAAATTAAAGGAATAAATTAAGGGTTTTTAAAGGTAAAAGGAGTGCAAAAGCAAGTATAAGTTAACTTTGTCCCTCTTATATTTATTGCTTGTCCCGAGCAAGCAAAAGTAAGGTAAATAAGGGTTTTTAGTAAATAGAAATGCAAGTACAAGTTAAAAGTAATAAAAATTTCACATTTAATATAAGGAACTTCTTATATAATAAAGGAGACTTTATATATAATAAAAGAAAATAAGTGAAAAATGCTTTAATAACTAAAAGCAAAATCAAAAAGCAACTAAAAGCTAAAATAAGAAAGAAATGCCGGGTTCTTCTCAAATAAAAGGCTTTATTTAGTGTTTTTGTTATTATTAGTTTTCTAGTTTTATTATTATCTCATAATTAATGTTTTTAGCAGAAGTTTAATATTATTTGTAGCTTAAACTAGCTTTTGCTGCTTAATTGCATTTGTAAACTATAATTATTAATTAGGTTTTAGCTTAAATAAAGTTTAATTTTAAGTAATATAGTCCTCTTTAAGTTGTTCTTGTGTTTTGAGGTATATAAGGATCGAAATTAGAGTATTAGCAGCTATATATTTATAGTTAATAATAGCCTTTACTCTTAGTCTTTATCTTTATTTGCTAATTTAGCTTTTTTTTAATTATTATCAAAGCAAGCATACTTCCTCTTCTCGGATTCTAGGAGTTTTAGAACTTATATTACAATTTTAGTGTCTTTTTTGAATTTTTAAGTTATTTTAATATAAAACTTTGTAATAGCTTCCTCTTTTAATTTTATATTAGTCCGGAATTCGACTTCTTTAAAAGCAAGCTTTAGAACTTTATCTTTATAAGAATACTAATATTAATTTCTTTTAACAAATTGCTTTAATTGGTTTCTTATATATATATAATATAAGAGAGTTTTGTTTAATTCTTCTAATTTATAAGTTCCTTTTAGCTAATTTGCCTCTTTAACTTTGTATAATTCTAATTACTAATATAAAAGCTTAATGTCTTTAAACTTGTCTTAATTAATGTTTTTAATATTATATATTAAAATAAGATCTCTTGCTTAAATCAGTTTTTTATAAATCTAGTACTTAGCATTAAAGTTAACTTTGCTCTTAATATATTATCAAGTCTTTTGTAGCTTAAACTTTTTAATATCTTTATTAGATATTTAAAGTTATTGTATATAAAGCTATAATAAGGTTAATCAATTATAGACTTTATCTTATTTAAGAGTTTTTTTATATAAGGTAACAAGTTTTTATTAAAAGCACTACTTCTTTGCTATAAATTATATAAAAGGGAATAAAGCTTATAAGCTTATATATAATAGTTTTATTTGCAAAAAGCACTTAAAGTAAAAAGTCTATTTATAGTTTCTTTTCTCTTATACTTAAAGCAATTAAGGCTAATATAATTGGCTAACGTCTATCCTTTATTATTTTATTAGCCTTTGCATTATATGCAAAGATTATAATCCTATAAATCTTTAGCTTTTAGAGCTCCTTAATTATAGTACCTTTAAATTTAGTATTACTATTAACTTTAAGTTTTTTAAATAGATTATATTAATAAATTATATTAGTCCAAATAAATTTAGTAATCTTTTGCTAATAAAGAAGTTATCTTTAGCTATTACTAAATAGTTATAGCTCTTATATTTAAGCAGCTTTATAATATTTATATTAATATAATAAAGGAGAGGGGCAGCCTTTATAAGAAATAAAGCTTTTTCTTGTTGTTGCTTGTGCTTATATTAGTATACTTTACAAGAGTTATAATACTTGCAAATATTATTATAAGATCTTTTTTAGTAATATTTGCTTGCTACTTTCGCAAAAGTAGTTTCTTAGCTAAAATAACTAGTTTTATTATATAACTCTTTTATAACTTTTGCTCTTTAAGCTAAATTATTAAAAATTAGATATAAAAGTACAATTTGCACTTATTCTTTTATAATTTCTTGTTATATATATTATAATTTAATGCTTCCTTTTTTAGTCTTCGGAATTTGCCTTTAAATATGCCTTTAAGCTTAGCTAATATAGTCAAATACTTTAAAATTGCTTTAAATTGCTTTAAATAGCTTTTATTAAGTAAATTAATTAATATAAAACTATTAGTTGCATTCTAAAGTATTAATATAAAGTAATGTGTAATGTTATAGCTATTAGTTATATAGCTCGGAAAAATTATTCTTTTAAGTGCTTAATTTTTAAAGCTATTTAAAGAGGGGTAACTTTCAATTTTGCCCCTTTAAAGGCAGCTTAAAAAATAAAGCTTGCTTCTAAAATTAGGCTTTAGCTAATTAAGGTGCGTATTACATTTAATATTATAAGGCTTTACTGTTTTTGCGTCTTTAATAACTAGTTAAATTCCGATTATATCAAGTTTTAGTATAATAAATTTATTAATATTTAAGTTATTCTTTAAATCCTCTTTGTAATAATGGTATTAAGATAATCTATTAGCTATAATATACTTTGTACCCTTTATATAATATACTTTAAAGTCGAATAGCCTAATTTATGTAAGCTAGCAAGTAATTAAAGCTTTAAAGAAGTTAATAGCTACTTAATTTAGCTAAGCAATAAGCGTGTTTGCATCTATTTCTAAGATAAAATAAATATTATATAGCTAAAATTATAATTTTTGCAAAGCCTTAAAAACCCTTTTATACTTTCTTTTAATAATATTATAATTTTGTTTAATCTAGTTTTATATTTTAAATTTATATTAAGCAACTCTCTTATATCTTTTATTATTATATTATTTTAAAACTGCTCCTTATCCAAATAAACTAGCATTTATAGCTAAGATAATAAGCCCTTATAGCTTTGCTAAATTATAATATAGCTTGCAAAGTAGTAGTGTAATAATAAGTTTTTTTTTTAAAAAGTTTGCACTGCTTTAATTTATTCCTCTCTTTATAAAAAGGGCTCTCCTTTTTTAAGCAGTCGATAAATTAGTTTAGCTATTATAGCATATGCTTTGATTTAGATTTTGTAATATATGCAAATTCCTAAGAATACTTTAGCCTTTATAATATTGTTATATTAGTGCTAGTCTAAGATTTTATTAACTTTTGTAGCTGCTAAGCTCCTTTTTTTTAAAACTATATACAAAACTTATAATACTTATACTATTATAGCAAAATTGCAATTTAAGCTTAATAGAAGCTTTAGCTCTTTTAATTTGCTTTAAAGCCTTATTTAGGTTTTACAAATGTTTAAATACCAATTAACAAGTTCTAAGAAGCTTTAATTCTCTATTATAGTTAATATATAGCCCCTTTACCCTAATATTGTCAATAAATAATATAGCTATAGCTAAAAACAAGTTTTTTAAAATGATTATTATTACTTATATAAATTAAGCTACTAAATTAGTAGCTTTTTGTAATAAAGTAGTTATTTTAAGCAAGCTAAGAAGGGTTATAAATGCTATTATATCTTAACTCTTAACATTTAAGGTAAGTTAATTATATTTAAAGAAAAAATTGATTAAAGAAGCATATTAATATCTAGCAAATTCCTTTAAAAACTTGTCTACTAATAAAGGCATATTAGCATCTTATAAAGCAATAGAATTTATCTTTATTGCTGCATTAATAAGCTTATAAGTGCTAGCTAGCTTCTTTGCAATTAGGAATTAAGGGTTTTTAAAGGGTCTATTGCATTTTTCTAATATACTTTAGTCTAATTATTTTAATAGCATTTTTATTACTACTAGCACTAAAGCTTTAAGGCAAAGGAAGTTCTTTTTTTGCTAAGCTTTATGTAATATTATCTTAATAAGAATAAGGGGATAAATATCTTTATAAATCTTTTTTACTTTTTTCTAGTCGAATGCAATAGCTCTTTTGCAATTAATTATTAGTTCTTCGAATATAGCCCTTTCTTTCTCTTAAAGCTAGTTTCTAATATTTAAATTAGCTAGTTGCTTAAAGGTAAGTTAAAGACCTTTTAATATTATAATAAAGTATAAGAGTAAGTAGTCCTAATATTTGCTTACTTGTACTTGCAAGGTATCTTATACTTTAGATTGCTTATATTAATTAAATTCTCCTTTAAGTCCTTCTTTTATCTTATTATTCTTATTAACTAGCTATACCTTTTTAGCCTTTAGTTTATAAATTCTATTTACTAAAAGTATAAAGGGCATACTTATAAGGTCTTGCAATGCAATTGCCATTTTCTCTAGCTTTACTTGTTTTAGTATACTAAAATGCAAAATCTTCTTGCTCTTATCCTTGTCTTTTAAGTATAATAATACCCCCTTAAATTTATTAAAAGACTATAAAAACCTTAAAAACTCTAATCCTCCTTTTTTAGCTTTAAGGATAAAACTAGCTAATATCAAATAATATAATTTTATTTTAATATCCGGAATATTAGTATTTAGAATATTTATAGCTTATTTTTGTATTATATTTGCAAAGTGCTTTATAAGAGCTAAAATAAAAGCGTCTTTTATAATTCTTATATCTAAAAAATTAGTAATGCTAATCTTAAAATTATAAATCTCCTCAAAAAAACCCCGAAATAACTTTTACTCCCTTAATACTCTCTTTAGCTAAAGCATTAAGCTTTAGTTTTCCTTTTCTTTTTCCTCTTCTTTATTATTCGAATTTACCTCTTCGATTTTTGGCTATAAGTCTTGCTAAATTAGACTTTCCTCTTAAAAACACTCTTTAATAGTAGAATAATTATAATTATACAAGTATTTCTCGAGTTTTCTAGATTAATAAATATATTATCTTATAAACTATTATCCTTATAATTTATAGCTATTTTTATTTTACTAATAAATAGCATTCTTAGTAAGATTTTAAGAGAGTTATTAACTAAGAAGAATATATCCTTGCAACTAACTCCTTTTATAATCTTAATCTTAATCTTAATTATATTAGTAAAGCCGAATTAGTTACTTGTAATTGTAAATATAGTAAAAGTATTAATGCTATAGATAATATAGCTTAAGTTTTTAGCCGTTTTTATAAGTAAAATGTTATATTTAGCTTTTATATTTAGTATGCTATAGCATTTTACTTTATTCCTAAGATCATATAATAGAAATTAAAGTTAAAGGAATATAATAATGCTCTTTTTCGAGATAAGAGTTTTAAAGTTAAAGCTACTTATATTTCCTTAAAGTATATAGCTAGTTACTTAAGCTAGCTATATTATATTTTGCATTATGTGTTCTAGTTTATTAGCTATAGCAGTTATCTTAGTTATTTTCTTGATTTCCTTAGCTATATATATAGCTATTACATTTCTTATTTTTAGGATTATTATATAAGCTTAGTTGTCTTTTAGCTATTAGTGCTAAATTATAGCTATAAGATCGGGAGTTTTAAGGGTATTAATAATTATTTTTACCCCTTTTTGCATATATAATAGCAAAATAATTGCTTTTTCGATTGTAAAATAAACTCTTTTTGCAAAGTGTTAACTAGTTTTAGTTCTTTATTAAAAGCTAAGTTAAAGTTTATATCTTATAAGGGTTTATTATCTCTTTTAACTCCTAATATAGCAAATTTTTGGCTTTTTGCTTGCAAGAGCCTTTTCTTTGCTTAAGCTTGCTATTTTATAATATCTTAAGCAATTTATAATCCTTTTCCTTTTACTTTTAAAGATTTAGTAACATTAATAGATAATATAAGATATATTATATCTTTATATATATTACTAATAAAGATACTATCCTTATTTATAATATTTACACAATTGCTTTTAATAGTAAAGACATTGTTAGTATCTTGCTATAAAATTTCTTTACCTTTATATAAATTGCTAATTATAAGAGGGGCTTAAGACTTGTTTCTCTCTTAGTTTTTAAGTTAAATGTTATTTTAGAGATGCTAAGTATTAGCAAGGCATTTTGCTATATTATAATTGTACTTTCCCCTTTAAAGGTAAGCTTTAATCTAATTAAACTAATATTAGTTGCTTTATAATATTAGAGGAATAAAGGACTAATTCGAGTTTTATTTCCCTTTATACTAGTAAAATTTGTGCTTATAAATATACTTAAAGTAAATAAGCTCTTATAGCAAAGGATAATTATTCGAATATATATATTTACAATTAAGATTAATAGTGCTATCTTAGTCTTTATTAAAGCAAGCAAGGCAATGTCAATTAAAAGACTAGTATATAGCATTAATTTAAGCTATATTTTGCTAAAAATCCGAGTAAAAGCAATTATTACTAGTTAATATAAATGCTCTCTTACCTCTTTTATTATAATGATTACTTTAACCTTAATTGCGTTTATTAAAACCCCCTTTGCTTTTATAATAGCTACTAAATCCTTCTTTTAAGTTATTAATTGCAAAAAGCATAAATTAAGATTATAACTGCATTTTATTAGTAATAGTAGCTACTAAAGCATTAATAGCCTTTTGCAAATCCTTTAAAGTAATATATAAAATTAAAAGTTTTTATATTTCTTTTATTAATTAGTTAACTTTATTAGCAAGTTTATTAGGCTTTATTGTCTTAAAAATGAGGACCTTTGACACTTTACTAGTTTTAGTAATTTCTTTTGCTAATACAAATATAGCTAAAGGTAAAGGAAAGGCGTATTTATCACTTATTGCAAGTATTATATCTTATATAATTATATTAAAGTGTTTTTGGCATAGCTAAAAGTATTTAAGGTTATTAGCTTTATTATAATAGCGCCTTTTCTCCTTATACTTGTATACAAATACTATAATCTTATATATCTTTTAATAATTATAAGTAAATGTATTAATAAGCTTATAATTAAAGTCTTTAAAGATTTTATTTTTAACTTGTAAAAGAAGACCCTTTATAAACTCTTTATATTAATGCTTGCTATTTAGCTTATTCTTCTTTACTAGTTTTGTTAATACCTTATAAAACAAGTTAATATAAGTTTTAGTAATAATATATATAGCTTAAAATTAAGTAATAATTTAATTTAAGAAGTTATAACTAACTTTAAAGGTCTTTTAGTTATATTCCTTATATTCTTTCTTTAAAGCTATATAAAACTTGTCTTTATTATATTGGCTTAAACTATTAGTATAATACTTTAATATAGCTTTTACTTGGTCTTTATATAATAAAGAGATATATCTAATAATATATTCTTTTTTTATAGTTATAGAGATTTAGTAATTTTTATATATATTATTATATTATTTTAAAAAGGTCAAGATATTGCTTCCTTTAAACTATAAGGCTCTTTAAGCTTTAAGCAAAGGAAGGTGCAATTTAAGGACTAATATATACTTATTATCTCTTATTTTATATAAATTAAGTGTTAAAATAATAGCTTTGTCTTTTAAGGAGGTTAATTAAAGTATAAGTTAAAGCTTTAGTGTTTCTCGGGGGAAACTAGCAATTGCTATACTTAATTTTAAAGTTAATTAGTTGCTTTTTGCAAAAATAATTAATAATTATCTTAATAAGTCCTTTGATAAGCGTCTTTAATTGTTTTGATTATTTATGCCTTTTTTATACTCTTTTGCATTTTTTAGTTATACTTTTAGCTTCTTTTCCCTTCTTCTCTCCCTCGGAGCTATATTTCTTTAAATAAAAATATAACCCCTTACAATAGCTTAATCTTGTGGCTTTTTAGCTTTTTTATACTTATATATCCTATTTTTCTTGTATTTTTAGTTTTTAGTTGCTCTTTTCCCGATTTTAACTTTTAATCTTCTTGTTCTTAATTTAAGTCTAATAACTTGCTTACTCTTATATAATTTTTACTAATTAAGGACTTCCGATTAGTGGCTCCCTATTTTAAACTTTATATTAAAGCTAATAATTTCTTAACTCCTAATACTAAAACAGTTAAAATTAAAATGAAAATTAATAATACTAATTTGTTTAAAAAGGCTAAAACTTTAGCTTAATATAGTTTTAACTTATAACCCTTTTATCTTATTTTACTTTTATCTCCTTGTAATACTCTTTTCTTCCTTAAGCTAGCTTCACTTAAGGTTATCTCTAATTAAGCTAATATACTACCTTATAGCTATTTTAGCTTTATATTAGCAAGAAACAATTCGGAAATTAGTTATATAAATAAAATAACTAGCTAAAATAAAACTAGCAAAAATAGATAGTTAGCCACCCAATAAAAAAGACACTTTAATATAGCACTTACTATGCAAAACTCCAAGCTTTGCTTTATAAAAACCTTAAATATATATAATAAGAGCTTCCTTGGTTGCAAATCGAGTCCTCCTTGCATTACTTACCAAAAATATATAAGGGGGTAAACTTTAGCTAAAAGAAACATTACAAGAATAATACCAGGAAACTAAGCAATAAAACAATAAGCAAAACGCATATGTAAAATTAAAGCAATAATAAAAGAAAGAATTAAAGTATGTATATGTAAATTAAGAAATAGAAATAGAATTATAAGACTAGCAACAATTATATATAATTATTAAGTGCAAAAGTAAAGTGTGCGCAGCTACAGAAAATAGCAGTTATACTCCCTATTCTAGTCACATGTAGCACTAACTGAGAACCTCTAAAAAACCTCTAAAATCGACAGAAATCAGCAATCTCCTTGGCACCCCGCTACACTAATTAAGCAATAGTTTTATCGATAAGCGGCAATGGGTATTAATCTTTACAAGTAAGGTTATTTAGCCTTCTAAAAATCGACACAAAATTGTAATAATCTATTAGCCTTTTTAACAAATAAGACTGGGGATGCAAAAGGTAATTAGCTAGCTTTAATAAAGCTTTAATGTAGATTATCTTCTAGAAATCTCTTTATTTTTTCGAGTTTTTATATAAACTATTAGTGTAAAGGGGAGTATCCGATTTTGTTTATATCTTCCGGATTATTAAGCTAAATCTTATAGTTATACGGCTAGTGCAATAGTAGCTTATTTAATGCCATTTTCGAGAAAATATTTGCAAATTCCTTAAGTTCTTTTAATAATATCCGTTATAGCTATTGTAATTCGGTTTTATAAGGTTATTAATCTATAAGATCTAGCTCCTTTGCTTTCGATTCTTGTCTTTGTTTTCGGTCCTCGAGCTTATAGTCTAATTTGTATAAAGATAGTAAGAATAGGGTATTTTCGGAGTATTTTCGGTTTGTATAAAATGCTAGGTAGCTAATTTTGCATATATTAATTATTCTTTCGAGTCTTTCGGTTATAGGTTTCTTTGCAAGTTGCTTGCGCAATTCGAGAGTTTTGCTTTATAAATTGTTATATATATCCTTATATTGTTGTTCTTGATTAGTCCTTTAAGATGTAGCTATTCGGGCTCGATTCTTAGGCTTTAAGATAGCTGTTAGCCTCCAAGTATCCTTAGCTATTAGCTTTATACAACGATTAGCATCCTTTTAGTATATAGGATTAAGGGGTTGCAATATAAGATTTTTCTTAGCAGTTGCTAATATCCGGTTTTAACCCTTACTAATACCCTTAAGATAATCCTCTAGCTATATTAACTGCCGGTTCTTATAGTTAATTAAGACTCTTGTTTCTGTGGCCTATTTGCGGCCTAATATCATATCTTGTCCCCTTAGCTATATAACTAGCATAAAAACCCTTATTTGTTTTTTATTAATAAGTAATGTCAATTTTATATAATTGGTGATTAGTTGCGCTATTTTGCTATTAAATCCTTATATATTGCATAGTATAAGAAGTTGTTATGTTTTTGTATTAAGGAATCGGGTGGCAAAAGCTGCAAAATTGGTGTTAATAAATGTATATCCGTTTGCTCTAGTATTAATAAGTGTATATGTCTTTATTTTTAGTCTATTGCTGCTAATTGTATATAAAAAGGTAAAGGAATCCCCCTTAAGCAATTGATTAAGGTCTACTTTGCACAAATCGATATTATGCAACCTTAAAGTAAAGACTTCCTTTAAGAGTTATCGTTTTCCGACACTAACGCCTTAAGTTTTAGGACTTCCTTTAACTTCTTAATAGCTTTAATATCTGTATAACAAGGGCATTTATATATCTTATGTCCCGACTCCCGGCAAATAAAACACTTGCTTGCATTGCTTAACTGCTAGCGCAAAAGGTTTTAATATGTGGGCTTCGGGAGGTTATTTGCATTTAGGAGGGTATTTGTATAAGGGGTAATCGGCAAAGTGGTTATAATTGCAGCTTCAACTGCAATTGCAGTTGTAGTTGTAAGGGTGTTTGTCTTATTTGCATTGCGGGGCTTTTATACACATGACTTGCGTTCTTTAATAGCCTTTAAGGATTAGTTATAAATTGTATATTGCTTTGCGAATTTATAAAAGGATAATTTAGTATTAAAATGCGAAATAACTGCCTTTTAGAGATTAAAGGATAGCTTGCTATTTAGCTTATACTTTAGTTTTGCAAGTGCAATTTTAGCTTTAGAAGCTAATTGCAAGAACTTAGTATAAAACTTGTAGAATAATTAGGTCGACTTTATAAAAAGCTTCTCAAATTTGTTTTTGGCTATAAATAACTAATTCGGGTTCTTAAAGGCAGAGGTTAAGTGGTCGAATAGATCCTAGACTATAATATACGGATTAATAGCATTATCCCTTAAATGTGGCAATATATGCTTTGCAGCTTTACCCCTAATTAAGCCTTCTACTAATACAAGCTTTATTGATTTTGTAGGGTAATAATTTGCATTCTTATAAAGCTTATTCTTAATTCGGGAGATCTAGTTAAAAAGACTTATATCCTTAGTATCTTTAAAGATAGGGGGATTAGGGAGCTTGGAGAAAAAGGAAAAGGTTTGTGGAGTTGTGAGGATATGACGATTGTATTGTTCTATACTTAGGTTTCTAGGTTTTAGCTACAGTTTTATGGGGTTTGGTTGGCCCATGCGGCGTCACGTGCTCTGCGCTGTCTCTCTTGGTAAAATGTAAAGGGCGTTGTGCTGAGGGAGCAATAGCTTGTCGACAGTAAGACTCTAGGAGCTTGGTTTAAAGAGCCTTGTTCCTAATATTAAGTTATGCTAGTTGGATATTGTAAGAGGGCAAGGGCTCCCATTGATATAACCATAAATGGAGGGAGTGCGAATGGTGGTGGAATTGTTTGATGGCATTCGACTATTAAACTAAGTTTACAAGTAGCAAGAACACGATATTTATGCTCCCTCGCGTAAATCATGTGCAGTGCCACGTGACCCCGCCACACTTGTCCCTCTTTATCCATGTGCTCGTCCCTTAAGCATAAGCTCTAAATAATAACAAACTAGTCCTTATATATACCCTA
>Ga0302221_10000257_pt1 | contig 42720 bp, 32 predicted proteins | sample II_Palsa_E2_1_FD_193517 | JGI IMG/M metagenome (GOLD analysis project Ga0302221, IMG submission 193517) | Peat permafrost microbial communities from Stordalen Mire near Abisko, Sweden - II_Palsa_E2_1 | ecosystem: Environmental > Terrestrial > Soil > Palsa > Peat permafrost | place: Sweden... | reverse complement strand
TGTGTAATCGCCGCCCTGGCAACTAATGAGCACGTCGCAGGCGGCTAGGGCGCGCAAATCTTTCGCGTCTTGCAACACGCCGCCGTTGGCTTCGCGGGGCGCCACGCCGCCGATGTTCGAAGTGGAGAAAAAGATCGGCTCGATGCCGGCGAAGTCATTCTCTTCGCGCATTCTTTGCAGCAGAACGCTGCCGACCATTCCTCGCCAACCGATGAGCCCTACACGCAAAATCGCGCCTCCCGCATATTCCTAGCTTACCTTGAACTCGCCTTCGTGGCGGCGACCTTTACATAGGCGTGTTGCTTTCTGTGGCGGCGAAAACTTCGCCCGCCTGCCCTTCGCGGCCTCAGGGCGAGAAGGCGGCCGCTACGAAGGCAAAGAAAAACCGCCCTCACGAGCGAGGGGGGACTCCCCGCGCGGTGATTTGCGTCTCAGTCGCGGTGATTTAGTTTCCAGGCGCGTGGATTTCACGGGATTATTCGCTGAGGCGGAGTTCGCGGTGGATGGTGACGAGCGCCGGCTTCATGTGCTGCTGCGCCACGACGAAAGAAATGCTGCATCCCGAAGACGGTTGAGACAAGCCCAGGATGTTGACGTTCTCGCGGCCGAGGGCAGCGAACGAGCGCTCCACGATCTGAGAAATGTTGCGCATGTTGCGGCCGACCACGGTGACGATGGCCGCGCTTTCTTCTAGTGCAATACTTTCCACCTGGCCGCGCTCGAGATCGTGCGCGAATTCGTGCTGCAATGCTTCCATCGCGGACGCGACGCCGGCGGACGCGACCACGATGCAGACCTCGTTTTCCGAAGAAGCCGAGTGCGGCAGCAGGCGCACTTCCGCTCGCACGGCCGTTACGGCGGCAAGCATGCGGCGGAGAACGTCGCGCACTCCCAAGGCGGTTGACGTGCGCACGGTGATTAGTGCGGCGTCGCTCGAGGCTGTCACTGCTTTCGCGCTCGCTCCGTTTGCTGAGCCGTTCGCGGTGATTTTCGTTCCCGGCCGATCGGGAGCGAACGTGTTGCGGATCAAAAGCGGAATGCCGCTGGGCATCAAGGCGCGCAAAGTTTTCGGATGCAGGACCTTGGCGCCCAGGTCGGCGAGGTCGGTGGCCTCGCGATAGGACATCTCGGGTATGGCCGAGGCGTCCGGCACGAGCCGCGGATCGGTCGAGAGAATGCCGTCCACGTCGGTCCACAGCGTGACTTCATCGGCATCGAGGGCCGCACCCATGATCGTCGCGGAATAATCCGAGCTGTTGCGGCCGAGAGTGGTGAGCGCGCCATCGGTGGTGCTGGCGATGAAACCGGTGACCACCGGAACCACGCCGCGCAGCACGAGCGGCCGCACTCGCGCGGCACAGCGTTCGCGGGTGAGGTCCATGCGCGGTTCAGGAGCGCCATCGAAAAGCTCGGTGATGATGAGTTCGGTGGCTTCGACGGCTTCGCTCGGCACGCCCTGTTCCTCGAGTGCCGCAGCGAGCAGAGGAGCGGCAAGTCGTTCGCCGAGGCCCGAGATGGCGTCGCGGGCTGGGAGAGTTAATTCACGGCGCAGCAGGATTTGCGCGGAGAGGCGTTCCGCTTCGGCGAAAATTTCTCGCATCTTGCGGGCCACACGCTCGCGGCTATCGCGAGAATGGACTAAGGCGTTTGCCGCGGTTTCGTGGCGATTGCGCAATTCGTCGAAAATCGCAGCGACGGCATGGCGATGCCCGGCCGCAGATTCAATGGCCGCTTCGACAAATTTATTGGTCACGCCGCCCATGGCGGAAACGACCACCACTACATCACTTTCCTGCGCGGCAGCGCGCACGATGGCAACGACTTTCTCGATGCACGCGGCGCTTTCCACGGAAGTGCCGCCGAATTTCATCACCCGCAGGGGTTTCGGCGCGTTGGGTCGAGGCTGATCCGGGACCAGGCGCGGCTGCACCAAGTGCGCGGGACGTGCAGCGCGGTGGGCAGGCTCCGCGGAACGAACCGCGCGCGCGGAGCCGTTCAGATATTCTGCTGCGCGTTCGCTGCAGATATCGGAATTTGATTTGCTTCGCAATTCAATTCGCTCCGAGCCATCTGGGAATGGAATCGTCACGTGCGAGGAAGTCGCGCGACCGAAAGAGCCTGCACGCGATTTTGCTGCGAGTACCAGGCGCGCTGCTTCCTCCTGGCTCGCACGCAGGCGCGAATCAATTCGGGCTTATCCCACGGCACATCGTGATAGGCGGACTGCAGAAACGGGCTGGCCGAATCCCGGATCCATTCCTGGGGAAAGAGCGCGATGGTATTTTCCTCCGTGATTTTGGGAGCAGGGCAGACGGCCTGTCCGCTTACGGCGGAGAAAAGTGCGGCGGGAATGTCGCGCCCGGGCCCGAGCGTGAGATGCCCCACTTGCGTCAATCGCGGATTGATTTCGAGCAGGTAAGCGTCTCCGCTCTGCGATTCCAGCATGAAATCGAAACCATGCACGCCGGAAAGGTTCAGGCGGCGCACGATCTTCTCAGCAGCGGCGGACATTTCCGCGTCGTCAATCGCGCGCAGCACGGTGGCATGCCCCGAGGAAGCCACTTTATTGAGCACCTCGAACTGAAGGCTCGCAAGGACTTCGCCTTTCCAACAGGCGACCGCGCTGGTTGCTTCGCGACCGGCAATAAATGTTTGTGCGCTCACGACGGAGCGGCGGCGAAGAAGCGAGGGCCAGACGAGCGCGAAGTCGCGATCGATCAAGGCGCGCTTGGCAGCTCGCAAGAGGAGCGGAGGAGCTTGCAGCGCACGCAAGCCGCGGTTGGCTTCTTCGAGCGTGCGCACAACGCGGACGCCGTCGCCACCCGAAGAGCCGTCTGCTTTCAGCACCACCGGAAAATCGGCGCCGGCCGCAGACATCCATTTCTCGAGGTCGGCGATGTTGCGAATTACCTGCGTCTTGGGAACGCGGATGCCGTCTTCTTGGGCCAACTGGATGAATGCGGCTCGCGCGTATAAGAGCGGGAAGTTTTCAGGAGCTCCGAGAGAACGTGCAATCAGCGCGCAGACAGGTTTTCCTGCGTCACCCTTGCGATGTTCCTGCTCGTAGAGCAGGTGGAGTTGCTGCGCCGCCAAATCATCGCCGGGGACGATCAAATCTGGCTTGGACGCGGCGATGGCCTCGCCGAAAGACGCGAGAGCGTCGAGTCCGCGATACTTGTAAATTTTGCAAACCGCATCGGTCTTGCTGAGAGGATGTCCCGAGGGGCAGACTGCGTCGATCGCAAATCCGGCGTTCTCCAGTGCCACGATGAGCCGAGCCGTGGGGATCCAGCGCGCGGTGGTTGCGATCAGGACCTTTGGTTTCACCGAACTCGAGCCTCCCTCAGATTTTCGGATTGCGAAGGAACCGCAATTCGAGATGACGCTAGGATGCGAAAAGCCGCCCATCTCGAAAATGGTACGACAGTTTGAAACGCAATCTACCTACCAAACCGGGGCTCCGACCGCGCTGAAAACAGGGCACTTAGGTAACTATCCAGGGTACTTTGGGTGTGCTCGGCGCGCGCGGAAGAAAAACACTTTCTTTTTGTGGCAGTTTCATTCCCAGAGTTCCCCTTTTTCGCGTCAGGCGTGGCGCGGCACGCCAAAGCTGCCCACCCTCCCGTGTTAGACTCGCGCTGCTGCGTACGAGAATTTCTGTGGCTGCACGAATTCCGCTCCGCTAGGTGCAAGGAGACGATACCTGATGGCGCTACCCGCTCCGAAGAATTTGTTCACGCCCGAGTTCGTCCAGGATCCCTATCCGACCTACCGGAAACTCCTGGACCAAGGGCCGCTGCACTACGTCGAAGTGAGCGGCGGATCGTGGCCGGTGTGGGCCGTGTTCGGGTATGCGGACTGTTCCGCAGCGACGCGCGATCAGAAACTTTCGGTAAAACGTACCGGGCGCCTTCTGCTTACCATGCCCGAAGCGCAGCAGTCGGAATTCCGCGAGCTCACGCGCATGATGGGCATGTGGATGATCTTCATGGACGCGCCGGAGCACACGCGTCTGCGCAAACTGATGAACCAGGGATTTTCGCCGGCGGTGACCGAAGGGCTTCGCCCGCAGGTGGAGGCGGTGGTGGATCGCATGCTCGAACGTCTGGCGCGAGGAGGCCAGGCGGACCTGATGCAGGCGATTGCCAATCCCATGCCGGTGCGAGTGATTGCGGGAATGCTGGGTGTGCCGGAGACGCTGCATGGCCGTTTTATTGAATGGTCGGAAGCGATCGCGAACTTCATGGGCAATCCGAATCGCACGGCGGAACATGCGCGAGCGGCGCAGGGAGCGGTGTTTGCGCTGACGGAATTCTTCAAGCAAGCGGTGGCCGAGCGGCGTCGCAACAAGGGTGGCGACCTGATCAGCCTGCTGCTCGATATCGAGGCGGACGGAGAAGTGCTGACGGAAGAAGAGCTGCACGCGCAGTGCGTGATGCTGCTTTTCGCCGGGCACGAGACCACGCGGAATTTAATCGGGAACGGAATGTGCGCGCTATTACAAAATCCCGAAGCAGCCGAGGAGTTGCGCGAGAATCCGGAAATCATTCGCACGGCGGTGGAGGAAATTCTGCGCTACGAGAGCCCGATCCAATACACGGCGCGCATGGTGAAGGACGAGGCGGAAATCTGCGGCCAGCGATTGCGGAAAGGGCAAACGATTCTGTGCATGCTGGGAGCGGCGAACCGCGACGCGCTGCAGTTCAAGGAGCCCGACCGGCTGAACCTGAAACGCGTGACCAATCAACATCTCGCATTTGGCGCAGGCGCGCATTTCTGCATCGGGAATCAACTGGCGCGGCTGGAGGGGCAAGTGGCGATTCTGCGGATGGCGCAGCAGTTTCCGAAAATGCGCCTGGTGACCGAGCGGCCGGAGTGGGCGCCGAATTTCGGATTCAGGGGATTGAAGACGCTTCCGGTTTCGCTGTGATGGCCGGCTCGGCGTAATCAGACGGCGGGGGGCGCGGGAGATGCGCTACGCTTGTCGGACTTCTCCATCCCAAAAAATACGGGCGCGAGAATGGCGAGCGCCACCAGGAAGAAAACAAAGCCTCCTTGGCGGTGAAGCCTTCCCGTCAGGAAGTCCGGGTCCACGTGAATGCTGAGCAGAGTCAGCGTTGCGATGCGGATGCCGTTCTTCACCACGGACAAAAGCATCCCCAGGACCACCAGCACCAGCTTTTTCCACGTCGTGCGCAGGTACAAATGCGCGGCGAGCAGACAGGTGATGAAAAGCGCGATGCTGGAACGAATGCTGCTGCATTCCTTGGCCACTTCGATAGTCACGCCCGGGACCGTGAGCAGGAAGCCATCGCGAGAGACGGGCGTGCCCACCGCCCGGAAAATCCAATACGAAACTTCCGTCGAGCCGGCCTGCAGCGCATAGATGACGCGATCCAAAATTGTTTCCGGAAGCGGAACCATCAGCAGAAGGAACAACAGCGGGAAGGCCGCGGCGCGAAGGGCCGTGAGTCCATAGCAAAGCAGAAATCCGGATGCCCACACCACTACGATTGAAAGCGTTTCGAGAGACAGCGGCCAATTACCCTCGGACGGAAAGAAATTTCGATTCGCCAACCAATAACAAAGGATTCCCGCCAGCATTACGCTGGCGCCGGGTCCTGCGCTCGTGCGGGTTATCGCGAATACGCGCTGCCTTTCCATGTAGAGCAGGAAAAACGCGATGAAAGGAATCAGGACGATATGGGAACTGGAGCCGTCGCTGAGCGAATAGCGAACCAGGGCGGCCAGCGTCTTGTAAAATGCCAGGCTGGAAATCGCGATAAATGCCGCGAAAATGGCGTGATTTTTAGGATTTGCCGCAAGCGCACGCGTCGCAGTTGTAGGGGGGACGGCCACGGCAGACCTCCGAGAGAACATTCTAGCGCGTCTTCATTTGCGGCAGGCAAAGTTGGGGAAGAAGTGTTGTTAGAAACGGAAACAAATCCGCGCAAGATTGCGTTAGTGCTTGGCCTCCGCCGCTTTGCCCGCGGTGGCACGAGCGGTTTTTCGCACGCGATCCATCGGTTCGGTGATGCTGGGCATGTGCGCGGTGATCCAGATGACCGCGCGGTTGACCAGTGAGAGTGGAAAGATCAGCGGGCGCACTACATCCACAAACAACACCACGCGATACGCATCGGAATCGTTCCAGGCTTCGTGCTCGTGGCTGTCGTCGAACACCAGACTTTTCCCTTCCTGCCACGCGCGCACATCGTGGCCCACACGTATCCGGCAGGCATCTTTGGGTCCCGGAACAATCAAGCCCAGATGATAGCGCAGCATGCCTTTCCACATGCCGCGATGCGGCGGAATGTGTTTCTTGGGCGCGAGAATGGAGAACATGGCGGTCTTCATACCCGGAATGCGCTGCAGGATGCGCACGGTCTCGGGACAACGCTTGCAGTTTTCTTCGGCTTCCACGCCGTAGCCGTAGAGGAAGAAAGTCTTCCACTGGTCGCCCTCGGTGAGAGGCTTCTGCTTTTCGGAGAGGTCCTGGAAATTTGGAATTTCGTCTCGGCGCACCAGCAACGCGTCAAGCTCTTTGCGAATGGCCATCCAATCGGCTTCTACGGCGGCGACCCAGGGATAGGATTGGGGTTCGAAAAATGTGATGTTGGCTGTGGGAAAGAAGAGCGTTCGTTCGACTAGATCGCGCAACATCTGGCGCACCTCGCGTGCAATGCTCGAATAGGCCTGTTGCAGCTGGTAATCGGGCTCAGGAACCGATGAAAATACGTTAGCAAAATCCGCTGGGGCGCTCAATGCTGCAGAATATGCGGGTTGCGAGAAACGCAAAGGGCGTTATCGAACTGTAGGCTCTAGCGCATGGGTGCCACTATTTCGCCGGGCCTTTGCATATAATGTCACTCGAACCTGAAATTGACAGGTGTGAAGAATGGATCAAGCGAAATCTTCGGTTCGAAATATTTCCGACACAGCGCGGTGGGTCGCGTATTTTCGCGCGCGCGAGACCCAGCGGCCGGATGCGTTGTTCCGCGACCCGTTCGCCGAGCGGCTGGCGGGTGAGCGCGGGTTCGAAATCGCCAACACTTTGGCGCAAGGCAACAAGCACGAGTGGGCCTGGGTGGCGCGCACGTATTTGTTCGATCAGTTTCTCTTGCGAGAGATTCAGGCGGGAGCGGAACTGGTGGTGAACCTGGCCGCGGGGCTCGACGCGCGGCCGTATCGCATGGAAATTCCCGCGACGCTGCAATGGGTGGAAGTGGATTTTCCGGAAATCGTTTCCTACAAGCAGGAGATTCTTGGAAACGAAAAGCCGAAATGCAGCCTCGAACGCGTAAGCCTGGACCTGTCGGATGTGCCGGCACGCCGCACATTTTTCGCAGAGATGAACGCGCGCGCGAAGAATATCGTGGTCATGACGGAAGGGCTGCTGATTTATTTCACACCCGAGGACGTGGCGTCCCTGGCGCGGGATATTGCCGCCGCGGAGCACATCCGCAGCTGGCTGATTGATCTGGCTTCGCCGGGGCAGCTGAAGCTGATGCAGCGTTCCACCGGGAAGCAACTCAGCGAAGCGGATGCCGCCTTCAGGTTTGGCCCCGCGGAAGGGGCTGATTTCTTTTCGCCGCACGGTTGGGATCCGAAGGACGTGCAGGGTTTTCTGAAGACGGCGGCGCAGTTGGGCCGAGCGCCAGCCGAGCTGCTGGCTTTATTGCCGGAGCCGAAGGTGATCGCGGGAAACTACCCGTGGTCAGGCGTGTGCCAGCTGAAGCGGCGCTAAATCGTTCCCAAAATGGGCATGAGTAAACGGTAGCCACCGACGGAAAACAGTTTCCCTTCCGGCGACTCCCCTCTTTCGGTAAGCCGTTTATTTTAAGCATGTTAAAGACCAACCGGTCGGCAATTGGATTGCAACTAAGGATTCGGTCGTGCTTCTGTAGAAGGCTACCTCAGAGGTTACATGCCCGCGTAGAGCATCTGGACACGCACCCGATTTCGAGTCAGTATCGTGTGTGCACTCCCTTTGCAGGCTGCGCGGAACCCGGCGATCACAAGTAGCCAGAATGAGGAGATCTCCCAAAACCATATGATCGAAACCGCAATCATCGGCGCAGGTCCTTACGGGCTTTCCATGGCCGCCTATTTCCGCAGCCGCGGAATTCCTTTCCGAATTTTCGGGCGTCCCATGGATAGCTGGCTCGCGCACATGCCCAAGGGCATGATGCTCAAGTCGGATGGATTCGCTTCGAACATCTACGATCCAGACGCGAAATTCACGCTGGAACGTTTTTGCGCGGAGCGCGGAATCGAGTACGCGCACATGGGCATTCCGGTGCGGCTGGACACCTTCGGGGATTACGGGCTCGCCTTCCGCGATCGCATGGTGCCGGAACTGGAAGACAAGATGGTGGCCGGAATCGAGCGCGCGGCGGACGGATTCCGTTTGCGGCTGGACGATGGCGAGGAAGTGCAGGCCCGGCGTCTGATTCTTGCGGTTGGAATCACGCATTTCGAGCATGTGCCGCAAAACCTGGCACACTTGCCCGCGGAATTTCTGTCGCATAGTTACCGGCATCACGATCTCGAGCGATTCAAGGGCCGCGAAGTGGTCGTGCTCGGAGCGGGCTCTTCGGCGATTGACCTGGCCGGGCTGCTGCGCGATGCCGACGCGGACGTGAAACTCGTGGCGCGGGCCACTTCGTTGCGATTTCATACCGGGCCGCAGAAAGGCAAGAAGCGTTCCTGGTGGCAACAAATGCGGCATCCGAATTCAGGGCTCGGCCCTGGTTTGAGGTCGCGCTTTTTTTCCGACGGGCCTGCGGCCTTTCACTATCTTCCCCAGAGCTTGCGGATCGACCTGGTGCGAACGACACTGGGTCCTTCGGCGGGATGGTTCGTCCGCGACAAAGTGATGGGGCGGGTCCCGCTCGTTCTGGGAAACACCGTAGAGCGCGCTGAGCTTCAGGGCGGCAAGGTGCGGCTGCATCTGCGCGGGTTGGACGGTTCCACGAGCGAGATTGCGGCCGAACACGTGATCGCGGGAACCGGATACAAAGTGGATGTGCAACGCCTGACATTCCTGGATGCGGCAATTCGCTCCAAGCTCGAGTGCGTCAACGGAACCCCGGTGCTGTCGTCCGCGTTCGAGTCATCCGTTCCGGGACTTTATTTCGTGGGGCTGGCGGCGGCCAACAGCTTCGGGCCGGTGATGCGCTTTGCTTTCGGCGCGAATTTCGCGGCGAAACGCCTGACGCAAACCTTAGTGGCCTCGCTGGCGCGAAATCCGAAGTCTCTTCGAGCTTCGAACGTGGCCACCATCGCGGAGTGAGCCATGGAGTGACCGGGCTTTTCTCCGGGCCGCTTTCTTCACACTGAGGCCATCGAACGCATGAAGCGAGAGACCATCGCGCTGCACGTGGGCTACGACGGCGATCCCACGACCAAAGCCGTTGCCGTGCCCATCTATCAGACGGTCGCGTTCGAATTCGATGATGCGGCGCATGGCGCGGCTCTCTTCAACCTGGAAGTGCAGGGAAACATCTACACCCGCATCGGAAATCCCACCAACACCGTGCTCGAAAAGCGCGTGGCCGCTCTGGAAGGCGGAGTGGAAGCGCTCAGCGTGAGCTCGGGGATGGCCGCGATTCACTACTCGCTCATCAACATCGCCGAGATGGGCCACAACATCGTTTCCACGCCGCAGCTTTACGGCGCGACCTACACACTGCTCGCGCACATTTTGCCGAAGCAAGGTATCGCGGGAAGATTTGCGGAGAGCGACCATACCGACGCGATAGAGAAACTGATCGACGAAAACACGCGCGCAGTCTTCTGCGAGAGCGTGGGCAATCCAGCGGGGAACGTGGCGGACATCGAGGGACTGGCGCGTGTGGCGCACAAGCACGGCGTGCCGCTCGTGGTGGACAACACGGTGGCCACGCCCATCCTGCTCCGGCCGATCGAATACGGCGCGGATGTCGTCGTGCATTCCATGACTAAATTCATGGGCGGCCACGGAACCACGCTGGGCGGAATGATTGTCGATAGCGGGAAATTTCCTTGGCGGGATCATCGGAAGCGCTACTACATGCTAAACGTGCCCGAGGTTGCTTATCATGGCGTGGTGTACACGGAGCACTACGGAGCGGCCGCGTACGTGGCGCGTTGCCGCACGGTGGCGCAGCGCAACACCGGGTCCACGCTTTCGCCTTTCAACGGCTTCCTCTTGCTGCAAGGGATCGAGACTATGGCTCTGCGCGTGGAACGCCACGTGCAGAATGCCCGCAAAGTAGCTGAGTTCTTGCGCGATCATCCGCGGGTGGCTTGGGTGAATTACGCGGGTTTTCCGGATAGTCCGCTGTATCCCATGGCACACCGGTATCTGGGCTCGAACTTTTGTTCGCTGATGACTTTTGGGGTGAAGGGCGGATTCGAGAGGGGCGTGAAGTGTTTTGATGCGCTGCGGCTTTTCAAGCGCATGGTTAACATGGGCGACGCGAAATCTCTGGCTTGCCATCCGGCTTCGACCACCCACCGCCAATTGACGCCGGAAGAGCAGCTCAAGGCCGGTGTGACGCCGGAGATGCTGCGGCTGAGCGTGGGCATCGAGCACATTGACGACATCCTCGCGGACCTGGCGCAGGCATTAGACAAAGCGAGCTAGCGAGGCCAGTGCCGCAAGAGGGTGATCGGGCCACGGAGTAGCGCATGCCAATCGTGATTGACGGAGGGCGAGTTCCGAAACTTTTGTCGCAGAAAACCCGCGCGCGATCCGAACGATTGGCCGGCAACCCGGAAGCAATCCGAATCGCGCTGATTAACAACATGCCCGACCCCGCTCTGGAAGACACCGAGGTGCAATTTTACGAGCTTCTCGATTCCGCGGCGGGCGACATTTCGCTTTCGCTCAAGCTTTTCTCGCTGCCCGAACTTCCGCACAGTGATGCGGGACGAAAACACCTGCACCATTTCTATTTCGAATTCGACGATCTTTTGAACAGCCGGTTTGACGGTGTGATTATGACCGGGACCGAGCCCCGCCAGCCGGACCTGCGCGAAGAACCTTATTGGCCAGCGCTGACCAAAGTTCTGGACTGGGCCGAAACCCACACGGCCTCGACGGTACTCTCTTGCCTTGCCGCGCACGCCGGTGTTCTTTACAGCGACGACGTTCCGCGCCACCGGCTGAGCGACAAGAGGTTCGGAGTGTTCGAGCACAAGAAAGTCCGGGACCATGCGCTGACGAAAGGAACCGGGAACACGGTGCAAATTCCACATTCCCGATGGAACGAGCTCCGGGCAGACGAGCTCGCTGCGCGCGGTTATGAAATCCTGCTGCAATCAGCGGAAGCGGGAGTCGATTTGTTCGTAAAAAAGAAAAGAGAGAGTCTCTTCGTTCACTTCCAGGGCCATCCGGAATACAGCACCCGGACTCTCTTGAAAGAATATCGTCGGGACATCAAGAGATTTCTGAGGAAAGAAAGAGAAGCTTATCCCGCCATGCCGCAGGGATACTTCGATGCCGCCACGGCCAAGCTTCTGGCTACATTTCGCGAGGGTGTGGTAAAGAACCCGCGCGAAGAACTTCTGGCGAAATTTCCGGAGGCGGCCGTTGCCGGTACATTGCAGGAGACCTGGCAAACGTCGGCCGCATCCGTATATCGCAATTGGCTACAGTACCTGCTTTCGAAGAAGACCGACGCTTCGACACTTTCGGCCATGACTCCGGCCGTGCGCAATTGACTTCATGAATGCAAATCTTGTGCGCCCATGAATGAAATTCAGGCGTCCGAACTCCTGAAATCCCTGCCGGAACGCATCAGCGACGCGATCACCCCGTGGGTAGAGCGTTCTCCTGACCGAGTCGCGATTGTGGAAGCCTCCGCATCGTGGACCTACATGCAGCTCGACGCCGCGGTGAAAGAAACTCGCGCGTGGCTGCGTGATTCGGACGTGCGCCCAGGCGATCGTGTGATGCTGGTGTGCGAGAACTGCCGGGCCTTCGTGGCGATTTTCCTGGCGTTGACGGGAATGGATGCATGGCCGGTGCTGGCGAACGCACGGCTTTCGGCCCGCGAGGTCGACGACATTCGAGATCACTGTGGCGCACGCCGCGTTATTTACATGACCAGCGTCTCGCTGCAGGCCACGCAGCATGCCAAGCGGCACGGCGCGACGATCGGAGAATTTGCCGGACTGGGGCAAATCGGTTTCGGGGCGCTCGATGAAAAAGTCGAAGCCGAGCCAATCGCGAATAACGCCGCCGATCGCGTCGCGGCGCTCATCTATACGTCCGGCACTACCGGGCTTCCTAAAGGCGTGGTGCTGACGCACAGGAACTTGCTCTTCATAGCAGCGGTTTCCGCGCAGATCCGTTCGCTCGTTCCGGATGACCGGCTTTACGGCGTGCTGCCGATGTCGCACGCCGTGGGGCTTTCCGTGGTGCTTCTGGGGACGCTGCTCAGCGGAGCGACGCTTTATCTGGCGCCGCGTTTTGATCCGGTGGCGACACTCGCAGCGCTTGAACGCGACCGGCTCACTATTGTGCTGGGCGTGCCGGCGATGTTCGCGCTGTTCGTGGATTACGCGAAGGCGAAGAAACTGGCAGGGCCGCTAAAATTTCCCGCGCTGCGGATCATTTCGTCTTCCGGCGCGCCGTTGCAAGCAGCGGTGAAATCGGCGGTGGAGAGTTTATTCGGCATGACGTTGCACAACGGATACGGAGTGACGGAATGCTCGCCGACAATTGCGCAGGCCAGAGTTGACGAGCCGCGGACGGACCTATCGGTTGGCCGAGTGCTGCCGGGAGTTGAAATCAAGCTAACGGGACCGGATGGGCAGGAAATCAGTGAAGGAGAAGTGGGGGAACTATGGGTGCGCGGGCCGAACGTTGCGAAGGGCTACTATCGGGCGCCGGAGGAAACGGCTGCGGCCATCAATCCTGAGGGATGGTTCAATACGCGCGACCTTGCGCGAGTGGAGGGCGGGCATCTTTTCATTGTGGGACGCACGAAGGAATTGATCGTGCGATTTGGAATGAATGTTTATCCGGCGGAAGTTGAGGCGGTGCTGAACACGCATCCTGCAGTGGTGCGTGCAGCGGTGATTGGGCGAGCGGTGCAAGGAGTGGAAGGAGGCGAAGAAGTGATTGCCTTCGTGCAATTAGCGCCGGGTTCCACGGTATCGGCTGACGAAGTGGCGGACCATGCGGCGCAAAATCTGGCTCCTTACAAACGGCCTTCGCAGATTTTGCTGGTTGCCGAAATGCCGGTGACGCCTACAGGAAAAGTGCGCAAGGAAGAGCTTACGAAGATGGCGGCATCACCCGCGCAGTCGAAGTAGATTCACCCGCCCGCTACTCTTACAGAGGAACTTCAATCAACGTAGGGCCATTGCTTTCAAATCCTGCTTTGAGCGCTTTTACGAAATCATCGAGCGTAGTGACGCGGACGGCGGGAACTCCCATGCCTTGCGATAACTGCACCCAATCAAGACTGGGATGACCAATGTCGAACAGTTCCGCCGCACGCGGGCCGGGAGCGCCGACCCCGAGGCCGGCGAATTCCATCTGCAATACGGCGTAGGTGCGGTTGGCGAAGAGCACCGTGGTTACGTTCAGGCCTTCGCGCGCCATGGTCCACAGGCCTTGCGGCGTGTACATGGTGCTGCCATCGGCGGTGAAGCAGAGCACGCGCCGATTGGGGCACGCGACTGCCGCTCCGACAGCGAGCGGAAGGCCGATACCAATTGAGCCGCCGGTATTGCCGAGCCAATCGTGAGGAGGCGCGCCGGCTGTGGCGGCCATGATTCCGCGGCCGGAGGTCATGGCTTCGTCAACGACGATAGAATTCTCGGGCAGCACCGCTGCTATGGCAGCTGCCAGGCCCTGCAAAGTGATCTCGCCGGTGGGATCCGGCGGACGCTCGGCTTTTGCGACTGCCGCAAGGGTTGCGTTTTTGTCCAGCGACATCGCTGACGCCAGCGCCTCGAGCGCGCCGACGTAATCCTCGCCGGGCTTCGCCAACGGGTGGATTTCGCATTGCGGCGAGGCCATCTCGCTGCTTTTGCCGGGATAGGCGAAGTAGGACACCGGAGGGGTGGCGCCCACGAGAATTAAGTTGCGAATGTCTTTCATGAACTCGACCGCTTGGCCGAGGACGTAAGGAATGCGCTGCACCTTGGGGAGACCGGCGCCACGTTCGAGCCGCGCGACGGGATACGGTGCAAGTAGACTCGCATTCGTGGCGGCTGCGATACGTCCGGCGAGTTGCAGGCCTTCGCCATAAAGTGCATCGCCGGTGAGCAAGAACGCGGTGGGCAAGCCGGAGCGGAGCATGGACGCGGCGCGATCGACCGCTTGAGCCAAAGGCACGGGAGCGCGAGGCACAGAGGGGATTGCAGCGATGGCGCCGCCGTCCGACCAGGCCACGTCGGCTGGAACGATGAGCGTGGCGATTTGTCCGGGAGCTGTGCGCGCAGCGACGATGGCGTCGGCAGCGTCGCGGCCGAGTGCAGACGTGGCGGAGGAAGTGCGCAACCATTTCGAATAGGGGCGCGCAATAGCTTCGATATCGGAAGTGAGCGGGGCGTCGTGGCGCAGGTGATAGATGGCGTGCTGGCCGACAATGTTGATGAGCGGGACTTGCGCGCGGCTGGCGTTGTGCAGGTTGGCTACACCGTTGGCGAGGCCGGGGCCGAGATGAAGGAGGGTGCACGCGGGCTTTGCAGCCATGCGCGCGTAACCGTCCGCCGCGCCGGTGACGACGCCTTCGAAGAGGCCAAGTACGCAACGCATTTTGGTCACGCGATCGAGCGCGGCAACGATGTGCATCTCGGAAGTGCCGGGATTGGTGAAACACACTTCCACGCCGCCGGCAACGAGCGTGCGAATCAGGCTTTCTGCGCCGTTCATTTTATTGGGCGTGCGCTCCTTGCTGGGCTGGTTCTATTCGCCGCGGGCTTAGCATACGCGATTTGCCGCTAAGACGAAGCTTCGCGGAGGTAGCGCGAGACGACAGTAGCGAGGGACTCGAAATGCGTTCCGAGGATGCCGAGGTGATCCCCGGGCACGGTCTCGGAGTGAAATCTGCGCGTGAGGCGGGACCAGACGGCGGCGGGATCGTCGGGGAAATCCGTTAGAACTTCCGCGCGCGCGAATTTGATGGCGCCGTCGTAGAAGCGCGGGCGATAGCGCGTCAAGGAGCGATAGGCGCGTTCGCGGGCGCGTTGCATGGCGGGCGTGTGCGACGCCCCCACCGGGATTTGGCTGGGCGCACCCCCGCTGGCGTCGCGAGATACGTACAGGCGGCGCTCGGAGGGGCGAATGATGTAGGAAAGCGCGTCTCTAATGGGCAGCTTTCCGACGGTGGTGGCGCGTTGCGTGGCCAGCCGAGTGCCGAGGCGCACGCGCTCTTTGAGCGAAAGAAAACGCGAGTGTGGATAGGTCTCGAGCATCGCAAGTAGCGCGACTTTTTCTCCATTTTTCGTGAGGCGCTGGGCCATTTCGAGCGTGACCAGGCCTCCGAGGGAATAGCCGATCAAGAAGTAAGGGCCACGGGGCTGCACTTCCTTGATGGCGTCGAGATGAAATTGCGCCAGGTCTTCGATGCGATCAAAGGGCTCGTCCACGCCGTCGGTGCCCTTGGCCTGCATCCCGTAAATGGGGCTTTCCGTTTGGATGTATTTCACAAGTTGAAAAAAATCGAGGGCGGTGCCGCCCAGGCCGTGCGCCAGGAAAATGGGCGGCGCTCCGGCGCCTTCTTTCAGCTGCACCAGGGCCGGGAAGCGCGGCGCGGTGGGCTCCTCCAGAACGGCCGCGAGAGAGGCGATCGTGGGAGCGCAATAAATCGTGACCGGTTCAAGTTCGCGGCCGCAGACGCGCGCGATTTCCGTGAACAGCTGAACGGCGTGCAAGGAATCGCCGCCAAGATCGAAGAAATTGTCCTCGGCGTGGATTCCCGTGCGTTGCAGCACGTGCTCCCAGATCGGAGTGAGCGCTTCGGCCATCGTTGAGGTGGTCTTGGGCATCACGCGCCTTCTACCGCGGGGCAGGGAGCTAGCGATCGGGTCGCTGGCTCGGTACTTTCCCCAGAAGCAGGGCGGTCACGAATGAGCGAAAGCCCAATAAAGTTCGCGCGCTTTGGCATAGAAGGAGCCAAAGGGAAGTGTACGACTATCGATGCGGGTCACCGGGACTACTTTGGAATAATTTCCAGTAGAGAAAATCTCATCGGCTTCCTGGAAGTCCTTATAGGTGAGAGCTTTCTCGAGCACGGTCACGCCGGCCCCCCGCAGCAATCCCATCACGCGCCGCCGCGTGATGCCCGCCAAAAAAGTCCCATTGGCAACGGGAGTAAATACGACGCCGTCCTTGGCCATGAAGATATTCGACGTGGCCAGCTCGGCGACGTTGCCCAGCATGTCGCAGACGATGGCGTTGTCGAAGCCGCGCGAATGCACTTCAAAAAGCGCGCGAGCGTTGGTGGGATACAAGCATCCGGCTTTAGCGTCCACCGGCATGGTGTCGATGGTGGGCCTGCGATAGGGAGACAACGTAACCGAGAAACCCTTGGGGGGACGCATGGGCGCTTCGTAAATCGAGAGGCACCAGCGTGTGGATTCCGGGTCGTGCGCTTGCACCCAGGGCCCTTCCTTCTCCGCCCAATACATCGGCCGAATGTAGAGCGCAGCGTCTTTATCGAAGCGGGTGAACCCTTCCCGCGCGAGCTTGATCCAGGTCTCTGGCGCAACGACGGGCTTGAGAAAAAGCTTCACCGCGGACTCGTTGACACGCGCGCAGTGAAGATCGAGATCGGGCGCGACACCCTCGAAATAGCGCGCGCCATCGAAGACGATAGAACAAAGCCAGGCGGCGTGCGTGCGCGGTCCCATGATCGGCACGTTCCCCTCGTGCCACGCGCCTTCAAAGAACGTCCAGGTTTTGGACCAATCGCCGGGAGCTGCCATCGGAATCCTCTCAGCCATTATATGTATTCGCGCCTGGCAGGCGATGCAAATATGGATGGGGAACGATGCAGGCTGCAGGCGCTAGCGGTTTCGTTATTTGCGAATCGCCGCGTCTATGGCTTGTTTCAGCGCGGTCGCCAGGTGCTTGACGAATGGTTCGAGAAGCATGCCCGCGGGATAAACGGGAAGAACTACGATGTTTTGTCCCTGCAACGCGAGCCGTTCCCATTTCGCGTCGGGCTTGTCGAGCGAGCGATACTGTTTCAAGGGGCGAAAATCGGTGAGCACACCAGGAAACGGCTGGGGGACGTAATTTTGGCACGCGACGTCATTCGCCTGCCAAATCTGCCCCAGCACGCGCGGGCCGGAAACCTGCTCGGAATTCTTGCCGAACTTGGCGAGTATCATTCCCCACCAAACGGGCAAGCGGTTCTTGAGCGCGTGCACCTTCTCTCGATAGAAACTGGATTTGCCGTCAAAATCCAGGCGCATGAAATTGGCGGCGTGAAACCACAGGCGCTCGAGGTCGTAGTAGGTTCGGCCGGCCAGTGAGGAAGGTTGGATCTTGCAAGGATTCATGGTGTCAAAGAGCGCCAGCAGGGCGATTTCTTCTCCCGCACTGCGGAGCTGCTGGGCCACTTCATAGGCGATCAATCCGCCGCCGCAGTAGCCACCGACAAGGTAGGGCCCCTGGGGCTGTTGCCGCCGGATCGCTTTCGCGTACAAGGCCGCCATGTCTTCGATTTTTGTGAGCGGCGCGCAACTGCCGTCCAAGCCCTGCGACTGCAATCCATAAAACGGCTGGTCAGTTCCCAAGTTCTGGGAGAGCTCGCGATAAATTAGAACGTTGCCGCCGGCTCCATGAATGCAGAAGAAGGTGGGACGTGAACCCGCGGGCTGAATGGCAACCAATGGATTCCAGCCGGACGACGGAGCTTCGCTCCGGAGAATGCGGGCCAGTTCCTCGATGGTGGGAGCTTCGAAAAGCGTGGCCAGCGGCAGCTTGATTCCGAAGGCCTTTTCGATTTGAGCGAAAAGGTGTACGGCCAGCGCGGAATCTCCTCCGAGATCGAAGTAATTCTGATCAAGACCCACGGTCTCGACGCCGAGCAACTCTTGCCAAATGCGCGCGAGCTGCCGCGTGGTCTCATCTTCCGGGATGCTCGCCGGCACGCTCGAGCGGGTAACTGGCTCCGGCATCACATTGGTCGTGGGCGTCACTTCTGATTCCATCGGTTTTCAATCCCGTCGCGATCGGCGACACGCGCATCGGGAACGTTTTTGCCTGATAGCATAGTCGGGGCCGAATTATGCAATTCTGAGACCATGCTCCCTGTCACCTAAAATATTGAAACCAATAAGCTTGTTTCGAGCCCGGTCCGCAATTCAGTTGACTCCATCCAGTGCCAACGGAAACATTTTTCCCTGATCGACGCCGGCCGTTCAGGGGAACTTCACCTAAGCTTACTTGGATACCCGGAGGCCATGTTTTCAGAAACTCGGATGTGTGCCCGACTCGGCAGGGCCATGACTGCTACGCGGCGCGAAGCCGCGTCCGCTAGAAAAAATCGCTCCAAGTGCAGGAGCTCGATGGACCACCGGAGAGACCGATAAACATAAGAGGCCATCAGGCGGAAGGATTGCCGGGCGGCGAGCGCGAACCATGCCGACCTTCCTATGTACGGCTGACTCGAAGCCTTCCACATGGTCGAGAGCATCTTCAGGCGCTCACGATTTGTCACTCTAATTTTCACGCCCTTCGAGGCGATGAGGTCAAACGTCTTGCCTTCCTGGAAAGCGGACCACACGCCCTTGAGGAAGCATTCGGTCAGAGAAATTGAAATGGCGTGTTGCACCACGGCGTCCGGGACAAATAGCGGAAGCTCCCCTTCCAGCATCAGAATGGCCAGCACAAGAGTGTCTTCGGCTCTGCGCGCGGTCGGATCGAACACAGATCCTTCGGTGCTCACTCTGGCTCGCCGGATGGCGAACCCAGCCGTATTCAGGTAACGAATGCAGCCATCCGGCTGGAGCAGATGATCCTGGAGTGTTATCAGCCGGAGTTCTTCCATTCTGCCGACGGGTGTGCCGCAATCTCCCGTCAGACGCAGCTGAAAACAGTCATGCTCCGGCGAGCGGGCGGCAGTGGAGTTCAAGACGGCGAGGCAATCCATTTTGAATCTGCAATCGGCGTCTGCGAACAAAAGTATCGAGCCACTGGAGAGCTGCACGCCGCGATTCCGGGCGGCGGCTACTCCCGCATGGCGCTGGCGAACGAGCTGCAGCGCGAAATGACCTTTCCATCGCTGAATGGATTCGGGGGCAGCTTCTTTGCTGCCGTCGTCAACTACAATGACTTCAAAGCTTGGTGCGTTGGTTTGTTCGGCCAGCGAGGCCAGGCAGCGGTCGAGCGGGGCCCAGTCGTTGTAAGCCCCAACGATCACGCTGAATAGCGGAGCGGGGTTCGAGATGGGGTATTTCTCAATCATAAGCGCCTAGAGCATCACGGACTTGAACGAATGGCGTAACCGTATGATCTTCATTGACTGAGTCGCGCCCAGGCGAGCGCCCAGCCGAAATTTGGCTTTGCTAATCCTGCAAGCCAATGATACACACGAGGTTAGCGGCCTACAAGAGTACCGTCGTACCAATAGCGTTAGGACTGATGCCGATGCCAGCCCCCTCGAAAGTTCCAGGACGTGAAAACAGCGCAGGATGTAGTCATCCTCAACCACGGTTCGCATGAGCGGTTCGGTCGAGTGGCCGCGCCCGAATGAAACGCCCCAGCTGGCGGACAATACCATTGACGTGTGGCGCGCTTCTCTGGCATTGGATTCGGCGACGCTGCAGCGCCTGGAAGACACCCTGGCCGAAGATGAACGCGTGCGCGCGGGGCGATTCATCTTTGAACGCGATCGAAATGCATTCGTGGCCGCACGCGGAATCCTCCGCAATTTGCTGGGGCGATACTTGGATTCTGCGCTACAAAGCGTCGAATTCGTTTATGGCCCGCGCGGCAAGCCGGCGATTTCCAACCAGCGCCAATCGCGGCATCCGATTTGTTTCAATCTTTCGCACGCGCACGGGATCGCGCTGATCGGGATTGGCCGCGCACGCGAAATAGGCGTGGATGTCGAGCTGATCCGGCCGGAATTCGCAGGCGAGGAGATCGCGAAACGCTATTTCTCTCCGTCGGAAGTGGAAGAGCTCGGAAGTCTTCCCGCGGAATTGCGAGCGGAAGGATTTTTTCTCTGCTGGACGCGCAAGGAAGCCTACATCAAGGCCAAGGGCGATGGGCTGCACATCCCGCTCGAGAGTTTTGCCGTCTCGCTTACGCCCGGACTGCCCGCGAAGTTGAATAGCGCTGATCACTCCCAATGGAGCCTGCGCTCGCTCGCGCCAGAGCCGGGTTACGCCGCAGCCATCGTCGCGGAAGGGCACGACTGGCTGCTGCGGCAGTGGAGTTGGGCCCCCTGATGGCAAGCTCCCGCGTCTTGCGGTGCTTCGCCAAATCATGATTTCCGAGGTGGCTTGATTAGCGGGCCTCAGGGACGGCACTCGACGAGGTACGTGCCGGCGGAGACTCAATTGCACCAGCATGAGGTTGACCAGCTAGGCAGCGAACCAGCGCTTGTGAGGCGTAATGAGTGCCGGATACAAATTGCATCAAGGGCCCGAAGCTCCAGGCCGCCGGCGCGCCAAGAATGTGCAAGCCCGCCACGGAAGTCTCCAATCCCGATTTCAAAACCGGGTAACCGTTGAAACAGCGAATGTCTTCTTTGAGTTTCGCGGATAAGAAATCGTATTTGGAAATGTTGACTCGGTAGCCCGTTCCGAGCAACACATGGTCCACAATCCGCTCGCTTCCGTCATCCAACCGTAACTTCACTTGCTCACCGATCGTTTGAACCGAACTCACCGAACGGCCGAGCCGGATGGGCACGTCCCGAAGCCTTTCGACAAGCCAGCGAGCACCAGCGGGGCGCACGGCGCGCTTGCGCAAGCGATCTTGCAAACTGCGGGGAAGGCGCTTCACCAAGTCAGGACGGGCCAGAAGCTGGCTGATCCCGGCGGGGCCGACGTCTGTGGGAGCATAGAGAACGCGGCGAACGAATCCGCCCATCCTGTGATGCAGAGTTTTGGAGGCCCAGCCCTGCAGCCAATGAATCGTTTGCGAGCGGGAGATCACTTCGGGCTCGCCTCCTGCTTCGCGCACAAGCGCGGCAGATTCGAGCGCGCTCTGGCCACCGCCGACGATCAGGACTTTTTTCCCGGCAAACGCGCCAAGGTCGCGGTGCTCGGAAGTATGCGACGCGAGCGGCAGCGGGAGGTTAGCGAACTCCGGAGGACGCCAGGCGAATGGAGCGATGCCCGCGGCGATGATCACGCGACGAGCCCGGAGCAGTTCGCCGTCATGCAACGTGACGCAGAATCCATTTGCGTCGGATTCGATTCCGCTGACTGCACGCTCGTCGAGATCTGGTACTGCTTGCGATTGATACCATTTGCCGTACTCGACGAAGCGCTCAAGCGGCACCGGCATGTAAAACTTCGTGCCGCTCGCGTTCTGGAACGATTCCAAGCTCAGCGACCGATCCGGGCCGGCGATTTGCGTGGCGGTCCAATTGGAGCGGAGGAGCATCCCGCGAGGCATCTGGCGCTCCCAAAAAGACATGGGCTGGCCAAACACTCGCACATCCAGGCCTTTCACCGTGTGCAAGTGCGCGGCGGACGAGAGACCGTAAGGGCCGGCGCCGATAATGGCGATGTCACAAGTTGGCATTATTGTTTCTCCGCACCTAGAAGCCGCGCTTGATCGCCAAGTAAGGGATTAGTGCGATTTCCACCAGGCCGGGCATGGGATCATCGCGGCTGAAAACCGCTTCTTCGTCGAAGTTGCCAAGCGAGCGAAGATAGCTCCCGGCGCGCAATTTCCCTTGCAAGATTCCCAGCAAGCCCACCGGCAGATCGGTGACCAGGCGAATCCAGCGCACTCCGGCTTTGCCTCGCGATTGCTCGATGGGCTCGTTCAACTGATCGAGGAAAAGCAAATACGGGAAGTCCACGCCGGCTCGCAGGCCGATGGTGTGATAGCCCCACGTCCGGCCGTTCACATCCAGCAAATAATATTGGCCGTCGCGCGCATCGTATTTGTATTCGAGTTCGACCAAGCCGTAGTAATCGATGGCGCGAAGGAATCGCTCGGAATATTCCTCGAGCAAGGGCAGCTCGATGCTCTCGACGTAGGTGCTGGACTTTCCGAACTCGAGGGGGTGTTGCCTCCGGCGACAGGCGACGAGTTTCGAGACCGCGCGGCCTTTTTTGAAGAATGCGCAGTAGGAATATTGATTGTTTCCGTCGCCGGGAATCAAATCCTGGATTAACAGCTCGTCAACGGGCATGAATTGCGAAGCGCGTTCGAAACAATCTTTCAGTTCCGCACGATTGTTGGCGCGCCAGGCTTTGACCGCCGTGGCATACACAAAATGTTCCTTGATGGCGGGCTTGATCGCCACCGGGAATTTCACCTCAAGATGGTCCAAGTCCTTTTCATCGCGAACGCGTTGCGTGCGAGGCGCGGGGATTCCGAGGTGTGCGGCCAGATCGTACGTGTTTCGCTTGTCCCACAGATTTTTGATCGTGTTCCAACAGGCGGTCGGAACGCGGTAAACTTTTTCGAGCTCCTCTTTGTATTCGGAGATGGCCGCTACCGTCTCGTCGCGGGTCGGATAGAGCACCCATCCCCGCAGGTCTCGCTTGCGCGCCAAATCGAGGAGAATTTCGACGGTTCTGGCCGCGTTTCCAAAGGTGGAAACCTTCTCGGCGAACGTGGCGTAACGAGAAAAACGCGCGATGGAAAGCTCGTTATCAATCAGCCCGACGGGCACTTGGTGATGCCCCAAACTGCGCACGATGCCAAGGCCCTGGAAATCGCCGCCGATCACGAGGGCGCCCACCTCATGCGCGGGAGACTGAGAGGTTGAGTTCATAGGCGATCGAAGGGGAAGCACTTCCGCAGTTATCCGCGCACTTTCTCTCGAGCGGGCCCGGCGATTTCGTAGGTCACGCGATCGCCGTCGAGAACTGCATAGGCCAGGCGGGCGCGCTCTTTTTCGGGTCCTACGATTTCCCAGCCGCTTTCGCAGGGAACCAACTGCATCTGGGCGCGCGCGCGCCACCAGCGGTCCACATCTCCGGGCAGAGTCGCCCAGATCTTTTCCCGCGCGACCATTTGCTGCAGGTAAGCCAGCAGCGATTCATAGACTTTGCGGTTGCGCGAGTTGATCAAGTAATCCGGATGCGCGATAAAGCTCATGAGCCCGTTCTTTTGCCGGATGATCTCCAGCTGCGTCTTCCACAAATCAATGGTGCGGTCGTTCAAGATATAAAACAGCGAATAATCCTGCGTGGTGGTGAGCGGCAACTCCAGGACGTTTCCGACAAAGAAAGGCATTACGGTGCAACATCCGCCGCGCTGGGGCTCGAGATGCGCAACGCTGGGCACGGACATGTCGTAAGAGAACTCGTAGGCGCCGTACCAATCAAGATTGCGGTACATCACGCCGGCGCGGAACCCGCGGGCGTTGAACTTCTTGATGTGCTCGTTAATTTTGCCGGCGCGCTGGAGGAACATCTTCTTCGCTTGGTATAAACGCCCGTCATGGCTCAGGTCGTGCACGTTGAACTCGCAACCACCGTCACGGATTTGCTGGGCGTACTCAGCGGGTACCAAATAGCGCTCTTCCGGGACCACCTGATAGGACGCTTTGATTCCGTAACGGGCGTCGAGCTGCATCAAGGTGGGGGTGAAATCACGACCCGCCGAAGTTTCCACGTCATGCGTCATGATCAAGCAATTGGGCGCGCCCTCCGGCCAAAACCAGATGAACGGGACTTTCTTTGTTCCGCTCGTTTCCATCGCCAGCCGCAGGAATTTCTCGTGAAGCGCATCCACGGTGAAGTCCACCGGCCAGATGGGGAATGGCAATTCCTTCCAATCGCGAAGGTAAACCTGCTGCAACTGGCGCCGGACCCAAACCGGCAGCCATTCGCGGAGGAAGTAATAAACCCGCCGCACTGGTTCGCTCGCGGCAAAGGACTTTCTTCCCGGCGTCATCTTCCGCTGGTAGCGTTCCATGCGCAGATTGTCGATCACTTCGGCAAATTCGAAGGGAAGCTGGATCGCCTGTCCGTTGCAGCGCACGTCTTTCGCGGCGTCGAATTGGCCGGACCCTGCGACGTTGGCTGAAACTCCCGTCCGATTTCGCCCGTAACAAACGCTGCCGCTGAACTGAAAGAAACCGGCTTCTGCGGACGCAGAATCAGAATTGGAGGCTATGCCGCTGAACAAGCCGGCGGGCAGGCGGTAGTAGTCCGAGAGAGCTCGAATCACGACTTGACCTCGTTTTGACTGCGGAGAATCAACCGAAATAAATCCAAATACCTTCGAACTGCTGTTATGGCCGTCAGTAGTCTCGCTTTCCTGCGCAAGCTGCGGACCCCGGTCCGGCAGCTTCGAATGCTTCTTATTACCATGCGGGCACTTTAATTCCTAACCGATATGGCGGTAGATGAGCCTCCCACTGATCGTGAGCAATTTCTCCGGCATGTAGGAAAATATTCTCTTGGCCGTGGTCAATTTCCAGCGATCGAAGGAAACCAGTGCGGGAGAATCGGGATATTTCCAGTAAACCAATCTTTCCGGTTGGTGCACCCAGTGGTTCTTGAAAGCAAGGAGGCCGGCGTTGTCCTCCTGCGTTCGTCCCATGTCAAATTCTTGCGCGCCTTTGGATTTCGCTGAGGCAATGGCGTTCCACAAAAGCCAGGGCGTAGCCCCGAATTTATTGAACTGCTTATCAGAACATCCGTACTTGTAATACGCCGTGTTTCTGAATTGTAAAGTGAGAATGGCAGCGATCGGAGTCTTGTCCTTATAGGCCATGCGGATCTCGAGCGCGTCGCCCTGGGCCTGAATCAGGTTTCGAAACCAGGCGTATGGAATCGGCGGCAGGTGGTGCCGGCGGCGAGTCATTATAAACAGAGTGTAGAATTCCTTCAGCAGTTCATCGGACCTGCCGCATTTCTCGGCCAGGCCTACCCGCTCGGCGCGCCGAATCCGGCGCTGCACCGAGTCTTTGTCCAGGCTGCGGAACACATAATCCAGAGTTGGACGCAGATCCATCCTATGCAGGAAGAACGCCGCCGTGGGTTGAAAGGCCATGGTGTCGCCAGATGCTTCGAAATTTCCGTGGATGGGGCGAACTTCGAGATACTTCCATTTGCGTTGTTCCATGGCAGCCTGCAAGTGGCGCAGCAACAAATTCAGTTCCTCGGCGGTATCGCAGATGGGTTCGCAATGATCTGAAAAGGGCAGCGATACAAGACGGCTTCCCGTAAGCCAGCTATCAATGTGACAGAACACCAGGGCATTCTTCAGATCTTGAAAAGGCGCTGATGTCGAGAATGCCACCGGCGTATAGCCGTAGGTGCGTTGGAGCGCCTTTAGCCACCCCGATGTGTGGAAGACCGAGGCTTTGGGGTGCCGGGCAACAAGCTCGGTCCATCGCGCGTCCTTCGTCGGATCAAACTCGTAGACGTTCACTGGCTCGCCCGAGGTCCCGGCGGCGGCGCTGTTTTGAGCGAGATGTTCCAATCCATCCAACAGGTCTTCGCCTTGCACGCTACTCGTTCGCTGGGTCGTCACGAGCATTTCCTACGCCACCGGCGAGGCCGGCTGGCTGGACAGCCGCAGTTCGCTCGATAATTTCTTGAGGGACAGGAGCTCCTCTCGTACGGGTGGTATGAGAGTTGCGAGCGCATAAGCCGCAGCGAAACTCACGGCGATAACGGCGAGCTGCGAGAATATGCGCTGGGGGCCGATTGAGTGTAAGGCAAGTTCGGCAAGAAGAACACCGGCAAGGCTGAGCGAAATCGGATACAAAAGGGCGCGTCCAAGACGCTGTAAGTTCAATTGCGTGCCGCGGAAGCAGAATTTGAGCATCCACGGGAGGATAGCTAGCAGGACTAAGGAGCCCGATAAGGCCACGCCCTTGATCCCGAACGGCAAGCCGATGGCGTAACTAGCGACAATAATGGGGCCAATAATCAGCAAGAGCCGCAGAAGCTGGTGCGATTGCCCCCGGCTGACGAATAGCCAGATGGTCGACTCCAGAAGCAACTGCGCCAAAGCCGAGATGACCAGGATTTGAAAGACAGGGGCGGCTGCCTGCCATTGATTCCCGAGCATCAGAATGATGACCGGTTGCGCGGCTACAAAAAGAAATCCGAAAATGGCAGCGGCTATCCACATAATCAGATTAACGGTGCGCAGATAATAGCGCGCAAAGCGGTCGGGATCCGACTGCGTTCTGCTGAACGCAGGGATGGCCACGCTACCGGCCGGCGCACTCAGTTGCCGCACGGGCAGCATCAGCAGATTATAGGCTTTGGAATAGAGGCCCAGCGGTCCAGCCCCGAGATACCGGCCGACAAGAACGTTGTCTGCGCTGCGACTCACCGCGATCAGGAAATACGAACCTGCGACGTTGCCGCCGAAGGCGATCATTGAGCCAACGTGGGCGTCGCGACGCGGCAGGCCCGGACGCCACTTGACCATCAGCCACGAAAGCACCATCTGAGTGAAATTCAAGATCAAGGGCAGCGCAACCAGGGCCCAGTAACTCGCTCCACGCCAAGCCATCGCGATAGCAACAGGGACGGCCACGACACAACAAGCGACATCGCGAATGGCGAGCCAGGAAAAGCGCATCTGACGCTTTAGAATGGCATCGGGTTGGACTCGCAATCCGCCGATCACAAACACCAGAGACACGACCAACGTTATGTTCACGATCCGCGCGTCCCGGTAATATTTCGCTAAGACCGGCGCCAGCGCGATGGTGATCAGCATCAGGCCCAGCCCGATGGCGAGGTTGAGCCAAAACAGGGAGCTCACTTGATCGTGGGTGATTTCCTTGCGCTGGATGGTGGCTTCGGAGAGACCGAGATCCGCGAATGCCTGGCCGAGTCCCGTAATGGTGGAGACCATGGCAACGAGTCCGAAGTCCGCTGGGGTCAGGAGCCGCGCGAGCACCACCGTGGAGATGGATAAAATCAGGAACTGAGCGCCCTGCGAAGTGACATTGAGGACACCGCCGCGAACCGAGTGCCCCTTCAAGTCTGCTTGCAGATGATCGGTGCTGAGAAGCGCGTCCAGCGACTGTTGCTGCACGGTCATGAGTGATCCCGCATGTTGATGGAAGCCTTGGCCTGCTCGGCGGGCGGCAGTTGCACGGCAGAAGGCACGCGGAGCAAATTTGCGTAAGCAGCCATCGTGATCTGGCCGACTTCGTCCCAGGAATGGCGTTTCGCGGCGAAGTCGCGTATCTGCTGCCGCCGCGCGTTCAAATTCGCGAAAAGGTCGCTGGCAAAGTAGCGTTCGATGGTCCCGGCCAAATCCACCGCATCTCCGGCCTTGAAGACAAAGCCTGTTTCGCCGCCGATGATGTCGTCTTTCAGAGAACCAACGTCGGACGCAAGTATCGGGAGGCCAAAACTGTATCCCAGAAAAAGAATCCCGCTTTGATAGATGTGCCTATAAGGCAGGACGAGAACATCGGCGGCTTTGAAGTAAAGTTCGGTCTCATTGTCGGGAATGTGGTCCGCCCTGACGATAACTCGGCCGTTTGAGATTTCATCCTGGATTTCCTTGCGAATCGCGTTCCAGTAAGCTTGCGCGGAGTTCTCCGGCCGGCCTGCAATGATCAAATTGTAGTCATGATGCTGGGCGAGAAGTTGCTGAAATGCGGCGACCAGGTACTCGAGGCCTTTGTAGGGGGCGATTCTTCCGAAGAACAAAATCGTCTTTTTCGCGTCATCAATGCCGAGGCGCTGCCTGGCTTCGCTTTGAGACAGGCGCGTGTTTGGGATGGCGTTGTTGATTCCGAACGGTATGACCGTCACGGCGGCCTCTTGCACGCCGAATTCTTCGCAGAGCTCGCGTTTCATTTTTTCGGTGTGAACGAAGAGACAGTCAGCCCGGCGGTATTGGGTTCGCAGGCTCAGCCGATTGAGGCGCGTATCTTTGGAATCCCGCCGGCCTGCGTTCACGTTGTGTACGGTAAGGACGATTGTTTTTCCGAGCAAACGGAAGAAGGGCGTGAGCACCATGCGATCGAAGATCTCGAATTTGCCATTCCATAGGATGTGGAAGATCTTCGGTTTGGCCGTAGCGGCGTAGCGCGCCAGCCGCGCGTAATACATTAAAAGCCGCATTACTTTTCTGACCAAGCTGACATCCGCGCGCTGGCTTCCTTGCAAATTGAGAAAACGCAATCGGGCCTTGCCGTGGAATTCAGGATCATCCAGGGTGTCGCTGCCAATCACGTCCAGACTCGCGCCCTTGGAAAGAAGTTCCATCGCGAGTCCGAACGTGTAGTGCTTGTCAATTCCGCCGGTAAGCAGGGCGACTTCTATTTGGGGGGCGGCCGCGGACTCCGCCGGGACAAGCGAGCTCCCCGTGCCCGCAAGGGCTACATCGCGTTCGCGGATTTGAAGGTTCTGTTTCAAGTCCAGCAGTACCGCTCTTTCAAATTCCGTCAATTGCTGCGAGAACTGTCTACTTTCGCGCTAGTGTTCTCTTACTGTCCGGGGGCCAACGATTTCTAGTGGGCGGTGGCGCGAACTGCGCCCGAATTCAGTCCGAATGGGAACACTCTACCCACTGGAAAACCCCAAAGGCGCGCGCGAAGGGCATCCCGGTGGTCGCGATCATCGCCAAGGGCATCCTCAGTTGCGACCAGGGTGTTGCTTTCGAGTTGCGCAAAAATGCCAAGGACATCCCGGTTGATTATAACGTCTGAATCGATCCAGATAACCGGGTCAAAACCCCACTCGATCATCCACATCAGGGCCTGAGGCTTTACGTTCCAACCATAGCCGCCCGTCAGGCAATCGGTCTCCAGCCGCACTTGCGGGCATCTTTTTAACCAGTTGACGAATCCGCCCCTTGCCGGCGGATAGAAGAGACTAACCGCTTCGGTGGGGGAGTGCCTGGTTAAGCTTAAGAGGAGCAGCTTTAACGCAGGCTCACATGCTTCCCGATCCTCAGCGAGACATATTGTCGATCGCATAGAAAGCTTTTACTCTCAAACCTTTGCCGCTTCTATTGAATCCCGGAAGGCGCCGGGGCGCCGAGCGCTACGAGCCTGGGCCGTTCAGCTAGACGCATGGCAACCTGTCCCAAGACTGTCCTCGCGTACAGTGGCTATCACCGAGGTCCCCGGCGCAAGATGTATCCGATAGAGAGTAGGATGACGATATTTCCAGCCCTTTCAAGGAATGGCGCCGGATGACCCGAATGCTGAAGCTCTGCTTGATGATTTCTTGCGTAGTCACGCTGTTTTGCCCGAGAGCGGGCGCGCAGACGATTAATGCCGCGAGTTGCTCGCAGTCGGACGTACAGACCGCCCTCAATAGCGTGGCCGCAGACGGCACTACGGTTGTCATCCCCGCGGGCACCTGCACCTGGAGCACGAGCGTCAACTACAACCAAGTCTTCTCCACGACCATTCAGGGGGAGAGCACCGTGACCGGCTCGTGCAGCCCCTCCAGCACAAGCTGTGTGGCTAACGACAACACCATCATCGTTGATAACCTGAATCATAACGGCAGTGACCCCGGAACCTTCGACATCACCACCGCCTCCGGAAAATCCTTCCGGCTTACAGGGCTTACTTTCAATTGGGGATCTAGCACGTCCACCTATCACGGCACGGTGCAAATTCAGGGTCAGTCGCAGGCCGTCCGCGTGGACCACAATCACTTCAACCGCATATCCGTGACGGACATGACCATCGGCGGCTGGACCTACGGCGTGGTGGACCATAACTTCTTTGACGTGCCCACCTCCGGCGGCTGGAACGGCGTCAAGGTCAACGAAGTCAGTTGGAACAATGAGACGGCCGGAAACGGCGACAATTCCTGGGCGGATACGACCACATTCGGTTCCAATCGCTTCCTGTTCGTGGAAAACAATTATTTCAACAATCCGGCCAACATCTCCACCGCGCCCGCGAATGACTGCGACCACGGCGGCAGGTACGTCTGGCGCTACAACGTGATGAGCGGCGTCGAACTGCAAACCCACCCCACGGGCCCCGGCGGAGACCGGGGACGCGGATGCCGCGCTCACGAGGTTTACAACAACCTGGTGGTGGGCGGCAGCGGCAGATTCAACTTTATGTTCCTTTCGAGTGGCACCGAACTTATGTGGGGCAACACCGCCAACAATTCTGGCAATGCGGTCTATCAGGAATTTGTGACCATTCACTCCATGCGCAAGGACAACAGCACGTACACGCAATCGCCCACGCCCAATGGCTGGGGCTACTGCGGAACTTCGTTCACCGGCACGGGCTCGAATTGGGACGAGAATATTAGCGCCCTCACCGGATATCGCTGCATGGACCAACCGGGACAAGGTGTTGGAGATTTGCTGGTGAATGGTTTCCCGAATGTTACCAACTCGGCGACCGGCTGCTCGTCATCCTCGCCTTGCGCTTGGCCGCGGGAAGCTCTCGAACCTGTCTATGAGTGGATGGACACCTGGACTTCTACGGGAGGCGGCTCGTTCTATCTGAATGACGACCCGACCGTCTTGATCCCCAACTCGGACTATTATCTCTGCACGACGCCGGGCACCGGCTCCTGCAACGGGTTCACCGGAGCAAGCGGAGTCGGCTCGGGCTTGCTTTCTGCGCGCCCTTCGACTTGCTTGCCGCTCGTGGCTTACTGGGCGACCGATACCCAGACTCTCTACCAGTGCGCGACGCCGAATACTTGGACCACGTATTACACGCCTTACACCTATCCGCACCCGCTCGATACTGCCGGCTCCGGCGATCCTCCGGCTGCTCCCTCGAATCTGAAAGCTACGATTAACTAACCTAGCCCGCGAGAGTGGCTACCGGCACGCTGGAGCGCTTTGTAGCTGCGCCTGCTTCTTCTTTGTCGACGAAGAGGCGGTGGATCAGCTCGAGCGTCAGCAGCTTGTGGATCTCATTCGTGTAATTGCGGTCGCCTTTCAGGTGGCCGTGAACCACTTCCTCCATTCGCTTTCGTTCAACGTACGGCCTGCCAAGACTGCGCGGATCAAGCAGCATTTCCCTCACGTAGCCGCCGAGCGCATCGCGGTACCAAAGCCTGAAGTGGAAGACTTTGTGCCGGCCGAGTATGAGGCGCTCAAGATGAAAAGCGGAAAGCGCGTGGTCGATTCGGGCCACGGCCTGGGGCATGCCCATGTCGTAGGCGTATTCAGCTTTGAACAGGAATTCGAGTAAGCCGCGGTGGGCTGCGGCGGAAAGGCGTCCGCGTTCTCCGGCTAGGCCGCGGTCGGTCGGAATCTGCAAGAGCTCCTTTTTTCCGTCCGCAATGAGACGGAGTGAGTCTTGGTTGCTGTCGAGTGCGCACGCGGGCGCACGGAATACCGCGCGCACCAAATCGTTGTCGAGAAATGGAGTGCGCAGGGCGAGCTGCGTCTGTTCCAGCGCGAGAATGCCGTAGTGATTCCACGGGCTCTGCTTGAATGCAGCGAAGGTAATGGGATTTCCGGTCAGGAGGCCTGCATAGGTGCCACTCGCTTGGTGGACGGAGTTGAGAACGTCTGATTGGAACAGCCCCGGCAGCGGAGCGACGGGCTTGAACGAGCGCACTCGCCGCAGGATTTCGCCGCCCAGATTTCCGGTCATGCGCACGGGCGCGATCTTGCGGGCTTTTTCGTTCAAGTAGAGATCCGGGGAGCGGCTTACGTCGGCGCAGCCGTCAGTGAGGTAAACGGTGCGCTCGGAATAGCGCGTAAATTGCGCCAGGAATTCCTGGCCCGCGGTGATTACCTGATGCGGCTGGCCACACATGGCGGCCACTTGGCGGCTGCGCGTGACGTCCTGGCAATCGCGGTACATTCCTCCGAAGGTGTAGCAGGGTAAAGAACCCGGCGCGGACTTCTGCCAGGCCATGATCATGCGGGTGTCGAGTCCACCGGTCAGTGACATGCCGATGCGCTGGGGCCCTTCGAAATAGCGCGGCAGGTTTCGCGAGAACACTTTCAGCAGTTCTTGATAGTAGGATTCCGGCTCGAGCGTTTCTTGATCTTCCCATTCCTTCGCATCGAAATAACTCTTCCTGTTTTCAAGGGAGCCGTTCCGAAAAGCCCAGGCCGAAGCCGCCGGCAGAGTGTGAATTCCTTCAAACAGCGTGCGGTTCTCCAGCACAGCGCCACACGAGATGAACTCTCCCAGAGCGCGTGTGTCAATCTGTCTCAGCTCGGGACGCACGGCCAAAATGGCTTTGGCTTCGGCGGCGAAATAAAACGCGTCGTTCGCCTCGTGATAATTGATTCGCTGTATGCCGTAGCGGTCATTGAAGAGCGTGGTGGTTCCGCGGCCGCGATCGACGAGGAGGCCGTGAAATCTGCCATTCAACCCCGCCGGGAATGAGGAGTCCTCTTCCGCCAGATGCACCAAATAGGAAGGCCCGGTGGCGCTGAAATCGTGACCGCGCTGCTCTAAACGCTGAATCGTTCCGGGCTCCGGAAATTCCTCGCCCGCGAAAATGAGCACCACGTCCCCGCGTTCGTTGCGCAGCGGCATGCCCTCGGCAAAGGAATCTTTTCGCACGACCCAGCCGGCGTAAACCCCCAGAGACTCATCTACCCAGGTGCCTACCACGTAAGAATCCTCGTGGCGCAGAGCTTCCACCATGCGGAGAAGCTCTCGCTCCGCACGTTCGCGCGGCATCCGGGTTATCAGGCCGACAATTCCTGGCATAGGTTCTGTCTTAGCGTTCGAGCAGGCACTTCCTAAGATTGCGACGGAGATTCCGGCGCTTCCTTGGGCTCCGCGCTCTCTGCTCCGGAAGGCTTTCGCTCATACCATTGCTTGCGCAATTTGCGATAAGTGGCGGCGATGGGCTCCGGAATAAGCTGCGTGAGGCCGTGGTGCAGGCCCAAGCGGAAGGCCATTTTGCCCGCTGCGGTCAGCGGAACGTAATAGCGAGGCAGCTCAATTTTCTGGAATCCGTTGTGCCGCTTGAAGTCCGCCAGGCCGTCGCGCTGCTTCTTCCCGTAAGACATATTGGCGTACCACAGGTACGGGATACTGCGCTCGGCGCAGGATTTCACCGCCTGGGCAATCAGCGCGTTCGTCGGAGCCTTATCCTGATGCCCGATCATGGAGACAATCTGCATCAGGCCTGCCTGATTGCGATTTTCGTCGAACACGAGTTTGACGAACCCGATGAGGTTGCCTTCGAAATATGCGCCGATAAAGATGCTGCGATCCATGAAGGTCGCGTTCATTTTGCGCACGGTTTCAAGGTCTTTGCCGTAATGCCAGAAGGGCTTGCCCTGGCGGACGGGAGACTCGTTGTAAATGGCGTGTATGCCCCGCACGTAGGCATCGTCAAAGGCCGCCTCGCGAACATCTACTCCTTTTTTCGCCGCTTTGCGCGCTTTGTTCCTGACCTTGAAATCGATCTGCTTGGTCATCCAATCATCGAAGGTGGTCACGCGCAGCGCGGCCATGTTGTCCAATTCCACGGGGTAATTCAGTTTCACCGGACTATCGGAGAGCCTCTGAATAAAAGTGAAAAGGTCGATTCTGTTCCGGGAGCTCCGCAGAGAGGCCAGCGCCGCTTCCGGGTCCTCCAGGAACTGATAGCCCTCTGCATCAATGAATCCGATTCGGATCAACTTCCCGTCAATCCGGAGATCTTTGCCGCAAACTTCCAAAGTTCACCTGCCTCTTTTCTGGCGGTCGATGTCCGACGCAACCAGCGTTAAATCTTCGTCGGCCATTCGACAGCTATCGGTACTTGCCCGTCAGGCCGTTCCAGCGAACCTGCAGCGGATCCAGAAATCCCTTGGCCCCCAGCAACATGCTGACCTTGGTGCCCGCCACATCGTTCCAGCGCACCGGCACTTCCAGGGTCCGGTATCCCAGGCGCTTAGCGATGAACAAAACCTCCACGTCGAAACCGAAACCGTCCAGTCGCTGGCGCCTGAAAATCTCGCGCGCAGCCGAGGTCTCAAAAAGTTTGAATCCACACTGCGTGTCGTGGAAGGGCAACCCGGTCTCCACGCGCATGAGCAGGTTGAAGACGCGGCCCATCCGTTCCCGGAAGACCGGCTGGTGGACTCCTATGAGCGAGCGGTCGAGAGCGCGCGATCCGATGGCGCACGGCGCGCTCTCGCGTTCCGCGGCGCGCCACAGAGTTTCGAGTTCCTCGATGGGGGCGGACAGGTCGGCGTCAGAAAACAGCGCCCATTCGCCTTTGGCTGCGAGCATCCCGTGGCGTACGGAATATCCCTTGCCGCGGTTTCCCGGGTTCCGCAGCACGCCTGCTCCGGCGGCCTCGGCCACTCCCGCAGTGTTATCGCGAGAGCCATCGTCCACCACTATGATCTCTGAAAATTCCCAGGAACTCGCGGCCAGATACGCCTTCACCTTTGCCAGCGTGGAGGGCAGCCGCTTCTCTTCGTTGTAGGCCGGAATAATGATGGAGATGGATCGTCGCAATAGAATCCTAGTTTGGTCCTTGCTCGGCTATTTTGCGATGAGGCCTAACCCACACAGCTGCGTCGCCCGCGTACCGGGCTCCGATCTGATGTACCAGCACAGAGTTGGCCAGCGTGGCCCCGCCAAAAGTCATGATAGCAACATCACCGTGGCCCGGGAGTCGAGCGCCGTTCTGGCATCGCAAATCGGAGTCCCAAAAATGCTGCACGTCTTCAATATCCGCGGGCGGCCGATTCCTTCTGGTTATAGCGCTTTCCACATCATCGATCGGGCTGCCCGCATTTTCGGCGAAAGCGATGTCATAGGCGCAATAGTCGGAATCGTGAAGCCAGGCCAGAATATGCTCCAATTGGTAGGTTCTTTCACGCTCGGCGAGAAGAGGATTTGCAACTTTAGTCACTACTGGCACATTGATTCCGGCGCGCACCATTATTACGACCATGGCCAATGCTGCGATGGCCCCGATGACGTATTGAGTCTTGACAAAAGAGACGGCCTTCTCAGCCTGTACCCAATCCAAAGACGTCGCGTAAACCGATACGATTATTCCAAAGAGGGCATAGACCGGAGTTCCGATTCCCCCGCCCAACGGGAGCACTGCCGCCGTCAGCATCAGGAAGAAAAGGCTCCAGCGGCGCAGACGGAATAGCTTCACCAGCACCGCCAAGAACCAGATAAAAAGCAGCGGCAGGCTTCTCAGGAAAAACACAACGCCGAGTGCCGAGGCCAAGAGACAAGCCACCAGCTTCAGCCTGGGCGAGAGGCGCGTGCTGAGAAAAACCATCAGGGCCAGGAGAAATGCCACGAGCGATGCAGCGCGATTGACCTCGTTGGTTTTGTAACTTACCAGAAACCCAAATAACTTGGTTGCGAGCGGCATGTGCGCCCGCGGAAAGATAACAACCAGGGCGGCGATAAACGTCGTGCCCGCCAGCAGGATGGCGATGGCCTGAATGTGCTGCGCCAGGCTGCGGCGCCAAAACGTGCTGAGGTAGTAACCGAAATAAAAGCCGACGAAGAGGCCTGTTGCAAACGGGTGCCAAAACGCAAGTATCACGGCGGTTAACGCGAACCACGCTTCTCGCTTCCCAAAAGTGTCCAAAGCATCGGAGCGTATCAAAGCTCCGAGCATCAGGATCACCGGAACGTAGAACATTCCGTAGATGTGAAAAAGATGAACGTAGCCCGAAAAAAACACGCCGCCGACGACGAAAGCGATCAAGGCAAACATCCGCTTTTGCGGGGCCGCGGAATAGATCAGCCACCAGGCGAGAACGAACATCGCGTATATAAGTCCCTGAACCAAAGCCTGGCGCGGCACGCTGGTGGGGAAAATCCGCGGATTCAGAAATACGAAGCCCACTCGCGTCACGACCTGCGCCAGCGGACGATAGGTGGAAGACAGGCCAAATTCGAATTGTTGCGCGAAGGTTTGCGTGTGAACCCAGGCCAGCCACGAGTAGCTTTCCCGGTGACTTGCGAATGGCACGACCATAAAAAACCAAAAGGAAAATCCCAGCACGGCGAGGATGAAATACGTGATGGTCTCAGCCCGTCCGTTCAGATCGGGCAGAGGATTAGCCTTGGGCTCGGCGATGCCAGCCCCGTCGGTTTGAATTATTGAAATCATCCCAGGGAATTCTTCCGGCGCGGCAGCGGCAGGGCGCCGCGAACGAAAGTATCTTTCTGCTTTTTGGCCGGGGCGCGCTCGACCAAAGGCTCCCGAGCCGGGGCGCTGCCCGGTGCAGCAACAGCAATCGAGCCCAACAGGAAGGTAAGGCTCATGAACGACGGCTTAAAGGCAGCCTCGGTCATGTTGTAGAAAAGTGCGATGGTCCACAGCGCCACGAAGAGCGACGCCAGGCTGGAATATGGCGTTAGCTTCTTGCAGATGGCCCGGTAACTGGAAACCAGCAAAATGATGAGAAGCGCGAGCCCGATGACGCCGAGGTTCAGATACACGTCCAGGTAGCCGTCATGCGCTTCCGTGACCGGCCCAGCCAACTTCCAAACCTGCAGCAGCCGAGGACCGAGCCAGAAGCTCTCGTAGCCCGTGCCCACAACCGGATTCGTGTTCGTGCTCAGCACGGCTTGCCAAATGTTTGTTCGCCCCGTCAGCGAAGGGTCTCGCCCGATTCCGCGGGCCAGCTCCCCGTTGAGGCCCAGGCCGAATGCCAGGATCAGGTAAAGGATGAACGAGGTTGGCATCATCACTTTGATCAAACCGGTATGGCGCTGGCCCCACCCGCTATGAGTCGCTACGATCACGAGACATCCAATCACCAAACAAACGCTGGAGGTCGCGCTCTTGGACATGTCCAGCAGCCACACGGTCATCGCCATAAACGCGAGGTTTACGAGCAGGATCCGCTTCGTCTGCTTGTCCTTGCGTTGGGACCACCGCGAAACGGTGTCCCAAAAAAAGAAGATTCCGCTCATTAGGCACAGGACTCCGAGAGTGTTCTTGCTGGTTGCCGCTCCCACGAACTCAGGCGCCCCGGTCCACGGATTATAGTGCTTGCCTATTTGCGCGTAATACTTGACCAGCAAGACGGAAAGCGGGACCAAGAAATAGTGGATGCGCCTGAGGAAAATCCGAATGGCCTCCGTCGGATGTGCGTCGGACAGAACCACAAGTATCATCAAATAGTTGCCGAGGTCGCGGAACCACCGTTTGGCGGCGACGAAGGTGAAATCAGACCACAAGACGCTTATCAGCGCGAACAATAGAAATAATACCAGGGCGCCATTGCGCTTTAAAAAAACGTCCCATTTGAACCCTCGCGATATCAGGATTCCCATGGCCAACAGGATCAAAGCGAAATAAACGACACGATCCAGGGGGTTTCCCGTTTCCAGGGCTTGCTCCGCCTCAAAGCTCTGTGCTCCCAGCCATTGCGAGGGCAGCCGCGATCCCATGATGAACATCCACATCACCGGTACCCACAGGGCCGGCGAGGTGCTAGGTTCCTTAGCGGGATCAAAGCGCAGGAGCGCCAGCAGAAGGACGAGCCACAAAGCCAGCGCTAATGTAGGTGGCATTAGCTCAATCCGCTCGCGGCCGGTTCGATCTCGTCCTGGCTAACCTTGTTTTCAACGTTTTCGTCCACCGGCACGTCCGCGTAGCCCGCCGAACTCTGCGAATTGGCCGCGCCTGGCTTTCGCGCCGCATGGATTCGCAATCGTAGAGCGGGAAGATTTTCACCGCGATCAACCGAGACCGTGGCGCGCACGCCGCCGGGCTGAGTGGAATCCATCTCGAACTTCGCCGAGCGGCGCTTTCGAAACCACGAGGTCGCCTGCCCTGCGGTAGCAAACCACGCACCACGGCTCTGCAAATCCCGAATCAAATCAGCGTAGAAGCCGCCCCACAATCTTTCCGGCACCAGGCTGCGATCGTGCCAATTGATCGTGAGTACGCCTCCGAACTCCTCCGAATTATCCAAAAGCGGGCCGACGAGAGTCTTTGCTTTCTGCCCGGAAAGTCCGAGATGATTGGGGTAGAAGAGAGCGGTGTCCATCACATGCAGCGGCAATTCAAGCAAACGCGTGGCGCCGAGCGGCTTGTACACCTGCGTCGTGCCCGCGCGATATCCCACCGCGTCATTGTAACCAATGGTTGAGTCGTAGTCCGCGCCGGCGGCTTCCAAAGCTTCGGGCGATTGTTGGCCGTAGTATAGCCAGTGCATGCGTGCGCCGATTTCGGAGCTTCCTGTTATGCGGCGAATTTCTTCCAGTTCTCGGTGCCCTTTCGAACTATCGCGCCAGGCATCGATGCCATGGAGCCCGACCTCGTCTCCCGCCGCGGTGAGTTTGTGGAGCGCATCGGCGATATCTTGAGCGCCGTAGCCTGCACCGCGAATCGCCGGCGCCGGACCATGAGAGGTGCCCCCGGGCTGGTTAGCGAACGGAATCACGAAAAATGTCGAACGGACACCCTTTTCCACTTCGAGGTAGCGATCGCCGAATTCGCCCCAGATGTCTTTCGCCAGGTCCAGGTGCATAAACGGCAGCTTCAAAGCCGCCGTCCAGTTCGCCAGCAGATCTCCCAAGGAGATTTCCCCGCGCATGAGTTTCCGCACAGAACCGAGGACGGCGCGGTACAAAAACCCGAACATCGTGTGGTCCCATTTGTGGCGGCGAATCGAAGGATGGTCCACGTCGTGCGTCAGGCAGGCGATGAATCGATGACGGTCGGGAACCGGTGGAATTTCCGCCAAGGGAATTCCGCACCCGGTTATCAGGTCGCGCAGAAACGCGATGTGAGATTCGAGCGCCGGCATGGCGGCGTTCGCGGCCGGTTGCCCCTCCATCAGCAAAGAGCGAACCTCGCTGAACAAATCGTAACCGATGCGCGTGAGCATTCGGCCGTCGGACTCGTCGAGATACGCCGCGCACTCGCCGGACTCTTCGTCCGTCAGGAGGGCGTTCGCCTTCTCCTGAAACGCGATGACCTCACCGTAGATCGGGATTCGCCTCACCTGACGCGTGAGAAGGAAGGCCTGTTTCCGTTGGCGGCCGGTTGGGATCCTTTGTTCGCGGTCAAACTGAGTGTTTTTGCCGGCGTAGAAGAGGACAAGCTTTGCGGCAGAGTCGAACGGGGCGTCTCCGGCGCACAGCACAACGTCATACTGCCGGTCCCGCCGATAAAATTCCCACGGAGTTTTGAACAGCTCGAAGAACTCGCGGACGACGCCGTGTTCGGCAGGATCTGCAATGACTCCTATCATCGCGAGGCTCCTAGCTCAACGCCGCTACGGGTTCCTCGTGCGCCCGAAGCCATTCCTCAAAGACGACCAGGCTGAAAAGGACTTTATGATTGTCGTTTTGACCGGAGCGATGTTCCTCGAATATTTCCTTTACCGCCGCAGGGCGCAGGTAGTTGTAAATCAGGCTGCCTTTATCCAGCAGGATTTCTTCCATTTTGCGATTGGTGGTGCCGCGAAACCAATGATCCACCACATTCACGCCAAATCCTCTCTTTTTCCTTTTCAATATTTCCGCGGGAAGAAGCGCCTGGCAAACCTGGCGATGTACCCATTTTCCCGATCCATTCCGCACCTTCAGATTCGACGGCAACCTCTCGGCATATTCCACGATTTCCTTATCCAGAAAAGGCACGCGCACTTCAAGGCTATGCGCCATGGAGAGCTTGTCCGCGTACATGAGCAGCTCATCGGGAAGCGTCGATCGCAGCTCGACGAACTGAAAACCTCCGAGCTCGTCCGTTTCGTCCATCAGCGGACGCAGATCCTCCCAGCACTCGAGGATTTTGTCCGATGTCGCCGGAGGAAGAATTCCGTCCTGAAAAAGGCCGTCGATTTCGCCGCCGGGCAAGAGCGACAGGACGTTCTGATAGCGCCTCATGCGCTCGGGAAGATCCAGCGAGTAGATACCTCGCTTCAAAGTCTCGTTGCGCGGCAACGCCGTGATCATGGAGCCAACAGCCGCGCGCACGGACTTCGGCAGAGCTCCCCAGTACGAGCCGTAGCGCACTCCGAGATGGCGCCGATAGCCGCCGAACAATTCATCCGGCCCCTGCCCCACGAGCGCGACCTTGACGTCTTCGCGCGCCCGCTTGCACACAAAATACATGGGCACGATCGACGACGAAGCGATGGGCTCTTCGAGGCATGAAACGATGTGCGGCAGCGCGTCCTCGAAAGTCTTGCGGTCAAGCAGCACGGAAGTATGTTGCGAGCCAAAATGAGCGGCGGTGTCCGCGGCGTCCGCCAATTCGTCATCCGCGAAACTCGAACCGTATCCGACCGTGTAGGTGCGCCACGATTTCCCGTACAAATTCATCAGCGCTAGTAAAAGCCCGGAATCGACTCCTCCGCTGAGCAAAAGCCCCAAAGGCACATCGCTCAGCAGCTGCCGCTTCACCGATTGCTTGTAGAGCTCGCAGAGCTCTTCGGTCGCTTCTTTCGGCGACTTCGCCGGCGAAAATGGCGTGGGCTTATAGTTGTACCAGCGTCGCAGAGCGTAATCGCCCCGCTCAAAAACCAGCATGGTTCCCGGCGCGAGCTTTCGAACGCCGCTGAATATTGTGTAGGGCGAAGGAGTGTAGCGATAGCGCAGAAAGAGATTCAGCGAAACCGGATCGACTGCAGACTTTTCGTCCGCGGCCGCCACCACCGCGCGAATTTCCGAGCCGAAGGAGACGCGTCCGTCATCGATCTTGTAATAAATCAGCTTGATGCCGAAGGGGTCCCGGGCCACAACCAGCCGCTGCTTGCGCACGTCCCATATGGCCAGCCCAAACATCCCGTTCAGGTGGTTCAGGACCTCGTCGCCCCACTGCTTGTAGCCGTGAATGATGACTTCGGTATCGCACTTGGTTCGGAACACGTGCCCGAAGCCTTCGAGTTCGCACTTGAGCTCCGGGAAATTATAGATCTCGCCGTTGAAAATCACCCAGACGGATTCTTCCCGATCGGACATGGGCTGGTGCCCGAGCGCAAGATCGATGATGGAGAGCCGGCGAAAGCCGAAGCCGAGCGGCCCTGCAACGAAATAGCCTTCGTCATCCGGCCCGCGGTGGACGATGCTTCGCGTCATTCGCTCGAGGTCCTGGCGCAGCACCGGAGCCTGGCTCTTGAAGTTAAATTGTCCGCAAATCCCGCACATAATTTAGCTAGTTCCGCCCTCGAGATTTCTGTTCGGACTCTGGCGTGTTGCGGTAGAGCAGGAAGCAAAGACTTCGAAACAATTGCGATTGCGCCCAGCGATGCATGGGAACGTTGTCCCAGCCGAGGAGAAGCTGGCGGCTGCGGAAAGAGCCGTCGGACTTCTGCCAGCCTTCGAGCTTGATGACCCGCGCCAGGATTTCGTCGAGCGCCGGGTAGCGGCCCGCCAGCAGCACTCCCACATTGATGCACTCGGCATAGTCGTACAACTCGCGCCGATACACAGTCATGCGAGGCCGGCGCGAAAAAGGCTTGGGCAAGCCCGCTTCATCAAACAGATTTTTGACGTAGTAATCGACACCGCGCTCGATGGCCTTGGTGCAAGCGGGATTCTTTGTGATGGCCTCGATCTTGGCCAGCGCCTTCAGCACGAAGCAGGTATGAAAGTGATCGACGAAAAGCCTTTCCTCATCGGTCGAATAAGGCCACGAGCCGTCCGCATTTTGCGCCTGCAGCACGAAATTCAGATTTCGGTCGGCGACTTTTTGGTAGCGCTCGTCGGAGAATTCCTGTGCCGCGGAAGTCAGCAGAAACGCCCGGTAGGCGCTCGCATTTATCACCCCGCTCGAGTCTTCGGGCCCGGGATTGTAGAAGCAGGAGGCCGCGCTCGGCGAGGTTTCCACGTCCTGATAGTCCTTCATGGCATGGCGCACGATCGAGTGCATGATTTCCCGCCACTGCGGGTTCCCATCGATTCGATAAACCTCTTGAAAGGCCTCGTACACGTACGGAACGGTGGTAATGAGGGGTGTGTCCTGCCACATTGTTCCGCGCCGTGTTTCCCAGTTGAAGGGATAGCCCCAACAGTATTCGTCATAACCGGGAGCTCGCGTTTGCTTGAGAACTTCAAGAAAATGGACTGCTCGCTCATAGTACTGCTTACTTCCCAGAGCGCGCGAGAGGAAAGCAAAGCCCATGGCATAGTGCGCGTCGGCGATAGGGAACCTCTGCGGCTTCCAGAAGAGCCTGCGCGCCGAGGGCACAAAGGCCTCGCTGAAGATCATGGGCGAAACGGCCAGAGTTCCGAGTAGCGGCTTTTTGTAATACAAAGATTTGGCGCCGCGCGCCAGGTCGCTCGCGAAGAAGCTCTGGTGATCGTAGGAAGTCTCGCCAAATTGATCGAGCCAGTTCGTAAAACGGACTACCGCCGCTTGAACTTGCGCGATCTGCGTTTCGTTCACGATTTGAGCCTGATCAGTGAGAGTGAGCAAAGTGGCGCCTATTGCGGAAGGACTTTAAACTTATCAATCGGTTTGAAGGTCACCAGCGATTTCAAAACTACAGACAACTTGCGCATTTGTTCTTTGCGGTGGAAGGCAATGAGTTCTTTGGAAACAGGTCTCTTGACTCTTCGAAGCAAAGCCCAGCTATAGCCCAAGCCCAAGGCAAGCCCGTCCACGATGTAGGGCGGCTTGGACAAGCGGTACGTGACCCGGAAGAGTTCCCAGATCGGATGGCCGCCGAGATAGTAGTCTTTCTCCCCATAAGAAAATGACGAAGCCAGTACGCCGCGCTCGGCCGTGCCC
>Ga0302221_10000252_pt1 | contig 43141 bp, 98 predicted proteins | sample II_Palsa_E2_1_FD_193517 | JGI IMG/M metagenome (GOLD analysis project Ga0302221, IMG submission 193517) | Peat permafrost microbial communities from Stordalen Mire near Abisko, Sweden - II_Palsa_E2_1 | ecosystem: Environmental > Terrestrial > Soil > Palsa > Peat permafrost | place: Sweden... | reverse complement strand
TGCGTTAGCAGCTTCTTTAAGATGAGCGTTAATTAATTCAAAATCTTCTTCTAATTCAGTCATATCGTTCTCCGGCGAAAGAAGTTTAATTATTAAAAATTGCGTGTCAATGGCTGTTAATTTTATTAAATTGTGATGGGCGGCCCCTTCGTGGGCCAAAAACGGATAGGCGTATACCCTGTTGCAGAGTGTAGGACACGTGCGAGTCACGCCTTCAGGTTCATGAAGTTCGGGAACAACCGGAGCGTGTCCAGCGTGACATTTACGGGAGGCCGCTGACCCGGCACGATGCCGAGCGACCGCAACCGGTCCGACAGGACCTGCGCCGGAGAAACCGCAAGCGCCGAGGTCTCGAGGCCGCCCTTGCTGCGAAGCAGGTCTCGAACTTCGGCAACCGTCCTAGGCTTTCTGGGCTGCATCGGCATCGCTCCGACCCTTCGTGGGGGGGCAGGTCTATTTTTATAGTGCTCACAATAAAAACATACTAATGTTGCACCTATAATGCCACCATTTTGTTCATCGTAAATAATTTCACTTAACTCAAAATCATGTCGACCCAAATAACACATTAACTTAGAAAGCCAAGGATGTTGATGCCAATTATCTTTAAACCATAAATAACTAACTGAGCCGTCTTCATCTTTAAATAAATCTCTAAACATTTTTAAGTTCCTTTATATTTTGAAACAAACTCATGCATAATTATTCCACTTGCAGTGCCCACGTTTAAACTACGGACGCTACCGAATTGTTCGATGTAAATCATATCTTGACACATGCCTTGCATAGCAGGAGTTAATCCTGTTCCTTCTTCACCAAAAACAAATAATGTGTTGGGCACAAAATTATATGTAGAAATGGGAACAGCCCCACTAACATTATCGACAGCCACAACATGATATTTTTCCTTCAATTTAATGAAATCATCTACTGTTGGCAACCATATAACATCCAAATAATTATGGACTCCAACCATACTTCTGCGATCGACCTTCTTATTACCAATATAATACATTGCCTGTGCGCCGAATGCATTACAGTTTCTGGCTACCGTGCCCAGATTAAAATCTCCAATGATATTCTCCATGCAAACAGCAAAAGGAAATGCACTACACTTTAACGTCTGTCTAATTTCTTCTACCGTTTTATCCTTAAAATGATCTGCTACATTATATTGCCAAGAACTAAAATGTTTCGTGCCATCTGCGATAGCTTTTTGGTGAGCAGGAGAAGTATCAGCCAAATTAGGACTTGTTTTTACTTTTGGTTTTGACATTACGAATCACATTTTCTTTTTCAGGAATTACACTATCAGCTGTAGCCATAAACCAAATAGAATTACATGTGCTACACTTTACGTGTAAGTGAGCAATTTTCTTAGCTTTGCATTTTTCATCATTACAAGCCCATGGCGGCAGTGGACCTTCATGTTCATGAAGATCTCCATTCTTTTCTCTTACAAGATTTTTACCGGGCCTACCACACTTAACGCAAGGAGTGTCTATTTTAATTTCTACAAAAGAATGGATCATAGGATGCTCCTCATCATCTTCAATATCCCATTGTCTTAATTTCTTAACAAGACTATTGCCTAATAACAAAGAACCAAGAAAAGAAAGCGTTAGTCCCCCAATTATAGCTTCAATGATCATTTTGACGAACCTTGACTACAATAAGAATACGAATTATCTTCGCAAAATTTCCGGCCAAGATGAATCAATGAACGCCATATTTTGTTTTCATCTAAATTATTTTTTACTATGCGATCAACTCCAATTTGAATTCTAATGGCAGTAAAAAATATATCAACAGGAAGATCCGAAAGCAAAATACCAACTGTATCAACAGATGATAAGTCTCCAGCATCTAAATCAAAAGCAAGTTTCTTAGTTAATAAATTAGCTAACGCTAAAGTCTCTTCATCATTTAATCTATTCATTTTATTTTCTATTAATTCCGAATTATAGATTTTACATTATCCCAATCTTCATCAATTCTTTTTAATTCTTCTTGTTCAAAAGACACTTTATCCCAGCCAGATGCTTCCAATAAATCAGTATACATCTTTTGCCAATAATCAATAGTATCATTATCATTAGCAAATGCCATGTTCTCAATATATTTGGCGGCATCTATAACTATTTGATCGTATGGAACTCTTGTCATTTATTATGATATAACAAAAGGATCGTATAGTTATTTGTTCTTTATTATTAATACTACTCCATGCACTACGACTGCAAATCCAAACGCACCAGCTAATCCACATAATGACAATATAACAATTTCAACAACAGGCATTTTGATTCAATCTCCTAACAATTTCTTTTATTTGATTCTCTGGAAGAGCAAGATTCATACGAATGAATCCAGGCATTCCAAAATGTTCGCCACTAATTATATTTACTTTAGCTTTCTCAAAATCAGCTTTTGGGCCGGTCTTACACCATAGAAACATTCCATTTGCATCTTCTATATTATTTGGCACTTCTAATACATTACTGCTAACTTGTTTAATAAGCAATTTATTTTCTCGTATTGCTGAGTATGATAAGTGCTCAAACTTTTCTGTCAAGGTGGGATAGCCGTGCATTGTATTTAATAAATTATACAAGAATATCTGAGAAACTATTGAGACGCCTACCGTCATTGCCTCGACATAATGCAGAATCAATTTATATAATTCTGTATTTCCACAAACCACATAACCAAGTCGGATCGATGAAATACCAAAAAGTTTACTAATGGAATATATTTGAGCGTCACCAAAAGAATCTAACTTGTAAGATTGTGGAAGGTATGTATGGGAATAATACGCACCATCATGGATCAATGGAAGGCCGCGCTCTTTCATAGACTCTGAAAGAGTTTTCATGTCGGGCATATTACCACACGGATTATTTGGTGCTACACATAAATAACTATCTGTATTAAGATCATCTTCGATAATATGATTGACTCCATGCATTTCCATTAGAGGAGGAATAAGGCACCACCATGGACGAGGTAATGCAAGATTGCTTTTGCCTAACTGTTTTAGAGCATAACAAATCGCCCCAAGCCCCTGTTTTGCCCCATTAACAATAATAACTGGCGCCTGATGTTTAGCTTCTAATAATTGAACCAAAGGCTTATATCCTTGTGGTTCTTGATATTCGAATATACCTTTATCTTTTGGCAAATCAATAGCCGATACATCGAAAATAGATAGCAACGCGTCACGAACGACATGCGCCTCGCCAATGGAAGCATCAATATAATCATCTGGCAATTTACTTTTGGCTAATAACATTATTTCTTTTTGTCATATCCAAATGTATAATTGAAAATATTATTTTTTATACCACCCAAAATAGCCATATACAATCCGGCTAACACATATTTTACTAAGACGTTTATTCTTCCGTCTCTATCAAGCCTTCTCACGGAAACGTGAATCTTTTTAGATTTTAGTACGCCGAACTTAGTTATTTTTTTGGCTCGCTTAACATAATCAGAATCTTCTGCCAATAAGATCTGTTCATCAAATCCTTTTAACTTATTATGAACTGACGTTTTGGCAAAAATGCAGAATCCAGGAGCGTATGGAGAGATTTTCTCCGATAAAACCATTATTATGTTATAAGCCTCGTGCCCAATAATATCTTTTTTCAATAAGGAAAGTGGTGCAATACAGCAAGTTGCCACACCTACGTGTCGTTTTTTAAATTCAAAATAACAATCGGAAAGAAAATCTGTATCAGTTAGTATAACATCAGCGTCTAAAAAGAGTAGTAAATCTCCTTTTGCAGACTTTGCCCCCTGATTCCTGCCCGGACCTGGAAGGCCACCGGTAGTAATTGTAGCCCCATACATTTTTGCTATTGCTACCGTAGAATCTGTAGATTTATTGTCTGCCACAATTATTTCGTAATCTTTAAAAGATTGCAATTTAATTGATTGCAATAACAGTGGTAAATATTTTGCTTCATTATAGGTTGGGATAATAATAGATATCATATCGCCTATATACCAAATTAATTACATTTTGATTGGTATTTTGCGATCTCTCTCAATCGCATCTCAAAATGATTTTTTTGCTTGGTATACTTCTTTAATCGCTTGTTAATTCTATTAAGACGATCTTGAATTCGTTTCTTATTTTTAACCCAGTCTAAAATAATTGGCTCAGGAATTGTGGCCATTATTCAATTTCGATCTAAAATATGTTTTAAAGTCTTCTAATTGCTTTAACGCATCTGGACCTTCAGCTTGCGCTTCTTCCTCTATTTCTTTATAAAAAGCTGAAAACTTCATGGATAATTTTGATCTAAAACTTAGACCATTATCATTCAACCAATTTTCTGCATTCATTAAACTCGGCGTATCACCACGCGTTCGACAAATATCTTTAATAATAGTTATCGCATCATCAAAACAACCAGAACAACCATCTCTATCACACGAACCATGATTACAATTCATTAATCTAACCCTCTAATCGTTCTAATGTTTTGAGCCATACGCATGCATCTACAGCTGGGCCATGAACAACCGTCTGTGAATAATGATGGTGTTGCATAATGATCTTCAACTGGATGAAGGCAATCCTCACATGATCTTTCTAATTTTGCCAAACACCACCTTAGACTACGAATTAATATCTTCTTCATCTTTTACCTCAAAATTATATGCAACGAAAGCACAACAACTTGGATCTTCACATACGCTGTCAGCAATAGCCATAAAAACTATATTCCACAATCTTAATTTATCAGCTCCTGCATCAATAGCTGCTTGAATGTCTCCGGGCGTTAGATACCTATTATTGGAATAAGTCCAAGGATTTTGGTAATCTTTCATAATTTTATCCTTCAATTCCTATAAATTGCCTTGCAATCATCTTTGATATTATATACGATGTTATTCTGCAAACACATAGCATATGTTTCAACATCATTTGTCATTGCTGTTGGCTTGCATTTATAAGCGGAAGGAGATCCTTGATAAACAGAAAGCCATTCTTGCGTTGTTGGTTCTCTACCTAATTTACGCTCACAGTATTCTTTATCTTTGCGAATAATATAACTGCCAACATTGATATTATTCTCTCCAACTAAAAGATAGTTAGGATCACCCCCATAATGTCTACCACGAATTTGTAGGAGCCCGTAGTCTTCTCCATCTTGTGAGATAATTGATTCATTAAATTTCGATTCGTGTTGTGCGATAGCAATAAAGATAAAGGGATCAATATCTTCTTTAATGGCATCCTTTTGCATAACTTTGGCTAAAGATACTTCTTTGATGTAAGGAACATTAGAAGTAGAAAGTTGAATTGCTAAAATAATCTGAGCAAGTTCTCTATACATTTAAGTGCATCTCCTTTTTAATTGTTTATTTTACTTTATCTTCTGGTTCATATCTTCGTAAATATCCAGCAAGTGCGCCCTTTATGCATTCTAAAACGCACAAGCCTTCAATAGATTTACCTCGCACTTCCATTAATTTTTCCAATGCATCAATGAAAGATTGCAAAGTGCTTTGCAAACCATAATCAAAAAGAATACCCTCAATTTGAGCGAGGCGAGCTTTCCTTTGGTCGACAGAAACTTGTTCCAATGGTTTCATATTATCTCTTATTCTTTAGATAGATTAATTTGACAAGCCAGAATGGTAATAGACCTGCAATAAATAATCTGGCTCTTGCACGGAAAGAAGGCGGGCGGTGGCATGCACATAAGCACGGCCAAACGAGACAACGACACGCGGATGTAGGCGGTATATTATTTTCCATTATCTTTGTCCTCAAAATATAAATCCAATATATACATTAGATTTTCTCCATTATCACCATCGCCACCAAAACTAAATTGAAAAGAATCATCACATTCTTCATAGTCAATTTTAGCAATCGCCTTAGCTAATTCAACAGAACGAGGATCATGATCAATACCTTGCTCCCAACGATCGTTAATTGATAGCTTACGCTTCTTAGATTTTTTATTCATTTTGTTTAATAGGCATTATTCTATTCCTACAAGGTAAGCGACTGCTCCAATAATAAAGTAATGCATCTTAGATTTCCTGCAAAGAAACTTTAATAATATTATGTGCGTAACAAAAAGCACCGAACTTATCGATGTTGACTGAGAGGCATCCAAAAAACTCAGGATCAGGAATCAAATAGACACAATCAATTGGAACAAAATCCATTGGAATCCACCCATAGATATCTCCTGAACGAGACATGTGAACTGGATGACAATACTTCTCGAAAGCTAAAAACATCTTCTTACCATCACTGGCAGGATTATACAGCATCTTGCTGAGAAACAAATCGTTCCATTCATTGCCGGCATGAATGCAAGCTGTTTCCAACAGAGTAATGATATCTTTTTCTGAGATATCATTCATCATAGGAAGTGGAAGTTGATTCATATTCTGAATCTTAACTCCATCTTCTGTAAGGTAGATCGCTGCTTTATCAAAGTCGGAATCATATGTTTCGGTGGAACAAGAACAATCATTTTGAATATCCTGAACAAAAATGTTCTGAATTTTCTTAGATACTCTGTCATCCAATCTTTTAGAGATAAGAGATATGGGAGGACGTTCTACCTCTGCCAGTTTTACGCCATCTCCCATTAACTTCTTATACCACTTGGGCTTATCAGTTGCCAGTATTTCATTTTATTGGACTAATAACGTTAAGAAGATCTTTACCTGAGTTTTGTATATTAAAATCAATTTCTTTAATCATTGTTTCCGCTTTATTTTTTATACCAGAGCACGCCGGATCATCTCCAACTTCGTCCAAAATTGCTTGTAATTTACTTTTTCTTTCAAGACAATCTTTGATATAATCAAAATGAATTTGTTTTAATTCGTCCATAATATGTCCTTTGTTATTCTATCGCACCATCAATTTCTTTCCAGAAAATAGTTTTGTTCAAAACACGATCCCAAAAATACCATTCCGATTCTTTAGATCTTGGACCGGTAAAAAATATACTCCAAGTTCCTTTTTCTTCGTTTAATAAATCCACTCGATGAAACTTAGATTTAGCTATATAATTAAAAGTAAAGGGTTTAATTACTCTGGTTGAAACGGTCCCGTCAATTTCACGCACCTCTTCTTTATAACCACCCCAAATAATAAAACTTAATCCTGGCCATGGATGACAGTGCAATAATCCAAATCCATCAACTCCCATATCCATATCACTGCGATGAAAATGATGAATAAATATATTGCCAAATTGTCTATCCTTTAGGAAGACAAAATATCTGGTAAGATAATCTTTGGCATCTTTTGAGATGGTAATTGATGGTAATAGTTTAATAAGCGATACTAACATTTTAATTCCTTATATCATTTGTCGAAACAAGAGTTTCTCCGACCTTTGGTCACCAGAAAACTTTCAGTTTAAGTAATCTCTCAAACTCCTCTTGAGAAGAACAATCTATTTGTTTATCATCAAGATACCAAACTTTATCTCCATTAGCATATTCCATTGCTGGACCATCTGTCCTGTGTCGTTTACCATCAAGATACCAGCGTTTATCTCCATTAGCAAGCTCTATTGCTGGACCATCGGTTCTGTGTCGTTTATCATCAAGATACCAGTGTTTATCTCCGTTAGAATCTGTTTTACAAATTGATTTTTTCAATTTACCAGAACGCCTTTAATTTTAGAAGTCGTTCAAACTCTTCTTGAGACTCACAATCTATATATTCACCTTCATACCACCAAAAGCTTTTACCATTTGGATGTATAACTGCTGGACCGTCTTCTCTATGAAATATATTGGTATCATTCACCAACCAAACTGTACATCCTGAACTATTTATTTCTGGCTTGCTTATCATTAATCACCAAAAAGCTTTCAATCTCATAAGTCTCTCAAACTCCTCTTGAGATTTACAATCTATTTGTTTACCATCAAGATACCAAACTTTATTTCCATTAGCACGTTCTATTGCCGGACCATCAATTCTATGGTATTTATCATTAAGATACCAGTATTTATTTCCATTAGTATATTCTATTGCTGGACCATCAGTTCTATGAAGTTTGTCATCAATATACCAGTGTTTAGTTCCATCAGCATATTCTATTGCTGGACCATCTGCTCTGTGAAGTTTATCATCAAGATGCCAATATTTATCTCCATTAGCATATTCTATAGCTGGACCATCTTCTCTGTGTCGTTTATCATCAAGATACCAGCGTTTAGTTCCATCAGCATCTGTTTTACAAATTGATTTTGTCATTACCAAAACGCCTTTAATCTAAGCAATCTCTCAAATTCTTCTTGAGATTTACAATCTATTTGTTTATCATCAAGATACCAAATTTTATCTCCATTAGTATATTCTATTGCTGGACCATCAGTTCTATGTCGTTTACCATCGAGAAACCAAGCTTTATATCCATCAGCATATTCTACTGCTTCTATAGCTGGACCATCTGCTCTGTGAAGTTTACCATCGAGAAACCAAGCTTTATATCCATCAGCATATTCTACTGCTTCTATAGCTGGACCATCTGCTCTGTGAAGTTTACCATCAAGATACCAGCGTTTATCTCCATCAGCATCTGTTTTACAAATTGACTTGTTCATTACCAAAACGCCTTTAATCTAAGCAATCTCTCAAATTCTTCTTGAGATTTACAATCTATTTGTTTATCATCAAGATACCAAACTTTATCTCCATCAGCAAACTCTATTGCTGGACCATCGGTTCTATATCGTTTATTATCAAGATACCAGTATTTATCTCCATCAGCATTTTCTATTGCTGGACCATCTGTTCTGTGAAGTTTATCATCAAGATACCAGTATTTAGTTCCATTAGCAAACTCTATTGCTGGACCATCTGTTCTGTGAAGTTTATCATCAAGATACCAGTATTTATTTCCATCAGCATATTCTACTGCTGGTCCATCGGTTCTATGTCGTTTCCCATCAAGAAACCATTGTTTAGTTCCATCAGCATCTGTTTTACAAATTGATTTTGTCATTACCAAAACGCTTTCAGCTTGAGAAATCTTTTGAACTCTTCTTGAGATTGGTAATGAATTAATTTGCCATTATTTGGTGCAATTAATGCTGGTCCATCTTCTCTGTGATAGCGTCCAGTATCTGGATTAACCCATTCTTCTATATTAAAAAAAGAAGAACAAATCTTTATACTTTTCATTTTGGAATAGCTATAATTTGTTCGTTTTTTGTTTGAACGACTTTGCAAATAGCACCATCAATTTTATGATGACCTATAGCTTTTTCATCGCCATCTAATTCGATCCAATTCAAATCCCAATCATCGGCTGTTGAAAGTTTCCACGTGCCGGAACCATTAAACACAAACGCATATACCGCAGACATGATCCTTCTCCAATTAAATTAAGAAACCTCTTTTAGAAGCTCCGCTTGTTTATTTTTACCGTTAGCACGAGTTTTAGTTTTATGCTGTCCAGCCTTTTTCTTTTTGGCAAGAATTGCGAACGCATTACGATGCTTTTTCTTTGGCTTTTTCATGAGAAAAGAATGTATAGTTTGAGTTTATCGGGCGTGATATTGAAGTCTAATCACGGTAATTTAAGACAGGCTTCATTAAGAATATCTATTTGATTGCCATACACACACGTATTATTTTCAAAATCCCATAATATGGCGTAATTTGCTTTCAATATATTTCGTCTTGCTAGAAAATTTGAATTATAAACCATATCACATTTAGCACACATATGGCTGTGTAAAGGTTTACCTTTTGAATTAAGGTTTTCGCTAGGCTTCCAAACTCCGCCACAAATAGGACAATTATCTAATGAGATCATTTGTAAGATTTCTTTTTTGATTTGAATTGGTAGTGGTAGAGGGAGTCGAACCCACACTTCCTTGCGGAAAATAGATCTTAAATCTATCGCGTAAAACCAGTTTCGCCATACCACCATGTTGCATCAACTATAAAAACTACTGTAATATCAAGTGGTTCCCGCACATGGTGCTGCCCCATGGATGGGCCGTTCAAAGCGGCCTAGTATCGCTGTTTACTTATGCGGGAATACTGTAAATCATATATAATTATGCCTTATTTTTGCCCCAATATCCTCTTAATGGTCTATCTAAACCATATTTGGTAGCCCAATATGCAATCTGCTTATGATTAACATTAAATTGTGTAGCAATTTTTCCGATTGGCTTTTCCCATAACAACACAGATAATATATCTTTTGTTGGCCAATTATTTTCTTTTATAATAACTAAATTATTATTCTTAATATGCTTACGAAGTGAATATAACGGAATGTTTATTTGTTTAGATATTTGTTTAACAGTATTTTTACTTAATAGATTAAGTAATGCTTCGTTAGAAGGCCATACAAATTTGGAATGATTTTTAGTAGATAAATCAATGCCATTGCATTTTCTACATCTTTTACCACGATTATCATTTAATAATTCATTGCAATCAATACAATTATATTGAATTTTAATACGATTGCTTATTACTATTGGTTTTGCCTTGTTTTTACCAGCAAAATTATCCGTTTGGGAATGACAATGTGGACACAATATCCTCAAATTCTCAATTCTATTATCATCGCTCACACCATTAATGTGATCAATTTGTAATGATAATGGTAAATTATTCCAAATAGGAAGTTGTCCACAAACATAACATTCATTTTTAAGCAAGCCTTCTTCAATAAGTCTTTTCTTTAAAGTATTTCTATTATAGGTTGAGTGCTCAACCAATACTCTTGCCAATGAAAATTTTTCTTTTATAAAAACTCGACCCTTATTAGAATTAATTCCAAGTTTAATATGATTAAAATCAATCATATCTTCTTCAAATCTTTTTTGAAGAGTTTTATAATTGCCACCCTTATTTAATAAATTAAAATGTAATAACACATCACTTATCGTGGTTGATCGTTTTGCAATCTCAACCAACTCTTCTTTGCTAATTGCCCAAATTGGACTGGTGCGTGGCTTAATCACTTAACCCTCACCCCATTTTCCCACCACTGCATCGTTCCATCGCTAAATGTAATCGCCGGACCTTGAACTCTATGCAATTTACCATTTTCAAACCAAGCAGTAAATTTCCCGTACTCAACGGCAGGGGCACCGAGCCTATGACGCACTCCTTGATTATACCAAGCCTTATACCCCTTAACGGTAATAACAGCAGGCCCATTATCGCTATGTCTGACCGGAAGCATATCTCCAGTTTTAGGATCTTGTATATCTGCAAGACGCCATTCGTCTCTGTCCGGTTTCATAAAATGAAAGTATTTTGGTTCCATTATTTAGCCATTTCTTCCAATGCCTGACGCAAAGTATCAACACGCTTGGTCATATTACCGAGTGTACGCATTGTAGTCTCTGGCCAAGCTGCTACGATATCTTGGGCGCAAATAAGAACTAATTCCATAGCTTCATCACGAGCGTTTTGACGATCGGTCATTTCTGATAAATATTTTGTGTAATCATTATCATTTAAAGTATTCATTTATTTAATCTCCGCCAATACTCCCACTTCAGTGAAGCGGGCTTTGATTGCCTCTGCATCTTCTTTGCTGATACCTTCCTTTATTGTTTTTGGAAGGGACTCAACTAATGTTTTGGACTCCAACAAACCAATGGCAAGAATTTCTCGAACCAATTTAACTAATGTCATCTTCTTATCAGCAGGGAAACTAACGAGAACAACATCAAACTCGGTCTGAGCTTCTTTAACATCGTCAGTCACAACGACAACAGGGACGTCAGTGAATACTGGTAGAGCTTTTAGATTCCACTTGGCTTCCATTTCTTTTGTGAGTGCGATTATTTCCATAACCGTTAGATTACCAATAGCTATTGCTATTTCTTCATTATTAAATTGATCCATGATTAAACTCTTTAATTCTTAAATGTGTAATTACCAGACTATTTTACAACCATAACAGACTAATCCTTTGCCATCTTCTGGCTCTTCTGCATAAGGGTAGAACTCACCGCACTTAATACAAGTACAACCTTCAGAAGGAGGTTTTACTTTCTTTTCAGGTGGATCACAAAAATCCACATATACGATTGGAAGTTGATTTGGAGCTATCCCTGGCAACGGTAATTGTGTTGGTACAATTGGAACTACAGTAGCACCATTCCATGTATACCCTGACGGCACAATAATTGGATTTGATATATTATATGTTCCTTGCGGGATATAAATTGTATGAATAACGGCCATGAAAATCTCCTGTGATGAAACTATTATAACAAGAGATTAATTATTATTAATCGTCATCCGCATCTTCTTCATGCTGCCGAGAATCTAAATCTTCATCCTCATCAGGATCAAATTCTATTAGATCTCCGCCGTCTTCATCTTCTTTTAAGGCTGTAAAAATAATAATTTGTCCCCGTTTATCAGTTTCTATAGAGAAACCATTGGGTAAAATTTCATCCAAAGCTTCTTCCAAACTAAGCAAATCCATATTCAATCTCCATTAAAATAATAATACACCATATTGTTGTAATTATATTGCCAGATATTTTACACACTAATTTCAATAGATGCGGGAATATCAGCAACTACTTCAGCAGCAATCGGCTTAGAATCAGCAACCACTACAATCGGTAGCTTATAAATTCCGCCAGTAGCTCCCCGTTTAATCTCAACACCGGGATAATTGACAAGTAGCATTTTCAGGACCGGATACAATGCCGGGCCAGTTATGCCCTGCTCAACAGCAAGCTCATTAGCTAACTGAGTTGCCGGGATCTTTTCACCGGGCTTGATTGCTTCGATACGAGTAGCAGCCTTTAGATAAAGTGCGCGGACTGCATCAACAGCTGATTCAATATGATTAGTTATTTCGGTATTCATTTTAGTTATCCTTTAAAAAAAGTTTATTTGGTTGAAACGATATAGCTCCGTCCTACGGTTGTAGCGGGGCGATGGATGTGAATGGGTGAATTTATAGAAAATGATCTAGATCAAGTGCTTGCTTAACCGCAAGATCATCATAAGTAATAGCTTCGTTAGTATTAATGCTTAACCATCGTTTAGCGGCCTTACGAGCACGAGCTGGAAAATTACCGGCAAAATTATCTACGATACTAATCATGACTCTTTCAGAAATTTCATGCATACTATCCAACGGCTCATCGAGAGTAATTGTTAAAGGACATTCAAGTAATCTTCCTTTGGCTATAACTCTTGCCATAGATCTATCAAATCGATCAGCTGGATTTAGAACTGACATTTGATATCTAATTTTAGTCTTTGATGCATTAAGCGCTAACACAATGCATCCAACCGGTTGTCTTTTATTATCTCTTAAATACATTACTCTAATCATTTTAATTTCTCTTCGTTTCTATTTTAGTTAAGTAAAATTGTCCAACTTTGTTTGTTTTGTTTCGTTTTGATATTAAAAGGCGTGCTTCATCTAAAGCATCAACAATCGAATTGCAATCGAATTGCAATCTAATATCATTTCAAATTCTTCTTCTATGACGCGTTTAATTAACAGACCGCCGAATGTCTCCAGCCTTCACTATCATACTCATTATAAGTGCCAGTAATATCACTAACAAAATCAGAATCTAATCCGCCAAATTTCGTAGAAAAAGAAGACGGCCAATATGGCTGACTAAGAGGAGATACGCCAGAATAGAAAGGTATCCCGTATTTCTCGGAAATCTTTTCAGCCTTAGCAATAGCCTTAGCAGCAATCGCTAATTGTTCGTCAATTTTTGACTGATGTGCTTCGACTACTTTTTTGAACTCTGCTTCTAACTCTGATTCATCTTTTTCTGGTTCGAGAAATTCTACATGTACTTCTGCTGCTTTACTTGTGCCATCCCATAATACATTGGCAAAATCTACCATTTCACCATCATCTTCTCTTGAATGAAGTTCTTGGATAACTCCAACACCTATAACTTCATCATCTTCATCTACACATTGAACACGATCGCCAACTTTGAATTCATTATTGCTCATTTTATTATCCTTTATTTAAGTAATGGTGCAATTTGCTTGCGCAAAACATTGGCAACATTTTCTGCTCGTGTAAGATATACATCGCTAACTTTAGAATTATTATTTTTATCATCAAGATCTTGATCATTAACATCAACCAAATAATTTAATTTAGATTTTAATTTAGTTAGATTAGATAATTTTTGTAGCTTAGCTACTTCCAATAATGCTTTAATTGCATGTCCTGCTGGGTCGTCTACTCTATTAACATTGCCCATATTATGATTAACAAATGTAAAATACACTTCACCAACGGCACAATGTGTCGTTCTACCACCATCCACACCGTTGGATAACGTTTTATTACATAACTTTAAAAAAGAGACAGCACCTTTCTTATCAGAGAAGATAAGATCTGCTAACGCTAATGTATTCTTTTTATTAAACTCGGGCATTTTCTTTGTTGTCATTTGTTTTTCCTTTGATCGTATTGACCAGTCAGAAGATAAGTTTCAAGTTTTTCCTGTTCCTCTTTAAAATCATAAAGCATGTAGATAGAAAATAAAAAAGTTATCGTTTGTTCAATCGACTCTTCAATCGAATTATCCGTATTTATTACGAAGTCCGCCATGGCAATTTTTTCCGATGTCGGCATCTGTGTTTTAATCCTAAGAATTGCATCGGTTCGTGTCAAGGGGCCGTGACCGGTTCCTCGCTTCATCAATCTTTGAATTTGATTTTCGGCCGAACATTCGGTCACGATAAGCGGGCGATACTTGTCTGCATTCCCATTTTCACAAATAAGGGCAGCAGAATATACAACAAGAGAATGTTTTTCATTTAGTTCTCTTAACTGTTTATCAGCCTCTTCTTCAATCAAAGCGACCATAATTGCATTTAGTGCTGCCATTTTAAGTGGATTGGAAAAAACTAATGATCCTAATCTGGAACGATCAATACCACCAGTATCTAAAAGATATTCTTTTCCAAAGACATGAACGATAGAATTGTGTCCCAAAGTTCCTGGTTCAACAACTTGCCTTGCTACAACGTCAGCATCAACAACGGACACTCCGCAATCAATTAGTGTCTTGGTTACTGCTGATTTGCCAGTTGCTATTCCACCAGTTAAAGATATGATCATAATTTTTCTACCTTAGTTAGCAATGCACTTTCATTTTCAAGAAGAAAATCTAATGCTTTCATCCACAGATTATTTTGATTACAAATTTCATTATCTTTTCCTAAAGATTGACACAATCTCCGGCGAAAAGCATCAAAAGCAGCAGCCCTAATAGGATCCAGACGCACCTGATCGAACCAAGAAACATCCCAATCTGGCGGATTGTAATTAACTTCATCTTTCATTTTATTTATTTTCCAAATTAAAATTGCGGTTTTTGAGGAACCGAAAAACCTTTAGGGGCTGACCATAATCAGCGCTTCCACCACCACATTTCTCTGGGAATTCGTTTTAACAGCGACTGCACTTACCTAATTTAGATGATAATGGAGCAATCAGGGATATCTCCCCATTGTAAATTATCCCAAGTATAATAAGCACACACAGTATATTTTCCGCTATCTAATTTGAACCAGCAAGTATCGCCTGTGTTGTAAGTGATGCGATCAATTTTTCCATCAATAGAAATTTGCATAGCTCCGTTAACAAACTCACGGACAGTTATTTCCTTATATTGTGCATCTTGTCTATGATTAATGGAATTTTTCTCAAAATTCGCAATCACTTCTAACAAATCATTTTTATTCATGTCTGGCGCCATTCTTATCATACAATTCTGGATACAAAAGCATTTCAATCTCTGAACAAGCGATACAATTAGTCCAAACACATCTTCTGTGTTCGCAATAATCTGAATACATATCTCTTAGCGCATTAAAAACTCTTTCAAAAGTTTCTTCATCGCCCACATCAATCATCGCTACAAGCTTAGAACGTTCTTTATCTTTTTCTAAACGCTTCTCTACAATAGATCGTTGTTCAGAATTAAGATTGGCTAATCGTTCTGACGTTATTCCGCCTAAATCAAACTCATCCATTGTTAGTTTTTTCCTCTATGTGCTTAACAACTTCTTGACTTGTTTCTTTTACCCGCTGTAATTTTTTACAGAGTTCTTTATCTGGGATAGATTTACTGGCTTGTTCAGCTTTGTACGAAACATCTTCAAAAAACTTCTTAATTTGTTCAGCAGCTTTCTTTGTTCCTTCGCTCATACGCAGATCCTTTTCTTTTATTAGCATCATTAATACAGTCCCAGCAAATTGTTTCTTGACTTATTCTAGATCCACTAAAATAGTATATGTATTTATTGTGCGGCTTGCAATGAAAAATCTCATACTTTATAGAGTAATCAATGAACATTATTGAATGATAGCCTTGACTACTTTACCATTTTCAATTTCGCAACAAACACGATCATCGCGTTTATCTTCTGGCCATGCAAAGAAGGATTCTCCGTCTATAGAAATTAGACGGAATAACATATTCTTATTTTCACAAAGATCCTGAGCCTGCTTCTTGCTTAATTTAATAAAATCTTCAGCTTTCATAATTAACTTCCTCCGATTTGTTCCCGTCTAATCATTTCAAGTTTTGCAATAATTTTTCTCATCGAAGGGGCTCGACCTGCATTGGATGAATGCACGGTCATCTGTGGAATTGGGAATATATGATCGTTATATACAGCCTCCTCAATCCAATTTAATACATTGAAACCCTCAGTCTTCGGGTCTTCAGAGCCAAGGTCATTGTCCAAGCTAAGAAATTCAACCTGTCTCGTCTTGAGAAGTTCTATCGTCTCTTCAATGGAATAAGTTCGGTGCCAACCATCAGGAGTTTCTCGCGCATCATCCATAAAAACTTTCATATTATTCTCCTGATTGTGTAGAATTTGCACAGTGAATGGGTAGAATTAAATTTCTACCCAGCCTAAAACATAAGCATCAGAATCTGCCTCAAAATCAAACGGCACTTCTGTTTTAGCTTCTCTATAAAAAGTATCAAATGTTTCTTGTGTAATAGTATCTGTATAATGAAAACTTCCACGATGCCCTTGATCGTCATAATCTGTATGAGTACCGACCATACGACGAAACTTATTATGACGCTTCTCAATCTCTTTAAATTGTTCAGCAGTCAACTGAACAATTAAAAATCTACGATACCAAGGCGGATCCCAATCAGCACTTGCATCTTCAGGAGCGCCATTATTTTCAAAGTAATCTTCAATTAGTCCGAACCAACACTTCTTGCCATCCACTTCACATACTCCAGACACAGCCCCATCCCAATAACCATGATGCCATAGCTTCTTCATCTCAGAAAGATGTGGTAGATTTTGATATGTGTTTTTATATTTTGCTAAAGTTTGTTTCATAATATCATTCTTTCAATAATTTTGATGGCGCTAAAGCACCTGAAGGAAGCCAACCGTTACGAGATACCCAGCCACATACCTTACCATCTTCATTTACAATACGTAACGGTTCAGGGACATCTCCAATATTAAGTTCTTCGGCATACTTCTTAGCTTCAATTAAAGAAGATGAGATTTTATTTTCCGCAATCCATTCTATATATTCTTCATTGTTAGATTGTCTTTGAACAAAAAAATTCATTTTATTCTCCTAATTATTACTGTTTCAAAAGAAAGGAAGGTGAGATACTCTTGAAAGAAAAGTGTCCATCCTTAACGCGAATGATAATTCCTTCTCTTAATGTATTTGGATTTAGTTGTGATTTTCCTTTGCTTAACTCAACATAGTATTTTACATCATTTACAATGATAGCATTATCATCTACGATAGGAACTATAGGTAAATCAAGTTCCTTGACCAAAGATATTAACTCGTCATACAGCACATACTCTTGAGTATCTATATCAAAGATACTGAAAACTCTAAGCTCATGCTCTGAAAACTTATAAATATTAGATTGTATCTTTGGGCCGAGTGATTCGCCTTGCACGGCGATATTGCGGTTCAATTTCTTTAATTGCTCATGAATGTTATATTTTATCGCAATCGTGCGGAGGTAATGGTCTGGCTGACCGTCTTTGCGCGAATCATAAACTATCCTGTTGCGAGAACAGATTTGGAATGTTCCATGTTTATTAAAGAGTTTGGCAAGCCAATTAGCGGGCTTGCGATAAATAAAGGTGGCGCTGGAGCCATCAAGTTTCTCAGTAATATAAGCTGGTCTTCCTTCATATTCCCACAAAGCAGATCCCATCTTTTGAACGCGAGTTTCATCTGTTTTAGGGACGCACGAGGGGAACGAATCTTTTTTAACAGGTTTAATTCCAAGAATCTTCCACGCTAAAAATGATAACTTGCGTTCCAACCAAGGTTTCTTTTCTTGTTCATTATTGTCAAGAGAATCTTCTGGATCATATTTTGTAATGCTAAGTTCTTCTGTAACATCTTGACCAATTTTAAGTTTGGTAATATCGAAAGAAGGATTTACTTCTTGTAATGTAGATAGTGGAAAAACAATTCCCTGTGAGACCTGCGATTTTAATTTGATTGTGCGAATACGAAACTTTTTGGGACGCAAGAATTCGAAGCAACTCAGCTGTGGCAAAACACTATCTATTTCGCAGTAAATAATCAGATCTCCAACTTTAAACTGATCCTTCAAAACCACCACCTCCCAGCCCAATACTTCTGCTTTCTCAATTTTATCAGCACCTGGTATTGGTGTTAGTGATTTAATCGTTTCTATGTAAGCAAGTGAACGCATTAACTTCTCCTACGAAAACAAAATAAATAATTTTAATTTTTCCCTTGTACAAGGCATAATAGCTGCGGCGATATTACAAACATTGTGTTTATAAACATCTGCATGACATATATGAGAGGTTGCATTTTCATCATTATACAATCTAACCCATACATAATACTCTCCAACATAAAAGTTCCAATACTGATATTTTAGACCACTTATATGATCATAGCGTATGTGAATTACCTCGACCTAAAGGATCGAGGCTTCTGAAGCAGTTTTCTCTTTTGCTGCTGCAAGGCTCATACCGAGCCGTTTGATATTTATAGCAGCATTTTGATCTCGATCAATTGCAAAGCCGCAGGCTTTGCAATTATATTCTCTATCTTCTAATGTCTGCTCCGTATCTATATTGCCACAACCAGAACACGTCCTTGACGTGTTCTTTGGTGGAACTTCAATTAGCATCTTATCAGCTCTTTCAGCCTTATAAGTTGCTTTGGCAGCGAAGCTGCCCCATGCAGCATCCTGTATATTTGCTTTATTAACCTCGAAGCCTTTGGCTTCGAGCATTGACTTTATATTCAACTTCTCGATAATTATGATATCATTTTCTACAATAAGTTTCTTCGAAACTTTATGCAGAAAATCTTCTCTAACGTTGGTTACTTTTTCATATGCTCTCGCCAAGCTTTGCTTGGCTCGCTTACGGTTGTTGGAACCTCGCTGCTTTGCAGCGAACTTTCGGTTCAGATAAGCAAGTTTCTCCTTGGCAGTTTTATACGGCTTGGGATGATGGAACGAAGTTCCATCATCGGTGGTTATGAAAGAGATTATTCCAAGATCAATTCCGATTGACTTTCCTGTTTTGGCGAGAGGTTCCAGAGGAACCTCATCGCAAGAAAGAGCAATATAGAACTTATCGGCTTTCTTAATAATAGTAACAAGTTTGCATCGTCCTTGAAAAGGACGATGCGTTTTAACTTTCACTTCTCCGGGAAGACCGAAGATTTTTAACTTACCGTTTTCTAATAATTTAATTCCTCCTTGACCTTTTAATTCGGTTTGTGGAAAAACTACAGATCTGAAACGATCTTGAGATTTGAATCTTGGAAAGCCGACTTTATCGGCTTTCTCTTTAACTCTTCTGAAAAAGTTCTGATAAGCCGTATCTACTCTCTTCAAAACTTGCTGAAAAGATTGGGAATATATTGAAGATGTTTGCTCCGCAAACATCTTCTTAATTTCTGGTAAGAAAGCAGATTGTTCGTTATAGGTTCTACCTTTTCCATATTTCTTATAGAAAGTAATTCGCTCTTGTAAGGCAGAGTTATACAGAAAATTGCAGAAATTAAAGTTTTTCTGCAAAATTACGGCTTGCTCTTTATTTAGGTAGAGGCGATATTTATAGGTTAGTTTCATACAGATTATATTATAACGACGCATGGCTTGCGAAGCAAGCCATGCAAATTAAAAAACATATTATTTTCGGTGCCGCCTTATATCTCCAAGCTAAAGCATAGGAGTTTTACGGCGTAATCAATAATTATATGGACAATTTACACAATAAAAATGATCGGTATCTAAATGCAACTTGCTTAATGGTATTTTGCAAAAGATACACTCAAGCATTTTTTAATTTATGTTAAACTGTTTTTTATCTTCAACCTTATCTGAAGGTTCTTCTGGTTGCTCATCTTCCGAATCATCTTCAACAACGATAGGTGTCAAATAAATAATCATTTCATCTGGGCCAGGATACCAAGAGATCGTGGCCATCTTGTTAGCTTCTGCCATGATCGTGGATTTCATCGCGGGGTTCTTTTCTATTTCGACTTGTAGAATATCTAAGAAGAACCAAGGAGTGTGTAACCTTTCGGCTTCTGCCATAGCAGCAAAGATAATTTCTTCATAGTCATCCAAACAATCTGGCACAACATCTTCTTCTACTAAAGAACCAAGAATATCTTGAATACAATGTAGAACGGCTGCCTCTTGCTCCGTCTGTGATAACTGAGTAAAACTTCTCATTTAAATTTAACCTTTCTGCACATAAGTAAAGTTTATCTTGCTATCAAGCTCCTAAAAATAGATTGGAAGAAAAATCGTTAAATCATTCTCCCAATTAAAATGCCACGCATCAAGAAAAATAATCTTAGTTGCGAACAAGAGTTAGTACAAGAAAATCTACTTCCCTATTTGATACATCACCAGGAGTTCCAACACCGCCGACAGCTTCAACGCTAACATCGGTTAGAGATACTCCGTGCTTGCTGAGATAGCTAACAACGCTAACTGCACGAGCATGAGATAGAACTAAGTTCTTATTTGCAGTACCATCGGAAGAAGCCTTACCTTCAACAACTACGTGATAACCGGGAGTAGCGACCATTGCAGCTACGACAGTATCTAAGGTTGCTGTTGCAGTAGAATCTAGAACAGAACTACCTAATGTAAATTGAACCTTCTGATTTAATTGAAGGGGAATAGGAGCTGCCACAACAACCGGAGGAGTTACAACGACAGAAGTTGTAGGAACGAAAGTTGTATGTTCCAAGGTAACTGTATTAGTAACGGTCTGAGTTTCTACAACAACCTTTTGCTTAACAGGCCCATCAAAACTAACTGAGAGTCCAACGGAAGCTACATTTAGATCATGATGATCCATCGGAAGAGTTTGCCAATCGGGATTGGTATGACTTTGAAAGGAATGATTCCAGCCAATATACGGTCCAGCTGCAATAGTATGAGTACTTTCAAGTGCCCATTCAATACCTGCTGTAGCCGACATCCCAGGGTTGTAAATATCTGCCTGTTTGGTAACGAAACCAGCAACATTTACATATGGTACTGCATCTGCGTTGCGATTGCCTTGTAGGCGAGCTGCCGCCCCTAAATTCCATAGGACTGCGGCCTCTGAGTTCGGCCTGGATTGAGGTAGATATTCTACTGCAACGTCAGGACCAATAGCAAAATTGGGGACTAAGTTAAATAGAACAGAGCTTTCCGCAGCGCCTCCGGTATTAAACTGTGATTTTGTAAATACATCCTGTGGTGCCGACCAGGGTGCATGTAAATATTCCAAAGCCCCGCCGCTCATATGTAGAGAAACATCTTCGGCCGAAGCTAAAGGGGACATAGCCATGATGGCCAGAGTAGATAGAGTAATAATTAATTTCTTCATTTGATCGTTATCCTTTGTTTAGTTTATCCCACAACTAAGCGGTGGGCACGCCTTTTAACATTGCGAAAACAATATAACGCTGAGCTTTCGTTTGGCAAGCCGCGTCAATTAAAATAAATTAATTCATCCAATCGCTGGGGCGGTGAGCATCCTCATGAGCTTCCATAAGTGCATATTCGGCTTGGCATAATTCTTCTTCCGTCAATTCACCATCCCACTTCATACCACGATCTGTAATAGCAGTAATGGTAACGTTATAATTGACAACGGTACCACAAACAATTAGTTCGACAGTATAACTACCTCTATTAATATATAAATAGATATGATTTTCTTGTATCATTTCTTTTGAAAGTTTGGGAAAATCCACAAAGCTATCTGCAATATCTGTTTTCTTCATTTGTTATTTCTCCAACTAATAATGCAACACACCACATAAAATGCAAAAGTTAATGCTAATAATGTATCTATTATTTGATTATTAATTATGCTGTCCGACATCTTTATTGAACCTATTTAGTAATATTTCATTGAGTTTTGGGGTTGGACGAAAAATCATATCATCATCAAATATAATTGATGAACAATAAAACGTCCCTAGCTTTTCAATTTCTTTAATTAAATCTCGTTGACGTTTGCCACATTTCATATGTAAAGTAAAGCTATATTTTATATCCTTATAATATCCAAACTGGTTGGAATCATACATAATATGAATATGCTTATCACATATTGCAAAAGCTTCAGTTCTTATATCGTAAGCTCTACTTATAAAATAATCATAACCAACGCCTAAGATAGCGAATAAAACTAAAAATCCCGCAAGAAATGCATAATAATCAAGTGTATTCATTTAAACTTCCTTTTGGCAGGGAGATTAAATTGTCCCGCACGGGAATTATGCAAAATAATTCCCCGACCATTGTTTGTCAAGAGGCACTTCAAACAATTAATTTTTTTAATATATCTCTAACAACTTTTGGATTCGCAATACGATATTTAGCAATGCTTAAATTCGATCCAACTGCAATAGAAATACCATCTGAAGGTAATGCCCTAAACATATCATTATCAGTAGAGTCATCACCCATAGCTACAACAGCAGTAAATGATGTTTGTGATGCAGCTAATATACGCTCAACTGCTCTACCTTTATGAACACCATGCGGTCTAACTTCCATTACCTTATCTCCTTTAAGGAGATCAACTTGGTCTTCTATTAATTCGGTTTCTAATCTGTCCCATAATTCTTGAGATCTAATAAGGCCAAGTTCTGGCTCTACCATACGCCAATGCCATGCCATACCGATGGACTTTGTTTCAACCAATGAACCGGGAGTTTTTAATGTGATATCGTCCATTGCAATTTTAACTGATTCGGGTAATGAGCCATGTTCAATTGTCATCATCTCCCATGAAGCACTTGATGCCATACGCGACCAAAGACCGTGCTCAGCATGCAATCCGATCGGCAAATCACCCAGCCAACGATCAATAGTTTCTTTACTTCTACCACTTATTACGTGAACACACGTTCCTTCTCTATGTGAAAGATTCATTAGCAATTTTTTCAGTTCAAAATCTGGGGCGGCAAGCTCTGGAGAACTTGCGAAAGGCACTAACGTTCCATCATAATCAAGAAGCAAAAGTAATTTTTCTGTATTTCGCAATCTTGCAATCATTGTATCAATGTCTTTATGCGAATGAAGTAAAATTTGTTTATGCGGTTCTTCCACAATTCCTCCGAGTGTATCAATAAAACTCTGAGCCCACTGATGAACATCATATGTAGAGTTGCGTTTACGAAGTGCATGCATTCTAATTCTACGTTCATCGTCTGACATATTCAATGCATCAAAATATGCTTGAGCCATTGCCTCAATATCATATGGATTAACCTGTAAAGCTTCAACCATTTCTTCTGCCGCTCCTGCAAATTCAGAAAGAACTAATACTCCTAAATTAGATAATCGACAAGCAACGAATTCTTTGGCAACTAAGTTCATTCCATCTCTCAATGGAGTGACTAACATAACATTGGCAGCCAAGTATAATGCAACAACTTGTCTTTCAGTTAAACTTCGTTTAATATAATGAATAGGAACCCAATCTACTGTAGAAAATCTGCCATTGATACGACCGACCAATTCATCGACTTGACTTGTAAAATCAATATAGGAAGGAACATTATCACGTGATGGAACTGCAACTTGGACAAAACGAACTTTCCCATGCCACTCAGGATGAAGTTCTAAGAACCTTTCATATGCTGTTAATCTCTGCGGAATGCCTTTGGAATAGTCTAAACGATCTATGCCTAATAGGATGTTATCTCCACAACCTTCTGATTTAATCGCTTCAACTTCCGCAATAATCTCTGGATCGGCTGCCATTTTTTCAAATGCTTTGACATCAATGTTAATTGGAAAAACGCTCAGACAAACTTTGCGACCGTCTATATTTGTGCAATCACCTTGAATTTGGATATTAAGCAATCGAAAGATAGATGTAGCAAAATGCGAACGATAACTGAATGTATGAAAGCCAATTAGATCTGCTCCGAGCATCCCTTGAAGAATCTCTTTGCGCCATGGAAGAGTTCTTAATACCTCTGTTACGGGAAAAGGAATGTGAAGGAAGAAGCCAATCTTTGCATCTGGAAGAAGCTCTCGAATCATTTGAGGAACGAGCATGAGTTGATAGTCATGCACCCAAATCATATCTCCGGGTTTATATGCAGCGACTGCAGCGGTTGCAAATTTCTCATTAACTTTGCGATATGATTCCCATTCTTGAGAAGAAGGAGGAATTCTATCCAATTGGTAATGAAAGAGCGGCCAAAGAACCCCATTGGAAAAGCCATCATAATAACTCTTCATTTCCTCTACTGTAATATCAACTGATATGCATTTGATATCGGTTAGATCTGCGGTAAGTTTGGTCTTTTGTTCGTCGGATAATGATGAAACATCGCCAATCGAACCTATCCAAGCCTCTCCATTCTTTTCGTGCAGAGCACGAAGAGCGGTAGCAAGTCCTCCGGCAGAACGTTTAAGCTCTACATTGCCATCAGTAATTGCAATTGATACCGGAAGACGGTTGGATACAAGTATTAAAGACATTTTATAGTGTTGGATACACTACTATTTTAAGTGTATCTAAACTAAATTGACTGTGTTGAACAGCATAAACATCAGCGAACCATGAACATGATACCCTTCCATTTTTTCTCAAATCAGAAATAGTCATGGGAGGTCCACCTGATTTTAATTGCACTATATCACCTACCTTAAATGTAGATCCATCGTCTTGTTCTAATCGTTTCATTTGAGCACGGTTCATTTTAATTTCTTTCTTATAGTGTTGGGTCTGCTACTATTTTAAGTGTCTTTGCCGGGAATGTTCCCAATTGAATAAACGGGCCCTTGTCAAACCATATACATGAAAACTCATCATCTCCAAGATATGCTTTAATGGTCATTACAGGACCGCCAGATCTTAGTTTTACAACATCACCAACATTAAATTCATTCATGTAATTATTCTTTCTTTTATATTGCATTCGATGCCAATATAACACAGCTAAACCTGATGTCAATTAAAATAAATTAAGCCGCCTTTAAATTGGTATCAATTAAATCAGTTTCATGCAACCATGATAATTTGTCAATATTAAAATAATAATCGCCAACATCAACAAGATCTATTAGAATCCATACGCCTTGAACTTGTTTCACCAGCCCGGTCATCTCACCACCTTCGTAATGAAACTTTACTTTCTTACCCTCCATGGAAACGAGCAAATTGAACTTCCCATTGATATCATCCCTTATATCTTTTCGATCCAAAAAGGCAATATAAATGGCGGCAATGCACACTCCGATTGTCCCAAGTGCGGTGAACGAATTGACAATGAGCAATAGAATTCCGTAAAGATTGCATGTTTGTTGAGGGAACATTTGTTGGTTATTCTTTCTACTCGGTGTTGTTAATATCCTCATCAAGCGAATAAATGTGATCGTTTATATTCATATCATTTAATTGTCTCTCTTGTTCTTCCGAATACATTCTAGAAACGTAAGCATCAATACCAAGTTCATAGGCAGTTTGCAATGCCATGCGGATGAGAGTCATGTTTTCTTCTGTAGATAGATAATTGATATCAAGTCCACTGAAAGCTGGCTGAGCCAATAAAGCTCTGTATAAAAGCTTGACGGTTGGCTCTAACTCAGGCGGGAATGTATTAATTGGTTCGTTCATTTTGTTTATTATTCCACAGTTCTAATGTATTCATCGGCCGCTTCATCTGACTTACCAAGATCATATACTTGTTGTAATGTTTTACGAATGAGTACCATATTCTCTTCTTTAGTCGCAACACTCGAAGAGTGTTTGCTCCGCTCCTGCAACACATTTAATTCACCTTGCGCTTGTACACGAGAAATATCTAAACTTGCAGCGGCTTGTTGTAAAATAGTTAGATCCATAATCGTGGCTACGCCAGCTACCAATCGCTTATTAGCTTGAACTAAAATATCATCGGCTGCTGACTTATGCTCGGTAAGATAAGAAACTTGAGCCGTCAAAGCAGTTTCCTTCCCTACATCATTTAGATACTCTAGTGCCTCCTGAGCGTCAACCATAGCCATCTTCTGAGCGCAGTCTTTGTTCCCAAGCTCTCGCACCAGCGTGCTCTTGTAAGCGTCCAGAGGCGACCAAAGAAATTGAAGGCGAGCCTGATAACCTTCAGGCGTTGTAGATCCTCCTACCGCTGAGAATGTCCCGGTAGCAGGATATTTAATTCCCTGTATACCTACACTCGGAGATAAGAAAATTGCTGCATCACCAGCAGCTCTAGCCCTAACACCTTCACAATAATCACTGGCATCTTTATCATCTGCCAATGCATTGCCAGCCATCGCCATACAAATAAATGGCACGGACATCATAAACATTTTCGACTTCATAATAAACTTTATACTTTCATAATTAAAATTTGCAACACTTCATCTTCGCACAATCCCTATGATGCGTCCCAATTTGACCACAAGTATCACATGGCGCTTCACGACCATTATCATTATCAGATGTAAAATAAGGCCCGGTGCAACATACCATACAACTATTTAAGGCTCCACAACTACTGCATTTAGCATCTATTTTCATTTTATATCCTCCAAACATGTACAATAGCCATCAGTGGTACCACAAACAATGCAGGGCTTATCATGGCCCGTCATCAACTCAATGTCATGCTTATCACACTCTGGATGATTACAGCAAGGACAATTCTTATCTGGGTCAAACTCAATCACAACATCGAGACTATCATTACCGTGTAGAACACATGTAGCAGGATGACCACAACAAACACAATTCATTTTATGGTCAGTCATCCTTAGCCTCATTTATTTCTAAATTAATTACCTTTCTATCAGGGAAAGTATTATCACAATCAAAGCACAACCCCTTGTGATAAGTTATAGTTTTGATATGAACCGTTTTGTCGAAACCATCTACGTCATAATTCGTATGATGACAAGGACAAGGGCAGATTATTGAATTCACTTCAAATCTTTCAACTGATACATTGGGCTACCATCTTCTTCGGTTACAATATTGCCATGATGGTCGCGCATAAGTTCCCAAGGAGTGACTCTCCCACAACGGGAACAATCCAAGTATGGGTAAGAATGGTTCATAAATGAACAAATAATTCGTTTCCAGTTAATTTTCTTGAGTAGGTTTTTCATTTTTACTTAAAATTTCCATTTATATGTTGGGTAGTTATCCTCATCCTTAACAGCTTCGCCTTTGTCATTTCTAATAAGCTCCCAAGGAGAAGCCTTGCCACAACGAATGCAGGGTAGATATATAAAAGTATGGCCGAAAATCGTACATGTAATAACATTATAGATTCGTTTCAAATTAATCATTTTCATCTCCATTTATAAAGTGGAACGCCATTCTTATCAAGAATGACATTACCATATTTATCTCTCATAACTAAGAGAACATTTTCTTTATGACAACCACAAATAAGACAATTCTTTGTCCATATGAAGACGTGCTTACCAAAGAAACACGGAATAATTTCTACTAAATAATTAATCTTATTTTGAATGAACCACTCAATTCGCTTCAAAATCATTGGCTTCTCCTTTTAAGCATTATGATGTTTATCATTACATCTCAAACAAGTAAGACAAAGAGAGCCATATCTATGATCTAGACATTCAGTCCAGAGCCAATCATGACCTCCAAGAAAACAAATGAACTTCTTCCAATAACGATTTATCATAATAATTCTTTCTCCTTTGATACAACACATAATAATCACTAATTTAATTGCGTCAAGAGGTGCATGACGCATGCCGTCAATTTTTAATAATCCTAGACCCTGAATAATCTCCTTACCAAAAGGCTTTCAATTTGAGAAGTCTTTCGAATTCTTTTTGAGAAGAACAGAATATCCGTTCGCCATGAATATACCATTCTTTGCCAGCAGGCCACTCTCTAGCTGGCCCATCGAGCCTATGATGAAAGGCATTTTCATCATAATAAAAAGTACCACTGTTATTTGTAAAAACTGTTTTACGTACGATACCACACTCATCATACCATTTGATGTGTCCGTCACCTACTACTTCACGCCAACCTTTTTCCATATCTCTACCAAAAGGCTTTCAGTCTAAGTAATCTTTCGAATTCTTTTTGAGAAGAACAATTAATATGTTTACCCATAAACCACCAGTATTTGTAGCCAGTGGGAAGAACTACGGCCGGACCATCTTCTCTGTGTAACATCATATTATATGGAGCGACACCAATATACCAGGTAATAACTCCAGTAGGATCTATATACTTTTTACTTTTCATATCACTTTTCCTAAAAAGACAACACGGGCAATATGCTGATTGATCCAATTCAATCGATAATTAATAGGCCGTTGATGTGCGGGCCAAACTTCATTGATACGATCCAACGTACGAGACTCAGTGTGAGTATAACAATTACGCATATAGCAGTCCTTCATAGTTTCAATATGCTTATAAGGCATAGTGAATACTTTTTCTTTGTGCCCGAACTGAGTGGCGGTCAGATCATAAACATTGTCTTTGTAAACCGTCCATGCATGTTCTGCTGTAGCCTTAAATGTCAAATGAATTCCGAACATTCTATGTGCTTCCTTAACAAATAGAGCCGAAGCAATGGCACACGCACCTTCTAAATTATCAGAGAATTGATTTTCTTTACGAGAGCATTCTACCAATGCATTATGTATTTTGCTTCCCAATGATAACAACCTTGTTTCCATGAAAACCTCACGAGTTGTTTATGTTAAGTTTAATCTATTTCATTATTGATTAGATAGATATAAGGAGACTTTTCATCGTCCTTAATGAAGCACCCAATCTTTACTGTTTTATATTGCCCGAAAACGAAAGCTTCCTTGACCACAAGAACGGCTTTATCGGAAGTTCTAATAACCTCTTGACCTTCTTTGAGAAGTTTAGCTTCGCGATACCTCATGGAGATAACTCTTCGAGAGTTTCATGACTTCGTTCCGATTGATAAAATGAACGGAAGTCCTCTATATCATAAATGTGAACGCCATGATGCTCTGTGAAAACTATAACCCAGCTATTAGTCGGGCCGGCTTGCATCAAAAATGCATGACTATAATGAAAGAATGAACCATCCATATGGATAAGAGTAACAGAACGTTTGAAACGAGGATCAGTAGATAATAGTTTACCGTTATAATCTTCTGCAATTTTACGCAGATCTTTAAGAGATACAAATTCCATTGTTATTTCTTTCTTAAATTGAAATTGTGAACCAAGTATTTGTGAACCAATCATAATCCCATTGACCTTTTGTAGGGTGCTCGGGAGCTTTCTCCAACCAAATGTTATTAACATCGGGCTTTAAAAAGATTGGATCGGGCTTGATTGGCAAATGAATGCCTAATGTGATAGCAGATATTAGTTCCAGATATAATAAACACCGAAATATACCGCCATAGATAGACATTTTAACCTCAAGTTGGGCAGATACAAGGAGGAGAAGTAGTTATTGGTTGTTCACTAGCACTGGTAGTCACGAATAGTTCGAATACATGAGCAACGCCGTTAGCATCTATCAAAGATAACAGGCTTTGAGTGCCATACCAAATGACCGTGGAGAACGCAGTAGTAGCTGGGAACTGTCCAATGGCAACTAATAGCACAGCAGTAGTGAATTCTATATCACCAAGACCATTGGGAATGAAATTCCGCCAAGTAAAGAGTTGACTTTCTAACGGATGATTGGTAATGGTCATAGAATTATGACCGATTATTAGCAGTCTCTTATCTTAGATCGATGACTGATCGTGAATGGGTAAAGAATTATTTTAATGTTCTGATAACAGTAGCAGAAATACGCCTTACACCATTAGAAAGAGGCGTGCCATTCGAAGCTAAATTTGAAGTAGACAAAATGATACTACACTTTGCGTCAGATGGTAATCTTGGCGGAGCGGCTTTAAGCCAATACTCAATGGCTAACTTGATATCTAATTCATCTAATTCAAAACTCTCGGGTATCTTCTTCATATTAAACCTTTAACTTGTTATACATATACAAAACAAACATCCAAACCATACATGGTAGTATACACGCCAACATAGCAACAGGATTCTTTAGAAGAAAGAATGTGCTGACGGCTGCAAACAGATGGATGATTAAAACTAAACAAACAACTTTAATCACTTCTTTACCAGATCAAGTTTCTCAAGTGCCTTGCTCCAAAGAATCAATCTTACTGTCCAATATGTAGCCGCTAATATAAAGAATAGTGTATACGTATTGCCATGTAAAAAATGAAAGATAATGGCTCCGACTATGTTCATTATGAGAAAAAATATACCAGCATTAAATCGTTGTTTAATTGTTGGGATGGGCTTAGGCGGAACTTGGGGAGGTACTTCGGGTAATGTCATTTGGTATTCCTTATTTCTTTTCAATTTCAAACAAAGCGTCATCCAAAAAATCTTGAGATAATCCCATGTGCTTGGTAATTAGTTCACAAAATTCTTCTTCTGTATTATATCCAATCCCCTTGGAAACAGCGTAGTACGCAATCGCTGCGCAATAATATAACACATCATCTCCACCCATATTGAATGCATCTCCAGCTACTTGATCTGCGTAATTTTTCAGCCAAGTGCTTGCTTTCGCTCCGTTCCAATTCATTGGTCTACCTCTACATCTGTTGCAAACCAACCCTCTAATGGGTGGATGCCTTGATTACTCGCCCAATCGAACAACGTATCTGTCATCTGCATAAGAGCAGTAGCCGATTCAATAAAGATACGTTCCTCTTCATCAGCCTTGAATAGGTTAAGCATTGCGCCCTTTCTTAGGGGAGTTGCTTTCCAGAAGCACTTAAGATGCAATTCTTGCAGATAAGTAACTACAAACGAATACACAACCATATCATATTCATTGGTATCTTCTGCTTCGAACTTGTGGTGTTCTCCGCTTGGCATTAAGGATTGCGATTCTATGGGAAGCTCTTTGGGTACTACTTTCTTCTTAGTAAGAGTATTAAAAAGGGGCATGACACGATATCCGATAGCAAGTTAATTTATGTATGGATAGATATTCCATACACGATATGGTTAATTCTCAATTGGAAACCAATTCCAATCATAGAAGTTTCAGGCACATTTATAATGAAAAAATTAGTTTTATTATCATGATCTCTATTAATTTTATAAGTAGAGATAATGAATAGACTTCCGCTTTTCATTCACATACAATCAATTGCGGAAGTTCTCCAACCGGAAGCATTCAATGCTCTAAGCAAAGGGCCACACTCTTCTGTCAATGATGAAAAATCCTTATTGCAAGACTTGGCAAGTGAACTTGCCTCTTTAACTAAGGTAGTAGCCATATTCAATTTCGATTCAAGATCAGCTCGAATCTTTTCAAACTCTGATTCAAGTTTCGATGCCTCAAGTTCGAGTTGATCCTTGAGTTGAAGAGCCTCATCTTCAGATACCAATAGGTAAGCGGATACCTTTTCAAGGTAAACATCGCTACCTGTATCAAGTTGAACGACCGGAACATTATCAAAAGTAAAAGCCACGATTGTTACAGACGACATAGACCAATATGGTCGAATTGAAGACTTGATTACGACACGATCATTTAGTTTGAATTTGCTCATTTTAATACTTACTTTCTGTAAATGGTCTCACTAAACCGTTCTCAACATCATCTTGAAACTTTGTCCAATAGTTAGCCGGATATAGTTTTATTACATCAGGTATGTGATCATAAGAAAATTTTCTGAACCAGCCACTCGTGATCGATGAACAAATTTTCGATAACGCAAATAACCATGCTTGTCTATCTGACATCGTATCTCCGAAAGGCACTTTGGATCTTTCTATCGCCAAAACGACTGCCTCCTGTACAACCCCTGCTAATTGAACCTCTCTTGGAAGACTAAAGAACTTATCCTTATCACATAGCACAGGCTGGTCCACGCGCATATATTTAGTATATGCAGGAATTCCATCTGGGGCTGCCGAACAATGAACGGAATCGTGGTCATAAATCATGGTCGATTCAAGTCCATTATCACTGAAGAAGTTATCCTTACTAACATTCAGCTTAGGATGTTTCTGTGCCGCATAAGATTCTTTCTCACGTAGTTGGTGGAACGCTTTATATTCATCTCTAATTACACACCCCATGTGTTTCATAACATTCCAGTCCTGAAATGTCTTCCAGAAATTCCTATTATCGAGATGAAACTTCTTAAACTTATGGGCATCTTTAATTGCAAAAAGAGCGTTGATCGGGGGCACCGAGCCAAACGGAGTATCTAACCATTCATCATTAACCATCGATGCTAACAACTCATTGCTGCTACCTGGCTGCACAATATCGAATTCACAAATCGCACCAGGCCCTTTAACGATCCATTTGTTATGTTCGGGCAATTCATAAACTTCTGCCTCTCCAACCTTTGAGCGATTCTTATCCAACCAAGAATCAAACTCTGCTTTCGTGCAAACGAAATCAAAATCGACACAAGGTCGAAACATAGCTGAACCTAAGCGCAAAGACATCGCTCTCGAACCGATTAACAACATAATCTTATTCCTTAATATAATTCTTCAGAAGCTCAATGCCAGCTTCAGTAGTAGGAGCGCCACAGCAATCTATAAAATGTTTCATATTATATTGTGGTTCATGACAATCGCAATCACATACCACTTCGCTTTTAATGTCCAGGCTACCGAATTTATTCCTTACTCCACGCTTAGGGGTCATAATTTTATTCTTTATTCCACGCTTAGTAGCCATAATTTTATTCCTTATTATAATTCTTTAATGCTTCAATACCAAGTTCAGTAACAGGTGTTCCACAACAAGCTATGCAATGCTTTATATTTGGCTCAATATGACAGTGACATTCACATACTACTTCTATACGAGTACCATCATTGGTACGTCTGCGTTTAACTCCACGTGTATACATTGATTATATCCCTACCTTAACAATACAAAGACGATGAACGCCAACCATTAACATTAGATTCAATAGTGCCCGCAAAACCTTTTACGTTAAGCAAATCATTATTAACTAAATCAATAACTTCACCACCGTTTAGTTCGGCAGCTTCCTTCCAGATATTGAAGGCGGCTTCTAGTGAATGGGTGGCTTCATCAATCTTTGCCTGAACAAGTAATGCTTTTGCTTTATCAGTCTCATCAAGACGAATTTCATGTGGTTCTAAATGACTATTGCGTTCTCCCCAATGAACAACATCCCATCTTACGACAAGCTCTTCATCATCAACAATTACCTTAGATACAACACCTTTAGCTGACCTATCATGAGCGTCTCTAATACGATCTCCAACTTTGAATTTCATTTGGTTATTACCTTGTCATTATACATCAACAAACATCCTACAATAAAAATACTAATGGTGCCTATAACAGCAGCTATAGGCTGATAGATGCTAAAGCCAGCAGCACACGCAAATCCTCCGGCTATACCAAATAATATGGTAGCTGCTTTAATCCAATCTTTCATTTTTTATCTAACCCCGTTTTAATTGTATATATAAACCATACAAGAAGCAAACAAACACAAATTGTGGATATGATTATAGGAAAGTGAATTGAAAGCAACATAATGCTAGCAAAAAGTGCTATTAAAAATAGAACTACTCCAATAGCTTTAAACCAATTTTTCATGTTAATCCTCGTAGCAGTCTTGAGACTGACTCCAAGCATTGTCATATGACCGACCAGAGAACATACGGTCATTAACCATATCGATTAGTTGAGAAGCTTCTGGCTCTGTTAATTCACCGGTGGTGATCTTATCATTAATCTGTTTAATGACAACGCGCATTAGTAATTGAAACTCTTGCTCTAAATCTATATCCATTTTAACAACTCCATGATGATGTATTCCAACCGCCTTCATCCATAGCATCTTCTAAGTTACCCGTACAATCCATCTCTGACAAATTATGACCAGAGTCCGTTGCAATTTTAGCCGCTTCACTAATTAGTTTAGCTGCCGCATTAACTTTGCCTCTCACTTGATCCTCAACTGCATTCCACTCTTCTTCCAATTTAGCTTCGGCAGCCAATGTCTTCTCATCGAATTGATCTGCCTCATATTCGGTCAGAAGAGAGCGAGTAGTAATCTTTTGAATGTTATTATCATACCATTCCACGACAACTACTTCTCCAAGAGAAGGATGAGTAGAGACCGGACCAACAATAACACCTCGTTTTAAAGGGGCGGTCTTACCGGTGAGGGCGACAATAGTCTTTAACTTCAATTGCGATGCTTTCATATGTTTTTCCTTTATTATAAAGTGAACTTACCTAATTTTAGGTAAAGTATTATTCTTTGGGTAAGTGCAGCTTCTCTAGTTTATTAAGTTGTGATTGAGATAAAGCGCGTTTTGCAAACATATAAGCTACCCATACTAAACCTAATGAATATATTGTGGCACCAATAGCCCCACGATAATCACCACGTGGAACAATATAACTACCAACCGAATACATTATGTATGTTGGCACGGACATTATTGCTGCTGTCATAATCCAATTCCAAAATGGTCTGTGCCAACTATTAATTTTCATCACAATATCCTAATCATTTATATTAATTGTGTCAAGACTGATTATGTTTTTTATTTCGCCTTGTCGCGTGCATCGGCCATTTCGCACAATTCAGGGAACCTATTTCTAAAATCATCAATCTCTGCATGGCGCTCATGACCAACCAAGTCAAACTGTTGAGTTGTCGCTTCATGCAAACGTAACGCTTCCGCAGCGTTATCTCTATTAATTTTTAGATTGATAACATTGTTCTCGGCCGTTAGCAATCTCTTCTTAGCTTCGGCTAAAGTTCTCTTAGCGTTCTCCCACTCAAGGTTCGCTTCTTTTAGATTAGACATTAGAATTTTACCATCCATTGAAAGAATGTCAATTTAATAGTTAGTTCACTTCCACGTTCCACGAGCCGAAGGAGGCTGTAGACCGTCGTACTTTCTACGAGGATCCACGTTAGGCTGCCCAGAACATCGTCGGTGAGTTGTACCTGGCGAGGCATGAGCGGTAATTTGACAGATTGTACAGGTGCAAGTATTCATGTTCGGTGAATGAGATCGTAGTTGAGACATTGTATATTCCTTTGATATTGGTTGAATGTTGTGTACTTTCAAGCTCTACCGCTTGAATTTAATAAATTATCAATAAATAGATATATTGATATGTCAACAGATACTGAACCCGAGCTTTCGGCTAACATGAGAAAATTTCTCGAAGCACATACCGAGAAACTTAATAAATTGCATTTAGCTAAACAAGAACAAATAATCAATTTATTAAAATTGGAATTACATAGAATAGAGGAACTCATGATAAGTAAACGAACTATAGAAATGGAAGACCCTACCGCTAATGTTCGTGCACTACTTCATTTAAGTTCTGATAGGGCAGACCAATTACGATTAGCGGAGAGCGTTAGGATCGATCAATTACTATTAGCAGAACACAATAGAGTAAATGAACAAATAGCATTACGTGCTGAATTTATGGATAAACTGAGCGTAGCGGAGCAGAGACGTATTGACGCTATTAGAGCTGTTGATGTTAATGCTGTGTCTGTAGCATCTGAAAGAGCTAGTGCCCAAGCTGCCGTATTAGCAAATCAAGTTTCGGCTTCAGCTGAAACTCTTCGAGCCTTAGTAGCAACTACTGCTTCTGCACAACGGCAACAATTAAGTATTCTTACTAATCAGATTACAGAAAGAATAGCTATTCTTGAGAGAAATCAGTACGAAAAATCTGGAACTGGCGCAGGCATGCGCGACATGTGGGGCTGGATCTTTGGTGGTCTTATTGGAGTAGTTGGTATCGCCACAACTCTTTATAACGTTTTTCATCACTAAAAATTAATTGGCTTTTTGATAAGAGAAGCCACAAACTCATTCGCCACGGGTACCAGCAGATTTTTGATCTGAATCTACAAACAGAGTCCTACGTGGCGCGCCAGCAGATTTTTGATTAGAATCTACAAACTAAGCAGAGCTTTCGCTCCTCCGCACCACCAGTTTTCTATAACTGGAAACACTTTAAGAGATTAGCTTTTTGATTATAAATAGCTATAAACTATAGATGGAGGTAATCTAACTCCACTCTCATGATCTTTAATATCAGCGTAGCTTACATATGTTTGCATTATCAAACATTAAGTAAAGAAGCCCCAAGAATTAGCATTATATGACCAATGCCAACCAAAAGATTCCAATGCTACTTTATCTTCATCAGAAACATACGAGCGTCAATGACCAACGACTAAAGTCGTTGGCTTGCTGCTCGAAGACTTCTCGGCTGCAATAAGCCTATTGACAAAGGCTCTTGCGGCAATGTTTCTTGCCGCATTGAGGTCGGCGTTCATACTGAATCCGCATGACCTACACTTGAAAACCGCTTGACTTTTGCGGTTGAGTTTTTCGCAATGGTTACATTCTGAGCAGGTTCTGCTGGTATTTCGAGGATCAACCTTGACCACTATAATACCCATAATAGCAGCTTTATACAGAATGTATGCTGCTAACTGACCGAATGCCCACTTGCCAAATCTATCTCGTTGTGCTTTTCTAACCGTTCTCTTGAAACCGTGTAGCTCTTCCAGAGCGATACCTTTTCCAAGTGCCTTTGCTGTTGATACGATTTGCTTACTAATTACATGATTTGTATTTCTCTTGAACCTCTTCTCTTGACCTGAAATCTTCTTGAGGTGCCTCTTTGCTGATTTGCTACCATTAGATTGCAGTCTACTTTTGAGTGCCGTATATCGTTCTCTGGTAGCATCTACTTGCTTACCACTATAGACCTGACCTTCTGAAGTAGTTGCCAGATTGACAATACCAAGATCAACTCCCAAAAAGTCTTGTGCTTCTTGAAGATTAGCTTCTGGCACTTCCACTGCCGCTTGCAGATAGAACTGCTTATTGCGGCAGATCAGTTTAGCCGAGTTTCTAATCACTCTTTCGGTTAGTTTGGAATACTCACCAAATACAATTGGTATAGCAAGTCTACCATCCAGCGACAAGATGCTAATAACATCCAACTTCTTCCAGTTTAAAATACGCTGATCGTATTCGACTGAACTTGTCTTCTTGAACTTGTGTTCTACTTTCTTATCAATCTTATAGGTATCGGCAACTCTCGATAGTGCTCTAATAGCAAACTGGGCTGGTAGTCCGAACTTCTCTCGCAACTCGTAGTAAATAACCTTTTGCAACTTGACCTTACTGAACATCGAGTTAGCAAAAGCGAACTCGCTAATCCAGTTGCAAGCCGCATTAAACTGCCACATCGACCTCAAAAGTTTCTTCTTTTGGTTGATGTCAGTCAGCAGTTTTATGGAGGTCGTTAGTAGCATCGTATGGTATATATCGCCTTATTGAGAAGTTTCGTCAATATCGAATGTTTTTCTTTTTTTGACGCATTCCTCCCACGGCTAAAGCCGTGGTCTTCCTGCTATAAAAGATCGTGAGAAACTAGGACCGGCATATATAACATCATGCTCGGCGGATGTACTTTGTTCGCCATACTTAGCGAGAATTTGCAACCCGCCAATAATACGATCGTATTGCTGTAGAAGATTGAGTTGACTAGACATTATCGGGCATCCAAATGCTTCAGAAACATGGCTTTGTCTTCAGTGCTGTAAGATTCCCACAGCTCAAGACCAGCAGCACAAGCATTCAATTCTCTAACAATTTCCCAGCCCGAGCTACAAGGCACTTCGGTCCACTTTGGGATACGAGACTCTTCATCACGAACCCATTTTGTATAATTTCTCGGCCTTGTTTCGACCGTAATCTTGTTTAATTTTTCGCCCAATTTACTAATACGATTGGTTATTTGGCATCGATATGACATGATATTGTTTCCTTAAACTATAATACGTTTATTAATTGTTAATTTCTTGTTTAGTTAATTCGCATAGCGATAAAAATACTTGGATCATTTACTTTAAGTCCAAGCTTTAAAAGCTTTTCTTTTAGATCTAAGGCATCTGGCATTAGTTCTAAGATGTCTTTGTGATCAATAACATTGTTATAAACACGGATACGCCCGTAATCATCTGACTCATCATATTTAACAGGCTCATTAACATAAAGTAAATAAGTTATATCTCCACTTGAAAATGATCCGGAAGCCTCTACATTACAATCGAGATATTTAGATAGATATTTTTCCCAATCTTCTGGATCTACTAAATCATTTATCCCGATCTTTTTGCCATCTATCTCGTACCAAATTTTGGTAGAAGGCTTACGATCCCAGATCTTCACCGGTTCTATCTTTGCGCCAGTCATTGGACTAAAACGATCTTCCATATGGAAGACACCAGAATCCTTTTCACTATTGCGCCAAATAGATTCTACTTCATCCCTATATAATTCGAAGCCATAAACTAAACTGGCTGTATAATTGGTACTCATAATATTTTACTCCGTGTCATCATCAAGTTTAGAATATCGAGGCTGAACGATCGGGCCAACATGTTTCTCTGTCTCGGCTTTACTAGGCTTGTAATGCGATAGCTCCGACTCATGAATCAGATACGAATTACGCTGCTTCGTTTCGGAATACTCCACAACCCAGACTCCGGGATCGTTTATCACGGGCGCGTGGATCCAAGCCTTGGATTTAGAAGTAAGCGCCTTCTTAGTATTTCCAGTATAAAATACACAATCACCAATCATGAACACTTCATTATCGTTCGACATTTTATTCTTTATCCTTATAGCAAGTACACTTAATTATTGGTTTACGTCTATTACAAATAACGGTAACAGTCTCTGCTACTATCAGTAGCACTATGATTGAAAAGAACATTGATGCTATATAATGCTCTAATAGAAACTCTTCTAACATTACTTAGCCATTCCGTTTCCAGTGGCTGCCGGAGCATCCGCCTTACTGGGTTTCTGCGATCCTTTTTTACGACTTGAGGAAGTCGCTCTAGCTTCAAGCTCAATCTTTGCTAGCTTGGCATCGGTACGAACTGCATTCAATCCACCAGATTTATTACTGAACCAGCTAACAGCCGTTTCATTTCCAGTAGATACCAACTTGCGAGCATACGCCTTGAGCGATGGTGCTCCAGTGCGCTTAACCCAATGCTGGGTCTTCTTATTGCCCTTGTCCACCAGAGTAAAGTGCTCAGCATGCCATAGGCTCTTGATGGTTAGACTTGCCGTGGCCTCGCCCAAAATACCGCGTTCCCCTTTAGCAACCACTACAACTGTCTCTGCTTGAACTGCTTGCTCGGGTGCTTCGACCTTATGATGCTTCTTCTTTTCGTTAGCCATAATACACTATTCCTTTTCAGCAATTTGTTTTAGATTGTTTTGATAATAAACACGTTGTTCGTCAGATATAATGGCCTCGTGATGCCAATGCAATTTTCCTACAATGTCTCTATAATTGAACCAGGCATCCTGCCAATTTCTAACCGACTCTTTAAGCTTTTTAATTTCAACGCGACCTTTAAGACGCTCTGTCTTTTCACAAAGCGTAAGGTCATGAACAGCAGGTGCATCTTCCATCTGCTCATTACAAAGCGAGCAATCTCTTTTGGTAGCCATGTTAATTGCTATAATCAGCGGATGAAAATTCCACAAAACCACGCTTAACGAATTCCCTATGATACTCTGCTTCCGTCCAACCACAACTCTCAATATATTCTGCAATATACTTGCAATGATTTTGGATAGATCGGTTGTCGGTATCGCAAAAATCCACTTCAAGTAGCTGCCCAATTTGGTGTTCAAGTAATTCGAATTGCATCTTATTTACCATGATAATTGTCCACTTTACCTTCAATAAGGTTGTTAAGAGTTAGTGCTGCCAATGTATATAGATCTTCTTCTGCTCTACTTTTTCGAGACCAGAACCACATTTGTCTATGTCTATCATCCTCTGAACAACCGAGGATATTTAGCTCTTCAATCAGCCACTGACTAATGCTAAATAGCTCCAATGTTCTTGCATCAGGCACCCATGTTGGCGATTGCCCTACAGCTAATTTGGTATAATAATACGGTAGTTTAGGCGTAATAGAGCGTAGTATACTATAGCGCGTGTACATCATTTATACTTTTGAAACCAGCCACTTGATAGGCTTGCCAACCAGCAGTTCGCCAGCCCCTGGTCCAAAAAACCATCCGCATTCATGGCACGAATGGCACTTCAATTTGCAGTATTTATACTGAGAATAACACTTCAGCTCTGAACACTTGGCACATAGAGATTGATTATTATGAGGACACACCATGACGATTATTTATCCGATTGAAGACAGTCGCGCATACAGGACATTACAACATAATCCTGACATTGCTCCACGCCATTGCAAGCCTTGTACTTTTTATTGCAGTCAACCTCGCAGAACTTTTGATCGTGAATGGGTGCCTTAGCGGACTTAGCCATTGCGGAAACAGACACGAGCGAGAAAAACATAACGACACAAACTTTGATAATATTTAGTTTCATTTGGAACCTCCTTTAACGGGGTATATATCACGGGTCGATTACCCCGTATTCTTTTTCGTTAATTGAATAATATATTCGCTTCACACGCATAGAAGTTAGATACGCAAGACAACGTGGACAGGGCCTTGCCATAGCGAGTTCTCCATTCCGAAGGACACGGGCAACATATACAGTAGCCCCCCTACCACCTCGCTTACAGGAGCGCCTCTCCGCATGAGTAGAGGGAGTTTTCTCCGAACAAAACGGAGAAGATGATCCGTTGCGGGAAGAAAATATCTTACCATTATCAGAGACACATATGGAGCCAACAAAAGCTTTACGATGACAATCAACAGAGAGGTTAGCTACTCGACCTGCCGCTTTCAAGAGATCGAGCATTGTATTATTCCTTTAGGTTGGAGGCAGCAGAGACAGATTCTCAACAGAGATCTGATCTACATTAGATGAAGTCAGCCGAAACTGACGAAACTTGCCACAGCTCGTTTGCGAAGACAATTTCTTTTTCGCAATCGTGATTGGCTTTGAATTAACAGTTTTGTAGCTACCCGGGAGTAGTACTCGCTTTGCGTTTACGAGGCCATAAATATGAAGCGTGTTAGAACTGATATGCAGTTTCACCCCGCGCACAGGAGTACCATCTGAATCTACATAATAAGTATAAGCTGGCTCCCGATCTTCAGCCTTCTCAGGGTTAGAGAGAGACTTGTTATACGAAGCAAGAAGCTCCTCACGGGCCTGGCGATCCAGATCACTAGTCAGAGTCATAGCTTCGAGTGTAGCAATAGAACGTTTGAGTGCATTGGTATAGCTCATATTGAAAACTATGCTATAATTAGCTACTTCAGAAGCTTCATTGCGGTATCCCATTACGCTCAAAAAAGTGGAGCGAGGGCTGATTTTACTAATCTCATTCACGAACGCAAGATTTTCCATGATGCTTCAACTTCCTTGGTTATATAGGTATTGATGTTTAGCATATACATTTTTCAACACAAACAAAATCATAAAATTTATATTGGTAAAACCAAAAATTTTGTGGATCGTGTAAGAAGGCACAAACATAGTATGTGTTCGCCTAAAATTTATTTCGCACGAGCACTTGCAAAAGACGGCATGGACAGCTTTAATTATTTTGTAATTGAAGAATTTGAAAATGAACAAGATTGTTTTGATGCCGAAATGTTTTGGATTGAATTCTTCCGATCCAATTATCCAGATTATGGATATAATCTTACAAAAGGCGGAGAGGGTTCTACTGGATATAAACACACTCCAGAAGCTATTGAAAAATTCAAAATTATTAATAAAACTAAGACCTTAGGAAAGAAACATACTTTAGAATCTAAAGCCAAAATGTCTTTAGCAAAACTAAAGGACCATGATAAAAATTCAATAATAAATTCTGGAACAAACAATCCTAACTCAAAGCTTGATGCTGCTCAGTTAGTAGAAATTGATAGATTTCTATCTACTGGAGAACTGAGCATAAAAGAAATGTCTATTAAATTTTCGGTAACGAAAGGCCATATCTGGGCTATGAGACGTGCTAAGAATAAGAAAGAAAAAGCTCTCTTGAGCCAAGCTCTAAAACTTGAGCCCAATCCCATCCATTGATTAGTAGAAATATTTCAATAGTATTAGACCGATCTTGAACCGTTTCGTCTTCCATGAAAGGAAAAGTATATAGTTGATTCAGTCCGATTGATATTGTTTGGTATGTAGCTTTCAAATTCGTGCTCTGTACCTTACGTGTGCGGCTCGTCGTGAATGGGTAACTTTATTTGTACGTCCAAAAACCTACAGTAGATCCATTTACATCTTTAATTTTTCCAGTACCGCCCTTAAGCATAACCACGTGCGTAATCTGTTCGGCAACACGAGCAAGAGCCATGCTGATATGTTCGGGAAGCATCATGGCAGAATTTCCAATGTCTAATTCGAGACAAAACTTTTTTACGGTAGACATTTTATTCCTTAACACATTCAGTAATTTGTGGTATTTCCAATTGAGACATAAGTTTCTTAGTATGATCTAATGCAACAGTCAATTTATCTTTTAGCTCTTGCACTTCTTGTCGAAGACATTTTAATTCTGCTTGATCTTTAACAGGCAACGGAGGCGCATTCCA
>Ga0302221_10000247_pt1 | contig 43612 bp, 39 predicted proteins | sample II_Palsa_E2_1_FD_193517 | JGI IMG/M metagenome (GOLD analysis project Ga0302221, IMG submission 193517) | Peat permafrost microbial communities from Stordalen Mire near Abisko, Sweden - II_Palsa_E2_1 | ecosystem: Environmental > Terrestrial > Soil > Palsa > Peat permafrost | place: Sweden... | reverse complement strand
CCAACTACAAACGACAGAGGGAGTACTTCCAGGATCCAGACCGAAACAATAGTATTACAGAGTAACCCGCTTTTATTAAGCGCTATAAAGCACCTTGACTACCGTATCAGTTTTTACGTTGTAGGGCGTGTAATTAACCGGATAAACGAGTTATATCCCGCAAAACCGCTTGATATTGAACTCATAAGGTTTGATAGTCTTAATTTCTTTCATGACCTGGTCACATTTAAACCTGTTAGTAACAGCACTTTTAGTATAAGCTATAAAAGTGCGGGGAAAGATATTCAAAACATCTATAAATATAATGTTCCGTTTACCATTGGCCCCACTTCTTTTAGTATAAAATATCCCGGGGATATACCTAAAACAACGGTTTATTTATTTAAACTTAATTCGGCCGAAGATTTTATTGGAAGGGTGAGAGGAGGTTTGCATACCAACGAGACCGCCAAAAACTCAAATATTGTTTCGTTACAGGAAATTGATTCAAATCCCCAGTTTGCCGCCGATGTGCTAAATTCCATAATGAAAGAGTACCTGAATTATGACCGGAACCAAAGAACGCAATCTGCTTCACTGATGATCGGGTTTATTGATAATCAATTAGAATTTCTTTCAAATGAAGTTAAAGGATCAGAAAACTCAATTGAACAATATAAGCAAAACAGAAAAATAATGGATGTTGCTTCAGCATCCGATCTGGCTCTCGGTAAGGCAAAAGAAATAGAATCACAACGTTCATTGTTTAAAATTCAATTGATTGCACTCAACCAGCTTAAAGAGGAAATAATAGAGGGAAAAGACAATACGAACCTTAATTTCAATATCGGTGGTATAGTTGCCGAGCAATTGGGCGATCTTATTGTTGCGCTTAATAGTTTGCTTGTTGATAAAAACTCTTTGTTAAAAACCTATAATAATAATTCGCAACCTATACAAGATATAAACCAGCAGATTTTACAAATTAAGAATAATGCTTTAAACAGTATTAATTCATCAATTGTACTCGTAGATAACAAATTAAAGTTTTTAGATGATCAGCTTGCACCTGTAAACCAGCAAATATCTGAACTGCCTGTTGCCGAACGTGATCTTGTTGGTTTAAAGCGCGATTTTGAGATCAATGATAAAGTTTACTCCTTTTTATCAGAAAAAAAATTAGACGCGCAGATCAGTAGTGCAGGGATATTGCCCGGCGCTACAATTATTGACCTGGCCCAGCCCAGTTATAGCCCTGTATCCCCAGATGTGAGTGGCATACATCGTACATCATTGATTTTTGGTTTGGTTATCGGTTTAGGATTAATAGTCCTGATCAGGATATTAAACCCATATATTTATGATAAAGAAACCATTGAAAGTCTGACAACCATACCTATTATTGGGGTTATACGAAAATTCCCTGAGGAAATTGATGAGTTTAGCTCACAAATATTAGCTATCAGCAAACCCAAATCTATTTTTGCGGAATCGGTGCGTTCTGTGCGCACAAATTTAAGTTTCCTGGCGTCAGAAAAAAAAAGTAAGATTATTTGCATTACTTCTGAAGTTGCGGGAGAAGGGAAATCTTTTGTAACTGTAAACTTATCGAGCACTTTATCGCTCATTGATAAAAAAGTTATATTAATTGCGGCTGATTTACGCAGGTCAAAATTGCATAAAACCTTCCAGGTACCAAATGACGTAGGGTTAAGTAATTATCTTGCACATCAATGCTCATCACACGACATTATTAATCATTCAAGTCAAAAAAATCTTGATTTTATTATCTCCGGCCCTGTACCTCCTAACCCATCAGAACTATTACATTCAGCCAGGATGGTTGAATTGATATCGGAGCTTAAATTGAAGTATGAAATAATTATGGTTGACACTGCCCCCATCGGATTAGTTTCGGATGCTTTACCATTGATAAGGATGAGCGATATAAATCTTTTTGTAATAAGATCGGGGAAGTCAAAATTTTACGCCGCCACAGTTCCGCAACGTATAGCCCTGGAATACCACCTGGATAATACGGTAATAGTGCTGAACGCCTACTCGGAAGACCTTTTGCACTCAAGATATTATACTACCAAATTTACAGGTGAAAACTATGGGTCCCGCTATTATTATTATTCGGATTATACCGGTTATGAAAGTTCAGGTTATTATATAGATGAAAAGAAAAAAAGATGGTGGGATATCAGGCGTTTGTTCAATAGGTAAAGGATAATGTGGCGAGGTAAATTATGGTTTTAACAGGTAGCACAGGTACCCGGAAGTGGTATCCGGTTTGTACAAATCCCCGGGCCGAAAAACAGGCTTATCAAGCACTAATAAATAAAGGACTTGAAACATATCTGCCGTTACACCGGCAGCTTAAACAATGGAGTGACAGAAAGAAATGGGTAGAAGAGCCTCTTATAAAATCGTACTTATTTGTTTATATTAATGAACATGAACAAACCGAAGTATTAATGACAAAAGGGATATCGCGGTTTATATATTTTTCGGGCAGGGTTGCTTCAATGCCTCAAAAGCAAATAAATGAGCTTAAACTACTTATGGCCAGCCCTTTTGAATTAGAAATAACCGAAGATAACTTACAACCCGGAGAAAAGATAATAATTAAGGCAGGGCCGCTAAAAGGCCTTACAGGCGAGATCATATCGTACCGCTCCCAAAAACAACTGGCGTTGCGGCTCGAAAACCTGGGATACTCAATAATTATACATATGGCAGCCTCACTGATCGGCAGGTTTTAGTATTAATACTATCGTTTTATATATACCAGATGGCATTTTTTATTTTAATTTAATGCCGTTATATTTTAATTAGGATACAAAGTTAATATATTGATAATAAATAAGTTACATAAAAAAATGTGACTTACGAGGCGAAGCTATAAATATACCCCTATGTGCAGGATTGCAGGAATAATATCAAACAACTTATCACCAAATGAAATTGGTGCAAAGGTAAGCAAAATGTGCTCAGCGTTGAAACATGGGGGGCCTGACGACGAAGGCATATTTATTGATGAAAATGCAGGCCTTGTATTTGGGCACCGCAGGCTTTCAATTATTGACCTGAGTAATAATGGCCATCAACCAATGGCCGATACCGGGCAAAAAGCATGGATCACTTTTAATGGCGAAATTTATAACTATAAGGAGTTAAAGGAGCAATTATTAAAAACCGGGGCCAAATTCCATTCAAATAGCGATACAGAGGTTATTTTATCAGCTTATTTATATTGGGGAACTGCTGCTTTCTCAAAATTTCGTGGCATGTTTGCTTTTGCTTTGTATGATGCCATAAATGCTGTAACTTACCTTGTACGCGATTCCGCAGGGGTGAAACCGCTTTATTATCATATTGAAAATGGGGACTTAAGCTTTGCTTCAGAAATAAAAGCTTTTAAAATAGCAGGAGTCACAAATGATGCTGATAAAACATGGCCGGTTAGATTTTTAGCCTTTGGCCATATTCCTGAACCGTACACCACTTTAAAAAATGTATACAGTTTGGCAAAGGGAAATTATTTATCCTGGGATCATCATCATAACACGCATAAAATTACTTGCTATCACAACAAAATATCAGTACAAAAATTTATTACTGATATTAACGAAGCCAGGATAAACTTGCATGACTCTTTTAAAGCAGCAATAAAAAGACAACTTATAGCAGATGCGCCAATTGGTGTGTTTTTGAGCGGTGGGATCGACTCAAGTTTAATATCCTTATTAGCCAACCAGCAAAAAGACCAGCACCTTAAAACAATTTCAATTTATTTTAATGAAAAAGCCTATGATGAACGCTCTTATCAAAACATTGTATTAAAACAGGTAAGCGGCGAAAAATTTACGCATTTGGTACAACAAAGAGACTTTGAAGAATTTTTCCCTAACATACTCAGTGACATGGATATGCCCACAGCTGACGGGATCAATACCTGGTTTATTAGTAAATATGCGCATGAAGACGGCTTAAAAGCTGTTTTATCTGGTGTAGGGGCTGATGAGCTTTTTGGTGGTTATCCATCTTTCAACAGGATTAAATACCTGCAATATTTGCGAAAAATACCGCCTTCACTTTTTAGCGCAGCAAATTACTTTACAACAGACAGGTTTAGGAAAATATCCTTTTTAAGGCATAACCATCCATTAGCAGATTATCTTTTACTGCGGGGTTTTTTCGTACCTTCCGAAATTGCTAAACTACTGGATACAGATGTGAAGCAAATAGATGAAATTTTATTTGATGAAAATTCTATTCCCGGATTGGGCCCTTATAATGAATTGCATGCCGCGTGGTTTGAAACCAACCTTTATATGCAAAACCAATTACTAAGGGATACGGATGTAATGAGCATGAGCCATGGCTTAGAAGTAAGAGTGCCATTTTTAGATGAAGATTTTCAGCAATTAGCAGAAAGTATCTCGCCTGAAATAAGATTTAATAATACCCAGCCTAAAAAGATATTAATTGATAGCTTCAGGGAAGTTTTACCACGATCAATATGGGACAGGGAAAAAATGGGTTTTACATTCCCATTGCAGGAATGGATGGGCAAGCATGCAGAAATCAGTAATGTAGATCTATATAAGGGTAAAGTGGCACAAAACGTTGTTACAAAGTTTAAAAAGGGACAATTACATTGGTCGAAAGTTTTTGCGCTTTATCAAATACAAAGGCATGGCTAAAAAAGTAATATTTTACACCTTACAAACTTTTAGCACCACAGGCGGCATTCAAAAAATGGCCCGCACACTCGCCCATTCATTATACCAGCTTTCATTGCAAAATAAGTGGGATTTTAAGCTTTGGTCGGCTTATGATTCAACTGATGATTTAATGCCGCAATATTTACCCGCCGAAAACTTCGTCGGTTTTGGTAAAAATCGCATAAGTTTTGTTTTAAAAACTATTAGCCAGACAAAAAAGCCCGATATTATCATAATAAGCCATATAAACCTGGCAATTATAGGCTTATTGATAAAAGTAATAAATCCTGAATGTAAAGTATGGCTTATTGCTCATGGTATAGAAGTTTGGCGCCCGCTGTCCTTTTTTAAAAATTTGTTTTTAAAACGCTGTGATAAAATTATTTGTGTAAGCAACTTCACAAAGCAACAAATGATAAGCCGTCACCAAACAGATCCATCCATATGTACCGTATTAAATAACGCGGTTGATCCTTTTATGAAAATGCCTGTAACATTTACAAAGCCTGATCATTTATTAAAGCGGTATCATTTAACCGAAAAAAATCCTATATTGTTTACTTTAACGCGCCTGGCTTCAACGGAGCAATATAAAGGGCATGACCAGGTTATAAAAGTCATCAGCCAGCTAAAGAATAAATTTCCGGGCATAAAATATATTCTTGCAGGACAGTATGACCATAAGGAAGAGATCCGTATCCAAAAACTAATAACTGCCAATAAGGTGGATGAACAGGTAATATTAACGGGCTTTATTGAGGAAAACGAACTTACCGATCATTTTTTATTGGCCGATCTGTTTGTTTTACCAAGCAAAAAAGAGGGATTTGGAATTGTATTTATTGAAGCCCTGGCTTGTGGGTTACCGGTAGTTTGCGGCAATACAGATGGCAGCGTTGATGCTATTTGTAACGGGGAATTAGGAAAAGCAATAAACCCGGATGACGTTGCTGAATTAGAAAGCGCCATTTCTGAATATTTAAAAACCCCGTTAACCGAAAATAAAAGACAAATCCTCCAGGATAAATGCCTGTTCCATTTCAATGAAAAAGATTATATGAATAATTTAGACAAACTATTTAATAATGAACCAATTGGCTGAAGAAGACTGGGATATTGAAATTACACCTAAAAACAGCCTGTTTGACCTTAAGCTAAGGGACGTGTGGCATTACCGCGATTTACTTATCTTATTGGTAAGACGTGATTTTGTAGCATTTTACAAGCAAACTATCCTGGGGCCGCTTTGGTTTTTTGTACAACCAATCATTACTATTTTAATGTATACGGTAGTCTTTGGCAATCTTGCCGGCATTCCAACTGATGACGTACCAAAACCATTGTTCTATCTTGCCGGGACTATTATTTGGAACTATTTTGCAGATTGCCTTACAAAAACATCCACAGTTTTTAAAGATAATGCAGCTATGCTGGGAAAAGTTTACTTTCCAAGGCTTATAATGCCTTTGAGCATAGTGCTCTCTAATTTGATCAGGTTTGCGGTGCAGTTTGTACTGTTTATAGTATTGCTGACTTTTTATTGGGTAAAAGGGGCAGTATTAGTTCCAAATGCAATTATTATGCTCTTTCCGCTACTTATCATCATCATTGCTGCACTTGGGTTGGGATTAGGTATGATGATATCAGCAGTAACTACAAAATACCGCGATCTTTCATTCGTAGTAACTTTTGGGGTACCATTATTAATGTACGCCACTACCGTAATTTATCCCCTGTCAACGGCTATAATCAAATACCCGGCTTATAGCTGGATGATAAAGTATAATCCAATTACCGCTGTAATTGAAACTTTCAGGTATGGTTTTTTAGGAAAGGGGAGCTTTAGCTGGGACTTGTTTGCATACAGCGTAATAATTACGTTAATTATCCTGGTAACAGGAACAATTATTTTTAATAAGGTTGAGAAAAATTTTGTTGATACCGTATAATGGCCAAAGTAATAAAGGTTGAAAATCTTTCGAAGGCCTATCAGTTAGGAAATTTTGGTACAGGCACTATTTCCCGCGACCTGGAACGTTTCTGGGCCAGGATAAGAGGTAAAGAAGACCCTTTTTTGAAGATCGGCGAAGTTAATGACCGCACCAAAAAAGGCTCAAGCGATATTGTGTGGAGTTTAAAAGACCTGAATTTTGAGATAGAGCAGGGTGATGCGGTTGGGGTTATCGGCCGTAATGGCGCGGGCAAAAGTACTTTGCTTAAAATTTTAAGCAGGGTAACTATGCCTACAACCGGATCGGTAAAAGTAAAAGGGCGCATAGCCAGCTTATTAGAGGTAGGTACAGGCTTCCATCCTGAGTTGAGCGGTGAGGAAAATATTTATCTTAACGGCGCTATATTGGGTATGCGCAAGGCCGAGATCAAACGCAAATTAGATGAAATAGTTGATTTTGCAGGTGTTGAACGTTATATAGATACACCTGTAAAAAGGTATTCTTCAGGCATGTATGTCCGTTTAGCTTTTGCCGTTGCTGCACATCTTGAATCAGAGATTTTAATTGTTGACGAAGTATTAGCCGTAGGGGATGCGGAGTTTCAGAAAAAATGCCTTGGAAAGATGGGGGACATCAGTAAAGGTGAGGGAAGAACAGTTTTGTTTGTAAGCCATAATATGGGGAGCATACAGCAATTATGCAATAGTGCAATGTTGCTCGATAATGGAAAATTAATTAAACAGGGAAAAGTTGAAGAAACGTTGGCGATTTATCTTAAAACCCGTATAGCCAATGGTTCGCTCGAAAAACAAAAGAGTATAGGAACTTTAATAAAAAGTGTTCATTTTATTGAATTTTCCATAAATGGGGTGGTGGATAAAGAAGCTGTTTTTTCGCCATCCCAGCAATTATCTGTATGTTTAAAATACAAATGTTTAGTTACACTTGCAAAGTTCAGGGCCTCTGTTAATTTTTACAGGGATTCACACCTAATATTTACTTTACATAATAAATCATGGCCAACAGAACTTCAGGAAGGTGATTTTATGGATAATATGGTACTGCCTGCGCACTATTTACGGCCAGGAGATTATACGGTAGGTATAGGAGGGCATGACGGGGACCCGTTAAGTAACGGTAATGAATGGATATATATTGATGAAGCGTATTCCTTTACCATAACCAATGAATGGAGTGAATTAAATGATTTTTCGGCCAAAGGATTAATAAATATACCTGTTGGTTCCACGCAGATATTGCCTGATGAAATACATTAATTCTCTTTACATTGCTGCATGCCCGATTTGTTCACATACTAAAAACAAGCTTTTGTATAAAGTTAGTTCAAGAGAAGCGGCCAATCATTTTTTAATTATGCACTCATCAAATGATAACCAGTTGGCCGTTATTGATAATAAGATTGCCGGGCTTTGGAATAGTGCTACAGCTGCTGTAATTGCTTGTGAAAATTGCGGCTTTGTCTTTGCATATCCTTTTATTGCCGGAGATTATGAATTTTACAACCTGCTTCCACACGCGACAGCTGACGGTGCAGAGCACTGGAAATGGGAATTTGATAAAACGGTTAAAAAAATAGCTGAAATAAGTTCAAAAAATAATGATTTAAACCTGTTAGAAATTGGGGCCAGTACCGGAGATTTTATTAAACGTGTAGCAAACTTAATACCTAAAAAAAACATCTTATGCCTTGAACATTCTGAAATCGGGGTAAACAGCATTAAAAATGCAGGTATAGAAACCTATTCATGGCATTTTCACGAGTTGGTACAAAAAGGTGAATTCACGAAAAAATTTGATATAATTTGTCTTTTCCAGGTATTGGAACATCTTGATAAATTTGAAGATACATTTACAACATTCAATTCAATTGCTAAAACTGGCGCCCATTTGTTTATTGGTGTTCCAAACGGAAAAAAAATAAAATTCAACGAATTGAATAACGCCTTATTGGATATGCCCCCGAATCATATCGGACGGTACAACAAAAAAAGTTTTGAGCTTTTAGGAAATAAATACGGATGGGAAATAGAAGAAATTGCCATTGAACCTTATACACCTTTGGATGTAATGAAAACTGTCATGTATTATCAATCACTAAAAAGGGTTCAATTTCCTCCTGTAAAAGAAACTGCGTGGTACCTGATCAAACAATATTTAGAAATAAAATATATTCGTTTACAAGCCACCTTCAGGCATAAACAACTTGGCGAGGCCCTTTGGGTACATTACCGGAAATCATTTTGATGAAGATTTTTATTCTGGATACGCCTGCTTTGTTACAACCTCAAAAACAAGCCTTCCAATACCCATCGCACAATAGAGACTACGGCATTGAGCAGGATTTTTGCGTATGGCTGAAAAAACAAAAAGCTATTGTTACAAATGATCCTGCTGCAGCCGACTGGCATTACCTGCCGGTTTATTGGACCCGGTGGCACATCAATCATAATTTTGCGGCTAACGGGGAGGGGTTAACGCAACTGCAGAAAGAAATTGATACAATAATTATAGATGATTCAAAAACCTTTAGCATTACCCAATTTGACGGGGGCACATTGATCAATACAGGCAAAGCAGTTATTTTTACCGCAGCGCGCACCACTAATCCGGGCATTGATGCGCCCATTTTATGCAGTCCGCACCGCAAACCTCCGTTTGCTGTTAAAAAAAAATTCTTAGCTTCCTTTAATGGCTCATTTAATACCCACCCAATCCGGGTAGAAATAGGAAAAAGATTTAAGGACAACCAAAATGTATTAGTACAGGGAACGCTTCCTACCCGCTTTTATAAAAGATGGTTTTGGGCCACAAATTATAATTTAAATACAATGGCCTCATACATTGCATTGTGCCCAAGGGGTACAAGCTGCAATTCTTTCCGGTTTTTCGAAGCAATGCAATTAGGGGTGGCCCCATGTCTTATTGGTGATGTGGACGTACGCCCATTTAAAAAGTTTATACCATGGGACGAAATAAGTTACTATGTATCTTCTGTCGATGAGTTAGAAAAGCTAATCAAGAATTTAGATAAAAAAGAAGCCCTCGAAAAAGGCATCAACGCCTATAAATATTGGAAAAATGAATTGTTTTACCAAAAATGGTGTAAGTATATAATTAAAGAATTTGAACAAATTACCTGAAAAATTAGATTACCTGCCCGGCCTGGACGGCATCCGGGCATTAGCAGCCTTCCTGGTAATTTTTACACATTGGCCCAATAATGGTATTTCGTTAAAATTTGGCTGGATCGGCGTAAACATTTTCTTCGTTTTATCAGGGTTTTTAATAACCCGGATATTAGTTCACGAAAAACACAAAAGTTTTAAGCCTTACCTATATAATTTTTTTTTAAAACGTGTATTAAGGATATTTCCGGTTTACTATTTATTCTTCTTCATCACCGCTTTAATTATTTTGGCGCTTTATTATTTTGTACCCCAGCTTTCACATGATGACACATTAATATCAGGAGTAAACACCCTTAAACACGACACACCGGCTTATCTGACTTACTCTTACAATATTAAAATTAACCTGGCCTACTTTTTTCATTGGCACGACAATCAAAATCAATTTTTCGGCCATTTGTGGTCGTTGGCTGTAGAAGAACAGTTTTATCTTATATTCCCCTTTCTTGTTTATTTTCTTAATATGCGGGCCTTAAAAAAATTGCTAATCGCTATAATAATCATTTGCCCGCTCATCAGGTTATGGGCAGCTATAATTGGGGTGCGTTTAGTTACTGACAGGTTTTGGCTTGGAGAAACTATGTATTCAAATACGTTTTGCCAGGCTGATGCCCTTGCAACAGGTGCACTGCTTGCATTGTTCCCGATAAAGATAAAGTTTCCGTATCTTAACTTTTTTATTGCCTCATTGTTATTCTTAGCGGTTGGTTTAACCTGCTTTTTCTTTTTGCGAAAGGCCGGCTATTTCCTGGTTGAAGGTAAAAGTTTAGGGTTTAACTTTCCGGGATTTTGGTTTGATGAAAAAACCCCCTGGTTCCTAATAAATATCCGGGCCTTTTACCAATATACATTAGTTAATTTATTTGCGTTTACTTTAATTGCACCCGCAACCATAAAAAAACCGCTTTTCCCGGCCCTATTTAGTGCTAAGCCGGTAAGTTACCTGGGGAAAATCTCTTATGGAATATATTTATTTCATAATCCGCTGATTGCGTTTTTCATGATTGGGGCAACTTTTTTTGGGGGTTGGTATAACATAACTGCCCACCCACTTAATAATATCGGCATTTTTATAATTTATTTAGTTATTGTAATTTCTCTGGCCCATGTAAGCTATAAATATTTTGAGCGGAAGATCATCAATAAGTACAAATTTAAATTTGAACGATCAACCCAATAAATTAGATTACCTGCCCGGGCTTAACGGTATCAGGGCTATTGCTGCATTTTTGGTGATTTCCACCCATTGGCCTAACCTCACTTTTTCATTAAAATTTGGCTGGATCGGTGTAAATATTTTTTTTGTACTATCGGGGTTTTTAATTACCCGAATATTACTCAGTGAAAAGCAAAAGCCGTTTAAATTGTATCTGCGTACTTTTTTTTTAAACCGCGTAATAAGAATATTTCCAGTGTACTATTTGTACTTTGGTATTACCGCAGCAATTATATTATGCATATACTACTTTATTCCGCCCCTTGCCCACAATAACCTTGTTACCGGAGCTTTGGGCACTTTAAAGCACGATACCCCCTACTACTTGACATATACGTATAATATTAAACAAAACTTAAGCTACGCTTTACATTTACCCAGGTTTGCAAGTGAATTTTTTGGCCATGTGTGGACACTTGCCATCGAAGAGCAGTTTTATCTTATCTTTCCGTTTATAGTTTATTTTTTAAGTACAGCTCAATTAAAAAAGTTTGTAATTGCCATCATTGTTATTTGCCCGCTCATCAGGTTATGGGCAGCCACAATTGGCGTAAAAGTAGTTAGCGACCGGTATTTTCTAGGCCAGGTAATTTATGTTAACACCTTTTGCCAGGCAGATGCATTGGCCTTTGGTGCAGCGCTTGCATTATTCGATATAAGGATCAGGTTCCCTTACCGGAATTTTTTTATAATGGGGGGTGTATTTTTATTCGTTGGTTTGACCTGCTTATTTTTTTTGCGCCGGGCCGGCTTCTTTTTAGTTGAAGCAAATAGTTTAGGGTACAATTTCCCTGGTTATTGGTTTGATGAAAAGACGCCCTGGTTCCTGATAAATATCCGGGCGTTTTACCAGTATACATTAGTAAATTTATTTGCTGTTTTTTTAATTGCACCAGCCACTATAAAAAAGCCTCTTTTCCCTGCGATACTTCAGTCAAAACCGTTGAATTATCTTGGGAAAATATCCTATGGCATTTACCTGTTCCACTTTCCTTTACTTGCCCTTTTAAAGTTAGGGGTATCGTATTTTGGTGATTGGTACAAGATAACCGGCGCGCCGCTTGTGCGAACAAGCATTTTTATACTTTACTTAGGCGTAGTAGTTTTACTGGCTCACCTAAGCTACCAATATTTTGAGCGGAAGATTATGAATAAATACAGGTACAGGCTAAGCAATGGCGGGAATTAGCTTTTTTATACCGGCTTATAATTGTGGTAAAACTATAGCTGAATCGGTTGATTCTATTATGGAAACGAATTTTACAAGCGGTGATGAGCTCCTTATCGTAAATGATTTTTCAAATGATAATACATCAGAAATATTAATAAATCTGAAAAAAAAATACCCTGCAATCGTCATTATTAATCATACCCGAAATAAAGGTGGGGCTGCAGCAAGGAACACGGCTGTGGAGAATGCTAAACATGAACTTTTATTTTGCCTGGATGCTGATAATATTCTTGACATATCAAGCATCGTTCCTCTAAAAAAATATTTAACAGATAATAAAGCCGGTGTTGCTTCATTTCAACACCAGCATTATTTTTTAAGTGACAAGTTTAAGCCCGAATATATATGGTCATTGCCGTGCGGTGATTTTAGTTTACAAAATTATCTGAAAGGGGCAAATACGCCTGGTCAGCATGGCAATTACCTGTTCACAAGAAAAAGCTGGATAAATGCAAAAGGTTATGCAGAAGGCACAGGGGCACTTGATACCTGGACATTCGGGCTTAGGCAAGCAATAACAGGCGCTAAAATGATAGTTTTAAAAGATACCTTTTATTATCACAGGCTTAATTATGCAAGTTCATATTGGATGCAGGATGCAGAAGCCAATTTATGGTCGGTTTCCATAAAGGCGACCTACGCACTTTTCCCGTTCTTTGATATTATTGACGAGGGGTTTATAAAATATATGCTGGGAAAAGGTAAGTATACCTGGTTTTATAACCTCAAAAAAATTCCCCTCAAGTTAGTTAGCAAGGAAGAAAAAAACGAATTCTATATTAAATTGCAACAAAAAACAGGGGACTTTATATATCCAAAACCATCAATAATGCAAAGAATTATCAATAAATTAAAGAGGGAACTAAGGCTTTCAAAATGATAGCTGTTACATTAGAGGGCCGTTTAGGAAATCAACTTTTTCAATACGCTTTTATTTATAGCGCTGCAAAAAAATTAAATACCAGGTTTTATTTAGATAAAAGTGTTGATTATTTATTACTGGACAAATACTTCCATATTGAAAATGATTTTTGCCGGTTTTTCGACAATTATATTTTTTCAATAAAAGGATTTAAAAATATATTCAGCCATCACTTAAGATATAAATTTTATAAGGTCTTAAAAGCCATATTCAACTTGAAAGAGCTGACTATAGATAATTATATCGATCCTGCAATTCAGATCAAATCAATAAGCAATAATATTATTTATAAAGGTTTTTTCCAGTCGGAGGAGTACTTTAAAGAATCAGCCGAACAAATTCACAATATTTTTAAAATAAGGGAAATTTATAAAACAGAATTTGAAAAGATCATCAACATTTCGGGGCTACCCAAAAAATACGTTGTGGTCCATATCAGGAGAAAGGATTATATTGATCTTAATCTTGCTTTAGGCTATGAATATTTTCATAAAGCAATCAAATCTATTCACAAAGAAGAAAATTACTATGTTTTTATATCAGACGAGCCTGGTATAATTGAACACGAGTTTAATTATATAAAACACAAGTATATATCATTCAATAATGAGATAATCGATTTTCAGTTTATCAATAATGCAGATACATGCATTTTATCAAATAGTTCATTTAGCTGGTGGGGAGCCTGGCTGAATATCAAACAACCTAAAATAATAGCTCCTGAATATTGGCTTGGAAGAACAAACGAAAAAGAATTACCGACAAAGGTAATACCGGAAGTATGGACAAAAATCGATTGACGAATGGATACACCTATATTATTTTTGATATTTAACCGCCCTGAACCTACCGCAGGGGTATTTGAAAAAATCAGGCAACAAAAACCATCGAAATTATATATAGCCGCTGACGGACCACGTAAAAACAAAGACGGGGAAAATGAACAATGTGATCTGACAAAAAGAATTGTAATTGAAAATATAGACTGGGATTGCCAGGTAAAAACACTATTTAGGGAAGAAAATTCAGGTTGTGGCAAGGCTGTCAGCGAAGCTATCTCCTGGTTTTTTAACCATGAGGAAGAGGGGATTATTTTAGAAGATGACTGTATGCCAAATGAAAGTTTTTTTTTCTTTTGTGCTTCATTATTGGAACATTACAGAAATAATTTGAAGATCATGCATATTTCGGGTTCCAATTTGAATGATAATATAAAACCCGACAACACAACTTATCACTTTTCAAGATACCCCATCACTTGGGGATGGGCCACATGGAAAAGGGCCTGGGCCAATTACGATCGTGAATTAGAGGACAGTAAATTCTATTACAAACTCATAGAAAAAAGGTTCAATGACCCGTTTGAACGGAGGTTTTGGAAAACCGTTTTACGAACCCTGCCTAAGCTTGATACATGGGATTATCAATGGATGTTTGCCATTTTGAAAGCTAATGGCTTATGTGTTAATACGAACTATAATTTTGTGTTAAATATTGGATTTGATGAAAGCGCTACCCATACGACTTATGAGAATCCGTATGCTAATTTAAAAACAGAAGCAATAACAAGTATTATACACCCTAAGAAAGTTAAAAGAAATAAAGAAGGAGAAGTGGCGTTTCTGAAAAACGGCTATAATTTGAAAAAAAATGGTTACTTAAGATATTTTTTGTTTCGGGGTAATAATTTAATTCATAAAATAAAGAGCCTGTTTAAAATTTAATCAATGTTAAAAAGAGAATTTTGAGCTGTTATCGATGATTTTGCTCTCCAAAATTGAATTTTATATAGCTTTATGTTCTCCAATATTTGTAAAAATGTACTTTATAGCTACAATAAATTTTTTAAAACAAATTTAAACAGGCTCTAAAAATATCCTTTTAAAATGGGCTGGATAATTCAAAGTTTAAAAAGAAAAAATTCAATTATTCAAAAGTCATTGTCTTTGATATAGCATTAGATAATCTGCCACCTAAAATCCTGAATAACTAAAATATAAAAGATATTTTCAACCAAATTACTTCAAAAGAATTAAAAGAAAACTGATATGTTAAAAAAGACTGCACGTAGTATAATTAATAAGTTAGGTTATGATGTAGTTAAGAAGCTTAAGAAGCCTGACGAACTTCCTGCGGATTTTGAAAAGGCGACTGTTGACACTTACAACATGGTAAAAGAATATACCATGACTTCGGCGGAACGTATTGCTTCATTATGTAATGCGGTAAGGTATTTAGTGAAAAACAAAATAGAGGGAGACATTGTGGAATGCGGCGTTTGGCGTGGTGGTAGTACCATGGCAGCTATTGATACTTTAATAAAAGTCGGCGATACGGCAAGGGAAATTTATTTATATGACACATTTGAAGGAATGTCTGAACCATCTGAATTGGATAAAGAATCATTTACCGGGACTTCGGCCGCTGCAATATTAGAGAAATATCCGGCCTTTAAATGTGTTTCAACTTTAGAAGATGTACAAAACAATGTTGGCAACTTAAAATACCCGGCAGAATTAATACATTATGTTAAAGGTAAAGTTGAGGAAACAATACCTAATACTATTCCGGCAAAAATTGCCCTGCTAAGATTAGATACTGACTGGTTCGAATCTACAGCCCACGAATTGGAACATCTATATCCGTTATTAGTACCCGGTGGTGTAATTATAATTGATGATTACGGACATTGGGAGGGTGCGAGAAAAGCGGTTGACGAATATATTGCCGGCAATATATTACCATTATTACTTAACAGGATTGACTACACCGGCCGGATAGGGGTAAAATATTAAACAGGAATGCGTTTATATATATTAAAAGTAAATGATGAGCGAATTACCATATCTAAACGTGGGCTGCGGGTCACATTTCCATCCCGGTTGGGTAAATATTGATTTTTCGAAAACAGGCGAGGGTGTTATTGCTCATAATTTATTAAATGGTATTCCATTCAGGGACAACACATTTGAAGTAGTATATCATTCTCATGTTTTGGAACACTTTCCTAAGGATAAAGCAAAAGATTTCATTCAGGAATGCTACCGGACATTAAAACCCGGAGGCATAATTCGGATTGCAATACCTGACCTGGAACAAATTGTAAAAAATTATATCCGATTATTTGAAATGGGGAAAGCTGAGCCGGAAAATAGCGGGATACGTGCAGATTATGATTGGATTATGACAGAAATGTACGATCAAACTGTTCGAAACACGAGTGGAGGCGAAATGATAAAGTATCTTTCAAAAGAAAAATTGGATAATGAGGATTTTATTTATAGCAGGCTTGGATACGAAGGAAAGATGATTCGAAAAGGGATGATAGATTTGTACAACCGGCCACCCAATAAAGTATCATTTTTAAGAAAAACATATCGTACGATAAGAAATATCATTTCGCCACGAAATTATAAGACACATTTTTTAAAGCTATTTTTCCACAAAGAATACAAACTGATCGGGTTAAGTCAATTTAGATTGTCCGGAGAGGTACACCAATGGATGTATGATAGCTATTCGCTAAGTAACTTATTAAAAGATGCCGGTTTTAAGCATATCGAACAAAAAAATTTCGACAAAAGTAATATTGTTGATTGGAGATCTTTTTCGTTAGATGAAATGAATAATACCATTAGAAAACCCGATTCTTTATTTATGGAAGCCATCAAATAAACAATGAAACTTAATTTTTGTATTTTATTTAATACTTCTTACCTGGCAAACGGAATTGCATTATATAATTCCCTGGTAACAAATTGTCCTGATTTTCATCTTTATATTTTTGCATTCGACGAAGATACTTTCAATATTCTAACAAAAAATTTTTTAACTAATGTCAGCATTATTTCTTTAAAAGATTTTGAAAATGAACCACTATTAAATGTAAAGAAAGATCGGACCATCTCCGAGTATTGCTTTACATGTAAGCCATCTACGATTAAGTATTGTATCGAAAATTTCAATCTTGATCACTGCACTTATTTAGATTCAGATCTTGTTTTTTATGCAAATCCGGCAATATTGATTAAAGAGATGGGGGATAATTCAGTTTTAATTACACCCCATAATTATTACCCCAAATATGACCAAAGTGCAACATCGGGCATTTACTGTGCACAACTTGTCACTTTTAAGGCCGATACAAATGGCTTAAAAGTTTTACACTGGTGGGCCCAGGCTTGTATTACCTGGTGTTATTCCCGTTATGAGGATGGTAAATGCTTTGACCAAAAATATCTCGACTCATGGCCATATATATTTAATGGGGTTCATGTCTGCCGCAGCGAAGGTGCAGGCTTAGCTCCCTGGAATACCTTAAACTACAAAATATCAAAAAAAAACAATCAAATTATGGTTAATGATAGTCCTTTAGTTTTCTATCATTTTCATGATTTAAAATATCTTACAAATGATTCCTGGTACTTAGGCGGTTACGAAATTAAACAAAGTGTGATAGACGAAATTTACAAACCATATATTTCTAATTTATTACAAATCGATAAAGAACTAAAACAGCAATACCCTGCAATCAACAGTATAAAAACTGTTAATATCAATAAAATTACCGATCTAACTTTCAAATATAAATTGGGTATTTATATATTGGATTTAAAAAAATCTTTTAAACAATTTATATCCGATTTGTTTTTTATTAAGAGAAGGAAATATTACAAAGAAAATTATATCCATATCAATTAATAGCACATTTAATAGGTTAAACAAATTTTACTGATTAACTAAGAAATCTGAAAACAATAGAATTAAGCATTCCATTTACTATAAAAATTTCCTTTTAAAAAATCGAATACCGGGACCAGATTGAAATGAAATTCAGCTTATCATACATTATAGCTACCCGCAATCGTTTATCATTTCTGAAAATCACCCTGGAAAAATTGATGGCGGAATTACAGCCGGATGAAGAGATTGTAGTAGTTGATGGGAATAGCACAGATGGAACAAAAAAATACCTGCAAACACTTTTTGATGAAGGGAAGATTCATCAATATGTTTCAGCTCCTGACCATAACCAGGCACACGCCTGGAATAAGGCCATGCTGATGGCAGGGGGAACGATCATTAAAAAGATAATTGATGATGATGTTTTTTGTTACAAAGCCATAAGGGAATGTAAAAACTACATGCTGTTAAATCCTGGCATTGATGTAATGATCTCTAACGACCTTTGGGGTTCATTATATAATCATAAAAATATTCAAAAGCTTACCAGGTTACCCCAGTTTGAAAAATGGAATAACGGCCTTACGCCCTCATTTACTTTTGGCGATGTCCATATGCTGATAAGAAAAAGTTCATTAGCTTATATAGGCTTGTATAATACCGCTTACGTTATGATGGATTGGGAGTACTCGTTAAGGATAAGCTATTTAAAAGCCAATATTGCCTACTATACAGGCTATAACGCACTTTCAGTTGCGCACCCTCAAACTGTTTCTTCATTAAAAAATAATAAACTAATAGAGGAACAAGGTAAAAGAGGGTGTGTGTTTTATGAATATGCAGGTGATAGTTCAGAGATCAGCCTGTGGTCGAAAGTAAAGATATATACTGGCAAACGGCTTAAACCAACAAAAACGACCGACAGTGTCACAAAGGATAAACCGGTTGATGATATAAACTCTGTATACAGCTATTATTATAATTACCTGGTGGAGCTCAATAATTCGCAGGCGTTTGAAATTCTGCAAAAGGTTTGAAAAGGATACCCTCATCGGATGAATTTAGGATTATGGCAAATAAAAGTGATTTTTCATGAGTGATTTTTCTCAGCTGAAGAAAAACTTAAAAAAAGACTATTCACCCTTGATACCTGTTAAAGTTGCTTTATTGGGAGATACGGCAACACAGTTTTTGCAGCAGGCATTACGCGGAACCGGATTCGATTATGAGTTTGATCTTCAAATCCAGGAGGCTGATTTCAATCAAATTGAACGCCAGGTATTTGATACGGCTTCTGAATTATATGAATTTAACCCTGAAATTATTATAATTTTCCGATCTTCTCATAAATTAATGGGGAAATATGACAAGCTCGACCCCAATCAATATAGCCGTTTGGCTGAAAATCAACTGGCACTGATTGACAGTCTATGTTTGGCGATAAAGTCAAAATTAAAGTCGAAAATTATCTATTATAACTATACCGAAATAAATGACGCCGTATTTGGTAACTACGCTAACAAAACGGAACAATCATTTTTATTTCAACTCCGCAAGCTTAATTACGAGTTAATGCTTTACGCTGCGAAAAACGCTAATTTTTATATATGTGATATTTCAAATATTCAAAATCAGGTCGGAAAATCTGTCATGTTCCAGCCATCAGTTTACATTAATTCAGAAATGGTTTTGAGTATTGATGTTTTACCGCTTGTAGCAGCCAGGACTGTCGATTTAATCGGATCGATGTATGGAAAATTTAAAAAATGCCTTATCCTTGACCTCGACAACACCTTGTGGGGCGGGGTGATCGGTGATGATGGCATTGAGAATATCCAATTGGGGAACCTCGGAATTGGGAAGGCCTTTACTGAGTTTCAATACTGGATAAAAAAGCTTAAAAACAGGGGGATTATCCTGGCAGTATGCAGTAAAAATACAGAATCAATAGCTAAAGAACCTTTTGAAAAACATCCCGACATGGTATTACAACTTGATGATATTGCGGTATTTACAGCCAATTGGGACAATAAAGTTGAGAACATCAGGCAAATTCAAAGCATTTTGAATATCGGTTTCGACTCAATGGTTTTTTTAGACGACAACCCTTTCGAAAGAAATATGGTCAGCGAAAATATACCGGCTATTACTGTTCCTGAATTACCACCAGACCCGGCTGATTACCTGGAATATTTATATTCGTTGAATTTATTTGAAACAGTTTCGTTTTCAGACGAAGATGCAGAAAGAACCAGGCAATACCAGGTTGAAGCAAAACGCACTATCTCACAAACATCTTATGTTAATGAGGACGACTTTTTAAAAAGCCTTAATATGCTTTCAATAGTTGAACCCTTCAATAAATTTAACACGCCAAGGGTAGCCCAGCTTTCGCAGCGCTCCAATCAGTTTAATCTGAGAACAATAAGATTCTCGGAAGCAGATATTGAACAGCTTATTCAACAAAAAGACACTTTTACCTATGCCTTTACCCTTGAAGACCGGTTTGGGGATAATGGGCTTATTAGTATAATTATCCTTCAAAAGGAGGATGGAGATACGCTATTTATAAACACCTGGCTGATGAGCTGCCGTGTTTTAAAAAGGGGAATGGAACATTTTGTATTGAATGCTGTTGCTGACTTTGCCAAAATAAATGGATATTCTTATTTGAGGGGTGAATACCTGCCAACCGCTAAAAATGAAATGGTGAAATGCCATTATCAAAACCTGGGCTTTGAACAAACGTCCGGCCACTTCTTATTAGATGTTAAAGGCTATAAAAATAAAAAATGCTTTATCAATAAAAAATAAATCATAAAAATGGGAAAATCGGAGATCTTAAAAAAAGTAAATGACATTTTTATCGATGTTTTGGACAACGAAGACATTGTTTTAACTTATGAGACCACCGCCAATGACGTGGAAGATTGGGACTCTTTAAATCATATCCAGTTGGTGGTTGCAATCGAAAAACAATTTAAAATCCGTTTTACCTCCCACGAGATCCAAAGCTGGAATAATGTAGGTGAAATGATCGGTTCGATAAGTTCAAAACTTAATTAATACAGTATGAAATTTCACCATGTAGGGATTGCATGCAGAAATATTGAAGAGGAAATAAAAAATATTTCTAAAATACATCAAATCATTAAAAAGAGCCCGGTTGTTTTTGATAAAGAACAAAATGCAGAACTAGTTTTATTAACGTTATCTGATGGAACTAATATAGAATTGATATCGGGCAAACCAGTTGAAACTCTGCTTAAAAAAAACATTACTTATTATCATTTATGCTATGAGGTTGATAATATCGATCTTGAAATTGAACGCCTTGTAAATGAGCATGCCTTTTTAATATCTCCACCAAAACCCGCAATATTGTTTGATAACAGGAAAGTCGCTTTTCTTAACGTTTCTTATGGTATGATTGAATTGCTAAACTCAAAGTAAATATTCAATGCTTTTTAACTCCTATACATTTGTTATTTTTTTTATAGTTTTTTTCATTCTGTATTGGTTTGTTTTCAACCGGGATTTAAAACTTCAGAACCTGCTGATCTTAGCCGGGAGCTATGTATTTTATGGCTGGTGGGATTGGCGTTTTCTTTCATTGCTTATTGGCAGCTCCCTTTTAAACTACTTGCTAGGGTTTTATATTTACAAAACCAATAATCAAAAGACAAAAAACCTTTTAATGTATGTAGGTACTTTTGCCGGGATTGGCTCCCTGCTGTATTTTAAATATACCGATTTTTTTATAACCTCATTTATAGCTGCTTTTGCAAAGTTTAACATCAGCCTGAATATCCATACCATTAGCATAGTGCTGCCCTTAGGGATAAGTTTTTATACTTTCAGGACACTGACTTATGTTTTTGATATCCACAAAGGTAAAATGAAGCCCACTGATGACTGGACAGTATTTTTTTCATTTGTTGCATTTTTCCCTTGTTTATTATCGGGGCCTATTGATAAGGCAAAAATGCTGATCCCTCAATTAGAAAAGCCAAGGGAATTGGAATATAATGATGCAACGAGCGCCATGCGTCAAATACTATGGGGTTTATTTAAAAAGATAGTTATTGCCGATAACCTCGCACAATTTACCAACGAGGTTTTTGATCATTATCAAAGCCACAGCGGGAGCACATTATTAACGGCGCCGTTTTATTATGCCATCCAGATATACGCTGATTTTTCGGGTTATTCAGACATGGCCATTGGCATTGCCAGGTTACTTGGGTTTAAGGTAACCAAAAACTTTAACTTTCCTTTTTTTGCACAAAATATTGCTGAATATTGGCGGGCATGGCATATCTCATTAACTTCCTGGTTAACTGAATATGTATTTACACCGCTAAGTATTGCTTTCAGGGATTATGGTAAAATGGGCATAATTATGGCCATTATTATCAACTTTGCCCTGATAGGCATGTGGCATGGGGCAAGCTGGTCCTACGTGTTGTTCGGGCTTTTACATGGCTGCTATTATATCCCGTTAATAGTAAAAGGCACCCTGAATAAAAAGAAAAAGATAAATCCTGATAAATGGCTGCCATCCCTGGCTGAGTTTGCAAACATGCTGAAAACATTTGTATTGATCAGTATCGCCTTTATCCTTTTCAGATCTGCAGATGTAATTGGTTACCTGTCTAAAATATGTTCCGGGTCGTTGTTTACAGTTCCTGAAATAATATCCAAAATAATCATTGTAGTAGTAATTGCCTTCATGGCAATCGAATGGCTTGGCCGCGACCAGGATTTCGCAATAGCGAAACTTGGCAGCAAATGGCCCAAATTTTACAGGTGGGCATTTTATTATAGTATGGTTTTTTTCATTTTCATTTTTGCGCGTTCAAATCAAACATTCATTTATTTTCAGTTTTAAAAATGAAAAAATTCCTGTTCCATTTCGGTATTTTTTTAATCCCTTTAATCCTGGTTGCAAGCGCTGCAGATATTTTTCTTAGTAAGGAATTAAAAAAAAGCAATACCTACGCAATGGGCGAATACCCAACCTGGAACGCTCTTTTTGATGGAAAAATAAATTCTGAGATTGTTATTTATGGAGGGTCGAAGGCCTGGGTGCAGATTGACCCTATTATGATCGGCGACAGTTTAAATACAACAGCCTATAACCTGGGTATTGACGGGCATAATTTCTGGCTGCAGTACCTGAGGCATAAAATATTATTAGCTCATAATATCAAACCTAAACTCATCATCTATTCATTAGATGAGTTCACACTGAAAAAAGTACCTGATCTATATAACCAGGACCAGTTTCTGCCATACATGCCGTTCAACGATAAAATTAAAAACGCCACGATAAGCTACAAGGGCTATAATAATTGGGATTATGAACTGCCTTTAGTAAGATATTTCGGTAAAGAAGACGCAATAAACAATGCTTTAAGAATGTTTTTGAACCCATCCTCCAACCCGGTAACAAGGGTAAAAGGGTATAAAGCACAAGACATGTCATGGAACAATGATTTTGAAAATGTTAAAAAAGGAATGCAATCTTACTATGTGAAAATTGATCAGCCTTCCGTGATCCTATTTGAAAGTTTTTTGAATGAATGTAAAAAGGACGGTATTAAAGTGGTATTTGTTTATTCGCCCGAATATATTGAGGGCCAAAAATTCATTGAAAACAGATCCGAAATAATGGGGCTTTATTCAAAATTTGAACGAAAGTATAATATCCCTTTTTATAATTACGCTAATGATCCAATGTCATATCAAAAAAAGTATTTTTATAACGCACTGCATCTCAACAAAACCGGGGCTGAATTATTCACCAGGAAATTGATCGATACGCTGAGGAATTCTACTGCGCTAAAAGGTATAGGAAAGCACGAGTAAAATCTATTAATAATTTGCCAAAACCACTAATAAAACTGCGGTTTCAAAACGGTCTTACTTTTGAAAACTTTAAAAAAGAAGTATTTGATATTGAAGGCTTAACTAACCGGTATCAATTTAAAGAATCAATCGACCCTGATTTTATCATCTTCGGGCCTTATGGTAATGATACTCCCCAAAAAGGCAACTATACCCGTATCGGGTACTTTTGCGAAAACATTAAACCTGATCTATCAATTTGCGAATGGGCATTTGGTGTTCCGCGTGAAGAAGATGTTAAACATCCTAATTATAAACGTATTCAATGGCACGGCGTAGACCCGCAGTTGCTGATAAAACCAACTGGTAACGAGCCTGAACAAATATTAGCCTCAAAAACAAAATTCTGCAATTTTTTATACTCGCATAAGGTAGCTTATCGCGAGGCTTTTTTCACACAGCTATCCAAATACAAAAAAGTGGACGCCCCCGGCAGGTCAATGAATAATATGCCGGGCATTGATTCACTTTATAACGGTGATAAGTGGGAAATAAAAAAACAGTTTTTATCCCGCTATAAGTTTACGATAGCCTTTGAAAACGACATATTCCCTGGTTATCAAACCGAAAAATTATACGATGCAATGCTGGCCGGGAGCATCCCGATTTATTGCGGTGACCCTTATATCGATGAAATTTTTAATACTAAAAGCTTTATAAATGCAACTGAATACCTGCCTCAAAAAAATCCGTGGCTAAGCCGGCAATTAGAAAAAGCAGGGCAAATGGACTTTGAAGATATCCGCCCTGCTTTTCTGAAAGGCCCTAAAAACAGGTTAAAAAGAAAAGTAAAATCGTATATAAGAAACTTTAAAACTGATTTTCAATTCACCAAAATAGACTTCACTTCATTGATAGATCAAATTATAGCAATAGATACCCGGCCTGAACTATACCAGCAATACCTCGGCGAACCCTGGTTTAAAAACAATTTGGTTCCGGAAAACTCTTCTTTAAGAAAAAGATGGATAGAAATATTTAGCACCGTTAAATGAAAAAAACATTAACCGCTTTTATTCGGATGATATCCAAAATTATTGGAAGAAAAAATCTGGAAAAACTATTGATCTTTAGTGCAAAATTAATTAATGTAAACCTACAGGAACATGCCCTTTTACAAATTGGCGCCGGGACTGGTGTCTATCTCGAAAGCGGTAGTGAATTATTCTTTATAAAAAACATTCTTGCCAAACAATTTGAAAATAACGTAAGCCGGCCATTTTTTGATGTGGGTGCAAATATTGGCAACTACACTTTAGCATTACGGGAAAACATAACTAATGCAGGCATTTATGCATTTGAACCGGTTAATTTTACAGAATAAAAAGATGGCGTGGTAAGTTTAGGTAATTATAATCCGGTGAATGAAATATTCACAGCTCAAAACCTTGCCGCTATCCATAAAACGGTGTTGCCGGGCATAACAGGTATAAATGGGTAATTATATATTACCTGTCTGAACCGATGTTTCAATGTCTATGTCATTTTGGAAATACATAAAGCGATAATGCATATGGTCAATTACATACAAATTATGAAAACATGGATTTGATTCCGCAGGCAAAATTCTGGATCGGGCAATTTCCCTTTATCGTTCCTAAAAATATTATCCATTCCTGCCAGGAATGGATACTCAACCAAAGAAAACGCAAAGGGCAATATTTTCATCAGCGTGGCCCCTGGAGTGAAACAATTTTTCCTGAGAGTTTTTTCCATCTTTGCGGGCCGGCGACTTTAGGTTTGCCAAATGAAATAGCATTTTATAATAACAGGAGTTACCGTACAGATGAATCAAGATTGTTTTATTTGCAAAATAGCTACCTGTTTGGGCGTAAGGGTCTGGTACTAACAGTTGATCACCAGGTTTTCCAGGAATTTAGCCATCATTTCGATATCTCTTCTTTAAAAAAATTTCTATGGAAAAACCCGTTCTATACATTTACTAAAAACTTTAAAAGAATTGATGGAATAGGGGCGGTATTAATTTCTCCGGAAAGCCACAATTATTATCATTGGTTAAATGATGTATTGCCACGAATAAAACTATACGAAGCAGTTTTAGATGAAATTGATCACTTCTGCATCTCATCAGATGTTACGCCCAAATTTCTGGAAGTACTGTCCAATTTCGGAATCCCTGCGAATAAAATATTGTTAATAAAACAAGGTGAGAAACTCCGTTTTGATCATTTATATGTATCATCTTTACCTGGGAGCGAAGGCAGATCGCCGCAGTGGGCCATTGATTATCTCCGGGATAAACTAATTAAATCACCGGGACCTGCAAAGCCTGCAAAAAAAATATATTTTAAACGTGGTATAAATTCAGACAGAAGGATCTTGAACGAAGATTCAATTATAAATACACTAAAAAATAATGGGTTTGAAATTATTGACCCCGTCAAACTAACTATACATGAGCAAATTAACCTGATGCAGCAAGCAAAAATTGTAGTAAGCGCGCATGGAGCGGCTTTAAGTAATTTACTCTTCAGCCAGAACAACCTAATGGTAATTGAATTATTTTCACCCGATTATTTCCGCACAGACTGTTACTACACTTTATCTTCCATACTGAAATTAAATTATTGGTACATTGTTGGAGAAAAACCTGCCGGGGCTAATTGGGGAGATATAATAGTACCTGAAGAAATGCTGATAAAAACTATTCAACAGGCAAATGTCAGTTAAATCAGGGTCGCAAAAAATTATCGGTATTGATATTTTAAGGTGCATTGCTGCTATGAGCGTTTTTTACTATCATAATCATTCAGGCGGAACACTTGCAAAATACACTGGTTTATCGTTTTTTAGGTTTACCGATTCTTTGGGGGCAATGTACGCTGTCCCGTTATTCTTTTTAATTAGCGGCTATTGCATCCATGTTTCAAATATTAAATACATAAAAGCCAAAATTTCCCTGCCTTTAAAAGAATATTATAAACGCAGGTTTTTAAGGATATATCCGCCATATTTTGTTGCTTTATTATTGGCGCTATCGGTAAATTATATAACGGTGCCGAATTACAAGGTTAGTGGTTACGATCTTTTGGTTCACCTTTTTTCATTACAGGGATTTACCACCGCTTACTTTAACAGCATAAATATTGTTTTATGGACTATAAGCACCGAATTGGCATTTTATGCTATTTACCCGCTGTTTTACTATATAAGGTTTAAATACACTTTGAATTATGCATTGTTATTTACTTTGGCTGTTTCATGCTTAAGTATTGCTTATTTTACCGTATATGGTTTTTCGCTTCCCCAACGTTTTTTTGTATTTAATTTATGGTTTGCATGGTGTTGCGGGGCTTTCCTGGCAGATAAAAAAGCCCTGAATGCCGATGACCTGAAGCAGCCTGTGTACAAAATCCTGTACCTGGGCATATTTATTGTATATATTTGTTTAAACTTTATTCCTAATAACCCGGGCATAATTTACGATCAGTTTAAAGTATTGGTCTGGACCGCTCCAATGTTATTTATTTTGTCAAGAGAAGACTGGTTAAGGGAAAGAAAAGACTCATTTGTAATAAAAATAGCGGCGGCAATTGGCCTTTCAAGTTATTCGCTTTACCTGATGCATGAGCCATTGATAGCTTTAAAAAATTTTATAGTACATAAATATTCCCCCACCTGGTTTCAACCTGTAGGGGTGGTGGTCGGAATATTTATTATTCCCGTTATTACCTGGTATAGTTATTATTATATTGAAAATCCATTTATCCCGAAAAAACGGATAGAAAACCCTTGAAAATTCCTTTAGTATCTATAATTATACCGGTTTTTAATTCGCAGGAATATCTTGCCGCGACAATTGAGTCGGCCCTGGCTCAAACCTGGCCAAATAAAGAAGTTATTATTGTAGATGATGGCTCTGCTGATAATTCTTTAAAGGTTGCCGGGGAATTTAAAGATCCATGTATAAAGATATTTAAACAAGAAAATAAGGGTGCAAGCGCGGCACGTAACAGAGGATTAGCAGAGGCTAAAGGTGAATATATTCAATTTCTGGATGCTGATGATTTGTTAAATAGCGTTAAAATTGAAGACCAGGTAAGGCTGTTAAAAGATAAGCCTTATGCTATATCAAATTGTGCCACTATACATTTTTTTGACAAAAATGACCCTTATATAAACCAGCCTGTACATGAATGGTACAGGGGGGGGTCAACTGATAGTGTACAGTTTTTAACCAGGCTTTACGGCGGTAGCTTAATAGGGGCAGCTTATGGCGGAATGATTGCAATTCACGCATGGCTTTGTCCTAAGGCGGTTATCGAAAAAGCCGGAAAATGGAACGAAAAACTTTCGGCGGATGATGACGGTGAATTTTTTTGCCGTGTTATTTTGGCAAGCAATGAAATAATATATTCAGACAAAAGCTTATGTTATTATCGTAAATACATCCAAAAAAAATCATTAAGCGCTGCCAATAATTACGATGCAAACAAAAGCCTTTTAAATTCAAATGATTTAAAGGCGCAATATTTATTAGAAAAAACCGGGGACTATGGCACAAAATTAGCGCTTTGCAGGATTTATTGGGAACATGCCATATTATTTTACCCTAAATATACCAACCTTTCAATTGATGCTGAAAGGAAGGGAAAAGCCCTGGTTCCAAATTTTCATTTTAAACCGTATAACCATGGCATAAATGCTGTCCTGTCAAAATTAATTGGCTGGAAAGGGGTACGTTATCTTCAATATTTAAAAAACAACATCAAACAAAAGTGAAAAGATTAACGGAACGGCTACTGATCAGGATACTGAAGATTTTACGGACAGATCTTTTAGTGCATGCGCATGTTCAGATAGGCGCCGGGCACAACACCTATTCTTCGGGCGAGGAATATGTTATAAATACCCTGTTAAACAAAATCCTTAAAAAAGATCATTTAGTTATTTTTGATGTGGGGGCCAATATTGGCGAATATGCAAAAATGCTGCGCCTCAAATTCACGGATGCCGAAATACATTGTTTTGAACCTGGCCTGGAAGCTTTTGATCGTCTTGCGTCAAGTACAAGTGAACTGAATATAAGCTTGCATAACCAGGCAGTTGGAAGCAGTAACGGGAAGCTAACACTCGTTAAAAGCTCAAATGATGAAGATGGCGCAATGTTTACAGTTTATAAAGAGGCTATAAGCAATCTATTTACTTTTGCAGGAGAACCTAATGAAAGTATAGTATGTGATATGGTTTGCCTGGATGATTTTTGCAACAACAAAATACAGCTGATTGATTTTCTGAAAATCGATGTGGAAGGGCATGAGCTTGAGGTGCTGAAAGGCGCTGCCAAAACGATCAGTGAGAACAAGATAAACGTTATTCAATTTGAATTTAACGAATTCAACATTTTTTCAAAAACATTTTTCTACGACTATTACCAAATATTACCGCAATACAAATTTTACCGGATAATGCCCGGCGATAAGCTATATCCACTTGGCGAATACACATCATCGCACGAAATATTCAGGTATCAAAACATACTGGCAATAAATAATTCGCTAAACTATACCTATGGAGCGTAAATCAGTATGCCTTGTAATATTTACCTGCGAAGGGCGCGAACATCTTTTACTAAAGTCATTTGAATCATTTTCAGAGGCCTGCAAAGATGTTTTTGCTTATAAATTATTAGTTATCGATGGGAAGATCAGCCAGGCGTCTATTGATGCAATTGCACCAGATGTAATCATACAATCAGCATTGAGAAAAGGTTACGTTAACAGCATTGTTAAAGCAATGAAGAATATCGATACGGATTATTTTTTTTGGCTGGAAGATGATTGGGAATTTCCTTATAACTTTTCAATTGATAGTTTAACGCCATTTTTCAATGAACCCAATGTTTTACAGTTAACCCTTGCCAAAGAGTCCCTTAATAATGATTTCAAACAGTATACTATACCTGGTATTTATATAAACGGTTATGGCTTTTCAGCCAATCCGTCATTATGCCGCACATCCGTTATTAAAGATATCTTTAATGAAATGGTGACGTACAAGAAGGATGAAAATTCAAAGTTTTTAAGTTTTGAATATTTTGCCACTAATTATTCAACCGGCAAAAACCTGGTATCATTAATAAAATACCATGATAATCTTGCTTATGTAAATCATTTAGGTTATTTAGAAAGCACTGCAAGAGAATATCACATGATAAATTCAATAAGCAGACCTTTAAATCCTGTAAATAAAGAATATATCAGCGGGTTAAACCGTTACCAAGCTCCTGGTTTGTACAATAAATTAGGGATGTTTTTCAAGGTGTACATTGCTGTCTTTTATTTAAGTGTAAAACTATTTTTCGAAAGGGAATCTTACGATTTCGCTTTCAGAATATACGTAGCATTCTTAAAGCGGTTTAAACACTGACCAGGTTTTAATTAAGATGAGTTTAACTTGAGATACGTACTAACTATTGCAACCGGCAAAAAATTATATGTCGATCTGGCTGCAAACCTGGCCCGTTCATTTTTATACTGGCATGCAGGCAGCGACATTATATTTCAGTTAGTTACAGATCAGCCGGAGCTTGTACCAGGGGATGTATATAATAAAATCCAGGTAATAACTGTAAAAGCAGGTGAATTAGGACTTGGATTTTCGCCAAAGCTGCACCTTGATAAACTGGTTACAGGAGGTCAGACTCTATTTGTTGACAGCGACTGCCTGGTTTACGGAGACCTAAGTGCTGCATTTGAAAAGTTTAAAGGCCATAATGTATCTGTGGTTGGCAACTACATTTCATCCGGGGAATGGTTCGGGGATATTAAAGAAATTTGCAAAAAATTTGATATCAAACAAATGCCTAAATTTAATGGGGGTCTTTATTATCTTGAAAAAGGTGATAAATGCACACAGGTTTATCAATTGGCAAGGCAATTGGAGGCGCAATATGATGAGATTGGCTTTATGCGTTTACGCGGGCGTCCCAATGATGAGGTATTGATGGCATTAGCTATGGAGTTAAATCAACAGGCCCCAATTACTGATGATGGCGGCATATTGGCAGAATTTGTGAATTTTCAATCAGGCATCAAATCTGATCTGCTAAAAGGCAGGGCCGAGCTTTACAATGACCCGGTTAATCCCGGGTATCAAAAAAACTGGCATTTAACTATTGCAAAGCCTGTGGTGGTCCATTTTTTGGGGTATCATAACCAGGTAATGCCATATATTAAAGAAGCTAAGCAGCTTAACTATTTATTTGCGCATGAATGGCCACAAAACATGGCCAAACTTTTAACTTTTTTACAGGTAACAATACCGGTTGTATCCGTTACCTATATAAAAAATATGTTCAGGCCTGCATATACTTTTTTATTTGGAAACAGGAAGATAAAAAAATCGGAAAGGATAATAGATTGATAATTGATGTAAGTATTATTATTCCCACCTATAACCGGCAATGGAGCCTGCCAGAGGCAATACAAAGTTGCTATAATACTTCATTAAATATTGAAGTGATTGTTATTGATGACGGGAGCACCGATGATACATGGGCATGGTTATCACAACAAGTAAATGTGATTAGTATCCGGCAGGACAATATGGGAAAAGATTGGGCGGTAAACCGGGGGTTTAATATTGCAAAAGGTAAATACATCCGTTTTTTGGATTCAGACGACTGGCTTTTGCCAAATTCGACTGATGAACTATTTTTTGAAGGTGAAAAAAATGATCTCGATATTACCTGCGCAGGCTACCTGGTTTATAATGAAGAAGGCATTTTTATAAAAGAGACCAGCTGGACAGTATGTGATGATTTCCTGGCGCAGCAATTAGGAGAATGTGATTCCTCTCACTACAGTGCATATCTTTTTAAAAAAGAATTTATTAAAGATATACCTCACCGGCAGGAATACAATGCTCTTGACGACCGCCAGTTTATCATTGAAGCAGCCATGAAACAGCCGAAAACCGGCTTTATAAAATCTCCGGCATTAGCACACCGCTTACACCAAAAGGAACGCTTACAAAACGCATCCGGCTTGCTTGAGTGTGCAAATTATTTAGCAAGATTAACCATTTACAAAAAGTGCTTTAATACATTAGCTGCAAAGGGGCTTTTAACACAGCGCCAAAAAAACGCAGCCTGCAACCCGCTATGGCATTTGGCGCATTGGGTAGCTAAAATTAATTTACATGATGCAGAAGAAATTTATAACTGGGTTTATAAATTAAACCCCGATTTTATACCTTCGGAAAATTTAAACATAGCCAGGTTATATAAAAACATTGGCTTCAGAAATACTGAAAAACTTCTGAGAATCCGGCGTTTTTTCAAATAAATGGAATTGCGTAAACCCTTAAACCTTTTTTATGAAGAACCCGATCCTGACCGCTGGTTTAAATATGACCGTTATCCCCGCAGGCTCATCCGCAGGATTGTAAGAAGGAAACAACGCCCCGGTGGGGTGATGATGATAGCTATTAACTTGATGAAAGGGCTTGATAAAATTAATGTGCCATACAGGTTTAATGATTATAGCCACATAAAAAAGCATCCCGAAGAAATAGCCTGTATTATTGGCAAACCGCATTTACTTTTTGAAAAAAAATGGCCAAATCCGGTAATATTTGGCGCAGGGATATATTCTCACCCTATTGAATGTCCCGATCTGTTTAAACGCTATCCTAATGTAAAACACTGCCTTGTTCCGGGCGAATGGATGAGGGAAATGTTTGAACCCTTTTATGGCGATAAAGTAACAGCCTGGCCTGTTGGTATTGACACTAATTACTGGCAGCCAACTACAAGCGACAAGGAATTTGATTTTTTGATATACGACAAGATCCGCTGGGAACACGGGCGATATGAAACTGAATTAATTAATCCGGTTATTGAAACACTTGACCGGCAAAAATTATCCTGCCAGTTTATTAAATATGGCAGCTATACCCAACCCGAACTAAAAGATAAGCTTAAAACCTCGAAAGCGGTAATTTTCCTTTGTGAGCATGAAACACAAGGCTTAGCCTATCAGCAAATATTGGCCTCAAATACCCCTATTTTAGCGTGGGACAGGGGTGGTTATTGGCAGGACCCCTATTATTATCCCGATAAAGTAAAATATCAGCCGGTAAGCCCGGTTCCCTATTGGGACGAGCGATGCGGAATAAAATTCGCCTTTGCAGGGGAGTTCAAAGAAAAACTTAAACTTTTTTTAGAAAACGCAGATAAATTTAAACCAAGGGATTATATTTTGGAAAACCTGACCCTTGAAATTTGTGCAGAGAAGTATTTGAAAATTCACGGCCAGGTTGAAAAAGAATTAAAGTGAGAATATTGCTCATTATGGATCCGGGAATACCAGTACCGCCGAAATTGTATGGTGGGCACGAAAGGCTGGTTTATTTATTTGCCGAAGAGTATCAAAGGATGGGGCACGAGGTAACCTTACTTGCCGGGCCGGGATCAAGCTGCAGCGGCAAAACTGTAACTTATGGAACAAACGATTTAAATCGCTCCCGTTGGATACGATTAAAAGAAGCTGGCTTCGTATGGAGATATTTATGGCAACACAGGAATAGTTTTGACCTTATTCACAATTTTGGCAGGTTAATATATTTGTTGCCTGTTTTAAATCATCCGGTAAAAAAAATAATGACTTATGGCCGACCTGTCACTATTAGTAGAATAAAAGTGGTAAATGCCCTCCCAAACCGCAATTTAATATTTACCGCATGCAGCGATAGTTGTGTATCTACAGGTAATATAAGCGGTAAATGGGAAACTGTTTACAATACTATCGACTTTTCCCAATACCAGTTAACTGAGGTAGTAAGTGATAGCGCTCCCCTGATGTTTTTGGGCAGGCTTGATCGTGTTAAAGGAGTGCATACAGCTATAGAAATTGCAAAATTAACGAATAATCAATTGATTATCGCCGGCAACATTTCACATACTGCTGAAGATTACGAATATTTTAAAACTATAATTGAGCCGCAAATTGATAACGAACAAATAAAGTATACCGGCCCTTTAAATGATGTTGAAAAAAATGCCTGGTTGGGCCAGGCCAGGGCTCTTTTATTTCCAATTGAATGGGATGAACCTTTTGGGATGGTAATGATAGAGGCTATGGCTTGTGGCACTCCTGTTATTGCGTTTAATAAAGGCTCAGTAAGTGAAATAATTGATAATGAAACCGGCGTTATTGTTAACAATGTAAATGAAATGGCCGATGCTGTGAGTTTGATTAAATCTATCGACAGAAAAAAGTGCGGAAAAAAAGCAGAATCCCGATTTAATACGTCGACAATTGCAAAAAGGTATTTAAATCTGTTTAATAAATGACCGCATCTTTTTTTGAAGGAACTAGCTCTCTTTGTTTATGAATGATCGATCTTTAAAGGGTCTTTTTTCCGAAATTACCACCATTCCACCCGTTTTACAAAACTCCTATTATCCATCGCTTGACGGATTACGGGGAATAGCCATCATTATGGTGGTATTTTTTCATTTACATTTGTCCTGGAATTCTTTGTATCTTACTATTTTTAATGGATCACTTGGAGTTCTTATATTTTTTGTCCTTAGCGGGTTTCTAATCACTACTTTATGTATTAAAGAAAAGGTTATTACTAAAGACATCTCCCTAAAGAATTTTTACATACGGAGATTATTGAGGATATTTCCGGTTGCCTATCTGTTTATCATTGTAATAATTATATTAAATTATATTTTTAACCTAAAAATCAGCTATATAAATATAATAGGTACCGCATTATATTTAATGAATTTTTCCTCTTATTTCAGAAAATATGATCACACCTATTTTACCGGGCACTTTTGGTCGTTATCAGTTGAGGAGCAATTTTATTTATTTTCCCCTTTTATTCTGAAAAAAAAATTCAAGATATATCTTCTGCTTATTTTAACTATTGTGTTTGTGGTTCCTTTGATCATTTGCCTTCAATACTTTTATGTAAGTTTAAATAATAAAGTATTATATGCTTTAGCACATTATCTAATTAAATTTCAGGCAATTGGAGTAGGTTGTCTTTTTTCGGTACTGACATTTAAATATTCTTTTAATAAAAAAATTCTTATTAAAACTAAGGTCATAATAAACATCCTTGCCATATTTTTGATATTATTTATTCAGTACAATGATTTTTTCAGTTTGCAAAATGTTCTCTCAGGTGTTGCAAGTTCCTTCTTGATCGGATATATTATTATAACGAATATAGTCCCTGGTAAGGATTTCATTTTTAAACTATTAAACGCAAAAATTTTAAAACTTGCAGGCGTTCTTTCTTATAGTATTTATATATGGCAGGAGATTTTTACTTCAGGTGATAAAAGGCTGCCAAATTTTATGGTCACATTTCCTTATAATATAATTTGTATAATTATTGTCAGCTGCTGCTCTTATTACTTTTATGAGCGTTCTTTCCTGAAACTAAAATCAAAGTTTAGTAAAGTTAAAACAGCCCCGATGCTGGTTACTGAACAAGCAATCAGGCCTGTTATATAAAAATTATAATATCCAAATTATTCCCTTAGCTATAGAAAAGCCGGTATCCCTTCCTCAAAAAAAAATAGTTCTCATCTCTTCGGGGCAGCCATCGCTTAATCCCCGCTTAGTAAAAGAAGCGGATGCTTTAACAAACGCAGGTTATGATATAACCGTATTATATGCTTACTGGAATGATTGGGGGACAATGCATGACATACAACTATTGGCCGGAAAAAAATGGAAAACTAAGAGAATAGGGGGCGACCCACAGCAAAAACGGTTAACTTACTTTTTAAGCCGGCTAATTCATAAAATAGCAAAGTTGGTTATATATAAGACAGCATATTTCAATTATGGTTCAGATATTGCCGTTGCACGAAGCGCCAGGTTATTAAAAAAAGAAGTGAAAAAACATAAAGCCGATTTGTATATAGCGCATAACCTTGGCGCCTTACCTGCAACGGTTAAAGCGGCAGAATTTTATAAAAAACCATGCGGTTTTGATGCTGAAGATTTCCACCGGCAGGAAGTTGATGATGATGTCAATTCATATAATTTCAAACTTTCAAGCTATATTGAAGACAAATACCTGCCTTCTGTAAATTATATAACCGCGTCAAGCCCGCTTATTGCCGAAAAGTATGCCTTATTGTATAAACGAACCGTAACCAGCATATTAAATGTATTTCCAAAAACCCCTGTTCATCTTATCACACGGAATAAAAATAAACCTTTAAAGTTATTCTGGTTTTCGCAAACCATAGGCCCTAACAGGGGGCTTGAATTAATAATTGAAGCTATAGGATTAGCAAAAATTGTAAGCGAACTTCATTTACTTGGGCAACCGGCGGACGGCTATAAACAACAGCTTTCCCGATTAGCACAAGGTGCAGGAATAGCAAATTATAACCTATACTTTTATGAACCAATAAAAGCTGACCAAATATTTAATGTAGCTTCACAATTTGATATTGGGCTGGCATCGGAAGCAAGCGTTTGTCTTAACAGGAATATTTCGTTAACGAATAAGCTTTTTACCTATATTCAAAGCGGCCTGGCTGTAGCAGCAAGCAATACACCCGCACAAAGTGCATTGATAAGTCAATATCCTCAAATCGGAAAAATTTACAGCAATGCAAAAGAATTATCAATGGTTTTAACCGGATATGATAAAAATAGGGAACTCTTGTTTCAAACCAAAAATGAAGCCTTTAAAGTTGGACAAAACCAACTAAACTGGGAAAATGAAAGGCAAAAATTTTTGACAGTTATTGAAAATGTATTGACAAGTTTTTCCAAAAATGAAAAGTAATCCAAAAAATAAATGGTTTTACGGTGTCGACAGCATCCGGTTTATTTTAGCCTTTATTGTAATGCTATCGCATTTTAATAATGTTTATGCAGTTGCTTTAAAACGTTCCCCTCATTTGCTTTTAAAGTACACTGGCTTTTTTCTTGCAAATGCCTTTGATGGTATGGCTGCCGTTATTGCTTTTTTTATAATATCCGGTTTTGTAATCCATTATCCTAATAAAAATGGCATCCCTGATTTAAAGGAATTTTGGATCAGGAGGTTCCTGCGTATACTCATACCCTTATCCGTGATATTAATTATCGGCAGTAAATTTAATCATCCTGAAAAAACGGTTGTCTGGAGCCTGTTTTGTGAGCTGATCTATTACGCATTATATCCTTTTCTTTCAATGATCAGATTAAGCTGGAAAACTAAATTTTTCATCTCTTATGCAATTGCCGTTTTAGTTATTTGTGTATTAGGGTACAATGATATTATTTCATTTTTTAAACAAACAAATAGTAATTACGATGGCGGTTACAGACCCGCCGAAGGATATTTTACCTGGATAATAGGCCTGCCGTGCTGGCTTTTGGGCGTACTGATAGCGGAGAAAATTGATTATTTAAAACAGGCTACTTTTAAATCGGTAATGATTTACAGGCTGCTTGTTTTTGCAGTAAGTTGGTTTTGTATTGTGGGCGAGTTCCATTTACATCTCAGCTATATCCTGTCTATGAATGTTTTTGCGCTGTTACTCTACAAATGGATACAAACAGAAATTGTTTATTTTAAAATCCAGCGACCGAATGTGATATTGGAAAAGATGGGTAAATTTTCGTACTCCCTTTACTTATGTCATCCATTGCTATATGTAATTACAGGCTTATTTATAAACCTTAACCTTGTTACGTACCCGCTCTTTATTTTGCTTACCATTGCGTTTTCTTATGGTTTTTACTTAGTGATTGAAAAACCTTCACATATAATTGCCCGCAAAATGAATAACAAATACAATTTAGCAGCCTGATTGAACCGTTTACTTATTATTTCGCCCTATTTCCCTCCTACCAATGCGGCTGATATGCAGCGGATCCGGATGAGTTTGCCTTATTTTAAAATGTTTGGCTGGGAACCGGAAATAGTCACAGTGGATGATAAATATTCGGACCTTGAAAAAGATGAGCTGCTTTTGCAAAGTATTCCTGCTGGTATAATAGTCCACAAAATAAAAGCTTTAAATAAAAGATGTACATCAAAAATTGGATTAGGGAGCATTGCCCTGCGTTCCATACCTTATTACCGTAAAAAAGTTAACAGCCTTTTAAAAAGCGGGCAATATGATCTTATTTATTTTTCAACAACGCAGTTCCAGGTGTGTATTTTAGGGGCCTATTGGAAAAAGAAATTCAATATACCCTATGTAATGGATATGCAGGATCCGTGGCATTCTGAATATTACAGGGATAAGCCCAAAGAACAGCAACCACGCAAATACTGGTTTTCTTATTTATTAAATAAATACCTCGAACCAATTGCAATAAAGAACTGTGATGGCCTTATCAGCGTATCAAAATATTATATTGATGATTTAAAAGAGAGGTACCCTGTAATAAAAAACATTCCTGAAGCCACCATTACTTTTGGTTCTTTTAAAAAAGATTTAGCAATTGCCGACGCTAACCAACTACAATTTAAGCCACTCCTGAATCATGCATTTATAAACATAGTTTATGCAGGCCGCGGAGGGCTTGATATGCATAAATCAATTGCGCCTTTATTTGCTGCATTAAAAACAGGGCTGAATAATGAACCGTTATGGTTTAACAAAATCAGGCTTTTTTTTATAGGTACGAGTTATGCCGGTGAAGGGCGGGGGACGCCCACCATATTGCCATTGGCAAAGCAGTATGGGGTTGAGGAAAATGTTGCAGAAATTACTAACCGGATCAGTTTTTATCATACGCTGGTTACTTTAAAGCAGGCCGATGCTTTATTTATTCCGGGTTCTGATGATCCAAAATATACAGCGTCAAAAATATACCCTTATTTGTTTACCCATAAACCTTTGCTTTCAATTTTTAATTCAAAGAGTGGGGCTGTTGATGTTTTAAATGAATTTGGGATAACTGATAATTATACTTACGATGCAACTGAATTTCTTCATGATAAAATATACGGGTTTTTATTAAAAACGATCAAAAAAGGAGTCGTTTTCCCCATTTACAATAAAACTGCCGAAGAAAAGTATTCGGCAGAAAATATGACCAGGCGGCAATGTACACTCTTTAACAGCATATTAAGTGAAGGTGCAAGTATCAAAATAATGGGGGAACTAATATAAAATGCGCCTGGCTATTATTACCACACATCCGATACAATACTATTCGCCGGTATTTAGACTATTGCATGAGCACAATAAAATTGAGATCAATGTCTTTTATACCTGGGGAGAATTATCGATAAAAAAATACGATCCCGGCTTTGATAAAAAAATTGAATGGGATATTCCGTTATTGGATGGATATCCTTATGAATGGGTACAAAACAGTTCGCCTGATCCGGGGACGCATCATTTTAAAGGGATCATTAACCCTGGTATTATAAAACAGGTCAATAATTGGCACCCGGATGCCATTTTGATTTATGGATGGGGCTTTGATAGCCATATAAAAGTGCTCCGTTATTTTAAAAAGAAAATACCTGTATTCTTTCGCGGTGACTCAACACTTCTTGATGAAAAAAAAGATATTAAATCTGTATTGAAGTCTGTATTTTTAAAATGGGTATATAAATACACCGATTATGCTTTTTACGTAGGCACAAATAATAAAGCTTATTTTAAAAAATACGGTTTAAAGGAGAACCAGTTGATTTTTGCGCCGCATGCAATTGATAATTTCAGGTTTGAGGTTTCCAGGGAGTATGAGGCTAACCTGCTAAGACTGGGACTACAAGTAAAAGATAATGAACTGTTATTTATGTTTGCCGGCAAACTGGAAGAAAAAAAAGCGCCTGTACAGTTATTAACCGCATTTTTAAATTTAAACAAACCAGGTGTCCATTTATTATTTGTTGGCAACGGGCCGTTGGAAAAGCAATTAAAATTCGATGCCAGAGATAATGCAAATGTTCATTTTTTAGACTTTCAAAATCAATCGCGTATGCCTGTGGTTTACCAGGCTTGTGATGTATTCTGTCTCCCCTCCCGGGGCCCGTTTGAATCATGGGGACTTGCAACTAACGAAGCCATGGCCTGTGGAAAAGCAATTTTAGCATCGGATAAGGTTGGCGCTGCTGTAGACCTTGTTAAACCAAACTATAATGGAATTATTTTTAAAGGTGGTGATTTAGCAGATTTAGTTATTAATTTAAACCTTTTAATTAATTATGGTAAAGATGGATTATCCAAAATGGGCTCAAATTCAAAAGAATTAATAAAGGCCTGGAGTTTGGAGGCGCAGGTGCAAATTATTGAATCAGTTATAAAATCATCATGAACTATCTTTATGGCAGAACTAAATAATTCGGCGCATTATGGCTTTATTTTCATAAGTGAATAACTACCGGGTAATTACTTAAAATGGAAAATAGAAAAAATCAGCCGGTTGAAAGGTATGTAGTGCTCTATTTACCCTGGGGGTTGTCTATGTTAGCCCAGGCTGATCCGGTTCTCTCCTATTTTATCGCGTGGCTTGGTTCATTCCTGATTTTTTACCTGAGTTTAAGCGGATGGCTAAAACCGTTACCTGCAGACCTTAAAATTTCCGAGCAATTAATGCGTCCAATTTTTCTGATCCAGATAATATTTGCCGGCTATATGGCTTGCAGTTCAATTTTCTATTTTCTGAACCTATTAGGGTACGAGGATTTTCATAAGATAAACAGTGCGTTTTTTTTTATTGATCAACAAAAATTGGAACTAACCGCACAATGTCAGCGCTATTACGTTTTAGGTCATGCTGCCTTTGTTACAGGCATTGTAGCTGTTATGAAATACCCGGTTAAGCAAAAATATTATATTGAAAATGAAAAAATTGCAAATATTTTAATGGTAACCGCTTTTATAACACTGCCGGTTTCCTTTTTATTTTTGAAAGTTCAGGCATTAACCCAATTTTATTTTCAATTCAACTCTTTAAGCTTCATTGCCGGTACCCTTGCACTTGCTTTTGCAATACCTTTAAAAAAACTATGGAACACTGTTTTGTGCACATTACTTTATCTAACCAACTTTTATCAGGCGCTAATTTCTGGTTTTAAGGAGCCCATTATTATCAGCGTTTTGGTATTAGGTATATTTTTATATCCTAATTATAAAAAGCTTGTTCTTATAATTTTTGTGCCGGTACTATTACTGTTGTTTCAAGTCCTTCCTACTTATAACGCAGTATTTCGTGAAAATAACTGGGCAGGGGGTGTTGATGCTGACGACTCTTATAAGCTTGCCCTGGATGCTACCATTAAAAGTGAGCAATCTGGTGACAATAGTAATTGGTATTTTTTAGTTTACAGGCTAAGTGAAGTAGACATGTTTACTGATTATGTTCAATCAACCCCTAAAAACGTTGATTATTATGGTTTTAAATTATTGCAACAATCTGCAATAGCCATAGTCCCGCGTGCATTTTGGCCTGATAAGCCAAGTACTGAAGAACTGGTTATGGAGCGTGTATATGATGCCGGGGTGATCATGAGGGGTTCTAATGTTTCTGCCAAGCCGGAAGTTATTGTTGATGGTTATCTTTCAGGTGGTGTTATGGGTATTTTTATAGCATTATTTTTATATGGTGCGCTTGCTCAATGGATATCACTCAAGGCCGAACAATTATTTGGAGGGTACACTTTAGGTACAGCGTTAATATTCAGCGGACTATTTCAAATTTTTTGGAGAGGGTTAAGCTTTGAGTTCCTTATTAATTCTGTATTCTGGAGTTATATAAGTATGTTGGTTATACACAGGATATTAAAGGCCACCGGGGTATTAAATGAGATTTGAAGATTTTAAAGCTATAGCCGTCCGCCATGCAAAGTATATTTATAGGTACAAACAATTAATTGACCAATGACAGTGTATAAAGATTATGGTTTTTATAACGCCGGGCCTACACATAACTTTAGTTATCAATTAAGTGCATTGCTTGAATTGGTTGATAAAACAGAAAACAAAAATATACTCGATTTGGGCTGCGGGAATGGATACCTGGTAAATTACCTGGTTGGGCAGGGATACAATGCTTACGGTACCGATGCTTCTGAAAAAGGTATAGTAATTGCAAGAAAAAACAATGCAAACCGTTTTTTTGTACAGGATATTTCATCAGGCGCTTTACCGGCTGAACTACAAAATATCCAGTTTGATACAATTATAAGTACCGAAGTTATTGAACATTTATATGACCCTGAAGCATTTATTAATTTTTGCAAACAACAGCTAACACAGGGTGGCGAAATAATCATATCAACACCGTATCACGGGTATTTAAAAAATTTAATGCTGAGTATCTTTAATAAATGGGATAGTCACATGAACCCGCTTTGGCTGGGCGGTCATATAAAGTTATGGTCAAAAAAATCATTGACCAAAATTTTAACCGATGCGGGTTTTACCATAATCAATTTTAAAGGTTGTGGCCGTGTTCCTTATTTTTGGATGTCGATGATCATAAAAGCGAAATTACTTTGAACAACCAATTTTCATTTATAATACTTACTTATAATGAAGAAATGCATCTCCCCCGATTGCTGGAATCCATCAGCGGTTTTAACGCTCCCATTTTTATATTAGATTCCGGCAGTACTGATTCAACAATTGCTATTGGCGAAAGTTTTGGCGCTGCATTTTTACATCATCCATTTGAAAATCATCCACAGCAATGGGATTATGCGCTGAAGAATTTTACCATTGAAACACCATGGGTAATCTGCCTGGATGCCGACCAGATAGTAACAGCCGAATTAACAAATCATTTAAACAATTTTCGTGATGAAGATTACCGGCAAATAAATGGGATATACTTTAACCGCAAGAATTTTTTCAAAGGCAAGCACTTAAAACACGGAGGATATTCCCCTATTTACCTGCTTAAAATGATACGTTATGGAATTGGCCATTCTGACCTCAATGAAAACATGGACCACAGACTTATTGTGCCGGGTAAAACTATAATCTGGAAGAATGGCTATATTTTGGAAGAGAATTTAAAGGAAAATAAAATAAGTTTTTGGATAGATAAACATAACCGTTACAGTGATCAGGTTGCACTCGAAGAAGTAGAACGTATGCAGCAACTGCGGTCCCAAACTGTTAAACCTAATTTTTGGGGATCGCCGGATGAACGCACTGCAAGGCTTAAACAATTATGGTGGCAATTACCACGGTACGTACGGCCGATGATTTATTTCATGTATAGGATGGTTTTCCAGTTGGGCATACTTGACGGCCGCACGGGTATAATATTTCATTTTTTGCAGGGTTTTTGGTTTAGATTAATTGTTGATATTAAGATTGATGAAATTATTCAACAGCAAAAAGTCAAAGAGAAAACAAACTATAATGAGAAAAACGGACCATTAAAGTTTATACTCCTTTTTATTATACTATTTGCTGCATTCTATTACTTTAACATATTGTTTTTTGGCATTACTGCCGTTGGAAACCATCATTATTACAGTGCATTCCTCGCCGGTCATCTTAATTACATCAGGGGCTTGCGGTTGTTATTATTGAATAGCAGTGCGCAAATATTAAATTGGCTTGGCTTTGCCGCAATTACAAACGATTATGACCTGTTGGTAGCTGGCCATGGCATAATACACTTAGATTACTCATGCCTGGGTTTAGGGGTCATCAGTTTTTTTGCAGCGTTCGTTTTAGCCTATCCCGGAAAATGGAAGCCGAAAATTATTTTTTTGGCTTCCGGTATTTTAGGTATTGAAATTTTAAACATTACCCGGTTTATATTGCTCTCTTTACTTTTGAGTAAGCAGGTTACGATGA
>Ga0302221_10000244_pt1 | contig 44186 bp, 7 predicted proteins | sample II_Palsa_E2_1_FD_193517 | JGI IMG/M metagenome (GOLD analysis project Ga0302221, IMG submission 193517) | Peat permafrost microbial communities from Stordalen Mire near Abisko, Sweden - II_Palsa_E2_1 | ecosystem: Environmental > Terrestrial > Soil > Palsa > Peat permafrost | place: Sweden... | reverse complement strand
ATTTTTTAATTTCTTTTATTAAATTTTTTTATATTAAATTTATAATTAATAATAAAACTTTTAATTTTTTTATAATATTTTTAATTATAATTAAATTATTAATAATTTATTTTAGATTTTTAAAAAAATATTATATAATAAATTTATTTAATATAAAAATAAAAATATATATTAATATTTTTTTATTTTAATTTTTTTTATAATATCGAAAAAAATAATTAATTAATAATTTTTTAATATTTTTTATTATTATAAATATATATTAAATTTTAAACTAATATTTATAATTTTAATAATATATAAAATTATTATAAAAGCTTAATAAATTAATTTTTAATTTTTAGTTTATTTTATTAATTTTTATAATAAACTAAAATTATTTATTATTTTATTAATTTAGACTTAATAAATTAGTTTTTTTTATTTCTAGTTTATTTAAATAATTTTTAATTTTTAAAGATTTTATATTATTATTATTATTATTATTATAAATAATATATAATTTAAATATTTTTTTATATTTTAAAATAAAGTTTAAATATAATTATTTAGTAATTTTAAAATTTAGTATATAATTAATAATAATATTTTATATAATTATAATAAATTTAGATATTATTTATTTTAATATATTATAATTTAAGATTTTATATTTAAAAATAATAAATAAAATTTTTATATAAAGACTTTTTTTTAAATTTTATTTAATTTATTATTAATTTTTTGGTTTTTTTATTTAGAAATTATTATTTAAAATAATTTAAATTAAATAATAATTTAATTTTTTTTATAAAGATTTTATAATATATAAATATATAAATTATATTTAGATTTATAAAATCTAAATTTATAATTATATTTTATATATATATATTTTTGTTTAAAAAAAATTATATTAAAATAATTAATTAATTTAATTATTTTTTAACTTATTAAATTATATTTAATAATATATATATATTTTTTTTAAAAAAAATTATATATTAAAGTTTTTGACTATAAAGTATTTATTTAAATCTTTAAAAATATTTTTTAAATAATTAAAGTATATTATTATTATTATTATTAAAACAATAAATATTATAAATTTATATATTTTTATTTTTATTTTTATTATTTTTTTAAATCTTAATTTATAAATTAATTATATTTAAAGATTATTAAATAAAGATTTAATTAAAAGTTAAAATATTTTTATTTATAAAAAAAATCTAAAAATCTTTATTAATAAACTAAAAAAAACTTAAAGATATTTTTATAAAAATTATATATAATTTATTTATTTATAATATTTTTCTTAAATCGAGTTTTTATTTATAATATTAATTTTTAGTTTTTAATAACTTTAAATTATTTCGATATTATATTTATAAATTTTTTTATTTTTATTTTAATATTTTAATATATTAATTTAAATAAAATAACGTTTATAATACTTTAATACTCGAATTCTTTATCCGAAAGTATTTAAAATATCGATTATATATAATAATAAAAATTTAAATTTTTTTTAAATTTTTTTTATTTTAACTTAAATAAAAATTTATTTATTAATAAATTTATATTCTTTTATAAAAAACTAAACAAATATAGTTTTATATATAATATATATAATAAGATTATTTATTTTTTTATAATTTTATTATATATTAACTTTATTAACTTTATATTGATTAAAATATATAATTAATATTTAAAAATATTATATTTTTTTATAATCTTTAAATTAATCTTTTTTATAAACTTAATAAAGACTTTAAAAAACTTAAAAATAAATTTTTATAATATTAAATCTTATAGCTCGTCTTCTTTAAATAAGACTTTTATTTTATTTAATTTTAATAAATTAAAAAATATCTTCGTTATTATTTTAATAAGTATTTTTTTAAAATAAGAAAATAAATATTTTTTTATATTAATTAAAAAGAATATTTTATTTAATAAACTAAAATTTTTTATTTTTTAATATAAACTATATTTTAAAATATAAGATTTTATTTTAATATTGATTTTTTTAATTATATTTATATAAACTAGCTAAGTTATTATTTTAATAAACTTTATAATTTAAGATATTTTTATTATTTAAAAGAATATTAAAATTATTTTTAAAGTTTTATATAAAATTATTATTAAATAATTTAAAGTCTAATATAATTATATTATATTAAATATTTTAATTATAATATATTAGCTTCTCGGTATAATTATTACTAATATAATTAAACTAGTTACTAAAAAAATTATAACTTAAATAAAATAAATATTAGTTAATTATTATTTTTCTCGATATAAAATTAATCTTATAATCAAGAAAATTATTTATTTAGATTATTTTATTCTTTATTCCTGTTTGATTTTTCCGGCTTTTTAACGCTAGTAAGCTTTTAAAAACTATTAAAAAAAAGTTTATTATTATTAAATATAATCTAGATTATTAAAGATTTTATAATCTTATAAAATATATTTAATATATTTATTATAATATCTATAATATACGAATAGACTAATATAATAATTTAGTAAGAATTAATTATATAAATATTTTTAAATATATTAATTATTATAAATCTTTTTTAGCTAGCTATAATTATTACTTTATTAAGCTTTAAAGAAAAAATAATAAAATTATTAAATTAATCAAAAAAGAACTCGATATTATTTATTATTATAATAATAAAAAATTCTAAACTATTAATACTTTATTTATTCTAATAAATTTAATCTTTTAAAGTATATAACTATAAATATAAATATAAAGCTAAAGTATTAATATTACTATAATATTTAAATTAAAAAAAGTTTTATAATTATTATTTATAAAATAATAAATTTTTAAATTATAATAATAATTATTTTTTTATTTATTTTTTTTATATTTTTTTTTTAGTTTTTAGTTATCTAATAATTAATTTTATTAAACTATAGCTTTAGCTAAAAACTTTAATAAAAAAAACTTTATAATTAAAGATAAAAGTATAAGAATTAATAAATTCTTTAATTAATATTAAAAAACTAATAAAAACTTTATAATAATAATTATAAACAATAATATAAAAATAATAATCTATAAGTTTATTAAATAAACATTAATAAAATATCGCTTAATTATATTATAATATTATAATTTATATATAAAAATTTTAAATAAATAAATTTTAAAACTAAAATATTAAATCATTTAATTTATAATTATTATACTTTAATTAATATTTAAAAAAATATCGATAAATAAAAATTTTTAAACAAGAGACTTTAAATTATAATATATATTTAAAAAAGAACTAGTTTTTTTAATATAATAACGATAATTAATCTATAATAAAGATTTATTTTAAATTAATATTAATAGCTTTATTATTTTTAATATTTATAAATAATTAATTATTTTAAAAATAATTAATTATATTATTTACTTTATTCTTTTACTTAATTATTTAGTTAATAAGATTTTAATATAATATTTTTAAACCTAATATTAAGTCTTTTAATTAAAGTATAAAGTTTATTTATTAGTTTATAAATAACGATATAAATTTTATTAATAGATTTAGAAAGATTATATAAAATTATAAATATATTTTTAACTTTATTTTTTCTAATATTTTATTTATAATAATAATAATATATTTGGATATATAAAATAAATTAGATTATAAAATTTAAGTTATTATTATTTTTAATTAAAATAATTTTTTTTATATAATTTTATTATAAAATAATAAACGTTAAATTTAAAAAGTTTATAAAACTTATTAAAAATAAAGTAATAAATTTTTTAGATTTAAGAATTTTTTTTAATATCGAATAAATTAATAAATATATTAATATTTTTATTAATATATTCTTTTCGATAATTAAAATAATTAATAAACTAAATAAAAAAAAAATTTATTTAGCTTTATAATAAATATTAAAATACTAAAAAACTTATAATAAATATTTATTTTATTATAATTTATTTATATAAAAAGTATTAGTAATAATTAAAGAATTTTATATTATAGTCCAGAAAATTAAAAGAATATATTAGAAGAAGATTATTAACGAGATAAATAACGACTAATTACTTTATAAAATTATTAATTAATATAAACTAGTTTTTAACTTTAAAGTATTTTTTTTATAATTAACGAAGTTATAATTAAAGTTATTATTATATTTTAAAGATATTAATAAAGATATTATATTATAATTAAGTCGAGTTAGTTAAATATAAAAGAAGTAAGTTTTTAAAGTCCTTAGATTTAAAAGAATAAAAAATTATCGAAAGTTTAATTTTTTATTTAAAGAATTTTAATTCCTTATATATTCGTTAATTATAGATTTAAATTACTATAACCGATAATTGATTTTAAATTAAAAATTATTAATACGTCTATAACGCTTATTAATTATTATAAATCCTTATAAATTAATCTTTATTATTATAAATTAACTTGATTTTAAAGTAAATACTCTTGATTTTAAATTCTTTAATTTTGTCGTATTTAAATAATTATATATTATTTAAATATTATTAATAAAGACGTTATTATATTATATTTAGTATATTTTAAAAAATATAAAAAATATAAAAAATATAAAAAATATAAAAAATATAAAAAATATAAAAAATATAAAAAATATAAAAAATATAAAAAATAAAAAATTCTTTTATTTATTTATTTAAGATTTATTAATATTTAAATATTAAAAAACTTATATTTTAAATTATAATTATATTATATATTTTATTTTAATAACTAGACCCACTTTTATAAATAAATACTTTAATTATTAAATTAAGACTTTAAAATCTTTAAGGAATAATTAAATTAAAATTAAATAACTTAATTAATATTAATATAATTAAAATAAAAATTAAATAATTTAATTAATATTAATATAATTAAAATAAAAATTAAATAATTAAAATAAAAATAAAAATAATAATAACTAATATAATTTATTATTATATAAAAAATAATTCGCTTACTTTATTTAATATTTAAGATTAAGAAAAATTATTAAATTATTATTAGTTTAAGTTAAAGAATTAAAGAATTTAATATTTAAACTAAATTAAAATATTTAAAATCAGGAATATTTATTTTAAAATCAAGTTAATTAAATTATAATAATAAAGATTAATTTATAAAGATTTATAATAATTAATAAGTATTATAAATATATTAATAGTTTTTGATTTAAAATTAATTATTAATTATAATAATTTAAATCTATAACTAATAAATATATAAAGAATTAATAAATTATACTTATAATATTTTTCTTAAATTAAGTCTTTATTTATAATATTAATTTCCGGCTTTTAATAATCTTAAATTATCTCGATATTATATCCACGGACCTCCTTTTCCTTATTTCAATATTCTAATATATTAATTTAAATAAAATAATATTTATAATACCTTAATACTCGAATTCCTCGTCCGAGAGTATTTAAAATATCGATTATACACGACAACAAGATCTTTAATCTCTCTTAAATCTTTGTACTTTAAAGAAATAATAATAAACTCTTAATATAAATCCTCTTCTTTATCTCGACTTAAATAAAAATATATTTATTAATAATATTAGAATAAATATTATTAATAATAAACTCGATATAATTAAATACAAAATAAAAATTTAATATATAATTATATATAACTTTATTAATATTATAAATAAATTTATATTCTTTTATAAAAAACTAAATAAATATAATTTTATATATAATATATATAATAAAGTCGTTTATTTTTTTATAATTTTATTATATATCGACTTTATTAACTTTATATTAATCGGGATATATAATTAATACTCGAAAATATTATATTTTTTTATAATCTTTAAATTAATCTCTTTTATAAATTTAATAAAGATTTTAAAAAACTTAAAAATAAATTTTTATAATATTAAATTTTATAATTTTTTTTTTAAACAAGACTTTTATTTTATTTAACTTTAATAAATTAAAAAATATCTTTATTATTATTTTAATAAATATTTCTTTAAAATAAAAAAATAAAAATCTTTTTATATTAATTAAAAAAAATATTTTATTTAATAAACCAAAATCTTTTATTTTTCGATATAAACTATACTCTAAAATATAAAGCTTTACTCTAGTATTAATCTTTTTAATCATGTTTATATAAATTAATTAAATTATTATTTTAATAAATCTTATAACTCGGGATCTTTTTATTATTTTAAAAAATATAAAGATTATTTATCTTTAAAGTTTTATATAAAATTATTATTAAATAATCTAAAGTCTAATATAATTATATTATATTAAATATCCCGATTATAATATATTAGTTTCTTAATATAATTATTACTAGTATAATTAAACTAATTATTAAAAAAATCATAACTTAAATAAAATAAATATTAATTAATTATTGTTCCTCTCGATATAGAACTAATTTCACGATTAAGAAAATTATTTAGATTATTTTATTTTTTATTTTTATCCGATTTTTTTAATTCTTTAATATTAATAAACTTTTAAAAATTATTAAAAAAAATTATTATTATTAAATATAATCTTATAAAATATACTTGATATACTCGTTATAATATCTATAATATATAAATAAACTAGTATAATAATCTAATAAAAATTAATTATATAAATATCTTTAAATATATTAATTATTATAAAAAAATTTTAGTTAATTATAATTATTATTTTATTAAGTTTTAAAAAAAATTTTTATTAAATCGACTAAAAAAAAACTTAATATTATTCGCTATTATAATAATAAAGAATTCTAAATTATTAATACTTTATTTATTCTAATAAATTTAATTCTTTAAAATATATAATTATAAATATAAATATAAAACTAGAATATTAATATTATTATAATATTTAAATAAAAAAAAGACTTTATAATTATTATTTATAAGACGATAAACTCCCGAGTTATAATAATAATTTTTTAATTTTTTATTCTTTTATTTTTTCTTTTAGATCTTAGTCATCTAGTAATTAATTCTATTAAATTATAATCTTAGTCAAGAATCTTAATATAAAAAAATTTATAATTAAAAATAAAAATATAAAAATTAATAAATTCTTTAATTAATATTAAAAAAAAACTAATAAAAGTCTCGCGATAATAATTATAAATAATAATATAAAAATAATAATTTATAAGTTTATTAAATAAATATTAATAAAATATTACTTAATTATATTATAATATTATAAACTATATATATAAAATATATAAATATAGTTTATATACAAAAACTTTAAACGACTTTTAAAATTAAAATATTAAATTACTCGATTTATAATTATTATACTTTAATTAATATTTAAGAAAATATTAATAAACAAGAATTTTTAAACGAGAGATTTTAAATTATAATATATATTTAAAAAAAAAATTCATTTTTTAATATAATAATAATAATTAATCTATAATAAAAATTTATTTTAAATTAATATTAACGACTTTATTATTTTTAATACTTATAAATAATTAATTATATTATTTATTTTATTTCTTTATTTAATTATTTAATTAATAAAAACTTTAATATTAAACATAATATCTTTAAACTTAATAATAAATCTTTTAATTAAAATATAAAGCTTGTTTACTAGTTTATAAATAATAATATAAACTTTATCGATAAATCCGGAAAAACTATATAAAATTATAAATATATTCTTAACTTTATTTTTTTTAATATCTTATTTATAATAATAATAATATACTTAAATATATAAAATAAATTAAACTATAAAACTTAAGTTATTATTATTTTTAATTAAGATATTATTTCTTTTAAATAATTTTATTATAAAATAATAAATATTAAACTTAAAAAATTTATAAAACTTATTAAAAATAAAATAATAAGTCTTCCGGATTTAGAAATCCTTTTTAATATTAAATAAATCAATAAATATATTAGTATTTTTATTAATATATTCTTCTCGATAATTAAAATAATTAATAAATTAGATAAAAAAAACTATCTAGCTTTATAATAAATACCGGAATATTAAAAGACTTATAATAAATATTTATTTTATTATAATTCATTTATACGAGAAGTATTAATAATAATTAAAAAAAAATTTATATTATAATCCAAAAAATTAAAAAAATATATTAAAAGAAAATTATTAATAAAATAAATAATAATTAATTATTTTATAAAATTATTAATTAATATAAACTAGTCTTTAATCTTAAAATATTCCTTTTTATAGTTAACGAAATTATAATTAAAGATATAATAAAAAAAAACTAAAATTTTATAAATAAAAATCTTAAAATATTTTAATACTAAAAATAATTTATAACGAGATTTTTTACTAAACTAAAATAAATCCGGATATTTTAAATAAAATCAAGAAATTTCTTTAAAGAAAATAAAATAATATATTATTAATATTTCGAGTATATTTTTAAATATAAACTAAATAATTATTAGATTTTTTAAAATATATTAAAAGTTTATTAAATATATTATATATAATTTCTTTAATTATTATTTAATCTTTAATTATTTTCTATAAATCTAGAAATTAATAAAGATTATTATAATTTTAAAAATTAATAAAAAAAATAAAATATTTATTTATTTATAATAACTAATTAAATATTTTATTTTTTTATATCTTAAAAGAATTTAAATAAATTATTATAAAATAAATTATCTAAATAATCTTTATAAATAATATTTTAAATCTTTAATATAAAAATATTTTATTTAAAAAATTAATAATAAACTTAATTACGTCTTTTATTCACGATATCGAAATAATTATAATTATTAATAAGTATATTATAATAATTATAATAAATATATAAAAAACTTTTAATGTTTTACTAGTTTAAAGATTATTAATATATATAATAAAATAAAAATAATTTTTTTTATTTTTTTAACTTATCTAGAATTTTCTTTTCGACTAAAAGATTAAAATTAAATTTATTATAAGAAATTTATTACTTTATATTATAATATAATATATAATATCTTATAAAAAATTTTTTTTTTAGTTCTTTATATATTATACTTAATAAAGTTTTTAATACTTTACCGATTATCCTTAAGCTAAATTTTTCACTTAAGTTATTTTTAAACTATAATTTAGTTTTTTAAAAATTACGGTCAAGCTCTCACTAAGTTATTTTTTAAATCTAGCTTAATCTTAACTCTAGTATAGCTTTATAATAACTAGACTTTAATATTTAATAATAACTCCTAAGCTAAGTTTTAAGACTAGACTTTAGTTTAATAAAAGTTAAGTTATAATATAGTATTTATAAAGTTATTTCTTGTACTTAAGCTCCGCTTATAGCTAAAGTCGAGAGAAAACTAAAATATTATATATATTTATTAATATACTTTAATTAATATACTTAATCTATTCTATTATATATATTTTAATTATAAAAAATATTATAAAAAAAAGTTTTTTTTAGTCTTTTTATCTTTATCGTTATTATTATTTTATAGTTTATTTATTGATATATTTAATATATAATCTTGTTTATCGCTAAAATAAAATAAGCTAAATATAATTAATCCTTTTTATTATTTTATATATATTTATATCTAATACAAAATCGACTATATCCGTTTTCTTTAACTTTATCGCTATAAAAAATAAATATCGTTTATTTATAAACTTAATAATAATAAATTAAGTTATTTAATAAAATAAATTATTTAACTATATATAACAAAAGTCACTAATATAAAAAATCTTTTACTTTTATATAAAATTTATAAATATAATACACTAATATTAAAAAAATTTATTTATTAGATTAAATTATAAAATATTCCGGATATTATAATTTTTTGCAAAAGCTTGTCGGATATAAAAAATTATAAAAGAATATCACGATATTATAAAATACTTAAAACTATTAATTATAAAAAAAACATTTAATAAACTTTTTTATAATTTAATATTCTTTTATATTTACTTTTATTAAAGAATAATTAACGTCCTTCTAAATATCAAGATTATAACTATCGTTATTACTTTAATGTTTTAATAAAAATATAAAGTTATAAATCAAAAAAAAATAATATAATTTAATAAAGTTTAATAAATTTAAAAGATTTAGAAAAACCTTCGCTTATATACTTATAAAGCTAAGTCTTAACGATTATAAAACATTATTCTTTATAAATAAATAAATTATAAAATTAAAAAATATTACTATATTAGTCCAAGTCTTTTACTTTTTATAAAGTATTAGTTTAGTCTTTTAAAATATTAAAATAACTTATATATAAATTATTTCTTTATTAAAGACATTAATATTTATAACATAAATATACTCTCTTATAATATTAGCTAAATAAAAACTAATATAGACGTTAAGAAAACTTCTTAGCTTTTTTTATTTATTTAAAAAAAAAATTTCTTTATAAAAAATATATCGAAAACCTCTTTTTTATTATCTTTACTATTAAAGTTATCAATATATTTATCTTAACGCTTATCGATATTAAGTTTACTAAATAAGTCTTCTTTAAAGTTATTTATATTATCGTTAATATTTTAAATAATTTTATTATTATATATCCTCTTTATAACTTAAATCAAGAGCTTATAACTAACTCGACTATCTTTTATTAGTCTTGTTATTTAGTCTTTTATAAAAGATTTTATTAATCTTTTATTAATTTCTAAAAGAACTATAATAATATTTTTAAAAAATATAATTAAAGCTTTAATAAAATAATTATCTCCGATAAAATTAAATAAAATATTTAAATATTTAAGCTTATATTAAATATTTCGTTTATAATAATATAAGATTAATAAAAGTATTATAATATCCGCTTTGTTTTTAATAATGACTAAAAAAATAAATAAAAAAAACTTTAAATCTTAAATTATTTAATTAAAAAAAACATTTATATTATTTTAATAAATAAATTATAACTACTTTATATAAATATTATATTAAATAATAATCTAAAAAAAACTTAGCCAATATTTTATTATTCGGAATAAAAAACATTATAGTTTTTATTTAATATAAAGTTTAAATATAATATAATTAAAAGAATAAATAATACTTTTTATTATATCTTTAAATTATTAAAAAATATAACTCGTTCACGATCGTACTCGATAAATAATTCCTTTTTTTAAAAAAAAGACTATATTCTAATAAAATTTATTATATTCGATAATATTAAAATATATATTTTTTTATTCCGACTTATCGATAAAGTAAGCTCTATAATTTTTAATTATATTATATTTTATAAATCTAGAATTATTTATATTTTATAATAAGTCTCCGATTAAAATAATTAAATTTTTTTTTATTAACATTATCTTATTACTAATATTTAACTCGATATTTTTATTCAAGATACTTAGCCCGGATATTAAATTATAAACGATTTTATTTATTAATATTTTATATAACTTAAAAGTAAATATAAACTCATTAAAGAACTTTTTTTTTAATAATTCAAAAAAATAAATATAATATAAAATTCTTTTAAAGCTTAATATATATTATAATATATACCAAAATCATTTATAAATAAAATAAATAATAAAAATAAAAATAATAACTTTTTAATAAAAATAAAAACTTTAATGACTTTTTTATTATAATACGTGTCGTATTTAAATAATTATATATTATTATTTAAATATTATTAATAAAGATATTATTATATTTAAAGTATAAAAATTTATTATTTAATTATTTAAGAATCATTAATACTTAAATATTAAAAAACTTATATTTTAACTAATAACTATATTAAATATCTTATTTTAATTACTAGACCTACTATTATAAATAAATATATTAATTATTAAATTAAAGTTCTTAATTTTTTATTTAAGAGTTTAAGAGATATTTTAATAGATTTTTTAAGTTAAAACTAAATAACTTAATTATTATTAATATAATTAAAGCGGAATTAAAATTAATAATAATTAATATAATCTATTATTATATAAAAATTAATTTACTTAATTTACTTAATATTTACGATTATTAAAAATCGCTAAATTATTATTAGTCCGGTTTAAAGGATTAAAGAATTTAGTATTTAGGCTAAATTTAAGTATTTAAAATAAGGAGTATTTACTTTAAAATTAAGTTAACTAATTTATAATAATAAATATTGATTTATAAGGATTTATAATAATTAATAAGTATTATATATATACTAGTAGTTTTGATTTAAAATTAATTATTGATTATAGTAATTTAAATCCATAACTAATGAATATATAAAGGACTAGAATTCCTATATAGATAAAAAATCAAGCTTTCGATAACTTTTTATTCTTTTAAATCTAAGAACTTTAAAAACTCACTTCTTTTATATTTAATTAATTCGACTTAGTTATAATATAATATCTTTATCGATATCCTTAAAGTACGACAAATACTTATTATCGTTAGCCGGAAAAAAAAATATATAGCGTAAATCAAAATAATTTTAAGCTATATAATATATCCTAAAGCTAAGACGAGTAAAGAAAACAAAGAATAAAAGCTTTAATAAAAGCTTTAATAAAAGCTTTTATAAAAAGCTAGACATTATTTAAAGCAAAGCAATAAATTAAAAAAATTAAGCTTATATTAGTTTACTCGACTTTTTAATCCTTTACTTTTAGTTATTAATCGACTTATTTATTAAAAAGGACTATAATAAATTATTTAAAAAATAAAATATTCTTTTATAAAAGATTTATAATATATAAGTCGTCTTTTAATACTAGTTCTTTATTAATAAAAAATTAATTTTATAAAAGTTCTAAAATAATATTATTATTTAAATTAAAGAATTAATTTTTACTTTATTTAATATTAAAGTTATATTCTATAAAAGTACTTAAAATAGTCTTTTTAATATTATTTATAATTATACGATATTAAAAGATTTCTTTAACGTAAATATTAAACTCTTTAATATTATATTATTAATTTATATAATAATTATAATTATAAATTTATATATGAGTTTTTATACTAAATAATATATTAAAGAAAATATAATAATAATATTAATAATATAAATTAAAGCTATAAAAGTCTATTATAAATCCTTTAATAAATATAATATAAACTCTTTTTTAAATAAAATTTTTAATATATATACTTCGCTATTCTTTATTAAATTTAGTTAAATAATAAATTATATTAAAATTAAAGATTTATATAACTTTAAGAATTAAAATCTAATTTATTAAAATATTATACTAAAGTATAAACTTTTTTTATTCGATTATTATTAGTTTTATTATTATATATAAAAGTATATATAACTTTAATAATTCATGATATATTAATATTAAGATTTTTATATATTTATATTATTTTAATATTTAAAAAATAATACTTTTAAGTTTTTATTAATTAAGCTTTTTTTATTAAAATAAAAATAATTAATTTTATAAAATATAAAAGAAAGTCTTTTATAACACGATAATTAATATTATAATATTTTCTTTAATATAATAATAATCTAATTAAATAAATAAAAATATTAAGTGATATAAATATTTTTAATTTTATAAATATTTTTTATTAATTTTAATTATTAATTTATATTTTGATTTAATAAAAAAATTATTATATTATATTTATTTATTTTTTATAAACTTATAAATAATATAACAAGAATAAAACTTTATAATAAAATTATTAATTTTTCTTTTAAGAAATTAAAGATTTAATAATATATAAATATATCGGATAATATATCTCTTTTATACTTTATTTAAATAAAATTTAAGATTTATTTTATTAATGCACGAATTAATAATTTAATAAATAATAATCTTTCTTGTTAATTATAACGCGCAAGCGGGATCGTCGTTAAGAAATATATATAAATTAAAATCGTTTATATAAATCTTTCTCTAAACGCTAAATTATTCTTTAGTTTAAAAATCTTTACTAAATTTAATAAAAGTAATATAATCTATAAAATCAAAAACGTGATTTAATAAGATTATTATAATTATAAAGAATAAAAATATTAATAAAAGTTATCGAACGAGAATATATAATACGCTATCGATATTCTTTATTATATAAACTTTATTAATAAAGCTAATTTTAAAATAGTTACGAAGATAATACTTTTACTTTAAGTTCAAGATATCGTAAAAAGTTTTTAATTTATCGGAATTTTTAATAATATACTTTTGAAATACCTAAATATTACTTCTTTTAAATCATTAAGCTATAGTATATAATAAGCGTTAAAAGAAATATAATTATTAACTTATTATAGTTTTTTTTTTTATTATTAAAAAAAGAATAATATTTTATAAAAGTTTTATTTAAATATTAATAAATATTAAATTTTTTTATTATTATTATAATATATTAAAGAATATAGTTTTTTTTAAAAAATCTTTAATCTTATTATAAAATTAATTAATAAAGTCAAGTAATAGAATTATTAAAAATTACTTTATTAATAATAGTGTCTTTGATATAAAAAGCACGACATAAAGATTTAATAGCTTATTATTTAAATCCGCGAACTTTGAATATATAATAAAGATATTATTTTATTCTTTAATAGTTACTTAATATTTAACGATAGTCTTTTTATGATAATTAATAAATTATAAAGAATTAATTATTAGAATATTTTATAAAAGTTTTTTTTAAAAGTTATTAATTTATAATTTATATAAAAGATATTATTTAATAAATCTTTTCTAAATTTATAATATTAGTAAAAATAATATATTTTAAATCAAAAGTATTATAAACTTTAATAGTTTTATTAATGTTAATAATTTATTAAAATTTAAAGATTATAATAAACTTTATTTATAATAGATTTAATCGATTTAAGTTTATTTTAAAATATTAATATATTTTAAAATAATTTATAAACTATAACTTTAAATTATTAAATATATTCTCTAAATGATTAAAATTAATTTTTTGATTGTTTATAAATTTAAGTAATATAAAATACTTTTAGTTTTTTATTATAACGTTAATCTTTATTATTTATATTATTTTTCGGACAATAAAGTTTATTTATAAACTTTATTAAATTAAAAATATTTTTATATTTTTTAAAAATTATATTAATTATTATATATCGATTGTAGTTTATATAAAGACTTAATAAATTCTTTTTATTTATTATACTTTTTAAATATTGCCGTTTAGTGATTAAAAGATCGATTAATAAAATAATAAATAATAATTCGGTAAATAAGTCTTCTTTTAAAAAATTGTTGTACTTTAAGGATATCGATAAAGATATTATATTATAACTAAGTCGAATTAGTTAAATATAAAAGAAGTGAGTTTTTAAAGTCCTTGGATTTAAAAGAATAAGAAGTTATCGAAAGCTTGATTTTTTATTTATATAGAAATTCTAGTCCCTTATATATTCATTAGTTATAAATTTAAATCACTATAACCGATAATTAATTTTAAATTAAAACTATTAATATATACATAACGCTTATTAATTATTATAAATTCTTATAAATTAATACTTATTATTATAAATTAATTAACTTAATTTTAAAGTAAATACTCCTTATTTCAAATACTTAAATTTAGCCTAAATATTAAATTCTTTAATCCTTTAAACCGGACTAATAATAATTTAGCGATTTTTAATAACCGCAAATATTAAGTGAATTAAGTAAATTAATTTTTATATAATAATAGATTATATTAATTATTATTAATTTTAATTCCGTCTTAATTATATTAATAATAATTAAATTATTTAGTTTTAATTTAAAAAATCTATTAAAATATCTCTTAAGCTTTTAAATAAAAAGTTAAGAACTTTAATTTAATAACTAACGTATTTATTTATAACAATAAGTCTAATAATTAAAATAAAATATTTAATATAGTTATTAATTAAAATATAAGTTTTTTAATATTTAAGTATTAATGATTTTTAAATAATTAAATAATAAATTCTTATACTTTAAATATAATAATATCTTTATTAATAATATTTAAATAATAATATATAATTATTTAAATATAATATACTCCTTTAATAAAGACGTTATTATTTAAAACTAAATTAATTTAAATCTTAAATAAATTAAAAAATCATTAAATTTTAATTTATTTAATGATTTTATTAATCCATCCGCTTTTTGATTTTTAGAGGATATATAATTAAAGTCTATTATACCCTTAATTATTAAATCTTTTATATAGTGGTATTTTATCGCTATATACTTAGTCCTTTCGTGAAAAATTGGATTTTTAGCTAATAATAAGGCTTTATTATTATTAATATAAATTGGGAACTTATTTTACTTATAATATCCTAATTCCTTTAATAAAGCTTTAATATAAATAGTCTCTTTTACTATAGTATTAATAACTATATATTTAGCTTCTATAATACTTTAAGCTATAATTAACTATAATTTAGACTTCTAGTTAATTATACCTCCAGTATATAATATTAAATAATCATTAGTCGATTTAGTAATTTTAATATCGCTTGCATAGTCGGCATTATAATATCCACTTATAAAGTAATTCTTATTTTTATAATAAGTTATGCCGTAATCTTTAATATTCTTTAAATATTTATATATTCTTTTAATAACAATAAAGTAAGTATTATTAAAATTAGACATATAGCAAGTTAATTTAATAACTATATATATAATATTTATTTTAATATCAAGTATTATATATAATAAAGAATCTATAAGTATTTAATATAACTTAATTTATTCTTTATTAGCTTATTCCTTATTAAATTCTAATTTAATATAAGAATCTATAAGTATAGACTTTATTTTAATATCTTATAAATTATATTTATTAAGTACTTTATTAATATAAATAACTTGACTTAATTTAATAAATCCTTTATTAATATTAAAATTAATATTAATACTTAAATAATCTTTAATAACTCTTAAATTCTTAATTTTAAAGTCTTGACTTATTGATTTAATAAAGTCGTTAAATATAATATTATTAGGAGTTAAAATAGCTAAATCGTCGACATATAAACAAATAATAACTTTAGTATTATTATTTATAAATAAGTATACTTCGCTATTTAAGGACTTAAATCCTAATTTTAAGAGCTTAGGTTTTAAAGTATAAAACCATATTCGAGTTGATTATTTTAATCTATATAATACTTTATTTAATAATAATATATAATTAGGGTAATTAATATTTATAAAACCTTTAAGTTATTTTAAGTATAATAAAGTGTCGATATTTCCTTGAGTAAAAGCTAAAATTATATCTGCTTTAAATATAATTAAGTTATTAAGTATAGTTAATACGAATATTAATTTCTAAATTATTTGTTTTATAATACTAGTATAAGTTTTAATATAATTAAGTCCATATAATTATTCGAAGTCTTTAGCGATAAATCTTGATTTAAATATAGGACTTAAAGTATTAATATTCTTAATTTTATATATTTATCGACTTTTTAATATTTTAATATTTTTAGGTTTAGGAACTAATTCTTAAATATTATTATTATTTAAAGTATTTAGCTTTAATTTTATAGATTTAATTCATTTGTCTTTATTTAAGATATTTATAGCTTCTTTATATAATTTAAGTTTAATTAAATCCTTAATTTTAATTTTAAAATCTTTATCCTTAAAGACCGATTTATCGTCTTTATCCTTAAAGACGGATTTATTATCTTTATTGATTTTATCGACTTTTTTAAAGTTATAATTATTTTTAAAAGAACTATCAATACTAGGGTTTTTATTTTTATAATTATAAAAATTAACGTAACTAGTATTTATATTCTTTTCGAAAATTAATTTTTTATTAATATTTAAATTAAATATTAATAAATCATTAAAATCATCATCTTTAATAATTTTATTAAAATTTCTTAAATCTCTTAAATCATTCAAATCATTAAATTAATGATTTTTATGATTTTTAAAATTAAAATCAATATTTATTCCTTGATTTAACGAATTTAAATAAGCTAAAGAAGTAATATTATAAATATTTGATTGTATAATATTTATATTAGGTCTAAGTAATTTACTAGATCTAGTATATTAATAATTAAGGTCTAATTTATTTAAATTATCGTTATTTTAATTAATTATTTTCTTATTGACTATTCGACATATTTTAGTTTATTTTAATATTATAAATAAGCTTAATTTATTGTTATTATAAATATTATTATTATTATTATTTATAGATTCTTTATTATAAATCAATATATAATCGTTATAATCAAGGGATTTAATTTCTAAAAATATATTATAGTCCTCTTCGAGCTTATAATTATTTTTATAATTTAATTTCTTTTTAATTATTATATCTCTAGTAATAATAACTTTATTGTCTTTTAATATATAAACAATAAAATTATTAGAGGACTTAAATCTTACTAATATATTCTTTTTAGACTTATTATTAAAGTTTTTACCTTCTTTAGTTATTTTAGGAATTAAGGTATAATATAAAGACCTTAATATCCTTATATAAGATAAATCAGGTTTTTATTTAGTTATTATATTATAAGGACTAGTATTAATTATATTATTATAAGTATGATTTTTAATATAAGTGATTCCTTAAATTAAAATCGACTATAATTTTAAAGAGATATTTTTATAAAAATAAATTAATATAATATATTTTAATAAATATAAATTAAGACGTTCCGCTTTATTATTTTGAGCTTATGTATAAGTACCGCTATACTCTAATAATAATTCTTTAATATTATAAAAGAAGCTTAATTTAATTAATTTAAATTCTTTAATATTATCCAGTCGTGCTTCTTTAATATTAACGTTAAATTAAATTAATATTATATTATAATAATTTATTATAATATTATAAATATTAGATTTAAACTTAATAGTATAAATCTATATATATTTACTAACGCGATAGATTATAGTAAATATATAATTCTTTTCTTTTAGTCCTTTAATTTTAAATAGACCTAAAATATCGCAGTCGATAAATTTAAGTATATTAACGAGATTATTAGATTTTTGGCTAATAATCTCTTTAAATTTAGTATAATAGTAATTATCGTAATTATATAAAATTAAATCAGGTTTAAGGATTAATATCCTTATTAAGTTTTTAGCACTTTTAATAATATAGTCCTTATTAATATATAAAAACCTTTAATAATATAAATCTAATAAAGAATTATCTTTATTATTTAAATTAAATACCGGATTTTTATTAATTATATTAGAACTATAATTAACGATATTATAAACTATAAATTCTAATGCTTTATAATTTATAAAGACCTTATTTAAAAAATAAACATTTAAATACTATATAGCATTAGTTATAAAATTATTATTATTATAACTTAATATCGTTATATTTTATTTAAATAAGATTTCCTAATCTTTATTTATTAGTTCTTTTAAGCTTATTAAAATTATTTTAATATTTAAAATATAATTAATATTTTTAATAAATAAAGTCTTATTATTTATTATAACGGGAATATTTCTAATATCTTTAATAGATAATTTAATCCCATTAACTATAATAATTAATTTATTATTAATTAACTTATAGTCTAATAAAATATTTTTATAAGGCATATAATACTTAAATACTCTTGAATCTAATATAAGTACTTTATTATTATTATTTTTAAAATCATTATTATAACTAAGAGCTTTAGTTTTTTTAATAATTTTATTTTTAAAAATATCCATAAACTCTAATTCTTCTTTAGAGTTTTTAATACTAGTATCCTTAGTTATTTTTAAAGAGATATTATTAGTATCGACTTTATTAATATTATTAAAGTCGTTATTAATAATATTATTATTTTTTAATAAAGCACTTATAATTACTTTAATAGATTATTTCTTTTTATAAATAACTTTAGGTTTTTTAGTATTTTTATAATATTTTTTAAAGATTTTAGTCTTATTATTTAAATTAAGATTAAAATAATTATTCTTTAATTCGGGATATTTAATAAAGTACTTATTCTTAATATACTTCTTTTTATTATAATATTTATAATAAGACTAATTATTATTAAAAAAGATCTTATTAGCTTCTAAATTAATATTAGAATTAAATCGACCTTCCTTTGATATTAAATCACTAACTAACTTAAGTATATTAATTTCTTTAATATCTTTAATTAATTTCTTATATTTATAAGATATATAACTATCGTATTAATTAGGTAATCCTTTTAATATAATCCAAGCTATAATAGATTTATTAATAAATTAACTTAATTTACTTAAATAAATTAAGAATAATTAAATATTACTAGTATATTTGTCTATATTATTAAAAGAATTATAATTGGTATCGATAATTTTATCGAAATAATAACCGATTAATTCTAAACTAATAATACTAAAAGTACTAATAATACTGTCGTATAAGTCCTTAGCACTAGTTTTATCCTTAAAACGATCGTTATTATCGTTCGAAATAATCGATTTAAGTACTCCTAAAGCACGCTTATTATTTTGATTAAATTCGACTAGTCGGTCGGTATACCTAGTGCTTAATTCTCTTGAAAAAGGGTCTAAATCGTAGGCGCTAGTCTCTTTACCGCTTTCTTTATCCCTACTAGTTTTAATGTTATAATATAAGGCCTTATTAGGCTTAGATTCGGATTCATTAATATAAGATATATAGTCATTTATTTCTAAAAATAAATCGGCATTATTCTTCCACTTTATATAATTAGAGTGTCTAATTAGTTTATCCTTTTTAAAAGATAAGAAACTAGTCATATTTAAATATTATAATTACTCCCTTATTATAATATTTAAGTTATATTTAAATAATTCTTAAAACTTTAGTTTTAAGATAAAGATATATTAAGCGTTAAAGATTTTTAAGCTTAAGTTATAATCTTTTAGTTATGACTTAAAATAATGTTTTAATGTCTTTAGTATTTTTTAAGGACTATAATAAACCTAAAAATATATTTTTTATATTTTTTTTAAATACTAGACGTTATATAGGTCTATATTAAAAATTATAGCCTAATCGGATTAATGGGACTCGATTAATCAATGTCGTTTTATATTTAAAGTTTTATTTATTTAAAACTTTAAAAATTTACTAAAAGTAAAAATTCTTTAAGAATTAAATACTAATATTAGTTATAAATTTATTATTTAAATTATAACTTTTTAGTATTGATAGGGAGCTTTTAAATAATTAATAAAATAAAAATTTTCTTAATTATTTTAAAAGTCTTATTAATGGCAAAAGGAATTTATTTAAGAGTAAATAAGATAAAGTAGTCTAATATTATTTATATTTTATTTTAAGTCATAAAAGTTAGGCTTTTAAGATAATAAAAAATATTAATTTATAAAATACTCTTATTTTATGATTTAAGCCTTAATTTAAGGTCTTTAAATCATTCTTTAACTTAATAAATAATAATAAGGAATTAATAAATAACTTTAAGGGAGACTTATTTATCGTATAATTTAAGCTAAAATTAAATCCTTTTATTAAGTAAAAGAGTCGCTAGCGAAAATTAATAAGCTTTTAATTTATAGAATAAATTTAAAATAAGATAATAATAAGTTATAGGTCTTTAGATTAATTTTAAGTTAAGTTTTATAAGTCCTTTATTTATTATTAATTATTTCGTTTAAATTTCGTTTGTTTAAATATTCTTTTAGTTATTATAATAATAATAACTATCTAGTTTTAAATATTATAAGCGATTTTTAAAACTAGTATTTGGAATTATATATATAATAATAATATCGACTTATAAAGAATATAATAATTTATCCTTAAATAAGTATATTACTTATATATAGCCGAATAATTTAGGACCGTACTAGAGGTGTATTTGGAATATATATCCGTATAAATTATATATAATAATAATATATTTAGACCGATAGCTATATAGTCGCCCTAAATAATTAAAATATATCGAAATATAGTTAAATATAATCTAATATAGATTATTATAAGTAATATAATACCTGAAGTCGAAAGTCAGGACTGGAATCCTTTATATAAGAGATTATTTATAATAAATTAAATTTAATAAATTAAGTTTAATATTATTATAATAATTAATTTATATATTACCCATTATGGGTAGTATAATTATTTATTTTTATAGATATATAATCAAGAGATTATAACTTATATACTTATTATAACTTTGTCTTAAGCACTTGGGCACGGGCTTATAATAACCTATATTTATTAATTAATAAATTAAAGATGGGAGTACTCTTACTTTATTATAATAATAAATAAGAGAAAGTATCCGATAAATAATACTCTTTACTGAACTAAGAATATTATTACTATATCGTACTTTAAGGATATCGATAAAGATATTATATTATAACTAAGTCGAATTAATTAAATATAAAAGAAGTGAATTTTTAAAGTCCTTGGATTTAAAAGAATAAGAAGTTATTAAAAGCTTAATTTTTTATTTATATAAGAATTCTAGTCCCTTATATATTCGTTAGTTATGGATTTAAATCACTATAACCGATAATTAATTTTAAATTAAAATTACTAGTACGCACGTAATATTTATTAATTATTATAAATTCTTATTAATTAATATTTATTATTATAAATTAATTAACTTGATTTTAAAGTAAATACTCCTTATTTTAAATATTTAAATTTAGCTTAAATATTAAATTCTCCGATTCTTTAAACTAGACTAATAATAATTTAGCGATTTTTAATAATTATAAATATTAAGCAAATTAAGTAAATTAATTTTTATATAATAATAGATTATATTAATTATTATTAATTTTAATTCCGCCTTAATTATATTAATAATAATTAAGTTATTTAGTTTTAACTTAAAAAATCTATTAAAATATCTCTTAAGCTTTTAAATAAAAAGTTAAGAACTTTAATTTAATAATTAATATACTTATTTATAATAATAGGTCTAGTAATTAAAATAAGATATTTAATATAATTATTAGTTAAAATATAAGTTTTTTAATATTTAAGTATTAATGATTCTTAAATAATTAAATAATAAATTCTTATACTTTAAATATAATAATATCTTTATTAGTAATATTTAAATAATAATATATAATTATTTAAATACGACAAAAATCTAATAACTTAATGATTATTTTTTAATAATTTATAAAAGTCTCTTTTAAATAATTATTAAAAACTATATTTATATCTAAAGCTAAGTTTTTATTATTTAGATTTTTTAAAGTATTATTTATTTTATTAAATTTATAAAAGAACTTTAGATTATAATTAAATATTATAAACGAATATAATATTTTAAGTTTTTTTTTTAATAAAGACTTACTTAAAACTTTATTATTTATTAAAGCTTATACTATAATTTACTTTAATTTTTTTATATTATCTTTAAATAAAAATTAAAAAGTATTTAATTTCGACTTTATAATAGTCTTTTTTTATTTTATTTTTTATTAATAACTTGCTTTCATGTTTTGTTTATAATAATAAAGAAAATAATATATTAAAGTTTATAGTTTATATTTTTTATAAATATATATTTTTTGTAAAAAATATTATTATATATATTTATATATTTTTTATATAGCTTATATAAATTATATATATATTAATTAAACTTTATATATTTATTAAAAAAAAATTATCTTTAATATATCGCTCGTTATTATAAACTTTATTATTAATAAAGATTATTTATATTATTAATAATAATGACTTTTACTTATTTTTAAAAATATATTATTTTAATTCAATAGTCTTTTTATAAAGTTAGTTATAAAAAAATTTAAATTCCGGCAAAGTTTATTATTTTTTAACGTTATCAAGAATTTTTAATCTAATATATTATATAAATATAATCTTTTTTATATTAGCTAAAACAAGTTTTTAAAAAAAGTTTTTCTTTTTAATGTTTATATTCTTTATAAATATATTTAATAATAGTCTTGGATTTATTTAAACAAAGATTAATCGGAATTAATAATTTAAAAAAAACTTTTCTCGAGATTTCTTATATCGTTAAATCATTATATAATTTAAAAAAAATAATATATAAAAATATATTAAATCAATATTTACGTTTTTTTAATTCTTTAAATTATTAATAATATTAATTTAATAAAAAAGTTATAAAAAACTATTTTAAAATATTTTATTTTTAAAAGTTTTAATTATATTTATTTATATTTTAAAGTCTTAAAGAATAAACTTAAACGATATTAAAAATAATATTAAAAAAAATTAATAATTTAATTATAATAAAATAATATTTATATATAATCTTTAAAAATCGTTTAATGATAAATAATTAAAAAAAATAAGATTATATTATTAAAGTAAAAAGAATATAAATAATATTATAAAATTTTAAAAATAAAATAAATTACAAAAAACTAATAAAAATAAATAAAACTATAAATAATATTATAAAAAACTTTTTTAATTTATTTTTTTAAATTTTAAAATATATAAAATAAAAATAAAAAAATAATTATTAACTTTAATAAAACTATAAAATTATTTAGTTTTATCGAAAAAACTTTAGTTTTCCTCACGTGACTTTTTTAATTAATTCATCGCTATATTATAATTATATAACTTACTTTATAAAACTTATTATCGAATTCCATTTATATTTATAACTTTATTATCGATATTTTAATGCTTATATATTTACGTTATAATATTTTTACTTTATTGTTATATTAAGAAAAAAAATTCTAATTATATTTGTCGCATTTAAATAATTATATATTATTATTTAAATATTATTAATAAAGATATTATTATATTTAAAGTATAAGAATTTATTATTTAATTATTTAAGAATTATTAATACTTAAATATTAAAAAATTTATATTTTAACTAATAATTATACTAAATATCTTATTTTAATTACTGGACCTACTTTTATAAATAAATATATCAGTTATTAAATTAAAGTTCTTAATTTTTTATTTAAGAACTTAAGAAATATTTTAATAGATTTTTTAAGTTAAAACTAAATAATTTAATTATTATTAATGTAATTAAGACGAAATTAAAATTAATAATAATTAATATAATCCATTATTATATAAAAATTAATTCGCTTAATTCGCTTAATATTTGCGGTTATTAAAAATCGCTAAATTATTATTAATCCGGTTTAAAAAATCGAAGAATTTAATATTTAGGCTAAATTTAAGTATTTAAAATAAGGAGTATTTACTTTAAAATCAAGTTAACTAATTTATAATAATAAGTATTAATTTATAAGAATTTATAATAATTAATAAGTATTACATGCGTACTAGTAATTTTAATTTAAAATTAATTATTGATTATAGTGATTTAAATCTATAACTAATGAATATATAAAAGACTAGAATTTCTATATAGATAAAAAATTAAGCTTTCGATAATTTCTTATTCTTTTAAATTTAAGGACTTTAAAAACTCACTTCTTTTATATTTAACTAATTTAACTTAATTATAATATAATATCTTTATCGATATCCTTAAAATATAATATAATAATAATATTCTTAGTTTAATAAAGAATATTATTTATCGAATACTTTCTCTTATTTATTATTATAATAAAGTAAAAGTACTCCCATCTTTAATTTATTAATTAATAAATATAAATTATTATAGGCCCGTGCCCAAGTCCCTAAGACAAAGTTATAACGAGTATATAAGTTATAATCTCTTAATTATATATCTATAAAAATAAGCGATTACGCTATCTATAATAAATAATATATAAATTAATTATTATAATAATATTAAACTTAATTTATTAAATTTAATTTATTATAAATAATCTCTTATATAAAGGATTCTAGTCTTGACTTTTAATCTTAAATATTATATTATTTATAATAATTTATATTAGATTATATTTAATTATATTTTAATATATTTTAATTATTTAGAATAACTATATAGTTATTGGTCTAAATATATTATTATTATATATAATTTATATAAATATATATTTTAAATATATCTTTAATATAGTCTTAAATTATTTGATTATATATAAATAATATATTTATTTAAGAATAAATTATTATATCCTTTATAAGTCAATATTATTATTATATATATAATTTTAAATACTAGTTTTAAAAATCACTTATAATATTTAAAACTAGTTATTATTATTATAATAACTAAAAGGATATTCGAACGAATAAAATTCGAATAAAATAATTAATAATAAATAAAGGACTTATAAAACTTAATTTAAAATTAACCTAAAGATTTATAACTTATTATTATCTTATTTTAAATTTATTCCATAAATTAAAAACTTATTAATTTTTGCTAGCGACTCTTTTACTTAATAAAAAAATTTAATTTTAGTTTAAATTATACAATAAATAAATCTTTCTTAAAGTTATTTATTAATTCCTTATTATTATTTATTAAGTTAAAGAATGATTTAAAGACCTTAAATTAAGGCTTAAATCACAAAATAAGAATATTTTATAAATTAATATTTTTTATTATCTTAAAAGCCTAACTTTTATAACTTAAAATAAAATATAAATAATATTAGACCACTTTATTTTATTTATTCTTAAATAAATTCCTTTTGCCAATAATAGGACTTTTAAAATAATTAAGGAAATTTTTATTTTATTAATTATTTAAAAACTCCTTATTAATACTAAAAAATTATAATTTAAATAATAAATTTATAATTAATATTAATATTTAACTCTTAAAGAACTTTTACTTTTGATAAATTTTTAAAGTTTTAAATAAATAAAACTTTAAATATAAAATAATATTAATCAATCGGGTTTTATTAATCCGATTAGACTATAATTTTTAATATAGACCTATATAACGTCTAGTATTTAAAAAATATAAAAAATATATTTTTAGGTTTATTATAATCCTTAAAAAATATTAAAGACACTAAAATATTATTTTAAGTTATAACTAAAAAATTATAGCTTAAGCTTAAAAATCTTTAATACTTAATATATCTTTATCTTAAAATTAAAGTTTTAAGAATTATTTAAATATAACTTAAATATTATAATAAGGAAATAATTATAATATTTAAATATAACTAGTTTTTTATCTTTTAAAAAAGATAAATTAATTAAACACTTTAATTATATAAAATAAAAAAATAATACTAATTTATTTTTAAAAATAAATAATTATATATTTTATATTAATGGATCTAAATCTAAGTCTAATAAGGTCTTATATTATAATATTATAATTACTAAAAATAAAGAAAATAATAAAGAGACTAATGTCTATAATTTAGACCCTTTTTCAAGAGAATTAAATACTAGATATATTGACCGACTAGTCAAATTTAATTAAAATAATAAGTATACTTTAGAAATACTTAAATTAATTATCTCGAATAATAATAATAATCGTTTTAAGAATAAAACTAATATTAAGGACTTATATAATAATATTATTAATATTTTTAATATTATTAGTTTAGAATTAATCGATTATTATTTTAATAAAATTATCGATATTAATTATAATTCTTTTAATAATATAGATAAATATATTAATAATATTTAATTATTCTTAATTTATTTAAATAAATTAGATTAATTTATTAATAAATCTATTATAGCTTAGATTATATTAAAAGAATTATCTAGTTAATATAATAATTATATATTTTATAAATATAAGAAATTAATTAAAGATATTAAGGAAATTAATATATTTAAGTTAATTAATGATTTAATATTAAAGGAAGATTAATTTAATTCTAATATTAATTTAAAAACTAATAAGACCTCCTTTAATAATAATTAGTCTTATTATAAGTATTATAATAAAAAGGAATATATTAAAGATAAGTACTTTATTAAATATCCCGAATTAAAGAATAATTATTTTAATTTTAATTTAAATAATAAAACTAAAACCTTTAAAAAATATTATAAAAATACTAAAAAACCTAAAGTTATTTATAAAAAAAAAAATTTATTAAAGTAATTATAAATACTTTACTAGAAAATAATAATATTAATAACGACTTTAATAATATTAATAAAATTAATACTAATAATATTTCTTTAAAAATAATTAAGAATATTAGTATTAAAAACTTTAAAGAAGAATTAGAGTTTATGAATATTCTTAAAAATAAAGTTATTAAAAGAACTAAAGCTCTTAATTATAATAATAATTTTAAAAATAATAATAATAAAATACTTATATTAAACTCAAGAGTATTTAAGTATTATATGTCCTATAAAAATATTTTATTAGACTATAAGTTAATTAATAATAAATTAATTATTATAATTAATAGGATTAAATTATCTATTAAAGATATTAGAAATATTTTTATTATAATAAATAATAAGATCTTATTTATTAAAAATATTAATTATATTCTAAATATTAAAATAATTTTAATAAACTTAAAAGAATTAATAAATAAAGATTGGAAAATCTTATTTAAATAAGATATAGTAATATTAAGTTATAATAATAATAATTTTATAATTAATATTATATAATATTTAAATGTTTATTTTTTAAATAAGGTCTTTATAAATTATAAGATATTAAAATCTATAGTTTATAATATCGTTAATTATAGTTCTAATATAATTAATAAAAATCCGGTATTAAATTTAAATAATAAAGACGATTTTTTATTAGATTTATATTATTGGAGATTTTTATATATTAATAAGGACTATATTATTAAAAGTACTAAAAACTTAATAAGGATATTAATCCCTAAATCTAATTTAATTTTATATAATTATAATAATTATTATTATATTAAATTTAAAAAAATTATTAGTCAAAAACCTAATAATCCCGTTAATATACTTAAATTTATTGACTGCGATATTTTAGGTTTATTTAAAATTAAAAGACTAAAAGGAGAGAATTATATATTTATTATAATCTATCGTGCTAGTAAATATATATAGATTTATATTATTAAGTTTAAATCTAATATTTATAATATTATAATAAATTATTATAATATAATATTAATTTAATTTAATATTAATATTAAAGGAATGCGATTGGATAACGCTAAAGAATTTAAATTAATTAAACTAAGCTTTTTTTATAATATTAAAAAATTATTATTAAAGTATAGCGCTACTTATATACAAGCTTAAAATAATAAAGTAGAATGTCTTAATTTATATTTATTAGAATATATTATATTGATTTATTCTTATAAAAATATTTCTTTAAAATTATAGTCGATTTTAATTTAAGGAATCACTTATATTAAAAATCATACTTATAATAATATAATTAATATTAGTCTTTATAAATTAATAATTAAATAAAAACCTAATTTATTCTATATAAGAATATTAGAATCTTTATATTATATTTTAATCCCTAAAATAATTAAGGAAGATAAAAACTTTAATAATAAGTCTAAAAAGAATATATTAATAAGATTTAAGTCCTTTAATAATTTTATTATTTATATACCAGAAGATAATAAAGTTATTATTATTAGAGATATAATAATTAAAGAGAAATTAAATTATAAAAATGATTATAAGCTCGAAAAGGACTATAATATATTTTTAGAAATTAAATCTCCCGATTATAATAATTATATATTAATTTATAATAAAGAATCTATAAATAATAATAATAATAATATTTATAGTAACGATAAACTAAGTTTATTTATAATATTAAAATAAGTTAAAATATATCGAATAGTCAATAAGGAAATAATTAGTTAAAATAATAATGATTTAGATAAATTAGACCCTAATTATCGATATACTAGATCTAATAAATTATCTAGACCTAATATAAATATTATATAGTTAAATATTTATAATATTATTTCTTTAACTTATTTAAATTTATTAAATCAGGAAATAAATATTAATTTTAATTTTAAAAATCATAAAAATCATTGTTTTAATAATTTAAATAATTTAAGAGATTTAAGAAATTTTAATAAAATTATTAAAGACGACGATTTCGATAATTTATTAATATTGTCGTAGTTAAATAATTATATATTATTATTTAAATATTACTAATAAAGATATTATTATATTTAAAGTATAAGAATTTATTATTTAATTATTTAAGAATCATTAATATTTAAATATTAAAAAACTTATATTTTAATTAATAACTATACTAAATATCTTATTTTAATTACTGGACTTACTTTTATAAATAAGTACATTAGTTATTAAATTAAAGTTCTTAATTTTTTATTTAAGAGTTTAAGAAATATTTTAATAAATTTTTTAAGTTAAAACTAAATAACTTAATTATTATTAATATAATTAAGACGAAATTAAAATTAATAATAATTAATATAATTTATTATTATATAAAAATTAATTTACTTAATTCGCTTAATATTTGCGGTTATTAAAAATCGCTAAATTATTATTAATCCGGTTTAAAGAATCGAAGAATTTAGTGTTTAGGCTAAATTTAAGTATTTGAAATAAAGAGTATTTACTTTAAAATTAAGTTAATTAATTTATAATAATAAGTATTGATTTATAAGGATTTATAATAATTAATAAGTGTTACGTGTATATTAATAATTTTAATTTAAAATTAATTATTAGTTATAGTGATTTAAATCTATAATTAATAAATATATAAGGGACTAGAATTCTTGCGTAGATAAAAAATTAAACTTTCGATAACTTTTTATTCTTTTAAATCTAAGGACTTTAAAAACTCACTTTTTTTATATTTAACTAATTCGACTTAGTTATAATATAATATCTTTATTGATATTCTTAAAATATAACAATATTTTATAAGTTTTAAAGAAGTTTATTTTATCTTTATTATTAATCTAATTATAATTAATTATTAAAGTTTTTATTAATTTATTTTTTATTGTTTATTTCCCGAAATATATATAAATTTTAATATTAATAATAATTTTTATATTAAATATTATATTAATTTTTTCCGATATATTTATTTAATATAAACTTATTTTTTTATAATAATGATTTAATTATTATTATAATAATTAATTAATCTTAAAAAGCTTATAATAACTAAAAAAAAAAAAACTTACGAGTTATTATTATTATTAAATTTTAATAATTACTTAAATTAAATATAAAAAAAAAAATTTAATAAAAAAATTAATAAATATATAAGATTAATAAATATTTTATAATAAATAAGTTTAAAATAACGAAAGTATTATTAAAATATTTTAATGAAACTTTTTAGCGATAAAGATTTAATTATATATATATTTTTTTAAAAGTATTAAATATATATTTTTTATTATATTTTTAATATATATTAATAAAAGTTTTTTTAAAAGAATAATATTAAAGCTAAAAGAAAAAACTCGTTTAATAAATCCGTTATTAAAGACTAAATCCTTTAAAGTACTTAATTTAAAGCTAATAAATATAAAGTTATCGAAAGCTTTAAAGAATCTTAATTTAGGCTTTAAATAATTTATAAAAAAAATTATTCTCGAGGTCCCGATTACTAAAAACTTATATTATACTTTTGTATTAAATAAAGAAAAATAAAGATTTTTAATATTAAAGATTATTAAAAAAATATTTTTTAATATCCCGAAGTCGGTTAAAAAAATTATTAAAGTAAAAGACTATAAACGTATAGCTAAAATTAAAGATTTTAAAAAATTAAATTTTAATTTATCGGATAACGAAAAACTTAATTTAGAGGAGTCTTTTTTAAAGTATAAAACTAAAGTTAATAAAAATAAAATATATATTAAATATATAAAAGTAAAAAAAGAGATTTTAAAAAAGTTAAAGATTTTAAACCAATAATATTATATTATTGATTTAAATAAATCTTTTAATATATAATTTATCTTTATTATTTTTTTAAATATATTATAATCGAATTTATTATTTAAAGTTATAATATAAAAGATTATACAAGATTATAAAAACCAAAAAAATATTATTATTAAATAAATTTAAATTATTATAAAATTATAAACTAAAGATTATATAAATAATTATATTAAATATAGCGAGAATTTTAAAGAAATTCGGTAAATGATTAATAATGATTTTAAATAGATTTAGCTAAATAATATATTTCCGATATTTCTTTTAATAATTAATTTCGATAAATACTTAAAAATAAATATATATTTTCTTTAATATAAATAATGAGTTATATTTTAAAAACTATTAATAAAGATTTATCTAAATATCTAAATATTTATATATAGTTTATAACTTTCTCGTATATAATTAAAGTATTTAAAATAAAGTATATTATTAAATTAATAAAATATAAGTCTAGAAAATTCGGAAAGTTTTATAATAAGTTATATAAATTAAATAAATTTAAAGACTTTTTTTTAATAAACTTTTCGATCAAAAAAATATTTTAGTATAATAAAAATATAAAAGTATAAATTTATAACTTTAATAATAATAATAACAAAGAAGTAAAAAATAATTTTTTTAAATTATTATATTTATAGTTTTTTTTTTATATCGTTTATTTATTTGGTTTATTTATATAACTTTATATAATATAGTTTTAATATAATTTAAAAAAGTTTTTTTTAAATAATATTTTATTTTTATATTTATATTTATATAATATTAATATTTTTTTTTTAAATAATTATATAATATATATAAATGATTTTTAATAATATTTTATTTAATAGTTTATAGTATTAATAAAGCAAGATTTTAAAAAATATTTATATTTATTTTTTATATTAAAATAAAAACTTAAGTTTATTCAAGTTTAAATAATTTTTTTTTTAAAGTCTAAAAAAATAAACTAAAGTTTTTTTCGAATAAAAATAATCTTTAATTTAGTTTATTTATAAAATAACTAAATTAAAGTCTTTCGAGTAAAGATAATTTTTGACTTAGCTTATTTATAAAATAATTAAATTAAAGTCTTTTAAATAAAAATAATCTTTAGTTTAGTTTATTTATAAAAAGACTAAACCAAAGTCTATTTTTTAAAAGTGACTATATTTAATACTTTAAATAATATAATACTTTTAGTTTAAAAAAAGTATAATTTAATAATTATAATAAAATCTATTACTAATTTAATTAATATATACTATAACACTATTAGCGATATTTATTATTAGTGTTATATTAAAATAATTATTATATTTTAGAAATAAAAAAATAATTAACTTAAATAATTAATTAATCTTTAATATAACTTTTTTAATATATTATTATTTAACGAGTTTTTCGTTTATTTTTTTTATATTTTAATTATATTAAACTTAAAGAAAATATTTAAAAAATAATAAAAGAGATCTTTTAATAATTATTTTAAAAAAACTAATATTAGTTTTATAAAATTATATTAAATATAAATAAAGTTTATATTAATAATTATTAAACGTTATAGACATAATTAATTAAATTTTAATAAAGAGATTTATTTATTCGTTAATAATTTTTAAAATAAATATTTATTTCGTTAAATTATATATATTTATAAATATAAATATTTAAATTATTAATGAATTATTTAAATCATTAAAATTATAAAGTTAAATTAATTTTTAATTCTAATATTATTATTTTACTTTAGCTTAATTAAAGTTAAACTAAAATTTTAAAATAAATTTTATTTTAACTTTAGTTTTATCTTTATTTAAAAGAATTTAAAATATATATAAGCACGTGACTAAGTATAAGATTTTATATTTTATTTTAAATATATAAATAATATTTATTTTTATAAAATAATTTATTTTTTTAATATTAATATAAAATTTTTTATTAATTAATATATAAAATATTATAATTTAAAAAAATATAAATAAAATAATTTTTATATTAAAAAAACTTAAAATAATATATTTTATTAAAAAGTCTAATAAATATATTTTAATTTATATTATAAATAATAAACTTATAATTATTTTTATTATTATAACTTTAAAAAAAAAGATTAATTTATACTTTATTAGCTAATAATCGATTATTCTTCTTTGTTTACTTCGCTTATAGTCGGCGCAAGCAAGTGTCTTGGAAAAGCAAGTATCCTGCCGAGAATTTAATATAAGATTCCTCACCAAAAACCAAAAAAGAAATAGAATTTATCGTAAAACAAGCTTAAAATTATAAATTAAAACCGCATTACTTAATTAAATTAGATTTTAACGTGATATAAATATATATCTATATATACTATTACTTCTTAATAATTATTAAATTATATATCGTAAAGATAATAAAGTTATTCCTTGTTTTTAAATAATTTTGCGACCGAAAAATAATTGGAATTTTAAGAACTCGTTATAAAACAAGCTTAAAATTATAATTTAAAATTACTCCACTTTATTAAATTTTATTCTGACCTAATGCAAATATATATTTATATATACTGCTACTTTTTAATAATTATTAAGTCGTATATTGTAAAGATGATGAAGTTATTATTATTTTTAAAGTGGTTTGCGACCGAAAAGTAGTCGTTTTGGTAGGTTTCTTATACTAAATTCTCGGCAAGATACTTGCTTTCCCAGGACACTTGCTTGCGCCGACTATAAGCGAAGCGAACAGAGAAGGATGACCGATTATTAAATATATAATTTAATAAAAAACTTAACTTTAAATAATATATTATTAAATAAATAATTAAAATAAAAAAATTTATTTATTATATTTATAAACTCGCGAGAATAAAAAATAATTTTTTTATAAATTTATTATATAAAATAATTATTATTTACTTAATATATAAATAAATAAAAATGTCTTTAATTTTAATAATAAAAAATAATTAATTAATATAAAAAATAAATAATATATAAATATAATTAATAAAACACTTTTATTAATTATTAAAAAAAGTTTTTTTAATTTAGAAAATAATTTTAATAAATTTTTTTTTTAAATATAAACTTATTATTTATTATAATTAATAATCGGTTATTCTTTTTTATTTACTTTATTTATAATCGATATAAATAAATGTCTTGCCGAGATTTTTATATAATATTCTTTATTAAAACTTTAAAAAAAAAAATTTATTATAAAATATATTTAAAATTATAAATTAAAGTCGTATAACTTTATTAAATCTAATTTTAATATAATGTAAATATATATTTATATATATTATTATTATTTAATAATTATTAAATAATATATCGTAAAAATAATAAAGTTATTTTATATTTTAAAATAGTTTTACGACCGAAAAGTGACTAGAATCTTAAAAACTTATTATAAAATAAATTTAAAATTATAAATTAAAGTCGTATAACTTTATTAAATTTTATTTTAACGTAATATAAATATAGATTTATATATATTACTATATTTTAATAATTATTAAATCGTGTACTATAAAAATAATAAAGTTATTTTTATTTTTAAAAGAATTTATAATCAAAAAATTATTATTTTAATAAGTTTCTTATATTAAAATCTCGGCAAAATACTTATTTTTTTAAAATACTTATTTGCGCCGATTATAAATAAAGTGAATAAAAAAAGATAATCGATTATTACTCTCGAGAAAATAAAATTATACTTTATTATATATATCTAAATAATAAATAAATAATATTTATTCGTTAAATATATATTCTTTTTTATAATTATATAAAGAAAAGACATTAATTAATAATAATATTTAAAAACAAAAATATAATAACTTATAATTATATTATTTAAAGTATTTAAACTTATACTCTAAAAACTATACTTTATATTAAACTATAAAATAAATCTAACTTTAAATTTAAATAAAAAAAAATATTAATTAAGTTTAAAAAATAATAAATTATTCTTTTATTTAAATTTTTTTTTTTTTTTTTAAATAACTCGAAATAAAATAATAAAGAAGTTAAATATATAAACTATAAATATATTATTTATTAAAATAATAAATAAATCATTAATGACTATAATTTTATTAAATTTTTTTTTTATGTCTTTAATATAAAAATTATAAAAACTTTAAAAAACTTTTAATATATATTTCGACTTTCTTTAAATATCCGACAATAATAATTATAGTTTTATATTAATAATACTTTAATGATTTAAAGTCTTTATAATAATATTTCGAGTTTATTTTAATAAATATTTTATAATATTTAAAATATTATAAAAATATATAATATTAAAATTTATTAGACTTTTAAATATATAAGAATTAAAAAAAATAAAACTATAAATAAATTTATAAATATTAATATTTTTTTATAAAACTAAAATATTAAACTTATAATTAAATTTATTATTAATAAAATTTATTTTATTTTTAAAAACTTATTAAAAAAATTTAATTAATATAATAAATAAAAAATATAAAAAAACTTTTTAAATAATATAAAAAATAAAATCTAAACTATATTATTAAATTATTATTTAAACTTAAATTCTTTTAGACTATACTTTATTATTTTCTCGTGATTTATATATTATACGGAAATTTTTTATAATATTATATAAAAATAATAAATCTTTATTTTTATTAATATTATAAAATTCCGGAATATTTAATTTTTTTATTTTATAATAAAATTAATTAACTTTATAAAATACTTTGGAATTATAAAGTTCTACTCTAAAATATATTTTTACTAAAAGTCGAGATCACGTGACTATATATTTCTATAAAGAAATACTTTTGTTTTTATAATTTATTATTTTTATAAATAAAGTTTATTTTTAATAAATTTAATTTTAAATTTTAAAATAAAGTTTATTAAAAATAATTTTAATTTTAATACTTTAAAATAAAGTTTATTAAAAATAAGTTTTATTTATAAAAATATTAAATATTAAAAATAAAAGTATTACTCTATATTAAAAATATATTATATATATTAAAAAAGTTTAAATTTTCTAAAATATTTTTTATTTTTTTTATTTATTAAATTTTTTTTAATGTATAGTCTCGACATTTATTTATTTTTATAAACTTATAAATTATAATTTTTAATTATACCGAACTTTATACTTTAAAATAACCCCGAGAGAAATCCTTTTTTATTTTTCTTTAATAGTTATTTTATTTATCGAAAGAGATTTTATATAATTATAAAATTTTTTAATTAAGTATTTTTTATATAATTTATTTTCTCGAGATTATATTCTTTATATTTAATTCTTAAGCTTAATATATCCTTATATTCTTCAAGAGATTTTAGAATTATAAGTTTTATTTATACTCGCTAAATATAAATAATAATAATTATTATTATTATAAAAAATTAAAATTCTTTAAATAAAAAATTAAACTTTCGATAATTTTTTATTCTTTTAAATCCAAAGACTTTAAAAACTCACTTCTTTTATATTTAACTAATTCGACTTAGTTATAATATAAATTATCTTTATCGGTATTTTTTAAAATATAATAAATTTAGTTTAAATATTAAATTCTTTAATTTTTTAATCCGGATTAATAATAATTTAATAATTTTTCTTAGTCCCAAATATTAAGCGAATTAAGCGAATTATTTTTTATATAATAATAGATTATATTGATTATTTTTATTTTTATTTTTATTTTAATCACATTAATATTAATTAAGTTATTTAATTTTAATTTAATTATTCTTTAAAGATTTTAAAGTTTTAATTTAATAACTAAAGTATTTATTTATAAAAGTGAGTCTATTTATTAAAATAAAATATATAATATAGTTATAATTTAAAATATAAATTTTTTAATATTTAAATATTAATAAATCTTAAATAAATAAATAAATAAATAAATTATTTTTTATATTTTTTATATTTTTTATATTTTTAAGAATATATTAAATATATTAAATATAATATAATAATATCTTTATTAATAATATTTAAATAATATATAATTATTTAAATACGACAAAAACTAAAAGAATTAATATAAATATTAAAAATAAAAATTTTATTTTATATTAAAAATATATTATATATAATATTATTAAATATTTTTTTTTAAAAAAAATTTAATAAAAATAAATAAATTATTATTATTATTATTTAAAAGACTTTTATATTTTATTATAATACTTTATATTTTTTAATATCAGAGTCATTATTAGTTTATTTTTATAATTTTATATAAACTTTAATATATTTCCGAATAATTTAATAAAAAATTATTAATTATATTTATTGTTTTAGTTTAAATATTTTATTAAATACTTTAAGTTATTTTTATTATTATATTTAATATATCGCTTATTTATAATTTATTCGAGTTTTTAATTTTTTTTATTTATTATTATTTTTATAAATTTTTTATTTTTAATAAATTTTTTATTAAATAAATTAAAACTTTTAAATATTAATATTAAATATATTATTAAAATAATAAAGTATATTTTTTAATTATTTAGTAACTTTAGTTTATATATTAATTTTTTGACTTAATATTAGATTTTAAATAATTTAGTTTTTTATTCGGATAATTTCTAGTTTAGATTCTTTAAAAGTTTATATTTTTAATATAGTTTTAAAAATATTTAATTTTCGATATTTATAATTATTAGTTTATATTTTATATTATAATATTTTTTTATTATATTATTCGCGAAATTAATAATAATTTTAATATCACGTTATTTTAATTTTTAAATTATATTAAATAGTTTTTATTATAGTTTTATAAATAAAATAAAATTTATTATTAATTTAAATTTTTTAATAAATTTATTTAATAATATTTAAATAAATATAATATAAATATTATTTAAACTAGCTTAAAAGAATATAATAAACTTTATTTATAAAATAAATAAATATAAAAATATTTAATATTAAAATTTTATTTTTATAATTTAAGTTTTTTTTTTAAAGTTTTATTTATTTTAAAAATATTAAACTATTAATATTAATAACTTTATTTTTATTTTATAAAAGCTTGATTTCTAGAAATTAAAAATAAACTTTTTATTATAGTTTAATAATAATTCTTTAGAGATTTTTTAATTATATAAAAATTATATTTATATTAATATTATTATTTATTCTTTTATATTATATTCGTTATTATTTAATATTAATAATATTTTTTTATTTACTTTATAAATTTAAGTTATTATATAATTAAAGATTTTAAAGTTTTCGACTTTTTATAAATTTATTATTAATATTTTAAATAAAATTAATATAAAGTTTATTATTATAATATAATATAAAATAATTAATATATATATAAACTATAATTCTTTATATAAACGTTTGCGTAAAATATAATTTAATAAATATATTAAATAATATTTAATATAATTTTTTAAGTATTTAAAAAAATATAAAATATAGAATTTATTAAATTTATATAAAATTTATTTATTTTTAAAAAAATATTTATTATATATAAGCTCGAGAATATCTTTAATTATAATTATCGGGATATAAAAATAAAATTAGTCGTTTATAATATAGTATAAAAGTCTATTTTTAATTTTTAAAAAAATTTATTATATAATAATTTTTTTTAAAAAATTTTATTTTATTTTATTTTAAGTAATTTTAAAATTATTATAAACTTTAGATTATTTTATAATTTATTTATAATTTTATTTTTAAATTAATAATTAATAATTATTTTAATTAAAAATATAATTTATTTTAGTTTATTATTATTTTTAATATTAAATTTTTATTTTATTTTTAGCTTTAATAATATATTTAAAATAATATTTAAAAAATTTAATAATATTAGATATTTAAATTATATTATAATAAATATATTAAAGTATTTATTAATTTTATATTTATTTTTAAAATATTAAAAATATTAAAGTTTATATAATTATATATTTTTTTATAATATTATAATTATTTAAAATAATTATAAATATTTATATAGCTATATAGTAGTTGCGCTGGTCACGTGCGCTGTCACATGACAGCGCACACGACAGCGCAGCTTACCTCGGCAATTCCATGTAGCTAGTCCCGATTAGGCATAGCTTAGTTTAAGATTCGGATATAACGACATTACGTTATTATATCTTTATCCTTAAACAATAAATTAATCACCACTTTATATAATTAATATTCCCACGCTTACGTGACGACTGCTACGCGTTATTAATAGACCGACAATAAAATTATAACTTAACTAAATTATAACTTTAAGTTTATAATAAATTTAAATTAAATATATAATTTTTAATTTTATTATATAATATTATTTTTTTATTATATTAAATAATTTATTTATAAATAATATTAATTTAATATAATTTTATAATAATATTCTTTAGTTTTATTTTATTTATAAAATAAAAAAATATAAATAAATAATTATATTTATATAATATATTTAAATTAATTATTAAAATTTAATAAAATAAAAAATATATTAAAAAATAAAAAATAATTAATATATATTATAATATATTAAAAGTTTTTAATTTTTTTAAAAATAAGATTATATTTAATTTTAATAAAATAATTTTTATATTTTTTTTTAATTATATTAATTTTATAATTTTTTTTAAAAAATTATATTTTTTATTTTTATATTAGCTCGACTAGTTTTATATAATTAAATAAATATATATATAACTAGTTTATTATTTTAATATATTTTTTAAAAGTTTATAATATTACTAAAAAGAATTTTTTTTTAAAAACTATTATATATTCTTTTATTATAATTAATTTTAAAATATTAATTAAATATTTTAATAACTTAATTAATAAATAATTAATAAAAGATTTTTTTTATTAATAATAAAAGTCGTAATTTTTTATTTATAAAATATTATATATATTAAACCAAATTTTAAAATTTTATTAATATTATATTAAATTATTTTAATCTTTTATAACTTATAATTATAAACCGATTTTTATAGTTTTTTATTATAAAAAACTAATAAAAAAATCTTGATTTATTAATAATAATAATAAATTTTTTTTTATAATACTTTAATAAAGTTTAATTATAAAAATAATAAATAAATATTTAATATCGCTAATTTATTAATAATATAAAAATTAATAATTAGTTTATTTTTTATTATTATTAAAAATAATATTATAAAAAAATTTAATTTAGTTATAAACTTTATTAATTTATATTTTTAAAGATTATTAAATACATTATTAATTATAGTTTTATACTTTAAGTTTAAAAAAAAACTTTTTAAAAAAAAATCTTTTATTTTATTATTTATTAATAAATAAAAATTTTATATAATTTTTTTAAATATTATAATTAAGTTTTTATTAATTTAATACTTTTATTATTTTATTATTATTATTATAAATATAAATATTATTTTTATATATAATTTTAAAAAAATTTAAAGATTTATTAATTTTAAACTTATATTTTTTTTTATTTAATTTAGTAAAAAATATTTAGTTTTTAATAATATTTAAATATTTTAATCTTGTTTATAAAAAAAATAATATATATTATATTCATGTCGTTAATAATATTTATAAAATTTATATAATTTAATATTATATTTTTTATTTTATTAATATAATTTTTAAAGAATTTTTTTTTTTATAATATAAATATATATTATATTAAAATTATTATTCTAGATTATAATAAAATTATAAATTTTTTTATAAAATTTTTTTTATATATTATTTTAAAATTTTAATATAAAATAATTATATTAATAATTAGATTATTATATATTTTAATTATTAAAATTAAAGTTTAAAAATTAATAATTATTAAGAATTAATAAAAGAATTTATTCTTTAATAATAGATTTAGTTTAAATTATTTTATAATTTATATTATTATTATAATCTTTTTTTAAATATTTATATTTATTAAATTTTTTAAATATATAAATAAAGAATATAACTCGCTTATAAAGTATTATTTTTATTAGTTTTTTTTATTTTTATAAATTTTTATTTATTATATTTATTCGTATATATATACTTAAATATTAAAAATTATAATTTAAAAATTCTTTTATATTTTTAATAAATATAAGATTTTATATTCTTAAATATAGCTAAATAAAATTATTTTTATAATTAAAAATCATTTATTAAAAAGTTTAAATAAATAAACTTTTTAATAATAATATATATTTTTTAATTCTTTTTTATATTTAATATTATATATTTTTTAAAATATTCACGAAATTAAAAACTATATTTATTATATTTTAATAATAATATTTTTTAATTTTTAATTTTTTATAATTATATTTCGAGGATTTATTATTAAAATAAATTTTATTTTTTAATTTTTTATATATATTATTATAATTAATAAATATAGTTTAAAGATAAAGATTAATCTTTAGTTTTATTTTATATTAAAAAAAAATTTTTTATAGTTATTATTTTTATTATTATAATAACTTTAATTAAAAAAATTAAAAATTAAAATTAAAACTTTAATAATTTTTATTTTTTTTAAAAAAATTCTAAAATTAATATTTTTATTATTAAAAGAAGAAAATTATTTTATAAATATAAATTTAATATATTTAATATTAAATATATTTTATTATATTTTTTATTTTATTATTAATAATTTAAATTATTTCGTTATTATTATTTTTTATTTAATATTAATATTTAATAATAAAATTCCTAATTAAAATTATTATATATATATAATAATTATTAATAAAGTTTATTTATTTTTATAATTTTTATATAATATATTATTATAATAATATATACTCGAATGTTTTATTTTATTTTTTTATAAAGTTTTTTTATAATAATTAATATTAAATCTTTAAATTAATTAATTAAATATTTAAACTATAATTAAATATTTTTAAAAATAAAATAAAATATTAAATTTTTATTTTTTTATTTTTTAGTATATTATTTCTAAATAACGTTTTAGAAATAAAAGTATAAATTAATATAAATAATTATTTTTTTATTTTACACTAAATTAAAATTAAAAATATTAATAAATAAATATATATATATATATTAATATTTATAATTTTATTTATTTATATTATTTAATTTAAAAAAAAAATTTTCCGGATTTTATTATAATAAAAGATTATTTATATTAATAAAATTAATTTTATAATTATTTAATATTATCAAGATTATTATATTTTAGATTTTAATTAATTTTAAATCCGGAATTTTAATTATTTCCGAATTTTAGATTTTATTTAAAAGCTAGATTTTAATTAAAGTTTAATATTTATTTAAAGCTTATATATAAATTAAATTTTTAATTATTATTATTTAATTATTATCCGGTTTTATTATTATTTTAATTTATTAATTTTATATTATTTTTATTATTATTATTTTAACTAATAATATTTCTTTTAATATTATTAATAATAATAAACTAATAATATTATATTATATTATTTCTTTCTTTTATCGAATATATAAATAATAATTTAAAAAAAATTTATTATATTTTTTTTTAATAATAATAATTTTCTCGAAATTTCGTTATTAGTTTTATTTTTATTAAATATTATAATCCGGGATATTTCTTTTATTCGATTATTATATAAAAATAAAATATTTTAATTAACGTTAATAATTAATTATAAACTTTTATTCCGGTTATTCGTGATTTACTAAAAAGAATTAATTTTATTTTTTATTTATAAAGTTATATTTTTATTATTTTTTTTCGAATAAAATAAATTATTATTTTATTAATTTTATTATAATAATTTATTTAAAAAATATTTATTTATATATAAAAAAAATTATTATAATATTAAAGACTAGTTTATCGATAATTTAGTTTTTATAAAAGTTTAGTTTTATAAAACTTAATAAATATATTATAAACTCGTTTATTAATATAAAATAAAAATTATTTTTTATTTTTTATTATTATTAATATAAAATATTTAAAAATAAATTTATTAATAATATTAGTAATTAAAACTATATATTTAATAAAATAATACTTTATTATTTTAAAATAATAAATTTAATATATAAATATAATAAAGTTTTATAATATAAATAAATTTATTATTAAATCTCGCTCGACTTTATTTTTATTAAAAAAAATATAAAAGTATAAATAAAAATATTTCGGAATATTAAAGATTTTTAAATTAATTATATTATAAATAATTTAATATTATTATTATTTATTATAAAAATAAAATATAAAATATTATAATATATAAAAAATAATATATTTATATTATTATAAATTTTTTTTTTAAAAATAATATTTATATAATAATAATATAAAATAAAAAAAAAAATTTAAAAAATAATAATAATAAAGATTAATATTTTAATAATAATATATTTATAAAATTTAAA